>Ga0307489_10003017_pt1 | contig 11207 bp, 12 predicted proteins | sample SB12metaG_FD_202247 | JGI IMG/M metagenome (GOLD analysis project Ga0307489, IMG submission 202247) | Sea-ice brine microbial communities from Beaufort Sea near Barrow, Alaska, United States - SB 1.2 | ecosystem: Environmental > Aquatic > Marine > Coastal | place: USA: Alaska | collected...
AAAAAAATTATAATTAATGCTCAGTTCGGCCGCCCCTAAGCACCATTGGCAATATTTCAAGGCCGGCTTTTATTGCCACATTGCCGTCAAAGTCGTCAGTCAATATGCGTATCATCGACCTGTTTATGACCCGGACTTAAGTTTAATGAAGGAAACCAGCCATCTGGGGCTAGAAGAGGTGTATAACGGACCAGTATGCAATCGTTAATAAACAATTCAAATAATGAGCTGTAAGTAAGCGCTGACTGGCGATTGACTGATATTCGCCGATGTCTATTTGTTGTTAATAGTGGCAAGATATGCCAGTAAGATGATGCTAAAATGTTTAATTATTGCCTTTAAGATAAGTTGACTGAACAGTTTATAGTCGTTTTGAGGCAATCTCTAAGAATTGTATGATGAGGTAATTAGTAGTGGCAGGTCACAGTAAATGGGCAAATATCCAGCATCGAAAAAAAGCTCAAGATGCCAAGCGGGGCAAATTATTTACCCGACTCATTCGCGAAATAATGGTCGCAGCCAAAGCAGGTGGATCGGACCAAGATTCTAACCCCGGACTTCGTGTTTCAGTTGAAAAGGCAAAATCACAGAGTGTTCCCAAGGATGCTATAGAGCGCGCAATCAAACGAGGCGCAGGTGAACTCGAAGGCGCCGACTACGAAGAAATTCGATACGAAGGTTATGGCCCGTTAGGGATTGCATTCATAGTCGACTGCCTATCAGATAACAGAAACCGAACCGTAGCAGAAGTGCGTCACGCATTTAGCAAGTCCGGTGGTAATCTTGGTCAAAGTGGCTCAGTTGCCTACATGTTCACCAGTGTTGGTGTCATGATATATGCGCCTGACCAAGATGAAGATTCAATAATGGAAGCCGCACTAGAATCGGGTGCTGATGACGTCGTCGTTGCTGTTGATGGCAGTATCGAAGTATTAACTTCTGCTGAGGAATTCATAACAGTCAAGCTGGCAATGACAGAAGCTGGATTCGAACCAGAAGAGTCAGAACTGACTATGCGCGCTGAGCTAAACACCGAATTAAATGTTGAAGATGCTCAAAAGGTACTGCGGTTAGTCGATCTTTTAGAGAGTTCCGACGACGTACAGGAAGTCTATTACAACGCCGATATTCCTGAAGAGGCCTATGAATAGAGCTAAAAACGCGCTTTTTCCGCGATTGCAGCGTGGCCTCGTAGTCCCTACTCTTGGCAGCCCCGTGCTGGTGCGCCAGTCCGATCAATCCTCATGTACTTAAGGTTCACTGCGGCTCTCGGCAATTGTTCCATGCATTGCTCTACCTTCGGGGCGCCGAGCCGCTGCATCCATGCAATCGTCCGCGCGGTGCTTTCTTGCACTTATTGGCATGGATGGTATATATGCCTGTATTGTAAAAACAGAAAAGGAGGTCTCGAAATCATTACTATTTTTAAAGGCGTACTTACAAATAACGAGAGCAGAGTTGTCGCCGTCCTCAAACCGTTCAGCTCGTGATTATTTTAGGCATTGACCCTGGGTCTCGTAAAACTGGTTTTGGACTGATCGAAAATCAACCGAATCGTATTACCTATATCCACAGTGGGTATCTTAATATAAAGGGTGATACATTGGCCGAAAAGCTGGGGCAAATATTTAGTGATATTACCAAATTGATATCTGAGTATCAGCCTCAACAAATGGGCATTGAGCAAGTGTTTATGCATCGCAATGCTGACTCGGCACTCAAGTTAGGGCAAGCAAGGGGGGCGGCTATTTGTGCCGGTCATATTGCAGGGCTAGAGATAGGAGAGTATGCCCCAAGATTAATAAAACAGGCTGTAGTCGGAACAGGCGCAGCAAGCAAGGAACAGGTGCTACACATGGTACAAAGATTGCTGAGTCTCAACAAGGATTTACAGTCAGACGAAAGTGACGGGTTGGCAATTGCAATCTGTCATGCTCAATATTATGCTACTCAACAAAAAACTGGCATTGATCCTAAACTACTTAAGAACCGGAGAACAAACCGCAGATGATTGGTCGGCTGACAGGTGTATTGGCGGCAAAGCGCGCGCCGCAGATATTAGTTGATTGTCAAGGTGTCGGTTACGAAGCTGACGTGTCAATGACGACTTACTACCAACTACCAGAAGTAGGCGAGCAAGTATCGGTCTGGACTCACCTCCAAATTAAAGATGATGCGCACACGCTGATTGGTTTTAAAACAGAGCAAGAGCGAAAGCTATTTCGTCAATTAATTCGCGTCAATGGTGTTGGCCCAAAAATGGCGCTCACCATATTATCGGGCACCGATAGTCGAGAATTCGCCCAGTGCGTATCACAAAATGACATTGTTACATTAACTAGATTGCCTGGTGTCGGTAAAAAAACTGCCGAGCGCCTTATTATCGAAATGCGAGACAAGGTAAGTGACTTAATGTCAGAAGATTCAGTGGCTGAAGAGGGTGTTTCCAGCGTAAAAAGTACACCATCAAGCAAAAACGAAGCAATAGAAGCCCTACAGGCACTTGGCTACAAACCGGCTGATGCAGAGAGAATGGTGAAGCAAGCAGAGCAAGCAACCGACATTGAAATGACCGCTTCGGCGCTTATCAGAAAAGCGCTGCAAACCTCAGTGCAGCGATAATAAATAAGTATGAATGAAGAGCGTTTGATTAACCCGGAAATTGTTAATGAAGAGCAATCACAAGACAGGGCACTTCGCCCCAAGTTACTTGATGACTATATCGGGCAGCCTGAAGTTTGTGAACAAATGGATATATTCATACAGGCAGCTAGAAAACGCAGAGAAGCTTTAGATCACGTATTGATATTTGGTCCACCAGGTTTAGGCAAAACGACCTTGTCGCACATCATCGCCAACGAAATGCAGGTGACATTGCGTCAAACTTCTGGGCCCGTATTAGAAAAGCCGGGTGACCTTGCCGCAATATTGACTAATCTGGAGCCTCACGATGTGCTATTTATTGACGAAATTCACCGGCTTAGCCCCGTAGTAGAGGAAATACTTTATCCCGCAATGGAGGATTATCAGCTCGACATCATGATCGGTGATGGGCCGGCCGCGAGATCCATCAAACTCGATTTGCCGCCCTTTACCCTAGTTGGCGCTACGACTAGAGCCGGGTCACTGACCTCGCCGTTACGAGATCGATTCGGTATAGTGCAACGGCTTGAATTCTACTCAAGCAAAGATTTGACTACGATTATTTTACGATCCGCTTCATTACTTGAAATACAAATTGATCGGGATGGTGCAACAGAAATCGCTGTTCGTTCGCGTGGTACGCCTCGAATAGCCAACCGATTGTTACGGCGCGCAAGAGATTATGCGGAAGTCAAAGCCGATGGCGTAATATCCGAAGTTATCGCAAAATTAGCTCTCGATATGTTGAAAGTCGATCGCTCAGGTCTTGATCACATGGACCGACGACTGATACTGGCGCTTATTGAAAAATTTGATGGTGGCCCAGTGGGTGTAGAGAGCTTGGCTGCCGCAATTGGAGAAGAGCGAGGTACCATTGAAGACGTCATCGAGCCCTATCTGATACAACAGGGATTTATGATGCGAACGCCCAGAGGCCGGGTAGTAACAGCGCGTGGTTATACTCATTTTGGCTTTACTCAAAAAGCGCATGACGAAATTGACCCGCGGTGATCGGATGATGTCTGTTGGACCATTACTAATAAACTATGATCAGCGGGAATTCAGCGATACCTTTCGGCTATTTAAGGCCGCCATCTCAGTATATTAAAAGACACCACTTAAAGCGAAACAGGAATGAACGACCAATCCATCACAACATTAATCGCCCAAGCCAGCCTGCCAGTCCAACTAGTACTGCTTATATTATTAATGGCTTCCGTTTTTTCCTGGGCCACCATGTATGTAAAACGAACTTATATTAAACAAAATCAGGCTGAAGCAAGCAACTTCGAGGGTCGTTTTTGGTCAGGTATCAATCTTAGCGATCTGTTTGCACAGCTTAGCGTTCGACAGGAAAAACGCTTCGGGCTTGAAGCGATATTCGAAAATGGTTTCCGCGAGTTTGCCCGTGCTAGGAAAGCAGAGCTGGATACCACTTCTATTGTCAACTCAGCTCATCGAGCGATGAAAGTATCGATGTCACGAGAAATTGAATCATTGGAAAGCAACTTGACGTTTCTCGCTACGGTTGGTTCGGTTAGTCCTTATATTGGGCTATTTGGAACTGTATGGGGCATCATGGAGTCATTCCGAGCGCTGGCTGGTGTGCAGCAGGCCACGCTAGCTATGGTCGCACCTGGTATATCAGAAGCGCTCATTGCAACTGCAATGGGTTTGTTGGCCGCCATTCCAGCCGTCATTGGTTACAATAAGTTCACTAGCGAGGTTGACGTAATGATTGTACGTTACGAGAACTTCCTGGAAGAGTTTACCGGTATTTTACAGCGACAAGCCCAAGGTCCAAAATAGATCAGTAAATTGATTGTCTATGAATTATCAAAATCTAACAAAGGTGTTTAAATAACGTGTCCAGATCAGGATCGCGGCATCGAGTCATCGCCGAAATTAACGTTGTGCCCTACATCGACGTTATGCTCGTATTACTGATTATATTCATGGTGTCCGCGCCACTGCTCAAGCAGGGTGTTGAAGTTGACCTGCCTACCGCACCTGCCAATGCGCTCGACTTAAATAGCCCTGACCCTATTATTGTCAGTGTAGACAAAGAGGGGTTAATGTATATTAGCGAAAGTGACGACCCCGATACTGATCTCACTGCTGATGAGATGATAGATAAAGTTCGTGCTGCTTTAGCGGTAAAACCATTACGACCCGTGCTGGTTCGTGGCGATGCCAATGGCCCCTACAATAATGTTGTAAAAATACTTGTGCTGTTGCAACAGGCGGAAGTTGGATCAGTCGGTTTGGTGACTGAACCAGAGGTTGTTCAGTAATGTTTGAAGAGTTACTGAGATATCCCAGAGCTTTGGGCCTATCGGTTCTATTTCATTTCGTTATTATTATCGCCATAGTGATTAATTTTCAGTTTTTCGACAAACCTAAGCTGTTACAGACAGGCACTCAGACTAAAACCATTCAAGCTAGAGTGGTTGATTCCAAGCAGTTCGAAGAAAGTAAACAGAAGAAAAATACCCAAAAAGCCGACCAACAGAAAAGAGAACTTGAAAAAATAGCACTTTTAGAAAAGGTTAATGAATTAAAACAGAAAAAAGAATTAGAAAAAAAGAGAAGTTCTGAAGCACAAAAAGAAAAATTAGAAAAACAAAAAAAGGAAGCGCAAGCAAAAGAGATCGCAGTAATCAAAAAGAAGAAAGAGGCGCGGGAAAAAGCAAAGCTCAAGGCTCAGGAAAAGGTAAAATCTGAAGAAAAAGCTGCTATAAAAAAAGAAAAAGAAATCAAAGCACGAGCAAAGAAAATAGAGGAAGACAGAAGATTAGCCGAAGCCGCCAAGAAAAAACAGCTTGCAGAAGAAAAAGAAAAGCAAGAAGCTGATAAGAGAAGGTTGGCAGAACAAGATCAAAAGCGTAAAGAATTGGCATTAAAAGCGCAGCTTGAGGCAGAAGAATCGAGCCGGCAGCTAAGCACACTGAAGCAGAAGTATATCAACGATATCAGGCGAAAAATTGAACGTAGCTGGCGCCGACCTCAGCAAAGTGTCAAGATAGAAAGCTGTGAAGTTAAAGTATTACAAGGGCCTGGTGGTATCATACTTGACGTTACTTTTGGGGACTGTAATGGTGGCACCAATGCCTATCGAGCATCAATAGAAAATGCAGTATACAAAGCTGAGCCGCTGCCTGAACCGGGTGATGACGTATTATTTGAACGCAAAATAATTTTTATATTTAACCCTAAGTAAGTGTTAAGTAGCGATTTTTTGGCTAAAAAATGAATCAAAAAGTAAAGAAGATATAATGAATAGACTAGTTAAAATACTTTTTTCACTACCATTTTTAATGCTAGCGTTTAGCCCATTAAATGCAGCGTTAACGATTGAAATATCAGAGGGTACCGAAGGCGCATTACCCATTGCTATAGTGCCATTTGATACATCCAAAGTGGCCTCTAAACTTTCGGCGGATATTGCTAAAATCGTTACCAATGACTTAAATCGGAGCGGTGTCTTAACCGTACTTTCACGTAAATCATTACCTTCAGAGCCACATTTCAGCAATCAGGTAAAATACCCCGCGTGGCGAGCAGCCGGTCAGGACTACCTTGTTGTAGGTCGAGTTCTGGAGAAGGCTACAGGGCAATACGAAGTTCAATTTCAATTACTCGACGTGTTAAAACAACAGCAACTCATCGGTTACAGTCTTCAGACAACAAAACGTAAGCTACGATCTTCCGCCCATGAAATAAGTGATTTGATCTATCAAAAAATAACGGGTGTCAGAGGTGCCTTTAATACGCGTATCGCTTATATTAGGGTGCAACAAAATCAAGGCAGGAAGTATATCTTGCAAATAGCTGATACTGACGGTTTCAACGCACAAACGGTATTAGAATCAGATGAGCCTTTAATGTCCCCCACTTGGTCACCTGATGGCGATTCACTCGCTTATGTATCGTTTGAAAACCGTCGATCTGAGATATTCATTCAGCACCTAAGTACGGCTAAACGGAGTAAGATCACTGCTTTCAAAGGTATTAATAGTGCACCCAGCTGGTCACCCGATGGAAAATCCCTAGCGCTGGTTTTATCAAAAGATGGTGACGCCGATATTTATCTGATTAATGTTGAAACCAAGCGTTTAACCCGGCTAACGCGTCATCGTGGTATCGATACTGAGCCAGTATGGAGTGACAAGGGACAATCTATTATTTTTACATCCGACCGGGGTGGTTCACCACAAATTTATGAAGTGGCCGCCACGGGTGGAAAGCCGCGAAGAATAACATTTGAAGGTCAATATAACGCGGCGCCATCGATATCACCTGATGGCAAATATATCGCAATGGTCTATGGCGATGCAGGTCAATACAAAATTGCGCAGCTCGAACGAGACACCGGAAATTTAACCCTGCTAACGGATAGCAGTCTAGACGAGTCACCCTCTTTTGCGCCAAACGGAAAGATGGTGCTATATGCATCTACTCGTGGTGGTAATGGCGTACTCTACGCGGTATCGGTGGATGGTCGCGGAAAGCATAAGCTATCTGATCAAACTGGTGATATACGCGAGCCAGTTTGGGGCCCTTATAAGCGTAAACAATAATATAGGAACGATGCTATGAAATCATTGAATGTCAGGCGAAAATTACTTTGTGTGTGTGTTACCACACTGTTCATTACTGCTTGTCAGACTGGATCAGACGAAATAATTGAGAACAGTACGACTACGGATGGTGTGGACCAATCACAACTAGAAGGCTTCGATGGCTCAACCAACGACGTTGACTCAAATTTAATTGCACTTGAGGACGGTAGTGATGGTTCGATTATTGCTCTCGGTGACGAGGCAGGGACCCCTCAGGCGATGCTGGACAAAGCTGACTCAGCGCTCTCTAGCCGTGTTATATACTTTCAATTTGACAATTCAAGCGTTAGTGAGGACTCATTGAACACGCTGGAAGCTCATGGCAGTTTTATTGCTGACAATAGTAACGTTTCAGTTCGACTCGAAGGTCATAGCGATGAACGCGGCAGTCGCGAATATAATATTGCACTGGGTGATCGACGAGCACAATCTGTTCGTCAAATATTACTGTTTCAAGGTGCTTCGGTTGACCAGCTAGAAACCGTCAGTTATGGCGAAGAGCAACCAGCTATGTTGGGGCACACAGTCGATGCATGGTCAAAAAATCGCCGTGTTGAGATTGTTTATCAAGTTAACTAGACTAATGAATGTGAAACGAACGAGAATGACGAAATCACTGTTACTAATCTTGGTAATAAGCTCAGGTATGTTGTTGCCATTGGCCGCTCAGGCTCAGGCACTTACTTCTGATCAATTAACACTGCAGGTTAAAAGGCTGAATGTCCATTCGAATAAATCAGCAATCATGCTTAACAAGGTTGATAAGGAGCTCAAGTTGGTACAGCAGCAGCTTGGTAAAGTCGAACGATTAATTGATAACAGAGCAATGATCAAAATTTTGCAAAGGGTGGATCAATTATCCGCTGAGGTGAGCCAGTTACTGGGTGAGTTAGAACAGCAAAGATTCGACTTAGCTGATATTAAAAAACGTCAGCGAGAGTTATATCGAGACACTGATAGACGTTTACGTGACCTGGAGAATCGGTCCACGCAGCAGTCTGCTGATGTGCCTATAGAGGTTCCGAATTTAGCTGTAATCAACAACACACCGTCGGTTGATATTGCTGCCTCTGGCAACGCTACTCTGCCAGTCGAGCCCGTTGCTGAACCATCTACGCCAAAAATACCTGATAATAGTGCTTCAAAGACAGAGAGTGCCCAAAACAACACGATCAATGTTACTTCAAGTGAAGAGCAAAGTGCCTATCAATCAGCCTTTGATACCCTGAAAGAAGGTCGTTACCAAAAAGCTAAGTCAGAACTAAGAGCCTTTTTGCAAAATCACTCCAACAGTAGTTTTGCCGGTAATGCGCAATACTGGTTAGGTGAAGCCCATTACGTAACGCGCGAATTTAAGTCAGCTATAGAGGAGTTTAAGGCGGTGCTTTCAAACTATCCGCAGAGTCTAAAAATCTCCGATGCAATGCTCAAAATTGGCTATACCTACTACGAATTAAAGCAATTTGATCAGGCAAAACTTTTGCTTCAAGGCTTACGAGAGCGCTTTCCTAAATCGACAGCGTTTAGATTAGCCGGTAAGCGATTAGACCGAATTAGAAAAGAAGGGCATTAAGCGTCGAATTCGCTTGAAAACATTAATAAGATCGGTATGATGCCGGTTCGTTTCAGGGCCGTTAGCTCAGTTGGTAGAGCATCTGACTTTTAATCAGGGTGTCGAGCGTTCGAATCGCTCACGGCCCACCATTTTTCCTGAAAGTAACGAATAGAAAGATTTAGTGATGAATCCTTAGATCACTGTTTAACGTAATTTTAGCTCCAAACTAATTATTACTAGATTAAAATTTATTTATTAAATTGTCCTTATAGAATTTCGCTTATCTTACAACGGCAACTTGCCTCCATAATAATTTCATTATCTATTTTATGTTCGTCGCGGTTCTCATTTATATCAGCACAAACCCAATACACTAAGATTGTCAGGTCACCCGGACGTTTTAAGATGACTTGTATTGCTTAAATTTTACTCAACAGGGCAAAACTCTTTTGCCATTGTACTTTTGGCATGTGAGTTGGGAAGTTGAAGCCTAGGACTTTGTCGGACTTAGGCAATCGTAGCGAGGGAAAATCATTTTGAAGTGCCAGCGTATTAATATAGTAGAATTTAAGTTTAGTTAATCAATAAAAAATATGAGTGTGTCATCTTTTGGGCGGTTATATATTGCACTCTGTGACCATATAAATGGCGTTACACCGCTTTATAGTGCATCGAAATTAGAGGGCCCAGATAATTAAGGCGCGATCTTTCATAATCAAGATGATGTTTTCTATTTCATTAGTCACCTATGTCCAATAATAGTCAACTGACGGAATTATTGGCGCAATAAAACAGAGAGCGGCATCTAACACTGTTAGATATTAGCAGAACGAGTGCAGCTCTAGTAAGCTCAAATGGACCACCTCTCTGCTCGAGAAGCTGTTGATTGATTTTATAGTTTGGTCTTTATTAAGAATAGACCAAACGTTTTAAATTAGATCTAAAATTGGATCAATTCACTCTGATCGGTTAAACCGATGGTGAATGTACTTTTTGTAGGTTATTAGAACGAATCGACCGTTGATAATTGACGCTCTTGTAAATTCATTAGGTAGGTAAACATAAAGTTGAAGGTAAATTAACTCATTTTGACAATCGTAACAGGTTCTTATAGGTCGACAGAATTGTGTTCGGCTATGAATGCCCAATGCTAAAAAAGGCTGAGTAGATGTTTAAGTTTCTAACCTATAACATTCACAAGGGATTCAATCGTTATAATCGAAGTTTTGTATTGCATAAAATACGCGAACAGTTGGAGGCTGTGACCGTCGATGTGGTTTTTTTGCAGGAAATACATGGTCAGCAACTCGATCATCAAGCAAAAGTAACGGGTTGGCCCGAAGAAGCCCAGTTTGAATTTCTTGCTGACCAACTGTTGCCGCATTATGCTTATGGAAAAAATGCAATTTATGATAAAGGTCATCACGGTAACGCGATATTAAGCAAACATAGTTTTGAGAAATGGGACAATGTTAATGTGTCGCGTTTTTCCTGGTCTAGTCGAAGTTTTCTGCATGGTGTGATACGACGCTCAGAGCATGGTCCGCCGTTACATCTAATTTGCGTACACCTCGAATTTGTTGGTTTTGAACGCAACCGGCAACTTAAAATTCTCAGTCGATATATCAACGAAGTGATTCCTCATAACGAAGCGGTTATTGTTGCGGGCGATTTTAATGACTGGAGCGGCCGAACAGGTTTACGTTTCGAAATGCAGTCAGGCATGCGTGAAGCTTTTCGTCAAAGCTTGGGTGAGCATGCTAAAACATTCCCTTCAAATAGGCCTTTTTTAGGTCTAGATCGTATTTACTATAGAGGTGTCGAGTTAATCAAATGTAATTGTTTGAGCGGCCATCCCTGGCAAAAAATGTCGGACCATTTACCACTATACGCTGAATTTTCGTTGTAATATTGGCCTTCAAGAGAGGCAAGCGGCCATGATCTATTCAAGCAAGGTCTGATTGGATGATACAGCTTAGTTAAGGGTTATTTATTTTACTAGGAGTCACTACCCGACCACTATAAAACTAGTATGTTCTCGCCGAATTTAAATGAGTGAATTAACTCCCTGTAATCGTTTTCTACATTTATGGCCGCTGATAGAAACCGCTTTACGGGTCTTCTCTAGTAGTCCTGATCAAGCTCAAATTGGAGCCAATTAAGCTCACTAGAGGTAGAGATATTATTACTGCTGGTCTAGTATTTAGCAGTAGCACAAGTGACGTGTGTTTTGTGACCTCGCACGAAGCGGATCACGCAACAAAGCCCGACCTATAAGAGCAACGGCTTCAATTAAGTTTTAAACGCCAGAGCACCATCACCACGGCGCCAGATCGAGGTGTAATTGCGCGAGAGTCAATGGTGCTCAAAACCAGCTTGAAAATCTG
>Ga0307489_10003018_pt1 | contig 11205 bp, 24 predicted proteins | sample SB12metaG_FD_202247 | JGI IMG/M metagenome (GOLD analysis project Ga0307489, IMG submission 202247) | Sea-ice brine microbial communities from Beaufort Sea near Barrow, Alaska, United States - SB 1.2 | ecosystem: Environmental > Aquatic > Marine > Coastal | place: USA: Alaska | collected...
ATGGGTTGCAATAGTCACGGCAGAGGGAGTCGGCGGGAGAGTGGTAAAAGAAGTGAAACCTATCGAGGCAGTGTCCAGGCTGGGTTCAAGCAGTGTTCAAGCAGTGTTCAGACAGTGTTCAAGTAGTGTCCAGGCAGTATTCAGGAAGTGTTCACAGTATGAGGCGCTATTCTACGTTTTATTATTTTTTGCGTTTTCCACTTTTCCCATGTTTCCAATTCCATGTTTTTGGTCTGCCCGCCTCGCGCTGTTTTCTCGTTTTCGCGTTTTCGCCGCGCTGCTCCCCATTCAAGTTCCGATAATAGGACCTGATCGACAAGGTGCGTTCAGATGTATGGGCATTCGTGGTCAGGAATTCTGGGCAGGGCCCCACAGACAGCCCGAGGAAACCCCGGAGAAACGTCTTTGGCGGCATCTTCGCCGACACCGACGCCATTGCGGCCGTAAAGTTCGGTGACGCGCCATCGTATTAGGCGATGAATGCTTGCGCCATGACGTTGCGGGCATTTGATTGGCGGACGCGTCGCCCTAGAAACGCCGGGCAAGGGCGCCTGGCGCCGACATAGGTGATGTCGGCGCATTCTGCGTCTCTGAACTTCCTCTTTGTCAGCCCAGTAGACACAATCTTCACGGCATCTTCGCCGACGCCGACGCCGTTGCACGCCGTAAAGGTTCGGTGACGCGCCATGCTGTTAGGAGGTGGTGACGATTCGGGCATTCCATTCGCGGACGCGGTGCCCCCGGAAGCGCCGTGCAAAGCCGCCTGGCGCCGACATAGGCGGTGTCGCGATAAAAGCACGTTCACCTTCGTAGAATAGCGCCTCATACAGTCTGACTGTTCAGGCAGTGTACAGAGGTCATTTTCGCGCCCCCTGAGATCGATGTTTTCCGCTAATTGTGGAGATTATGGTCCGACCGTCACAGGAGCCATCCACACCATTCGGCGCTCACACACGCCGCGCCCAACGGTACGTCACATACCGCGGCCGTCGGCGACCGATCGGGACCACTTCACGCCTGCACGAGACTCGACGAGCAGCTGCGCAGCTTATTCTCCAGCGCGCGAGCTAGGACGCTAACTCGTTGTCGCCTCGTCAGCAATCGTAGAGCTGTTTACTTTCGAGTTTTAACAGCTGAGCGATGGCGCGGGCGATGGTGCGGGCGCCCCGCTCTCCGGCAGGGCCTAATTCCCCTGACTGTTTGCTCATAGTGCACCGATCCACCGTAACCGCCGCCGCCGCTGCCGCCGTGCTGCGTGTTGCCGCCGTCCAGGGCCTGACGCGTCGACCCAACCAGCTCAACGGCATCCCTGCAGCTGTCATCAGGCTTTGGTTTCGTCCCTGACATGCAAGGTTTCTCCACTAGTTCATCGAGCTACGCCATGAGCAAGACGGCGCCCACCCGTCGTCCATTCCGCTTCCTAACAATGCTTGCAGCAGTGCCGGGCGAGTTTGCAGGGCGGGCAGGCTTTGAGGTCTTCCCGAAGGTCCTTGACCTCGCACCCAACCACCGTAGACACTTATTCGCACCTCGAAGACGCTCAAGCAAAGCTACGATATGGGAAGTTGCGTTATGGCCCAGGTCACCGGAGCGCGCACTGGCCGGCCTGTTCTGCATCCTGCTGGCGTTCACCGGCAGGGGCTGACACTCGTTCCCACTTCAGCTCAATTTGAGCTCTTCTGTCCACCGTATGACCCAACTTAACTCATGAAGGTGTCCTGGAGTTGCTCAAGTTGAGCTCTCCCGTGTGCGAGTGTAGGCCCCTGTTCACCGCCCTGCTCGTGGCCATCTCCCTCACCACCGTCAGCGACCTGCACATGCGCCGCGGCCACCTAGCAGGGGCTTCAACTCGTCCACTTTTCAGCTCAACCTGAGCCGGGTCTGACACAAAATACACCATCGACACCCCCTGATACCGCCCAAAACCTCTGAAGCACCGCCTCAACAACCCCTTAATACACCCCCTATGCCACACACAGCGCTTACAGTGAGCTGAAAAGTGGACGAGTGTAAGCCCCGGCCACCTGGAGCACCACGGCGAGGAGACACACCCCGGCGCCGGCCACGGCAGCAGGGGCTCACACTCGCTCACTTCAGAGCTCAACTTGAGGACCTTCGGGAACACATCGCTCACGTTACAGCTCAACTTGAGCACCTTGGGGACACATCCACGGGTTGTTTTGGGTAATATGGGGGACTAAGTAAGCTTAAGCTAAGCGAAAAGGGGCCAAGTGAGCTCAAGTTGAGCGGAAATGGGAACGAGTGTAAGCCCCTGCCCGGCGGTGCTGGCCGCAAGGGCGCACAGCATGTGGTCGACACGCGCCCGCGGCCGTCGACGCACGCGGGGAGCGGCGCGGCAGGAGCTTACACTCGTTCCCATTCACGCTGAATTTGAGCTTACCTTGCCCCTTCCTCTCATCTTAAGCTTACTTGCCCCCCCATATAACCCAAATTAACCCGTGGCTGTGTCCCGAAGGTGCTCAAGTTGAGATGTAACGTGAGCGATATGTTCCCGAAGGTCCCCAAGTTGAGCTCTGAAGTGAGCGAGTGTAAGCCCCTGTGGCGCGGCAGCGTCGCATAGCAGCGACGTGGATGACGATGAGGTGCGGCGGCAACAGCACGTGGGCAGGGGCATACATTCGTCCACTTTTCGGCTCAACGTAAGCGCTTTCCGAGGGATAGGGGATGCATTTGAGGGTTGTTCACGGGGTGTTTGGGAGGTGTCAGGGGGCTTTACGGGGACTTTAGGGTGTGTTTGTGTCCGAAGAGGCTGCTCAGGTTGAGCTGCAAAGTGGACGAGTGGAAGCCCCTGCACGTGGTTGCGGAGATCGCGGTCGGCCTCGCGGTTGACGAGGACGAGCGGCGGCATGAGCACCTCCAGGAGAAGGAGGCCTTCAGGTGGGACTACATGAGTATGCCTGTCGAACTCGGGTAGTGCTGGCGATGTGGGGGGGAGAACCAAGCTAGTATAAGCTAGTTTAGGGCTGGTGGTTAGTGCGTTGGTGGCTTAGTATTGGGGACTGCAGTGGGTTGGTACTCGCACAATGGGGGGGTTCGAACTAGGCCAGTTTAAGCTAGTTTAGGGGCTAGTGCTGAGTAGGCTGGTTTTGAGGCGACAAGTATGAACTTGAGCGGTCCCACACTCGTCAGGTAAAGCAGACAGACGATGTGGGCACCACAAGGCGTCTGATTAAACCATATGTTTGCGGTTGCCAACCCTACTTTTAGGAAGCACGTGCCCAGCAAACACGAACCCAAACGCGACGCCAATCATGACGACAAGCACCAACACCACGACGAGAGAAGTCACGGTCACCACGATGCGAAACACGACGACAAAAAGAAGGAGAAAAGCCGCCGGCACGAGGTAGGGCCACATAAACACGAATGTGGGTTTACACTGCTGTGGATGACGGTGCGAGCGTTATGTGAGTGGAGGCCGTCCTATACCCATGGCGGCGGTTGCGGCAGCGGACGAGTACACCGGTACACTATGAGCAAACAGTTAGGGAGGAGCATACGGCGAGCGTGTGCGGGTACACCGGTACACTATGAGCAAATAGTCAGGGAGGAGGGTGCGGCGAGTGTGTGCGGGTACACCGGTACACTACGGGCAAACAGTCAGGGAGACGGATGCAGCGAGTGTGTGCGGGTAAACCGGTACACTATGAGCAAACAGTCAGGGAGGAGGATGCACATGCGGCTCTGGCAATCGGGCGGGGATGACGGGGACCCGGGGGACGGCGACGACGGGATGAGCGACGACGGCGGTGCGGCAGGGGCTTACACTCGTCCACTTTTCAGCTCAACCTAAGCCGTTTCTGACACGAAATACACCCCAAACACCCCCTTGTTACCCCCAAACACCTCCTAAACACCCCCTGAGCAACCCCTGCATGTAACCCCTATCCCACAGAATGAGCTTACGTTGAGCTGACAAGTGGACGAGTGTAAGCCCCTGCTGCGCGGCCATGCCGGAGGCGGAGCCCGACGGTGGCGACGCGCAGGGGCACGGCCACGGCTTCCTTCACTTCGACCACTCGGACGACATCAAGTCCGACCCGGTGGTAGGGCCTCGCAGACATGGCAGGCCACGTCATAGGATGCCGTTTAGCTCGAGAAATTGCTCGCCACGTCAAGGATACCATTTTGTTGAGGGGTTTGAGATACGAGGTTTCAAAACGGGTTTAATGACGTGGTGAACAATATTTACCGGGCCTTACCCCGTGGGCGAGTGGGTGCATCACGCTTGGGAGGACACTAAGGTACGACTCCCATTGACTTTACATCCTTCGAAACGAACCTTAGTCGCTAGCCATTAACTCAGACCTAGCATCCTGCCTATTATCGCATCTCACATCCTATGATTCGGTACTAACATCCTACCCATTTGAGCCCACCCCTGCAGCACATGGCGCACGACGTGTACGAGGCAGGGTGTTGCAAGTTTACTCTATCAAACCCCCGTTGATAGCGCCAGAATTAAGTGATTGAACCTGAAATATAAAGGACCGCTTTCAACTATTGGTTTCATTTTCAACCTGTGGCGCTACACCGAGGCGGGGCACCACGTGGTGGACGCCGCGGAGGACATGGTGCTGGGTGAGGCGGTGCAGCTTTACCCAATCAAACCCAAGTTGAAAGCGCCTGGAACTACCAGTAAGCGCTTGAAACTAAAATACGATGTTCTGTTTTCAAGTTTTGCCTTCAAATTCATCTTGCGCCGCTACAGCTGGGGCACCACCACCACGCCGACGAGGGCATGAGCGGGATGGACCAGGGCGAGGGCGAGGGGGAGGGGGCGGGCGATGCCTCGGAGGCGGAGGGACAGGAGGACGATGTCGAGTCACCGGAGCAGGCGGCGGAGGAGGTTGGGCCTGCCAGAGCTTGCCTGCCGCGTCATCCTCCACATTTTAGACCCTCCTTTCTTGGGTTGAACGGCATTACATGACGTGGCAGGCATCATATGCTGTACCCTAGGAGGAGGAGAAGTACGCGGAACCGGACGAGGCAGAGCACGCGGCGTCCAACGCGCGGGCGCTGCACGCGGCGCAGACCCTGGCGGACGTGGAAGGGTGGTGCAGGTTGAGTGTTTAAATCCGCGTTGACAATACCTATGGTTCCAGCGCTTAAAACTGTGATGTGATAAATTGCGTTGAAACTTTGCTTCCAAATTCAACTTGCGCCGTTACAACGTGGTGTTGGAGGCGCGAGGTCACCGCCGCAAAGCGCAGGCTGCAGTTCTCGCCAAACTCAACGGCAAAGTGTCCGTCAACGACCCGGCGAAGGACAAATCCACAGTGCCCGTGGCTGCGTTCAATTACACGAGCCCGCGCCCCTCAGAGCCGCGGCAGTGCAGGGGCGGCGCCAAGATTCCCCGGTCAACGGTTGTGAACCAAAAGTACGTCTTCCACAACGCGGGCGGGTACTCGTACAGCCACATGGTAAGGCGGTGCAGGTGTTAAATCCAGCTGATATCCGAATTGAAAGCGATGTGGTCTCGTAAATGGGGAAGGCCTCCTATGCATGATTGTTTCCTAACTCCGATCAATGGGGCAGGCCCCCATAAACCATTCAGCGCCTAAAACCCATATGCGATGAATAGCTCTCAAACGTTGCTTTCAAATTCAACTTGCGCCGCTGCAAGATGGTGATGATCGGCGCCATGCCCCCCACCTCGCTGTGGCGCTGGGTGGGGCCCGCTATACAATCAACTCGTCTGGTCCAATGGCCCTGTTGAGTGACTTCATATCAGGTGAAATGAATTTACTTATGGGCATAGAGCTAGTGTTTTTTGGTAAACTGACCATATTGCCGTAGATGATACCCGGCCATCTCTGTGTTGAACCGATAATTTTGTTAATTGGTATCGTGTCAGGTGTATGGTCTGAGGAGTGCTGGACCCTAAACCCTAGAACTTAAACCCCAAAACCTAGACCCTAAATCGCCATACTGCCGTGGCTGGTACTGGGCCCTAGCGGTGGGCCATGACGTGGCAGGCGTCCGCCACCATCGAGGTCAGGCTGTGCAGGTTGACAGTCTCAAAGGACCCGTGTTGAAAGCGCCTGTGGCTTCAGCACTTGAAAGTATAATATGATAAAGTGCTTTCAATTGTTGCTTTCGAATTCAACTTGCGCCGCTTCATTTCGGGCGCGCCGGGGCAGCACATCCTCATATCCTTCGTCGACGACCCCGAGGTAGGGCGGTGCAGCTTGACCCTATGAAACCCAAGTTCAAACCACCTGGTACCAAGCGCTTGAAACTAAAGTGTGATATACTGCTCTCAACTTCTGCTTTCAAATTCAACTTGCGCCGCTACACCGAGGGCGCTTGGACCAAACCCGTCATGATTCCCATCACACCGTCAGGGTTTGCCGTGTGGGGCCCGGTGTGGCACCTGGACGACGCGGTAGGGTGGTGCAAATTGACCCGATGACACACGCCTTGAAAGTGCATGGATGTAAGCGAATGAAACTAAGATATGATGAAATGCTTCCAAGTTTTGCTTTCAATTTCAGCTTGCGCCGCTACAACACGGGGGTGATCTGGCTGTTCTTCTCGCACTCCACCAGCTGCCTGAAGAACGCGGGGCGCGGCCACCGCAAGGTAGGCTGGTGCAGATTGACACTAACAAAACCCGTTTTGAAAGCGCCACTGGTTTAAGCACTTGAAGCGACAATGTGATGAACCGCTTTCAAACTTTGCTTTCAGATTCAACCTGTGTCGCTACAGCAAGTACGCACCCGGCGGCGACATAAAGTACATCAAGTCCGTGGACGGCGTGTCGTGGCAGGGCGGTGCAGGTTGAACCGATGGAACCCATGTTGAAAGCGCCTGGAACTTAGCGCTTACAGCTAAGATATGATGGACCGCTTTCAAAGTGTGCTTTCAATTCCAACTTGCGCTGCTACATCGTGGACCGCTCCCAAGATCATCATCACGCAGGCGTCGGACTCGGGCATTCCTAAGCTGGTGGCGAATCAGCTGCAGGTGCACAGTGCCACGGGCGCGTGGGTGCTACCCTACTGGCGCGAGCAGCCGCACTCCAGGCAGTGCAGGCCGCACTGCGACCGCAGCTACCGCACCTCCGCGGGCCTGCTGGCAGGGGCGTACACTCGACCACATTTCGGCTCTACGTAAGCGCTTTCTGTGTGACAGGGGTTACATTTAGGGATTGTTTAGTGGGTGTCTAGAATGTGTTTGGGGGTTTGAGGGGGTGTGTAGGGTGTATTTTGTGTCAGAAACGGCTAAGGTTGAGCTGAAACGTGGACGAATGTAAGCGCTTTCTGTGTGACAGGGGTTACATTTAGGGGATTTTGGGGGGTGTCTAGGAGGTGTTTAGGAGTATTAGGGGGTGTGTAGGGTGCACTTTGTGTCAGAAACGGCTCAGGTTGAGCTGAGAAGTGGACGAATGTAAGCCCCTGGCTGCTGGTGTCGACCGACCGCGGTGCGACGTGGAAGGCGGTGGGGTCGTACCGCGCACGCGGCAGGGACTTACGCTCGTCTGCTTCTCAGCTCAACTTGAGCAGTGTCTGTCACAAGAAAACACCCTACACACCCGAAACACCCCCTGTCACCCCCTTAACACGGGCTACACAACCCCTACGCGGACCCCCTATTCAATAAAAAAACGCTCGAGTTGAGCTGAGAAGTGAGCGAGTGTAAGCCCCTGGCGCGCGGCATCCGCTGGCTGATCGAGGGCACCGTGGCGGAGGTGGGTGGCAGTGGGCGCCTGCTGCAGCTGCACCGCAGCGGCGAGCCGACGCTGTACAAACAGACGAGCGACGACGGCGGGCAGAGCTGGACGGAGGCAGGGGCTTACACTCGTCCACTTTTCAGCTCAACCTGAGCCATCTCTGACACAGAATACACCCTCAACACCCCCTAATACCCCCTAGCATCCCCTACTCCCCTCCAAAACAACCCCTGAATGCACCCCCTGTCCCACGGAAAGTGCTTATGTTGAGCTGAAAAGTGAACGAGTGTACGCCCCTGGACGGAGGCGGTGAAGACCGCGATTCCCAACCCCAACTCGAAGGTGAATCTCATCCGCATGACGGACGGGGACATCGCGCTGGCGTTCAACGACGCGCGCGGGGCAGGGACGACCCCACATCCTAAATCCTAATCCCTGAACCTTAAACCCTAAACCCTAAACCCTAAACTCTAAACCCTGAACCCTAAATCCTAACGGCATTATCTTGTTCAAAACCCACATATCTTGCTTTACATGACGCTCCGTGAGGTGGAATCAATACGTCAATGTTCTCCACCTCAACCAACAGATTTCGAACCCTCGTTTCTTGAGTCGAATGCCATCCTATGACGTGGCATTATGTAGTGGCATCCTATGTGGCATATGTGGCATCCTATGTGGCTTCATGTCGTGGCTTCCATGTCATAGCATCCTATGACGCGGCAAGTTTGTTTCACACGGCCCTCGCGCGGGGGCGTGCGGCGGAAGCTGTCTGTGGCAGTGTCGCCCGACGGCAGCCGGTGGAACAAGCTGCAGCAGCTGGAGGACACAACTCCGGGCCTGCACTACTCGTACCCCACCATGGTTGGGAGGTGCAGGTTGACTCCAGATTGACCCTTGATTGATCGCGCTTGATTTCAGAGTATGAAGCTAAATTGTGGTGAATTGCTCTCAAGTTTTGCTTTCAAATTCAACTTGCGGCGGTACACCATGGTCCAGGACGGGTGCCGCCTGCTGGTGGCGTACTCGGTGATGCGGCACGGCGGCCGCCAGGCAGGGGCTTACACTTCTCAGCGCAACCCCAGCCGTTTTTGTCACTAAAACTCCATGGACCACCCATCCTATCTCACAAAAGGCGCTTACGATGAGCCGAAATGTGGACGAATGTAAGCCCCTGCCGCCAGCCCATCTCCAGGTCGGGCATCAAGCTGGCGGTCATCACGGTTCCGACCAAGAGCAGCGGGGGGGCGAAGAAGGTACACGGGGGCGGGGATCATGAGGAGGAGGCGGAGGCGGGGTGGGCGGGGGGCGCGGCGGAGCTAGCGGAGGACGGGGAGGACGCGGGGATATCGCTGGACGCTCCGGCGGAGGTAGAGGCTTACACTCGTCCACTTTTTCAGCTCAACGTAAGCACTTTCTGTCTGACACGCTGGTTGGTGTCACTCTTGTCAGTACGAGACCGGCTCAGGTTGAGCTGAAACGCGGACGAGTGTAAGCCCCTGGGCGGAGGCCGCGGAGGATGCGGTGGCGGCGGTGGACAACGAGGTGGATGAGGCGGGAGAGGAGACACCCATCCGGGGCGGGGAGGAGGAGGACAACCACGTGGATGAGGCAGGGGCTTACACTCGTTCCCATTTCAGCTCAACTTGAGCTCCTGTGTCCACAGTATAACCCAAATTAACTCATGAATGTGTCCTGGAGTTGCTCAAGTTGAGCTCTACCGTGAACGAGTGTAAGCCCCTGGAAGGAGGGTGCGCTCATCAGCAAGGCGGACGAAGCTGCGGAGCTCGCGGGGGGGTTGTGACTGGATCATAAATGGGGATATCTATACACGTTGGTCGGGTGGTCGTAGTATACATTGAACAATTGGTACTCGTAGAGAGAAACCAGGGTTTTTTTCCTAGCGCTAGAGCTATGTGAATCACGTTCAGTATGTAACGTCACTGCACCGGTACTCGGCGTGGCGCCACCTGCCGACCGATATTCCCCGACTTCCCCACCCCGGCCGCCCCCGCCCCCGCACCCCCGGTGTAGCGGCGCAAGTTGAATTTGAAAGCAAAAGTTGAAAGCAGTACATCACATTATAGTTTCAAGCGCTTAGTTCAAGGCGCTTTCAACGTGGGTCTGATAGGGTCAACATGCACCGCCCTACGATGGCAGCCGCCACTTTCCGCGGTGTGGCGTCGGTGTACCAGTCGCCGTCCGCCACGGGCCACGCCCGCGGCGCCTGCCCCGCACCCAGGAACGCGTCGGCCAGCCGCAGCCTCCGCACAGGGGCTTACACTCATCCACTTTCCGGCTCAACGTAAGCGCTTTCTGTAGAACAGGGGGTGCATTTGGAGGTTGCTTAGGGGGTGTTTAGGAGGTGTTACGGGGTATGAGGTGGTGTTTAGGGTGCATGTTGTGTCAGAAACGGTTCAGGTTGAGCTGAAAAGTGGACGAGTGTAAGCCCTGCCGCCGCAGCGACGGGTTCCCCTCGTCGCGCCAGTAGTACGTCAGACCCGCGTGGTCCCGCACCGCGCTCCAGGGGCTTACACTCGTCCACGTCTCAGCTCAACCTCAGCCAGTTTGGTCAGTGAACCGTTTTGTTTTCAGCTTGTGACGAGTTATGACCCATCTGTCTGCTGAAGGTACCCAACGTATGCCACGAAAAGTGCATACGTTGAGCTGAGAATTGGACGAGTGTAAGCCCCTGCCGCGCTCCACCGCGAGTGGTCCCCAACACGGTCGCCCCCGCCGCTCTCCCCGCCGTTGTCGCCCGTGTCTGTACCCGGAACGTCCGTGCCCAGAGGCACCGTCACCGATGAGAGCACCCCGAACCAGGGGCTTACACTCGTTCACTTTACAGCTCAACTTGAGCACCTTCGGGAACACATCGCTCACGTTGACGCCCAACCTGAGCACCTCCGGGACATCCTCGGGTTAATTTGGGTTTTGTGAGGGACAAAGTAATTTTAAGTTGAGCGGAAAGGGGGGAAGTATGCTCAAGTTGAGCGGAAATTGGAACGAGTGTAAGCCCCTGCCCCGAACGCGTCGGCCACCGCCGCCTCCAGACTCGGCGGCGCCCTCCTTTTTGTAGCGGCACAAGCTGAATTTGAAGGCAAATGTTGAAAGCATTTTTTCACAATTCAGTTTCAAATGCTTAGTTCCAGGCGGTTTCAATATGGGTCTCATTGGGTCAACCTGCACCACCCTACCTTGCGGCGTCGCGAAGGACCACGGCTCGAAGGAACCTCTCGTCGGGGTAGTAACCCCCCGGCAGCGCGACCGCCGGCTCGTATAAAGTCCTCTTCCATTTCCACAACGCGACGTTTTGCTCGTGCCAGCGAAGCGGGGGCTCGTTAGTCACGACTCCCAGCTGTAGCGGCGCAACTTGATCTGGAAAGCAGCATTTGAAAGCAGTGTATCATATGCTAGTTTAAAGCGCTCGATTCCAGGCGGTTTCAATGTGGGTCTGACAGGGTCAAGCTGCACCGGCTTACCCAGCGCCGCGGCGGTGTCGTTGGCGC
>Ga0307489_10003019_pt1 | contig 11201 bp, 24 predicted proteins | sample SB12metaG_FD_202247 | JGI IMG/M metagenome (GOLD analysis project Ga0307489, IMG submission 202247) | Sea-ice brine microbial communities from Beaufort Sea near Barrow, Alaska, United States - SB 1.2 | ecosystem: Environmental > Aquatic > Marine > Coastal | place: USA: Alaska | collected...
TCCTCCACATGTAGGCCCTTATTTCTTGAGCTAAATGACATCCTGCAACGTGCTCGTGCTAAGCATCATGCACGTCGTTTGGTGAGTGAACAAGACTGCATCCCATGACGCGGCGAGCATGATTTATCGGACCTTAAAGCTGGGTCCCAAGTCTGCGGCGCCCGTGCTGGAACCCGAGGAGAAGCTGGAGGTGGTGCTGGACTTCAAGCGGCGCCAGAAGGAGGAGCGCAAGAAGGCCACGGCGGAGAGCGGCACCAAGAAGAAGAAAAAGAAGAAGTCCAAGGCAGGGGCTTACATTTGTCCACTATTCAGCTCAACTTGAGCCGTTTCTGACACAAAAGCACAACCTACACACCCCTAATATCCCCTACCACCCCCTACCACCCCCGAAACAACCCCTGACTGCACCCCCTGTCACACAGCAGGCGCTTCAATTGAGCTGAAGAGTGGAAGAGTGTAAGCCCCTGGTCCAAGAGCGGCGCCAACGGGGATGGCGAGGATGAGGAGGAGGAGGAGGAGGCACCCTCGGTGGCTCTGACTCAGGCTCAGGCCCTGGCTCAGACCCGAGCCCAGTCACCGGCGCAAGCCCAGGCTCAAGCTCAGGCTCAAGCTCAGGCTCAAGCTCAGGCTCGGGCTGCCGCTGCTCCGGCTCCGTTTAAGAGCGCTTCGGCTGCTGCGTCTGCGGAGCGAGCGGCGGGCAGGGGCTTACACTCGTCCACTTCTCAGCTCAACTTGAGCCGTGTCTGACACAATAAAACACCCTACACACCCCCTAACACCCCCTAACACCCCCTTAACGAGAGCTACACAACCCCTACGCGCACCCCCTATCCCATACAAAGTGCTCAAGTTGAGCTGAAAAGTGGACGAGTGTAAGCCCCTGGCGGCGGGTGCGGCGGCGGCGGCGGAGCGAGGGAAAGCCGAGCTCGCGAAGTCGTTCCTCTCCAACATGTTCTCGTCGGCTCCGTACGTGCCGCCCGTGGAGCCTCAGGCAGGCACGGGCAGCTCGCATCGGCAGCAGCAGGAGGCAGGGGCTTACACTCGTTCACTTTTCAGCTCAACTTGAGCAGTGTCTGACACACAAAAACACCCTACACACCCTTAGCACCCCCTAGCACCCCCTTAACATGGGCTACACAACCCCTTCGCGCACTCCCTATTCCATAAAAAGGGCTCGAGTTGAGCGAAGAAGTGAATGAGTGTCAGCCCCTGGCAGGAGGCGGAGCAGCGGCGGGCGGTGGAGGAGCGGGCGGCGGTGGAGCAGCGGTGGGCGCAGCAGGAGCAGGTCAACGAGCAGCAGCGCCACCTCGCGCAACACATGCAGCACCAGAAGCACCAGCAGCAGCAGCAACAGCAGGTAGCGTCTTCAGATAACACCTGCCACATTATTCTCCAATAGATGGACCCTCGTTTATAGAGTTAAATGGCATGACATGACATGGCGAGCATAATCTGAAGTCACTATCTGAAGCAGCAGCAGCAGCAGCGTAGTGCGCCGGTACAGCAGCAGCAGCAGCAGCAGCAGCAGCAGCAGGCAGGGCCTTACACGAGTTCCACTGGTAGCTCAATCTGTATTATTTGCGCACCGCGTACTGGGGTACACGTGCACACTCGCCGCATCATCCTCCCTGACTTGGCAAAACCACAGGTTGAGCTGGAACGGAAACGAGTGTCAGGCCCTGCCAACAGGCGCAGCAGCAGCAGCAGTGGCAGCCGCAGCAGCAGCCGCAGCCGCAGCAGCAGCAACAGCGGCAGCAGCAGCCCTCGAAGAAGGGCCCGCCCCCTGGCCTCGGAGGCATGGTCTCGCCCCTCGCCGCCGCCAACGCCCTCAACGGCCAGAACGGCATTCAGTCCCGCGCCCCCTTGCCCCCAGCCCTCAACGCCACCCCGCAGCAGCTGGACTCTTTTCAGCAGCAGCGGAGCCAGGCGCCCGAGCACCAGAACACGGTACGGCTTACTCCACTTAGTGTGGGCACAACATGCCTATGTTGTGCTTATAGACCCAGCTGTGATTGATCGTGAGGATGATGAATGCCAAAATGTTAAATGAATAGCTGCCTTTGATGAGGCAAGTTTTAGTCATCAACCATCACCTTTCGGACCCTCGTTTGTTGAGTTGGATGGCATCCCATGACGTGGCAAGCGTCATTCTACCTGGCCCTGAAACACGGCGGCGATGCTGGCCACCATGCAGCAGCAGATGCTGATGATGCAGCAGGACCAGGCGGCGGCGGCGGCGGCGGCCGCCCAATCACAGCACTTCCAACCGCAGGCCGCCCAATCACAGCACTTCCAGCCGCAGGTCAGCCAATCGCAGCAGTTCCAGCCGCAGGCCAGCCAATCGCAGCAGTACCAGCCGCAGTTCCAGGCGCAGGCGGGCCAATCGCAGCAGTACCGGCAGCAGGCCAGCCAATCACAGCAGCAGCACCAGCAGGTGATCAGCCAGCAGCAGGAGGCGCTGGACGCGCAGCGGGCGCAGATGGCGACCATGCAGGCGCAGATGGCGGCGATGGCCACGCAGCTGACGCAGCAGCAGGCGGCGGAGCGGCACGCCGCGGAGAGGCAGGCGGTGGCTGACCGCCAGCAGCAGCTGAACCAGGACTGGCGGACGTCGTCTCCGCCCATCGGCGGCGCGCCGGCGGCGGCGGTGGCCGCCAACCCGTACGGCGGCCGCGGCGGCGGCGGCAGCAGCGGCGGGGCGGGTGGTGGGGGCGCGGGCATCAAGCCCAACCCGTATCAGCGCGGTCGCGGCGGTGGCGGCGGCGACGGCGCAGGCGCGGGCGCGGGCACGGGATCTCCTCGGATGGCGGGCGCGCCCCCGGGGTTCGCCTCTCCGGCGGCGGGGACGGCGGCGGAGACGGAGGCGTCGCCTCCCACTCCTCCCACCTTCGGTACCAACTCATACGTGCCCCCACGCTTTAGGCAGGCCTATGTCATAGAGTCATAGGGCGTACATGACGTACTACAACCATCGCTACCCATAGCTAGGCGGAGGGCGCTTCAGGCGTTTTCTCTGCGATTCAATGAATACTATTCAATATAAATAGTGGCTCTCATCGAACTTAAATGGCCTGGGCAACCCTTCCTCCCCGCTCCCGCTCCTACTCGTACGACAACGCTCTCGCAATAGGTGGCATCCGATGACGCGACGCCTGCTACCTACACTAGAACCCAATAGCTAACACCTGAACACCTCCGTGTCAGATGCGTTTGGGAACATCAAACGCCCGCTACCTAATTCAAAGGTGTCAGATGCACTTTTGGAACCACAGCACGACGGAGCGCTGGCACGGGCTGGACCCAATGGCCAATATGACGGTGTCGAAACTCTCCCCCCGCGTTTGGAACTTGACCGTCTCCTCGCCCGTCTTGACGCTGATCCCCCCGTACTAGGGCCTGGCAAATTATGCTCGCCACGTCATAGGCTGCAGTTCAACTCAAGAAAAGAGGGTGTAAAATATGGATGCCCAGACCCTCGTTTTTCGAGTTAAACTGCAGTCTACGACGTGGCGAGCATGATCCGCCAGGCCCTACCCCATAATCCGTGTCCCCATTGAACACCACTGCGCTCACGGCCAGCAGCTGGTCGCCCGCCGATCAGGGGCTTACACTCGTCCACTTTTCAAGCTCAACCTGAGCCATTTACGACACAGAATACACCCTTAACACCCCCTGTTAACCCTTGACGCCGCCTAAACACCACCTATACCACCCCTAAATGCACCCCCTATCCCACAGAGAGCGCTTATGTTGAGCCGGAAAGTGGACGAGTGTAAGCCCCTGCCGCCGATACCAGCCCCGTCGCCGCCGAGGCGCCGCCCGCTGATGCACGGGGTTGGTTGGGGCGCGGCTAGGTCAGACGGGGGCAGATAACATGTAGTTGTGATGGGTCTTAAGTAAGGTAGGATGGATTTGGGGTTTCCAACAGTGCCTACTTTTCTCTCAGAACGTGGTTGAGATGAGACCTGTGTCGGTGTCGGTGTTTATGCGTCGTCAGTATGATCAGGAGAGCCTGTGACGCACCAACTATCTCGGCGACGTAGATGCTCCCGGACTTGTCCTCCTCGAGCACCAGCCCTAGCGGCCTCCGCACCTCGATGCTGTACCGAGAGCACCCCGGCGGTGGCGTGCCGTCCACCTCCGCCACGTCACCATCTGTACTCTGTAATTTGGGCAGCGCGCGTGATGTTCGAGTGTAGGCGCTTCCCCGAAGCCGGAGCAGCCTATTGCCGCGCGCCGTGGCGGCGGGTAGGCGGAGGGCGGCGGCTGTCGTCATCGTCGTCATAGCGCTTCGTCTCTCCCGGCGCGCGATGTCTGAGTTGTAATGGGTGGATGGCGAGACGGGAGATGGGGGAGACCGGCGACACGCCGTTTGGTTTTATGCTGCTGGCGACCCTGCCACGTGTCAACCAGTCATTCGTCATTCGATGTCTCGATGAGTCACATATCGCACCCGAAGTCGGCCCACGCACAGGCGGCACACAACCGCGCGTCACAGCACGCGAGACGCGAGTGCGTGACCACCTAGCAGTTGTGGTGGGAGGGTTTGTGGCTATGGGTGCCAAGGATGCGAAGGATGCTGCTGCCGGGAGGGTTCGCGTGGCCGTCAGGTGAGGATGCCCAACTTCACTTTCCGCAGACACTACCACATCCATCACCTCCCCCTTCCAGTGTCCCAGTTGAACCGCCGTCGCGGCTGACCTACGCTAGAACCTGTGTATGTGCCGCGTACCCTGCTACCCGGCTGCGCCCCATGACCCCCGCGGAGGTGGCGGAGGTGGGCGACGACGCGGGCGCCGCCGTAGAGGCGAACCCCGAGACCAGCCGCGTGATGCTGCGCAAGTCGGCGTGGGATGGCGAGCACTTCGCCTTCGACACCGTGTTTGCGCAAGCCTCATCCCAGGAAGGGGCTTACACTCGGTCGACTTTTCAGCTCAACTTGAGCGCTTTGTATGGGATGGGGGCTACGCCTAGGGGTTGTGTAGCCCGTGTTGAGGGGGTGTTAGAGGGTGTTTAGAGTGTGTAGGGTGTTTTCTTGTGACAGACACGGCTCAAGTTGAGCTGAGAAGTGGACGAGTGTAAGCCCCTCACCCCAGGCGCGCGTCTTCGACGAGGCAGGGCGTCACAGCTGGCACGCGTCACCGTTTCCGCCCAACCTGAGCTGTCACAGCAGCACCAGCTGTGGCTCTGTCCCTGGAAGCACTATCAAGCCATCCCCCACTTGGTATCTCGAAGGTGCTGTCCTATCAATTTGATGAGCACCTTCACGCGTCCAAAGTAACATTGAAGGTTAGTTGACGGCTGATCAGCCTTGTCTACTTTTGAATATACAAACACACAAAAACACACACGCACCCCCCCCAACCCCCCTTCCCCTCCTTCTCCCCCCCTCCACACACACACACGCACAGACACACACTTGGTACCTCGAAAGGTGCTCACGTTGATCGGAAATGAGGACGAGTGTTTTGGCCCGGCCACGAGGTTGCCGCGCCCATCGTCGAAGCGGTGATAAAGGGGTATAACGGCACGGTGTTCGCGTACGGGCAGACCGGCACCGGCAAGACGCACACGCTGGGCGCGCGCGGGTACGACGACCCCGCCGTGCGAGGCAGGGGCTTACACTCGTCCACTGTTCCGCTTAACCTAAGCCGTTTTGGTCACACCTCCCCTTGTCCCCCTGTCTAATAGACTGGAGGGAAACCATGCTCCCAACGGATCCCACATAATGTGCCTATGTTGAGGCGAAAAGTGGACGACTGTAAGCCCCTGGTGCGAGGGATCATGCCGCGGGCCGTGGAGCAGATCATGCAGGAGCGCGACTCGCGCAAAGCCGGCGGGATGACCGTCACGGTGCAGTACCTCCAGATTTATCAGGACAACGTGTTCGACCTCCTGGCCACGGGCCCCGCCTCGCCCGCCTCGCCTGGCCGCGCCCGGTCGCCAGGCGGCGGCAGCAGCGGCGGCGGCGGGAGCGGGGTTGACGTCGCGGATCCGCTGAATCTGACGGAGGAAAAAGGGGGCGAGATCCGGGTGGAAGGGGCGCGGGAGGTGGGGCTCAGTGCGTCAGCGTGTGTGTGGTATACTGTATTCCAAAGCAGACTGGGTCAAAAGATCAACAAACCACCGGCGACCACAAAACAGAGTGGATAAAGATCGAGTGGTTCACGCCCGCCACGTCGCTAGTCGTATTCTCGACCCTCGCATCTTCAGTCACGTGGCGAGCTTAATGTATGTGACCCCAGCGTCCGGTGGAGGTGTGTTCCGCGGCGGAGGTGATGGCGCTGCTAGACGAGGTAGGTCGGTGCAGGTTGACCCTATCAAAGCCACGCTGAAAGCGGCTGAAGCTAAGCGCTTGAAACGAAAGGTGGTATACTGCTTTCAACTTCTGCTTTCAAAATCAGCTCGCGCCGCTACAAAGAGGGGGAGCTGGCGCGCGCCGTGGCCAACCACAAGCTCAACGCGTCCAGCAGCCGCAGCCACGCCATCCTCGTCTTGCGCGTCAACGGTGAGGCGGTGCAGGTTGGCCCTATCAGAACCCACGTTGAAAGCGCCTGGACCTCAGCGCTTGAAACTAAAATATGGACAAGTGTTTTCAATTTTTGCTTTCAATTTAAGTGGCGCCGCTACACAACGGCGAGAAATCCAAGGCGGGGCGGCACACGACGGGCAAGCTGATGCTGGTGGACTTAGCGGGGTCGGAGCGCGTCAAGAAGACGGGGGCGGAGGGCAGGGGCTTAGACTCGTCCTCTTTTCAGCTCAGCCTGAGCCGTTTCTGTTACGAAATACACCCTAAATACCCCCTAAACACCCCCGACACCGCATACACACCCCCTAAGCAACCCCTACATGCAACCCCTATCCCACAGAAAGCGCTTACGTTCAGCCGAAAAGTAGAGAGGTGTAAGCCCCTGGCGGAGGGGATGACAGAGAAGGAGGCTCAGGCCATCAACAAGAGCCTGACGGCGCTGGGGCGGTGCATCCAGATGTTGGCGCAGGGCGGGGGCAGGGGCTTACACTCGTTCACGTTTCAGCTCAACCTAGGCCGTTTTGGTCACACCCCGCCGTGCCCCCCTGTCTAATAGACCGGGGGCAACATCATGCACCCAACGTATCCCACAAAATGTGCTTACGTTGACGAAAAGTGAACGAGTGTGAGCCCCTGGGCGGGGGCGGGCACGTGCCGTACCGGGACTCCAAGCTCACGCGGGTGTTGAGCGACTCGCTTGGCGGCACTGCGCTCACCTCGCTCATTGCCACGGTCGGTCCGCTGCAGGAACACTACGGGGTACGGCCTGTCAGATATTGCTTAGGGTTCCTAAACCCTAAGCCCTAAACCCTAAACCCTGAAGCCGCTCAATCCTACCAGATATTGCTCGCCACGTCATATCACGCCATTTAAGTCAATAAACGATCGTTCGAGGGTTCAGGGTTGACAGGCGTTGGATGACGTGGCAGGCAATATTTGGTTGACCATAGCGCGGGGAGACGGCGGCGACGCTCAAGTTTGGGCAGCAGGCGCTCAAGGTTGAGAACACGCTGCGGGTGAGGCCAAACCCTGAACCCTGAACCCTGAACCCTAAACCCTAAACCCTCACTGCTTGCTCATGCACGTTCACCTACCACGATATCACTGAGTATGGACACTAAACTCAGTGTAAAACAACATATTAACCTCACATTGTGCTGTAATTGGTTGAGACGCTGTCTGCTCTCGAATAAAGTCTATACCAAACCAAACCAGACGCTGAGTTAAACCTGGAGAGCTTGGTTTGGCACGGGGCCTGAGGTGCGGGTGAAGGAGGGGGTGGACTACAAGCTGCTGTGCAAGCAGCTGCAGGGTAAGGTGGACGCGGGCATGGAGGCAGGGGCTTACACTCCTCCACTTTTCAGCTCAACCTGAGCCTGTTCTGACAGAAATTACACCCTGAACACCCCCAATACCGCCTGATACTGCCTACACCCCCCCCCTAGATAATCCCATACGCACTCCGTAACCAACAGAAAGCGCTTGAGTTGAGATCACAAGTGGACGAGTGTAAGCCCCTGCGTGGAGGCGGCTGACCGGATGAAACTGGAGACCAGAATGGCGGTGGCGGCGGTGGCGGCGGCGGAGTCGCGCGCCAAGGTAGGGCGGTGCAGGTTGACCCTATCAAACCCGAGTTGAAACCGCGCCTGGTTTCAGCGCTTGAAACTAAAATGTGACGAACCGCTTTCAAACTTTGCTTTCAGTTTCAACTGGCGTCGCTATGCCAAGGAGGCTAAAGACCGCATGCGCGAGATGGCCATGGCTGAAGCGGATCTCACACTGGCCAAGGCATCGGCGGAACGTGAAGCGTCGCGCGCCAAGGCGGAAGCTGAAGCGGCGAAGGCGGAGGCTACGGCGGCGGAAAGCAAGGTAGGGTGGTGCAGGTTAACCCTATCAAACCCAAGTTGAAACTGCCGGGGAACTAAGCGCTTGAAACTATAATGTGATGAACCGCTCTTAAAATTTGCTTTCAAATTGAAGTTGCGGCGCTACAGCGCGGCGGCCTCGGAGGCGGACAGCTCCGACGCCGCCGCCGCCGTCCAGTACAAGGCGGACGAGGCAGGGGGGCGTTCACAACAAGCACTCTGATGATGATGAAATTTCTCCCCCTTATCCGCGCGCATGTGTGAGCGTTCGTTCTAAATGTACAGACAGGTACAAAGTCATGCTCCGATCTCGCGTTCGATTGACTACTCGTAATCCCCAAACCCTAACCCCTGACCCGTATCCCTGCCCTGACCCCTAAACCCTAACCCCGAATCCCTGAACGCTAAACCCTAAACCCTAAGCCTAAACCCTAAAACCTGGTGTGAATGACCCTGGTGGTGGGAGCGGGTGGCGTGGAAGAAGGAGCGGCAGCACATGCTGGCCACCAACAGCAGCATGGTAGGGCGCTGCAGCTTAACCCTATCAAATCCAGGCGGAAAGCGCCTGGAACTAAGCCTTTAAAGCTAAAATTTGATGTAGCTCTGCTGCTTTCAGCTTGTGCTTTCCAGGGGAACCCTAGGCCTAAACCCTGAACACGAAACACTAAACCCTGAACACGAAACACTAAACCCTAAACCCTCACAATCCACTTGCGCCGCTACAGAATGGCGGACCAGCTGGAGGGGGTGCTGGATCTGATGAAGCAGCTCAACGAGCAGTACAACGAGGAGTACCAATACCGCACCGGCTTGGAGGCAGGGCCTTACAATCTATTCAGTGACCGTACCGGTGCCCTCGCACCGTTACCCTGGGACTGATGCTGCGTGAGCCGGTGCATGAGCTTCGCGAGTTGCCTCTATCTCTCGAGGTGGTGGACATCGACCTACTCCCCGACGCCCCCCGCCTTCTCCTCGAATCAGGGCCTTGCAATCGTTCCCTTTTCGGCTCAACTGAAGCTGTTTGGTCCGTAGAGCCCCTGGCAGTAATGCCTCGAGGGTGAACAGATGAGCTGAAAAGGGACGAGTGTAAGGCTCTGATTGGAGGAGAAGGAGAGGCAGCTGGTGGAGTTGGAGCAGCGGCTGACGCTTCAGCAGCGGGGGAGTGAGCACCCCGGTCTCGGCGGCGGTGGCAAGTTGTCAAAGATACCATCCAGCGGCGGTTTGTCCGATCACAGCAGCAGCGGCGGTTCGAATCTGAAGGTGATGCGAAAGCCCAAGGTGAGCGGCTGGGGCTGCTTCGCCAGCGTCGAATGGGTGGAGGAGGTAGGGACGATTGCAATTCACCCTTAACCCTAAACCCTTTACCCTACATATACCCTATACCCTATACACCCTATACACCCTATACCCTATACCCTGTACCCTATACCCTGTACCCTATACCCTATACCCTATACCCCGAAACCATAAACCCTGGGTAGGGACTGCCCAGATGCTGGGAGTGAGCGTCATCCATCGCATTATAAACCTTCGTCTCTTGAGTTAAACGGTACCCTATGACGAGGCGAGCAATATCTGCCAGGCCCTAGGAGGAGGTGGTGGACATCGATCAGCTGCCCGACGCCCCGGCCTTCGCCACTAGCCGCGGGGTCAAGGGCAACAGCTTTATCCCCAATGTGAAGCGCGCCAAAGGAAACGGAAACGGAAACGGAGACGGATGTGCAGTAAACAACAGGAGACCTAGTATGGATTCCGTGGCTGAGGAGGGGGATGTGGGCATCCTGCCATCGCCTGGTTCTAACGTCCTGCCGCAGTTTAAACCAAGGCCAAAACCTGCCCCCCCCGCCCCCCCCGCCCCCCAGGAGATCACCGCCGCCCCCGCCGTGCCCGCCCCCGCTGCTTCCCCCGCCGCCCCCGCGCACGCCCCCGCCCCGGCTACCGCTGCTGAAGCTTCCTCATCGAACGGCGGTTGGCGGACGTCGGCGGATAATGCGGATAATGGCCGGGCGGACGATAGCCAGGCGGCCCCCGCCTCGTCTTACCCCTCGCACCTCGCGGAGGAGGACGAGGAGGAAGTCAACCAGCGGTGATAACCCTCCTCACTTCAACCGGCACGAAAACTGACATGATATTTCCATGTCAACATCTCCTGACCCAGCGCCTCCCCGTGTGCCTGCGCCCGCCCCCACCACCTGTGCCGTCCGCCTTGCGATGTGCCACATTTCCAATCTCTGACCCAAATCCCCATTTGGCCCCTCCATTGGTTCTGCCCCGGTACTGACATAGCATCCTATCGACATGGTATCGAAACGCGCAGGATGAAGCTGCTGGCGATGAAGCTGGCGAAGGCCAAGGTAGGGCGATTCAGGTTGACTCTATGAAACCCACGCGGAAACCGCCTGGAACTAAGCGCTTGAAACTAGAACATGAGAAACTGCTTTTTAACTTTGCTTTCAAGTTCAACTTGCGCCGCTCCACCGAGGCGGCGGCAAAGCGCGACGAGCGCAAAGCCGCCGCCGCGTCGCCGCAGCAGTCGCCGCTGCGCGCGCCGCCCTCGCAGCGCATGGATCCGGGCAGGGGCTTACACTCGTCCACTTCTCAGCTCAACCTGAGCCGCTTCTGTCACAAAATACACTCTGGACACCACCTAATACCCCCTGACATCCCCTAAACACCCCTGTAACAGATTACAAATACACCCCCAATTTCACAGAAAGCGCTTACGTTGAGCTGAGAAGTGAACGAGTGTAAGCCCCTGGATCCGGGCAACGGCGCTGGCATCTCGGCGTCGCAGGTTGCGGTGGAGA
>Ga0307489_10003020_pt1 | contig 11197 bp, 15 predicted proteins | sample SB12metaG_FD_202247 | JGI IMG/M metagenome (GOLD analysis project Ga0307489, IMG submission 202247) | Sea-ice brine microbial communities from Beaufort Sea near Barrow, Alaska, United States - SB 1.2 | ecosystem: Environmental > Aquatic > Marine > Coastal | place: USA: Alaska | collected...
CTGTTGTACTATGTTCGCGTCAACCTAACTGGGCGCTCATAGTGTACTGGTGTACCCTGTTCGCCGGCCTGACCGACGCGGAGATCGCGGTGCGCAAGCGGCAGCTTCAGAGGTTGATCACCGGGGGCGGCGGCGACGACGACGACAAGGACATCAACAACGACAAGAAGCGGAAGCCAGACGGCGGAGCCAGAGGGGGAGGAGCCGCGGCGAAGAAGGGCAAAGGGGACCTCCGCAATAGGCTCGCTGACAGCGCCCGCCCCGCCCCCGCTGCCATGAGCGAGATGAAGAAGGTAGGGCCCGGTAGATATTGCCCGCTACGTCATCCAGCGCCTTGTACTCTGGCAGATATTGCTCCCTGCGTCATTGAATGCCATTCAACTCGAAACGAGTGTCCAGAATGCGTTGAATGACGTAGCAAGCAGTATCTGCCAGGCCCTACCGGAAGGAGAAGGAGATCCCCAAGCCCAAGGCCCGGGCGGTGGTGGAGGGTGCGGACGACGGCGCGGGCGACGTTACCGCCGCTGGCACGAAGAAGGCTGCGAAACAGGCTACGAAGGAGGCTGCGGCGGAGGCTGCGAAGGAGGCCGCCGCAGAGCCGGTTCAGCCCAAGGAGCCTCCCAAGCCGGTGGAGATCAAAAGCTTTGAGGAAGTCATGGCGGAGAAGAAAGCTAAGCGCGAGGTAGGGGCCAGCAGATATTGCTCGCCACGTCATCCAGCGCATTTTGAAACCTCGTTGCTTGGATTATCTGGCATTCTATGATGTTGCGAGTAATGTGTGTCAGGCTCTAGCGCGAGGCTGCCGCCGCTGACACCGTATCCGCCGCCGCCGCAGCCGCAGCAGGTGGCGCACCACTGGCTGATGAGGCAGCACCCGACGCGGCGGCGGCGGCGGCGCCTGCTGTCGCCAAGCCCGCAGCCTCCATCGACGAGGTGAAGGCGCGGCTGGAGGAGCGGCGCAAGAAGCAGGTGGAGCGCGCGGCGGTGGCGCGCATCGAGGTGGGGCGATGCAGGTTGAAGCCATGAAACCCATGTTGAAAGCGCCTGGATGTAAGCTCTTGAAAGTAAATTGTGATGAAATGCTGTCAATTTTGCTTGAACGTTGCTTTCAATCTCAACTTGTGCCACTGCATTGAGGCGGCGAAGCGCGAGGAGGAGGACAAGGTGGCGCGGGCGGCGGCGGAGGCGGAGGCGGTGGTCAAGGTAGGGTTCTGACAGATATTGCTGGCCACGTCATAGCATGCCAATTATCTCAACACAGGCAGACATCGCTCGCCGCGTCATAGCATGCCAATGATCTCAACACAGGTAGACATTGCAGCTTAACACATTAATGCGAGCAATATCTGCCAGGCCCTGGCTGAAGGCGGCGGCGGATGCGGAGGCGGCGACGGCGGCGGCGGCGTTGAAGGTTGAGAAAGACGCCGCCCGGGCCAGGGATGCGGAGATGGCGAAGGAGAAGAAGGCGGCCGCCAAGGCAGGGGCTTACACTCGTCCAGCTATTCTGCTCAACCTGAGCCGTCTTTGTCACTGAAACTCAACAGCTACTCCCCCAAAAAGTGCTTGCGTTGAGCTGAATAGTGCACGAGTGTAAGCCCCTGCGCCAAGGCCGCGAGAGATGCCGAGGCCGCCGAGCGCGCGACGGCCAAGTCCGCCGCCGCCGCTGCCGCTACCGCCGCTCGCGCCGCCACGATCGCGCCAGTCACCTTCGCGCCCGCCACGATCGCGCCCGTGGCGCCCAACAACGCGCCCGCGCCCGCGCCCCCCACCCTGGCCGGTGAGCAGCCTGCGGCGGCGGACGACACGACCACCACCACCCCCGCTCCCACCGCGTCCGGCGTCAAGTGGGCGGAGAAGCCCAAGGCAAAGCCGGCGCGCGCCCCCGAAGTGATGACATTCGCTGAGGTGATGGCGGCGAAGAAGGCGCGGGAGGCAGGGCGGTGCAGGTTGATCCCAGGCTGACCCTGGCTTGACCCTGGGTTGCCCGTGCTTGATTTCTGCGCTTGAAGCTGAAACATGATGATCTACTTTCAAACTTCGCTTTCAAATTCACTTGCGCCGCTACAGCGAGGCGGAGAACCCGACGCCCGCCGCGCCCGTGGACCCCAACCTGGTGGCGAAGACCATGACGATGAAGAAGGGGGGCGAGGAGCTCGAGATCAAGTACAATGTGCACGTGCCGGAGGCAGGGGGGTTCTCACGAACAAGCAGCCATCACTCGACCCAAGTTGTGAATCGACGATAAAAAGCAATCGGGCACTGTGCGAGGACGAGTGTAAATGCTCATGCGATGGTCTGGTCTGGGGGTTGGTCGGCCACCACAAGCCGAGTCATGCGCGTCTGTACAGCTGTAATGACGCCACCCTCTCTGTATAAGCATTCACCCTGAAGGTAAGTCGTGCTCCGATCTCGGTTCGAGTGCTTGTTCTCGCCGACCCTCCTGCGCGGCTGCGAAGGCGCGGCTGGAGGAGCGTAAGAAGAAGCAGGGTGAGGAGCGGGCCAAGCGACTGGCCGAGGCGGAAGCGGTGCCGGTGGCGCCGACGGCGACGGAAGCGGCGGCGACGACGGCAGCGGTGGCGCCGGAGGCGGCAGCGGTGGCGGTGGACGTGGAGCTGCCTGCGAAGGCGACTCCGGCGGCGATTCCGGCGGCGGCGGCGGTAGCTCCCCCGGCGGCGGAGGCTCCGGCGATGGCTTTCCCGGCGGAGGCAGTGGCGGAGTTCGTGGCGGCGACAAAGGTGACGGGAAAGAAGGCGGCAGTGACGCCAGCGAAGGGAGAGGGTGTCATGGAAGAGCCTGCCGCCAAGGCGGCAACCGCCGTAGCCCCCGCCGCTGCCGCTCCCGTCGCCTCCCCCGCGCCAACCAAGGGCCGCAAGTCGGCCGCCGCCCCCGCCGCTGCCGCCCCCGCCCCTGCCGGCCCCGCCGCTGCCGCAGATGACTCCCCCGCGCCGAGCAAGGGCCGCAAGGCGGCGGCGGGCAAGACCCCCACCCCTGCCGCCGCCGCCGCCGCCGCCGCGGATGAATCCCCTGCGCCATCCAAGACCCCCAAGGCAGCGGCAGGCAAGACCCCCAAGGCCGCGGCTGGCAAGACCCCCACTCCCGCCGCCGCCGCCGCCCCGGCCGCCGCCACCCCCACCGCCGCCGCTGCCGCGGATGAGGCCGCTGCGCCAACGCCAAGCAAGGGCTGCAAGGCAGCCGCCGGCAAACCTCCCACCCCCGCCGCTGCCGCCGCCGCTGCTGCCGCACACGAGTCCCCCGCGCCAACGCCGACCAGGAGCCGTAGCCGGGCCGCTTCCGCGGATGCATCCCCCGCGCGAACGCCGACCAGGAGCCGCACGAAGGCTGCCGCTCCGACCGCCGCCGTCGTCGCCGCCGCCGCCGCAGCCCTCGCCGCCGTGGTTGAATCCCCCGAGCCAACGCCAAGCAAGGGCCGCAAGGCGGCTGCAGGCAAGCCCCCCACCCCCGCCGCCGCCGCCACCGCCGCCACGGATGAACCTCCTGCGCCGATCCCATCCAAGGCGGCATCCAAGACCCCATCCAAGGCAGCATCCAAGACGCCATCCAAGGCGGCCGCAGCCAAGCCCCCCACACCCGCCGCCGCCGCTGCCGCCGCCGCTGCCGCGGATGAATCACCCGCCCCAACCCCCACCACGGGCCGCAAGACTCCTGGCAAGGCTGCGGCGGGCAAGCGGGGCTCCGCAGCGAAGGAGGCTCTCCCCGGGGCAGAGGAGGCGACAGCGGAGGCGGAGGAGGAGGCGGATGCTCCCGCCGGGAAGCGCCGCAAGAGTAGGGCGCAGTGATGTGAAGTGAGGTGATATCTTATCAGGAAAACCAACGCAACCCATTTTCACCATCTAATACGCGCATCTAATATTCCTCAAATTGCCACATAACAGTGTGACCTAGAACGTTGCAAGCACACACACAGGGTGTCACATAACGACACGCGCCGCCGACGCCGCCGCCGCCGCCTGACGACAGGTGTCCGCCTCCCTCATCCATACTTGCGCCGCCTCGGACACTGAAGCGAGGGGCCGCGTGTGCGTGGAGTTCCGCGGCCACCTCAACATCACCCTGTGTGAAATATTCATTATCTTAGCAAGCCACGAGTAGCTGTGACGCCCCAGTCACCGGCACGCGCGCAAATGCACTCCGTCATGTGTTGTGATGTCTCATGTCAGTGGGTACGACAATGTTGAAGAGCGACGAGCTCCAAAAGCGTAGTGTTGTTGCAATTATTGTGTGGTAGCCAGCGCCATCGCCGCTCCGTTGCGAGGCACTTTCCGCGGAGGATGGGTAAGTATCCATACTATGAAACATGTCCAACCTAATTTGCATCTAGCTTGTGAAAGTCAACATTCGCATCTAGTTCAAGGATATCGCCATGCGCGCATCCCACATCGTCCCCTCCAGCTCAGACCTCGGTGCCGGCAGCCTGCCGCGCCCGCCGCGCTTCGGCACACTCCCCGCGGTGCCGCGACACCCAGTCCACGCGCTGGCACTGCTCATTGCAGTATCGCGCACGAGAGCCGCGGGCGGGGCAGTTGCCGCACCGCTTGAGGTGTTTCTGCTCGCCCGCCGTCTTTGCGGCCGGGCCGGGGGAGGTCATGCCGCACGTGCTGCAGCACCGCTTGCGAAGCACAGCGAAGATCTCCGCGCAGGCATGGTTGTTGCCGGCGCGAGTGCGCGCGATGTCGAGCGCGGTGTACCCTGCAGTGAGCCCGTGGGCCGCATCTGTGGTGCGCTTGGTGCCGTCGGCGCCGAGCTTAAGGAGCAGCTTAGTGACGCCGGCGCGATTCCCGCCCACAGTGTGCATGCGCGGCGTGAAGCCGGGGTAGTCGATGTTGCTGGCGAAGTTGCAGGCGATGCACAGCGGTGTCGTGCCCGCTCTGTCGACGGAGTCAGGGACTGCGAGATAGGGCGTGTTATAGACGATTAGCCCGTGGGGAGAGGTAGCATATTGCTTGGGGAGGGAAGCACATAGTTCATTAGAAGGCACGAGTTGAAAAATCCTGAAAAACCCGAGACACGACCGCCTAAATGTCCACAGGATCTTCTGGCAATCACGTTGTGGCAACAGGGCTGCGCGGAGGGAGGGGGGATGGGGCGTGGGGGCAGCGCACCCGCGCCGATGTGGAGCAGCGCCTTTACGGTGGCGATCTGCCGGGCGCCGTCGGGGTCGCTATCGCGGGGACGCGAGTCGGGGTTGACCCTTCCCACAGTGAGCCGCAGGGCGGTGTCCCCCCGGCAGGTGGCGAGGTTCACGTTGGCGCCGCAGTCAGCTAGCAGCCGGAGGATATCGACGTTGTGGTATTGCACCGCCATGTGCTGCGCCGTGTAGCCTTGCGCGTCGGCGTAGTCCACGATGGTGTTGCGCGCGCGCTCGAGCATCATGCGCACGATCTCCGTGTGCCCGCCCTCTGCCGCCGCCATAAGCGGCGTAGTCTTGGTGTTGTTGAACTGGAAGCGTTGCCCGCTCAGGTTGCGTGGCGTGCCGCCCGCGGGCAGTAGCCTGCTCACCGCCGCGGCGTCGCCGGCCAAGCACGCGTTGTACAGGGCCGCGGCGTTGATGTTCGTCATGATCGCCTCGGAGCGAGGGGGCGGAGCGCCTCAGCGGGGGTGGCGGGGACACGCGTGGGGGAGTGAGGCAGGCAACAGCAAGAGGGTTTGATCCGGGGTTGCCGTCTCCAGACTCTTTCTTTTGAATGCTGAGTAAGCCTGACGGCTAAACAGGTGGACAGGCGTCAGGCGGACTGGACTGACCTAAAACGTTGGAGATCACACACAGGTGGCACACAACGACACGCGCCGCCGCCGCCTTACAACAGGTGCCTGCCCCCTTACGCTGCCTACGCCGTCATGGATCCCGAGGCGAGGCGCCGCGCATGCGTGGCGTTCCGCACCAAGCTGAGCCGGGACACGGGGGTGAACCTCCCCGCCACCGTATGTGAGGGGCTGTTGGCCACCATCTACGAGGAGTGCGGGGGCGGTGAGGAGGTCAGTCTTGAGGGTAACCCTGGGCAGTTCTACACATGCTTGGGAGGGTCGATCGCGAACCTAGAACTCGTCCTTCCGGACCACCCGAAGATCGCGCTGTGGTGCTACCGTGAGGCGGCTGAAGTGTACACGCACCCGGGGGGCATGCACAGTCTTGCCTGGTGCTACGACAATGGCCAGCAGGGCGTGACGAAGGACCCTGCGCAGGCCGCTGTTTGGTTTCAGAAGGCTGCGGACCTGGGACACGCACCCTCCAAAGCCACCCTCGGCTCTTTGTTTCTGTACGGTGACGCGCGTGCCGGGGTTGTGAAGGGCTCACCCTCTTCCGCGAGGCCGTCGATCAGGGCCACGGTCCGGCGCTATATTTCGTTGCACAGTGCTACTTGACGGGCGAGGGTGTGGAGAGGGACGCTGTGCACGGGGTGTCCCTTATGCGCCAGGTCATCAACCAAGAAGACACCACGAAAGCAGGTGCCGCGAGGGTGCTTACTATGTGCTACATGGAGGGCCATGGCGTGGAGGCCGACACAGTGCAGGCGGCGTTGTGGTGCCAGAGTGCTGCGGACGGCGGTGACGCGGAGGCCATCGAGTTACTGGCGCGTATCCAGAAGTGCCACTACTGCGGCACAACGCCCGCCCGCCAGCTGTGCGACGGCTGCCAGAAGGTGCGCTGCTGCGACCACCAGTGCCAGCTGGCGCACTGGAACCGGGAGGTGGACGCGCACAAGGGGCCCTGCAAGGAGCACCGCCGCCGCGCTGCGCAGGCGTCTCAAGAGGAGGCGGGCGGCACATCCACGTCACCGCACATGTAGGAATGTTTTGCATCGTTCATGCGATCCCTGACGATGTCATCTAGCTCATGACCTGCCGCGGCGCCGGGTGCCAGGCGGGTCACGAGAACCGCGGGACAGACCGGCACAAGGGGCACTGCCGCCGCGCCGCAGACGCATCGGAGGAAGGCAGTGCTCCTGGCGGCGGCGCATCGTCACCGCCGAGTGCGTCCTTGTCTCTCCACGGGATATCTGAGGAGTGGTGATACCCACCACTTTCGCACAAAGCCGACGTGATGCCTAGTTAATGATGAGTTTTTTTTTTTTCTTCTTTTTATAACGTTCATCGAGCCCCACGGCGCTACACATGGTGAGCTTAACCAACCCTCTCCGCAATTTCAAGCGGACAGACCTCAGTCTGTCAAGGTTTATGGTCATATCGAGGGGCTTTTGCATTCCCACAACATGACGCCAACCCGCACGCTTCGCCAGCGGCGCCAAACAGCCAAGCTTTATAGGGTTTTGCATGTTTTGTGGGTTTCAGGGTGGTCGGCTCCCTGTCCGGCCGTGCTGACGCCTCCCCCGCCGCCGGCTGCAGACCAGTGTGTGAATGAAAGACACGCTGAACTAAAACGTTGGACCACACAAGCAGGTGGCACACAACGACACGCGCGTCGCCGCTGCCGCCGCCCACGTTATGTCCTCCGCGCGCCCCGCCGCCGCCATGGACTCCGCAGCGAGGCGCCGCGCGTGCGTGGCGTTCCGCGTCAAGCCGAGCCTGGACACGGGGTTGGACCTCTCCGCCGCCGTCTGTGAGGAGCTGCTAGGTTTGAACTTTACGTGCAAGGACGGGGAGGAGGTCTCTCTTCAGAGCAACCCCGGGCGCTTCTACGTGAACTTGGGTGAGGAGGTCGCGGCCCGACCGCTCGATCTGGACCTCCCGAACCACATGAGGATCGCGTGGTGGTGCTATCGTGAGGCGGCCGATATCCACAAGCACCCGGGGGGCATGCGCAAGCTTGCCTGGTGCTACAACACAGGCCGGGGCGTGACGGAGGACCCTGCCCAGGCTGTTGCTTGGTACCAGAAGGCTGCGGACGTGGGAGATGCCGCCTCCAAAGCCAAACTCGGCAGCTTCCTTGTGCGAGGCTGCGCACTCGCTGGGGTCGTGAAGGACACAGCGCGCGGGCTCGCACTCTTACGCGAGGCTGTCGAGCAGGGCTTTGGTGCGGCGCTATATTTCGTTGAGTGCTACTTAACGGGCGAGGGTGTGGAGAAGGACGCTGTGCACAGGGTGTCCCTTTTGCGGCAGGTGATCACGCAGGATGCCTATCATACAGGAAATGCTCAGACAGCCCTCGCGCGGTGCTATGTAGCCGGCGATGGCGTGGAGGCAGCCTTAAAGCAAGCGGCGAAGTGGTCATCGAGGGCCGCTGCGGGCGGTAATGCTGAGGCCATCCAGATGCTTGAGACATTGCGGATGTGCGACTTCTGCGGGACCCATAGCGCCGCCAAGCTCTGGTGCGAGCGCTGCCGGAAGGTGCGGTACTGCGACCGCCAGTGCCAGCTGGCACACTGGAACCACGCGATCAACCCGCACAAGGGGCCCTGCAAGGAGCACCGCCGCCGCGCCGCGGAGGCATCTCAGCAGGAGGCGGGCGGCGCATCCACGTCGGCGCACCACTAGGGATGCTTGACAATATGTTCCTGCGATCCCTGATGATATGATCTAGCTCATAACGTACTGCGGCGCCGGGTGCCAGGCGGGTCACTAGAACCGCGAGATGGACCGGCACAAGGGACACAGCTGCCGCACCATGGAGGCATCGGAGGAAAGCACCGCTCCTCGCTGGCGGCGGCGCGTAGTCACCGTCGAGTGCATCCTTATTTATCCATGGGGTCTCTGAAGAGTGATGTCCCAAACCGGCATAGATGACGACGACGCCGGTGATATGATTATGACGACTTGTAAATGAGAATTGCATTTCCACGCTCTGGCCTGCCACCCCGCGTCCCCCGACCGCTCCACACCCAGCGCCAGCGCCGCGCCCGGCGCCCACCCCGACCGCCACAGCCGCCGCACGCCCGTTATCAGGAAGATGTCGTAGTCCAGCCCCACCTGTAGCGCCGCAAGTCGAAATTGAAAGCAAAACTTGAAAGCACTTTATCATGTTTCAGTTTCAGGGGCGCTTAGCTCCAGGCGCTTTCAAGTTTCAACGTGGGTTTGATAGGGTCAACCTGCAGCGCCTTACCCAGCCCCAGCGTATTTCCGATTTTCGCGATATGGCGACCCCTCCTCTGGCCCCGGACCACAAAAACCCATACCATCTGAACACACTAAGTGTTTTTCAAGTTTCGAGTTTGAGCGTTCGCGTCGTCGTTGTAGCGGCGCAAGTTGAAATTGAGAGCAAAACTTGATAGCAGGTTCCCTTCGAGGTGCAACATCTCCAGCGCGGTGAGCCCTGCGAGACCTGCCATCAAACTCTTCAGCTGGTTCCCACCGAGGTGCAACTCCATGGGCTGAACTGGTTTCAAATTGCACCGCCCCATCCTGACCTTGCGCACGAGTGTGCGGCGTTGCGTCATTGCGCTCGAGTGTGCGTCAGAGTGACAAGATCGATCGCGATATCCATATGGGATATCGATATGGGACATCGATATGGGATATCGGACATCAATGGGATATCGATATGGATATCGATATGGGATATGGGTTATCGATATGGGATATCTTGCCACTCTGGTGTGCGTTAGTGCGTCATCATTACAAGCCATCATTGCGCACAGTGTGCGATCTACTACATTTGATCATTGTGCACGATGTGCGTCATACATTGGACAATTGCGCACGGGTGTGCATCATTTTTGCGTCATTGGGTCATTACGTCAGAGCGCCTTTGCGTCTCGTCGTGCCAGCTTTAACTTGCTGCTGCTCGGGGGTCAGCTGCCACCAGTGCCGCCGCTGCTGCCGCCGCCAACGCCGTTGCTGCCAGGTCTGCTCGGGGGACCGCTGCTGCCGCCGCCGCCGTCATCGCTGGTGCCCGGCCTCTTAGGGGGGGGGCTGTTGCTGCCGCCGCTGCCACGACCCCCCTCCCGGGCTATGCACCGGTACACGTCACCTCTCACTTGGACCGCGACACGTAACCTCTCCCTCGGGCTTCAACTCGTCACCTCTCACTCGGGCATCGACATTACCCCCCTCCCCTCCCCGGTACCGCGACACGCCACCCCCCTCACTTGAGCACCACCTCCCCGGCGGTGTACCCCGCGCGGCCCACCCGCCCGCCCGCCGCGTCCGCCGCCTTGAGGCAGAGTGACAAGATATGATCGGGATGTCGTTATGGGATATCGATATGGTATATCGGACATCAATGGGATATCGATAGAGATGTCGATATGACATATGGGTTATCGATATGGGATATGGTATATCGATATGGTCATTCACCATATCGATATGGTCATCCTGGATATCGATATGGGATATGGGCTAATGATATGGGATATGACAGTATCGAATATGGTCATCCTGGATATCGATATGGGATATCTTGTCACTCTGCCTTGAAGTAGCACGTGTCCGTGCCCTCCTCGTACACGAAGCGCGTGCACACGTCGCTGTACGGCCTGCGCCCGCGGGGGCTCTCGAGTTCACGGGGTGGCGGGGGTTCAGGCCGATGGGTTGGGTTGTAAAGTAAGAGACGAACTGGCACATAAAACTACTTACATTTAATTCTCATCCACCATTCTTCGAGCCCATATATATTGAATACAATAATACAACCGTTCATCGAGTCTCAAAGGCGCTCACGTGATCAGCCTACGCAGTTCTGGTGGGGGGGTCAAATGGGGATGGCGCGTGGCGCGGTCTGGTCACGATCCTTGAGTTAATAGACCCTCGCCCATACATTTTTCAGTTTGCGGTGTACGGCAGACTGATCTACACTGTAATTTATATGAGCGACCGTCTATTCACTCAAGCAAATACAAATCCCCATTTCATCCCCCCATCCGTAAGCAGTAACCAAACCCACCCGCCATTTCTTAACAAACTGAACATGAGGTCCAAAAAAAGGATGACATTTACCTGCTGGGCTTCACGGCGGCGCACGCGAATGTCAGAACCAGATGTCCTTGCGCCATACGCCAAAGAATCACTAGGTTCGCGTACCACGATTAAGAATGTGGGTCAAAATATCAAAATATTAATGCTCGAATGGGTCAAATCATTAAGATCTTTAAATAATTGAGTCTGATTTGGCCATTCTGGTTCAAAAGCGGTGAGTTGGTTCTGACGTCCGCCCCACAAAACCAGACCGCCGATTTCGATACATGGATGATCTATGATATGAACGATCCGCGTTGGTCACCGCCGAGCCCCCCGCCTCCAGTGCCGCCGCCGCCGAGCCCGCCGCCGCCGAGCCCCCCGCCGC
>Ga0307489_10003021_pt1 | contig 11196 bp, 13 predicted proteins | sample SB12metaG_FD_202247 | JGI IMG/M metagenome (GOLD analysis project Ga0307489, IMG submission 202247) | Sea-ice brine microbial communities from Beaufort Sea near Barrow, Alaska, United States - SB 1.2 | ecosystem: Environmental > Aquatic > Marine > Coastal | place: USA: Alaska | collected...
CGTCGAGTGTAAAAGAAATGACTCACCGCGATCGTCGCGCGAGCGCCGTTGCGCGGTCGCAGCCGTGTATCGTGACTGGTGGGCGCGAGCACAAGTACATACTGTGTTGCATCGACGCGCGGCGGGCTCGCGAATCTCATCGCCGCCTGTTTCGCGCGGCGGCGAAGCGCACCCAGCATCAGCGGCACCGCCATTCGGGAATCGGGAAGGCCGGCGAGGGGAAACCAGGTGAGGGAAGCCTGGTTTGGGGAAGCGGGGTCAGGGAAGGGTTGATAGGGGAGCACGCTCCCTTACCCGGTTTCCCCAAACTGACGCGCCCCGAAGTTGATTACATCAACTTCGGGAATCACTAAAAGCAAGAGGACGTCGGTCGAGACGTTATTCTCAATAACCCCCCTGTCGGGGGGGGTCAATATCGGGAAACCATCATCGGGAGAGGTCTTCCCGATACTGCCTCCCCCGATGATGATTTCCCGATATCGCCCTCCCCGATGCTCGTTTGGCAGTGCTGAATCGGTCATCGGGGCACCCCAATATCGGGAATCGGTCATCGGGAGGGTCAATACCGGGAAAGGTATCATCGGGGGGAGTCAATATCGGGAACGGCAGTATCGGGGCCGACTAAAAGCAAGAGGAAGTCAGTCCTGAAAGCGAGCCTACTTTTGAGAATCCGTCTGGTATGGTAGCTGCTCTACTGTACTCTTGTCGACCCCCGTGCCCGTCAATGACAGGTGAATCGGTTCACACTTGTGAAACTTTGCCTGTCTAAATCTTGAGTTATTTATATGAGGAAACAGAGGCGAAAGTTTCGCAACCGACCGCCCGACCGACCAATTGGCTCAAGTTGATCTGAGTTGAGCTCAAAAAGGCTCGACTTGAGCTGCGCCGCGGAGTCGCAGAAAGGGAAAGTCCCTCGTTTTTGGTTTTTTGGTGGTGGGAACGGTGCGGTGACGCATCGAGTATCGGAGATGGCGACGGCGTCGCGACCGAGCGCGGGACGTTCGCGATGGCGTCGCCGCCGCCGGAGACAGTGGGTCAGGCGGCCGGCGACACCGCCGGGCCGTCGCTTTCCCGGTACCTCCCGCGCGCCCCGCATAGCCAGACTTGCCCGGCACGCACCGACTTGCCCTCGAAAAAAGTTCGTGCGTCAGTGGCTCCTCAGCAATGGGGAGTACGATCACAGCGCTGCCGCTGAAGACGAGCACGCCTCGCTGCTCGCCGCGGGGGCTTGGCAACGGCTGCCGACCACCAACAAGGCAGGACCCGTCAACACTGACCAGGCGGCGCGGTGGGCGCTAGGAGAGCCCTGTTGCCGAATGCGATTCAGAAACCGTCGGTTCCTAGGTGGACGAACATGATGGCGGAGGCAGCGAAGGCGCCTGACGATCAGAAGCCCTCACAGAAGGCGCTGAAGCGGCTGCTGCACAAGGGGCTCGTGTCGGCGACCGTCGTGGCGTGCTGGGACGGCGCGTGCGCAAAGCTCGCAGGCGGGGGCGCGGAGGCCAGGCGGCTGTCGGCTTAGGCGGTCACGCGCGTTGGACAGATTTCTCACGTTCCCTAACAACTTTTGAGGGATCTCATTTCGGACGGCGGTTTGACCGCTGACCCCCATTTTCTTAATCCACGGGCCTGGGCAGGGGGGTTATTGAGAATAAGGACTCGACGGACGGCTAGACGGCGATAAACCGATAGACGAGCATCCCAGAACGGCTGGATGAGCTGGGTAACTGCTCATACGGACGTGCGGACGTGATTCGTGGTGGCCGACCGACCCCGGGGCGTCTGTATGAGCCTTTACCCTGACTGACTTGGAATCGCGCCTAAGCCGTTCGAGTCCTTATTCTCAATAACCCCCGTGCTGGGGTTCCAGTAGCTCTGGGTCCGCATAATCCGTGGATCTGAAATAATGAAAATCAGCCGACCGACCACGTACGAGGTAGGGTCAGCCTATAGAATGCAACCTTACATACGGTCAAATGCTCGCGCCGTTGATAGGAATCTCGCTTTGAAAATACGATATTCGGTTTCAGACGGTCCGCGCGGTCACTGTTCACGGGTGTCCGTTCCGCGCGTCGGCCACATCTCGCGGCAATTCCACCGAACATCCTCAAGATCGTCATAACACGCGACTGACACCCGTTCACCCTGAGGTACGCCCTTCAAAACTCCCCCCCGCGTGCTCGCCACGGCGTGTGCGCGCGCGACGGCGCGAGCAATTCGCGTTCAAAATGGAGATTTGAACCCTCTGAAAACAGCGAGCCTGTGAAGTGTTTGCATTCTGCACCCAACCCCGGCGCTGGACGTCGCCACGCCTGGAGTTTGCTGCACGCCTGGACCGGGGCCGGCTTGGTCATTACCCCGATCACCCCGATATGGGTCCGCCGCGACACGGTGCTACCGACCCGACCCAGACACTTGTTTCCACCAGATTCGCTTGAGATGCGGCAGTGTTCGTGTTCGGCGCGTTCGCCGGCCGCCAAAGCGGCAGTTGGCGCGTCTGTAGATGCATTTCAGTGATTGGCGCTGAGCGCGTCAGTGACTAAACCCTAAACCCTAAAGCCAAAATCACGGAACCCTAAACCTCCGAGATTCTGAAAAAGTTTCCCCGCGCGAAGCGCTATTGCAGTTTTTAGGCTGACCCTGCCTCGTACGGACATGCTTGATCGCGATTAATCGGTGGTCGGTCGGCGTTGATCGGATTCAATCAGTGGTCGGTCGGCGTTGATCGGGGTATTTTTTGCATCTTTGAAACCTATCTCCTCCCTGGGTTTTGGTCTGCTGAACCTCTAACCTGGTGCGTTGAAAATCTCTCGTCGAGCGCTTCGCTCAGCGTTTTACACAATTTTTATGCGGCAAAACTCGAAAAGTTACGTGACTGCCCCGCAAAGTGCACGGCGTGCCTGTGATGAGGCGGACTCAGATGTACTGCACAGTTTGACAGTATCATACACCAATTTGACAATTTCAGTAAAACTAGTTCAGCTATAAACTACGCGGCCCACGCACTAGACCGAGGACTGTCCGAAGCTGCCGAATTACGGATCCGCTGTAGTATAAGAACATTTGGCTGGTCGGGCTCGTCCGGTCGGCAATCAATAATTAGACGGTGTCGGCCGGTCGGATGGCTGGTCGTGAGTTTTGAGTTACAGTGTGTTTCCAGAACTCATCACTGAGAGGCAAATTTTCTTATACAGCGGGTCCGTCGGCCGCGTAGTACGCCCGTCAAGCGCTTCGCTGCTGATTCGTCACTTTGTTCGAGGAAGTGATTTTGTTTATGCAGGGCCGGTTGGTCATTTACGTGACTGCGACATAATGCGTGATTGGCTGGTTGACGTTTCCGCGACGGGGCGGGGTGTTGTGTCCGAGGCGACGATGGCGGAACTAATGGTTATTTCAATGCCTATACCCCGGCTACACCACCGAGAACGTCCTCCAACTCGCCTCGGCGGCACCCAACGCGCGGTGGTCCTGGAGCTCAGCGGGCCCTTGCCCCGCCTCGACCCGCATCATCGCGCGGTCACCCCCTTTATACACGTGCTTGAATGAATACTTGGCAGCTTTCACGGAGGAGCACACCTCGACGTTTATGTGGCCCCCGCGCCCCGAGCGCCCCCCGTGCCCCCCGCGCCCCCCGCGGCCCCCGCGCCCGCGCCCCCCCGCAGCGACTATCAGGGCGGCGAGTATCGGGATGTGAAAAGGCGCTCCCCCCCCGCGCCCCCCTGCCCCACCGCGCACACCGGCCCCGTGCCCCGCCGCGCCCTCGGGTGCCTCCCGCCCCCCGTGCCCCGCCGCGGGCACCTCGGGCGGCTGCGCGGAGTGGTATGGGGGATGGGTGGTTAGGGTGTTGCGGCGAAAAAGTGCGAAAGGCATGCTTGGTCACGGGTAACGGGTGAGGGGTGAGAGCGCGGTGCACACGTGACGCACCCCGGAGTCCTCCACTGTCACCATCATTGGCACTGTCGCGGTCGCTGTCGTCGTCGTCAAACGATGCTCAAACGATGCGGCGGGGGGAGACGGGCCGGCGCGGTGGCGGCGCGGCGGAGGCGGCGCGGGGGCGCTAAGGGGGCGGTGCGGGGGCAGTGCGGGGGCGTGGTCGGGTGAGGCGGATGTGGCGCGGTGCGGGGACGCCGCGAATGATGATGGACAACGGAGGGTCGCTGGTTTTCCTTGCACGTTTTTTCGTCCGAAAAAAATTGCGCCTCGGCTGTTCGGGAGAGTTTGTCTCGGTTGGAAGCAGCCTTGTGTCGATTGACGGTTCTTTTATTCGTCATCTGGGATTTCCATGTGAAGAAGATGCTACTTTATTGTACAAATTGACATCCCCTGCTCATTTACAGGGGAGTCGGGAAAGTTTGTACCGGTTTGCGGAAGCCTTGGTCGATTGAAGGTTCTTTTGTGGTTTATCGGGGATTTTCAAAGGAAGAGGATTCTACTTTATTGTACAAATTGACATCCCCTGCTCATTTCCGTGTACACTCTCGGGGGTTCGGCAGAGTTTGTATCGGTTTGCGGGAGCCTTGTGCCAATTGACGGTTCTTTACGGTTGATCCAGGGGAAGGGGATTCACCTGTTTCTTTCCGATTTGCCATCCCCCTGCTCTTCTCCCTCGTTGTGATTGGTTGAATCGTGAGGAGGCCAGTGGTGCAAGTTTGAAATTTAAGTAGTTAGATATTTGCGTTTCAAGCTGCCGCTCTATACGCACGTCAGAAAACGCGTTCGCGAATCGAGGTGTACCGGTACACCACACGCAAACACTCAGTGATCGAGAAGACTAGAGGGGGGCCTACGAGAATGGCACACACGACCTACTCACACTTTACTCTGCGAATTCGGTGCCAGGTCTCTATCTCTCGACACAAAGAAGTAAGCGAAAAGACGTAATCAGCGTTCCGAAAAGTAGGTGGTGCATGATACGATTCTCACACCATTCTCGTCGGACCTCCTCGACACTCAAATCCGCCTTGGGATCCAATACAACAACTCATGAATTAGACCTTAATCGGAAAAAATAACAATCGCGCCGAATAAACTTCCGTTCGCACGCGTCGAATAAACGAAACAGCCGCGCCGAATATTCCGTTCGCACGCGCCGAATCAACTTCCGTCCACTCGACTGTCGCTGCCGGTAAATGACAACCTATTTTGCCGTCCGCGTCCGCACTTCAATAACCACAGTTCACCGACGACGACACCCGAACCCTGCTTCAAATCAATTTCATTGGCTGCCGAACCACCCTCGCCCAAAGGCAGGGAACCATATATGACAAAGTGCGTCAAACTACGCAGATCGGGCGGGGGGCGGGGCGGGGGAATCAAATGGGGATGTGGAATTTCTTGACTTGATAGACCGTCGCTCACACAAGTTACAGTGTAGATCAGTCTCCCGTACACGGGAGACTAATTTGTGTATGGGCGGGGTCTACGAGTGCACTCTTTAAACCCAGTCTCCGTGACTACCCCCTGAACCCCCCGGAAACAGCCTCTCGACCAATCAGGGACGCTGGAAGATGTTGGACTGTCCATTGACCAATCAAGGACGGTACACATTTACGTTCAGAATTGGCGCGAAACCTGCAAAAAATATCAGCCAATGAAATCTCAGTGAATCACTCTCTCGACCAATCATATGGGGGATTTGAGCGTGACGCGTCACGCGGAGACTGGGTTTAAATAATGTTCCGAGCCAGATACGCACCATAGTTGTTCCGGAGGTTCCGGGCTCTGTACGCGGCGATTTTGGGTGGTTTTGTTCAGTTATGTGCGTTTTCAGCGTAGGTACGCTCCCAAAACACGCCTGCTAGTTTGCAGGTTCCTGGGTTGGTACGGAACATTATTTTAGGGTGCACTCGTATTGACTCAAAGATCGTGGCCATACCGCGCCACGCGCCATCCCCGTTTAACCCCGCCACCAGAATACTCAGAAGTGTTACAGAGCGAAAGCAAAAGCAGAAAGCATGGACCAATCACAAGCTCGGATGAAACCGTTCCGACCCAAATCCGAGCCTGTGATGGGTCCATGCTTTTTGTTTTTGCTTTTGCTCGTAACACTGTGACGCACTTTGTCATAGTAGACATTCGATTCGCCATAGGTCGTCCCCTACAAGAATCCTTGGTGGGCATGGGGCGCAGGCACGGAGATGATGACGACTGTGCTGTAATCGGCCATCTGCATGGCGGCGTGGCGGAGCACCGCGCGGGCAGCGGTGGTACTTCCAGGGGTACAAATGCTCTGTTTCGCTCACGGGACAGCGCTCCTCTGGCGGCGGCGCCAGATTCGGCGTGACGGCGTTGGTGGCGCGCGTGGCGTTCGACGAGTTAATTCTTTATTATTTATTAATGTCGGGACACGCAATGCGCGCCGTCGCCGTCGACGCCGTCGCGCCGAATCGGCCGCCGCCGCCAGAGGATCATCGTCCCGTGAGCGAGGAAAAGTCTATTTGACAGTGGAAGTACCGCCGCTGCCGGCGCTTCGCTCCGCCATGCCTCCATGCAGATCACCGATTACAGTGGCGTTTTGTTCATCTTCGCGTCTGCGCTGGCGCCCCAGCCCCACCAGGGATTCTTGGAGGGGACAATGAATGGCGATTCGACGGTCAATTAACTCAAACACTTTATCGCAATGGTTGTATAGACCGCAACCGGTGTCTGTCTACATTTCTTTTTTCAAAGCTAACGAGGCACGCTATGGAGGTCAAATTCATGGTCGGCGTTTTGTACACGTATGCGTACGCGTCATGCTGACATTCTCGCAATCGAGGATCGATTTTCTCAAGGATTGCACCCGGTCGGACTCCGGCGAGTCGGTCGATGGGATTATCGAAATGGACCCTTCCGATTGGTCGAACGGGATTCGTTACCATGTCTTCGATACCAGACCCGAACTGAGTCTAAACCCAAAGTCAGGTGACATGGGTCACCGCGCTGATCGGTCAAAACACGTCGACATGTCTTATCCGCGGATTATCCGACTACATGCGTGGGTTATCCGACTACGATTTTTATACGGGGCAGCAAAGATGTTTTTGTGTACCGGTGCAGGATGCATTTGCGTTTACAGCGTCGCGCCTCGCGTTTCACGAAGCCACGGAGCGTTTTGATTGGCTCATCGGAAGCCCGCAGGGCGATGAGCCAATAGATCCCCTGCTTCGGTGAGGTGAATACACCGTGCAAAATAGATAAATTCCCACTCTTCGCGCGCCCACAAAGTAAAGTTACTGGCTTTTTACAGCTCCCCAAAAAGTGTAAGATTCTGGCAAAAGTGCAGGATTCTGACAGGATTCTGGCAAGGGTCAAGATCGACTGTACGATCTCGGCCGCCGACTTGCGACTTTCGCCCAGGCAAATGACTGGCCATTTCTTTCCCGGCTTCGGAGTTTAACGCAAACACGTCTTTGCACATATCAACCCTCTTGTACCAGCTTACCCCCAACAACACGTGCGAAATTTCCCCTCGCGAAGCGATTCGCAAGGAATGTGAGAAGATTCTAGAAATTGCGAACATTCGAAATTCCCGAGGGCATGGTTTCCGAAACTCCCGAGGGGATGGTTTCCCACAAACACGTGATCACACGTGTTAATCCTGAAAAAACGAAATAAGAGGCGTGAAATTTTCATGCCTGTCTAGCGGTGAGCTGGTACAGAGGGCCGATCTGTGTAGATTCCGCTACATCGTCTGCAACTTCCCTGGTCTAATAACTCAGGAACGGAAATCTCTGTTACTCTGCGCGCTCTGCGTCAACAGCGTCGGTCGCCTGACTCCGAGATATCCTCTCCGTACCAAAACCTGAACAGAATGGAAAGACTCGAAGCTGGGGGAGCTCTGTGCGTTGAGAATTACAAGATGGCTGTCACCTGCCAGCCCTGCAAGCGTTTGCCAAGTGGTGTTTTCATTGGTTCTGAGGAAACACAGCAAATCTGCATCGGCGCCATATGAGCGTTTATTAACTCGTGAGCCACGGGAAGAATCCCTGTCAGCACCGCGCCCGCCACGCTCCAGCTCCCCCTCGCGCCCCGCGGCGACCCCCCCCGCCGGTGACTCCGCCGCGCCGCCGAAGCCGCTCGCACCGTCACCCACGTCAGCGTGTCCACCACCGACGCCTGACCCCCCTCCCCGCGGCCCACGCCGTCGCCGCCGCCGTCTCCGCGGTTGGTCTGCTCTCCGCGCCCTCTTCTCCATCTTCACACCCTCAGCAGACGTACGCGTCATCAAAAAATGCATTTAGAATTGTGATAGGCTCCCGTATGCTTAAGCGCGCAGCGGTGCTGGTTCTCGCCGCCGCCTGCCGGACGGGGCGTGAAACGATGCACGATGCACGCCGTAAGGCGGCTGGCGTCACAGGCTTCGACATCGCGCGCGCGTCAGCTGCTGGGTGCCTCGGAAATGCCAAGAAAGACCGCCAGAAAACGGTTACGGGGCGACGAATATTTATTTCGGGGCAGGCTTGAGCTGAGTCAGATTTTGCCTTTAAAATGGTCATACGCACGCCCCATGGCACTTTGAATCCCCCGTGGCGCGCTATGTGGCCCCTGGGGCGCGCTTCGCGGCCCCATTTTGACTCTCAAGGTTCCGGAGGAGATTCGTACCAAGATTCGTACCAGTAAGTACCACTCGCACGCAGTCTGGTGGGGGGGGGGAAATGGGGACGGCGCGTACGAGTAGCGCGGCATGGGCACAGTTCCTTTTCTTGCGCCATACGCAAATCACCCTGACCAACACTGAGAATCTCAGTGTTGCTTCACTGTGGATCGATATGGGCAACCGTCTATTAACTCAAGAAATTTCAATTCCCGTTTGCGACCCCCATCAGAATTGCGAGTAGTTTCCGGAAACCATAAACTACAGGTGACCTGTCGATGGGGACAGGTTGTTTGAGAATTCTGTGCAGAGGGCTAGCGTTCTGAGTTGAATGGAGCCCTGTAGACCGTGTCGTATGGACAGAATGACCCACAAACCGATCCGACTCCTCCGAAACCGCCCAAAATCGAGGGGGCGGCTTGACCGCATCTTGAGATTGAATCTAGTTGGCCTCACTGAAATTTCGAGTTTCTGCCAACAATATTTACGAACGAAAATTTACTCGCGATTCTTGAGTTGAATCTGAGATAAAAACGACACCCCCGAAACTGCGCGCGCGCTGCGCCGCCGTCGCTGCGCCCACGGCCCTGTAACTTTGTATGGCTGATCTTGTGCCACCGCTACGCAGTTTTGCCCCCAGTAGTTCACGTAGACTCGCGATGTGTTAGTTTCACAAATTTGGGTGCACCTCAACTTTTTTGAACGACGAAGTAACACGTGTGATCACGTGTTTCGCACGTGTGGTCACGAGTTTCGCCAGGATTCCTGACAGTATTTTCCAACACGTGCTTCGATTTGGTGTATTTTCACAGTGAAAATCAGGGGGACTCCAGTCGAACTAACTACCGGGGGCAAAACTGCGTAGCGGCCGGCCAAGTACCCGAATATTGAGTTTTATCAGTCATAGCTTTAGCCAGTGTTCGCGGATCTAGCACAATGGGCGCGCCGCCTATGACTTACGTATCTGAATATTCGGGCTGGCAGGCCGGTGGCACAATGTCCGTTATGCAAAGTTACAGGGCCGTGGGCGCAGCGGCGGCAGTGATGCGCACGTGCACTTTTGGGGGTGTCGTTTTCTTTGTGTGCTAAAGTTTCTTAACTCCACAATCAATCCCTTGTTGATTTTTCGCTCGTAAACATTTTTGGGAGAAACGCGTAATCACCAGTAATCACAGGTGCATAACCTCAAAAACTGTCCCGATCCAGGCACGCACCCTAGTTGTTCCGACCGGGCTCTGTACGATGTGTGTTTCGTCGATTTTCGGCGATTTTGGGCGATTTTAGAGTAGATGCGCTCCCCAAAGCACACCCAATTTCCAGGTTCCTGGGTTGGTACAAAACATTATCCACACAGTGCACTCGTACAGGGAATCAGCCTGCTCAGCGGGGCGAGTCAGTCAACTGCGGGACACTCAAAAAGCTCCCCCAAAATCGACAGGGACTTTTGAAATGTCGGTGGTTGAAATGGACCGCACAAGCGCGTCACGGGGCGCTGACAGCGCGTTCGGTGCCGCCGCCATCTCCTTGTCGATGGCCGCCTTCCGCTGGTGTCGTGCTCCGACTTGCGCAGATGTAGAGAGAGGGACACCGCGTGAATGAGGAAGCACCAGGCTTCCGCCCTGGCCCCCATGCGCGGATGTATGTCGGGAAGAAACGCTCTGCGGGCGCGGCGGTGGTAGCCCCAATCGCGGTGTCGGCATCCGCGACCGCATCGGAGCTGACCGCGGCAGCGGGGGCAGGGACAGCAGGCACGAACGACTCCCCCAACACGCGTACATGCGTCGAGATCAAGCGCATGGCGGCCGCGGCGGCCACCTCCGCCGCCATGGCATGAAGTCTGCCGACGGGGGGGAAGGGGCGGGATGACTATTCTGCCGCGCCTGTGTCGCCCTGGCCCGCCATCCCTGGCTGGATGAGCGCCAATGGGCGCGCTCGATTTTCTTCGCCCGGGTAACCTTGTTAGGAGGCTTATCGGCTAGTCAGCAAGGACGAAAGTAGCCGGTCGCAAGGCTAATCATTAGCCTCCACCCGTATTCGATTAATGGGGCCCGAGGGTTCATTCCCGTCAAATGAGATGTAGACTCTGGCATCGCGCGATCCGACCCCATTTCGTATCAAACGCGGGGCTGTTTCTCCGCAGTAGACAACTAGAGCTACTTGCATTTTGTAGGCCCACGGGTACTTTTCACTTCACAGCTCACACTCGTACACGGGCCGCGCCTGAAATGAGGCGCGTCGCGCCGGCCGCGGCCGCCTTGATCGTATTGATCTTCGCGTCGATAGCGCTCGTCGCCACCACTACCACCGACAACGAATCTGGCGAGGCACCCGGTCTCATCGGAGCGCCACTCGGCTCGCGGGCAGAAGAGGAGATAGATGTGCGCGCTCATCGTGGTCGAGTCTATCACATTGATCACATCTGCGAAGTACGAGTAGCTCTACCGTCTCGGGATTTACCGGTTGTTTCGTACGAGCGCGGTTTCTGGGTGCCACATCATTTCGTTTCCTTCCTCTGCATAGAATTATCAAACATCTGTCGACAGGTCACCTGCATTTACGTATTCCGGGTAGGTTCGTCGTTCCAATAGGATTCTTCGATTTTGGGAATGATTAACTGGAAA
>Ga0307489_10003022_pt1 | contig 11196 bp, 9 predicted proteins | sample SB12metaG_FD_202247 | JGI IMG/M metagenome (GOLD analysis project Ga0307489, IMG submission 202247) | Sea-ice brine microbial communities from Beaufort Sea near Barrow, Alaska, United States - SB 1.2 | ecosystem: Environmental > Aquatic > Marine > Coastal | place: USA: Alaska | collected 2017-05-06
AAAAGGCATAATGAAACACCAAAACCTTAAAAACAAGTGGGAAAATAACAGGCCTAAATTTAAGAGCGAACATCTAAAGTACTGCTTTCTAAAGAACTAGAGAAAAGAGACTACTTGTGTTTAATTTTGTCTTTTTATTCTACTGAATAAAAAGCACTATACAATGTGAAGAAAGAACCCGTTTTTCATTTTCTAAACGATTGTTTTTAGATCTTCTTTCCAGTATGTCAATTTGAAGATTGCCCTCTTTTGAAGAGTAAGTCAAAAATGAGATACGCTGCAATACCCTTTGAAGTTCTTTGCGACCTATTAACTTGTAATACTAAATTGTATTTTTGCTCAAAACAACACACCTTGATTCTACTACAATTTATTGCATTGTTCCTTTTTGGGATCGCCATATTAAAATTAACCCCTAAAAAGTGGGTTGCCTATATTTTTACTTTAGTCTTTACCCTTTTTACTACACTTCAGTTTATCTCCTATTATATAACAGGAAATTTAATTGACTACAAATACGTAGAGCACGCTAACCTCACAGACATATGGAGCGTGCGTGGCTATTATGCCGCAGAAATTGTGATGGGCTTACTTGCCTTTGTATTAATATTAATTTTTACCCTCCTTATATATAGATATGTTCGTAAATTGAAATTGTCGAGATCGCTGTCGCTCTTCCTGATTGCAGGTTGCGGAACCTTTCTTTGTGTCTCCGAAAAAAGTATGGGACATCAACTATATGATGTATATGCCATAAAAACAGCCAAATCTACAGGGTTTGAAGATGCATTAACCAACTTAACAATAGACTCGGAACATTATGTGACCGCAGATAATATAACCGCAACCCCTGGCAAAAACATCATTGTACTATCTCTAGAGTCATATGAAAAAGGGTATTTATCGACAGGGCTCGACTTAACCCCTAATCTCTCTAAGCTTAAAAATGAGCACACTTATTTTGATATGGATCAAAATAATGGAAGTGGCTGGACAGAAGCCTCTATATACTCCTCCTTAACAGGCATGCCTGCTTATTTTAAATCTCCTAAAAATGAGACATTTAATAATACCAAAATACAGACCATCGCAAATCTTGGGGCTGTACTAGATAAAGCGGGGTACGATATGACCTATTTACTCGCAAAAAAAGAATTTTCTGGATTGAATGATCTTTTAAGCAATTTTGGCTTTACAGTTCTTTCAAATGAGGACTATAATGGTAATTTTAAAGATTCATATTGGGGGCTGCATGATAAAGACATTTTTGAAATGGCTACAGCGCAAGTATTAGCAAAAAAAGATGGCGGTAAGCCTTTTGCTATTTTCTTAAATACCATATCTGGGCATTTTCCAGAAGGGGTCTATGATGATAGACTAGAGGGTCTTTTTCAAGAACGTAATTCTAAACTTGAATATATGACCTACGCTGTTGATCACTTCATTGGAGAATTATATGGCACACTTCAGGAAAACGGATTACTTCAAAACACTGAAATTTTCATCTATCCTGATCACGAATTTATGGGCAACCCAGTAAAACTCATACCCGAATTTCCTGAAGAACGTGGCCTCTTTTTCTTAACTACCGCTAATGAGCAGACTCTAAAACACAACACTGACACTCACATCTCTCAATTACACATACCTCGTTTGATTATTAATGGAAGCGGTATAAAAACAAATGCTACTTTTTTAGTGGATTATTATAAAGGGGCCGATATTAATGATTTTACTGAAACGAACATAAATAACATCCTATCGATCAATGAACCAATGACTGAGCGGTATACCTATTCTAATCTTATTGATGTCGCGTATAGAGATAACACCATAACGATTAGCCAGGAAGACGGTTATAAGACGACTTTAAAAAATATAAAAGAAGACAAATTATATCAAGTATATTTCGATCATAATGACCATTATAGCTCATTCAAAGAGATTCCCAGCGCGAAGAGATGGTGGAAAAGTCCAAATTTAAATTTGGTTTTTTCAGTCAAAGAAAACACTGTTTTTGGAAGCCTGTCAAAACATGATAAGATAGGAATATCCAAACACAACCCAGAATCGATTTCATTCACAGAAGCTGAAATAGATATTTTTGAAGACTGGACTCTGCTGCAGCCACAAATTAATAAGAACATCGACATACTTCATCTTAAAAGTGTAGTTGGTGATGTTCACAAAACGCGCGGTAATAGCTTTGCTTATACTGGAGCAGATACACATAATTTAAAAGAAGGCATTAATCTTCTTTCGGTGCAGAATAATGTTTTTTATGTCGAAAATTATAACGTGAAGGACAATGAGGCCGCTTCAATGACATTTATGGAGCGCCTGAGGAAGTTGATTCCAAAAAAGCTTCCATTTATTTTGGTCATAGAAGGGGGTATAGGAGATGGTTTAAAAGCACTACACAATGAACTTCACGACTTTGGACTGGAAGAACTCGCAACATTAAATTCTAAAACTGCCTATATTTCTTATATGAATAAAGCTGGCTATATGATAGAAATGACAGATAACCACTCTAAATACTATACCTCAACCATCTATTTTTTAGAAAAGCAATATATGACCGAATGGCTTATAGACACGCCGCGATACATAGCTAACAGTGGAGGAATAATAGACAATGCAAAAACCACTAATTCACTAGAAGCATTAAATCTAAATTATGAAAAAGGCTTTAGATATTTTGAATTAGATATCAGAGAAACTTCAGACGGCACTTTAATTGCGGTTAGAGACTGGGATTTTTGGAAAAAAATGACAGGATATAAAGGTGTGGTACCTCCTACCTTGGCCATTTTTAATGAATACAAATTGTTTGATAAATATACTACTCTTGATATCAAACAAATAGATGATTGGTTCTCAAAACATCCAGATGCTGTTTTAGTCACAGGCGCCATTAATGATCCCCTAAAAATTGCAGAAGCTATAAAAGATGTATCTCGAGTTATGGTCAACCTCGACACAGAAGCAGCCGTAATAGTAGCGCAAGAACACGGTTTTAAAGACATTATAATCACAAATAGACTACTTGCTTCTTGGGGAACTAATAAAATAGATAAACTTAAAGAACTCCACATTAACACAGTCACCATTAGACATAGCGAATTGCAGAATAACAAAGCTATGTTCAGAAACCTAACGGAAAATGGTATTAAAATTTATGTTACCAATGTTGATTTTGAGGTTGATAAAGATGAAAAATACGTTTTTAATTATGACTTCGGTCTCATCTATGGAATGTACGCGAACGACTGGGTTTTTTCTACGGAATAACCGCAGTAACTTCTTCAAATAAACACTTAGGTTTAGGTTGTCTACAATTTACCAAGGTAGTATCTTTACGCTCACAAAAATCAAGACATGGTTAACGTTACTTTGCCAGATGGCAGTATTAAGGAGATGGAAAATGGCAGCACCGTAATGGATGTTGCAATGAGCATTAGTGAAGGATTAGCGCGTAACGTGCTTTCTGCATCTTATGATGGAGAGACCGTTGAAACCTCTACCCCACTTACACAAGATGGAAGCCTGGTATTATACACATGGAATAATGACGAAGGTAAAAAAGCGTTCTGGCACTCTTCTGCCCATATTCTCGCTCAGGCACTTGAAGAATTATATCCTGGTGTAAAGCTAACGATTGGACCAGCCATTGATAACGGTTTTTACTACGATGTAGATTTTGGCGAAGCATCTTTTACAGAAAAAGAATTGGTCGAAGTAGAGAAAAAAATGCTAGAGATCGCTCGTGGAAAGCACGCTTTTTCTTTGCGTTCTGTATCAAAAGAAGCTGCACTTGACTTTTACAAAAAACAAAAAAACGAATATAAAGTTGAGCTCATAGAAAATCTAGAAGATGGTACGATCACATTCTGTGATCACGATTCGTTTACAGATTTATGTCGAGGGGGTCATTTGCCTCATACTGGTTTTATTAAAGCGATTAAGTTGATGAGTATCGCAGGTGCATACTGGAGAGGTGACGAGAAAAACAAGCAGTTAACTCGTATTTACGGCATCACATTTCCGAAGCAAAAAGACTTAAAGGAATATCTAGAGTTATTAGAGGAAGCTAAAAAACGCGATCACAGAAAGCTAGGAAAAGAACTGGAGCTGTTTACCTTCTCACAGAAAGTGGGACAAGGTTTACCGCTATGGTTGCCTAAAGGAGCGGCATTGAGAGAGCGTCTTGAAAACTTCTTGAAGAAAGCACAGAAAAAAGCAGGATATGAAACAGTCATAACACCGCACATAGGAAATAAAGAATTATATGTGACTTCTGGTCACTTTGCAAAATACGGAGAAGATAGTTTTCAGGTAATAAAAACACCGAACGAAGGGGAAGAGTTTATGCTCAAACCTATGAACTGCCCGCATCACTGTGAGATATATAATGCAAAACCAATGTCTTACAAAGACTTGCCTAAGCGGTTGGCAGAATTTGGAACAGTATATCGTTACGAGCAAAGTGGAGAACTTCACGGCTTAACGAGAGTGCGTGGTTTTACACAAGATGATGCACACATTTTTTGTACGCCAGACCAACTGGACGCAGAATTTAAAGAAGTGATTGACCTTGTATTATATGTTTTTGGTTCTTTAGGTTTTGAAAACTTTACAACACAGGTATCCATTCGTGATAAGAGTAAGCCTGAAAAGTACATTGGTGATCTTGACACGTGGGAAAAAGCAGAAAATGCAATCTTAAGCGCGGTTAAAGACAAAGGATTAGATTATGTTGTAGAAGAAGGTGAAGCGGCGTTTTATGGCCCTAAGCTGGACTTTATGGTAAAAGATGCCTTAGGTAGAAGCTGGCAACTAGGTACAATACAAGTAGATTATAACTTACCTGAGCGTTTTGAACTCACCTATAAAGGCAGTGATAATGAACTACATAGACCCGTAATGATCCACCGTGCACCCTTTGGGAGTATGGAGCGTTTTGTGGCTATTTTACTCGAGCACACCGGAGGAAATTTTCCGTTATGGCTAATGCCTGAGCAGGTTGCAATTTTATCTTTAAGCGAAAAGTATGAGAATTATGCTGAAAAAGTTTTAAATCTCCTAGAAAAACACGAAATTCGCGCCCTTGTGGACAACAGAAGCGAGACAATTGGAAAGAAAATCCGCGAGGCTGAAATGAACAAAATCCCTTATATGTTAATTCTAGGGGAACAAGAAGAAAATGACGGCACGATTTCTGTAAGAAAGCATAGCGAGGGAGATTTAGGAACCATGACGATAGATGCCTTCGGAAATATGATTACTGAAGCAATTGCTAAAGAAATCAAACCGTTTAAATAAGAATAATAACTTTCGCGTTGAGCGAAAACACTAAAGACGTTAGCCATAGCAATACGAAGAAAAAGAAGCCGAGGTCCTGCAAGGATCATTAAAGAAGATCAACACAAAATCAACAGGAAGATTCGTGCCGAAGAGGTACGTCTTGTTGGAGAAAATGTAGAGGTTGGGGTTTATAAAACACGCCAGGCACAGGAAATGGCCGAAGAGCAAGAGTTAGATCTTGTAGAAATATCTCCTAATGCAAAACCACCGGTTTGCAAAATAATGGATTACAAAAAATTTGTCTATGAGCAGAAGAAGCGCGAGAAGACATTGAAGTCCAAAGCTACTAAAGTAATTATCAAAGAGATTAGGTTTGGGCCTAATACAGATGATCACGATTATGAGTTTAAGAAAAAACACGCAGTAAAGTTCTTGAAAGATGGAGCAAAACTAAAAGCGTATGTATTCTTTAAAGGACGTTCTATTATATATAAAGATCAAGGTGAAATCTTGTTGCTTAAGTTAGCACAAGAACTAGAGGACCTTGGGAAGGTTGAGCAAATGCCTAAGCTGGAAGGTAAACGTATGATTATGTTTATTGCGCCAAAAAAGAAGTAGACTTTGACTACGCTCAATCTGTATATTAAAAATAAAAAGTAGCAGTTTTTACTGTTCTAAAAATATTCCGCTTTGCGGAACTTGTGAAATAATAATAAAAATAGGAAACATGCCTAAACAAAAAACAAAATCGAGTGCTAAGAAGCGTTTTAAGCTTACAGGTACTGGAAAAATTAAAAGAAAGCATGCGTTTAAAAGTCACATCTTAACAAAGAAGTCTAAAAAACGTAAGCTTAAACTAACTCATGATGGTTTGGTAAGCAAGCCTGACCAGAGTAACGTTAAGCAAATGCTTCGTTTGAAGTAATTGCCTAACCGGTTCATTAAATTTATAAACCCTGGAGCTAGGCCGAAAAAATTTGAGATTGTCGATTGGCAATTTTAGATTTTTGAATTAAAAGTGTCGCAAAATAAAAAGACCGCCTACTACAAAAAACAATTAAAAAGATGCCAAGATCAGTAAACAGCGTTGCCAAAAGAGCACGTAGAAAAAAAGTAATAAAGCAAGCTAAAGGTTACTTCGGAAGACGTAAAAACGTTTGGACAGTAGCAAAGAATGCGGTAGACAAAGCAATGTCTTACTCTTACAGAGACCGTAGAGCAAAGAAAAGAACATTTAGAGCGTTATGGATCACCCGTATTAATGCAGGTGCTAGACAACACGGAATGTCTTACTCACAGTTTATGGGAGGAATGAAAAAAGCTGGAATCGAATTGAACCGTAAAGTTCTTGCAGATTTAGCAATGAACCACCCAGAAGCTTTTGAAGCAATCGTAAAGAAAGTAAAATAAGACATTTATAAATCTATTATTTCACAATAAGAGAAAATCCCTACTTCCAATGAAGTGGGGATTTTTTTGTCTTTAACTTAAATAGCTTGAGTCCTATCAAGCAAAGACAGAAAAACTCTTAGCGCAATAGAAGAGAACAACTAGAGCATCATGGATCACCCGTATTAATGCAGGTGCTAGACAATACAGAATGTCTTAACACAGTTTATGAATTGAATGAAAAAAGCTGGAATCGAATTGAACCGTAAAGTACTGAATGATTTTGCAATGAACCACCCAGAAGCTTTTGAAGTAATCTTAAAGCAAGTAAGGTAAGGCATTTATAAATCTATTATTTCACAATAAAAAACCACTTGTATCTTAACGATACAAGTGGTTTAAAAAGGAATTGGGGGTTTCCCTTTTCCATAAAAATTCAGGCAGTAAATATTTAAATAGCACTAAATACAAGTACATCTGTACTTCCATCACCTCCACTTATATCAAATAAATTAATCTGGCTATTAGAAGTAGCACTTACTTCCCAATCATCAACTAAGTCATCAAAAATGCTTGATTCTGATACATTAAAAAATATGTTGAAATCAATACCATCATCACTATTAGCACCGTCATCATCACTACTGTCACTGCTACTAGATGTAACTGACCAAGTACCTATCAAGACATTCGCACCATTGGTAGCTGTCAAGACTCCATTTTCATCAAAGTTAAACGTGTAACCATTATAGTCACTTGTTTGATCTTCTCCAGAATCATTGTAATTGGTGATTTCCCATAAGCCATTTAACGCATTGTTCTCTATCTCTGTTATTTGTTGTGCATCTGAGTCTGACGAATCATTGTCATCATTTGAACATGAATAAAATAACACTGCCATTAGGATGGCTAAAACACTATAGTTCATTACTCTTTTCATTTTATACTTATTTTTAGTTTATAATCTGGTGAGTGTCAATAAATCTGTTCCACCACCGCCGCCACTTACATCTCTAAGCTGCACTTCTGTGTCTGTTACTGACAGCACTTCCCAATCTTCATCGTTTAATTCTTCTAATGGTGCTTCTGGACCAAAATTAAGTCCCATTTCTGTACCATCGTTGATCGAAGACCAAGTACCCGTAGACGTTTCAACTCCTGACACGCTTATAGTTCCATCGATGCTAAATTCAAATTGAAATCCATTATAATCACTAGTTTGATTATCGCCATCTTCAGTGTATGAACTTACAACCCAGAAACTATTTGCTGCAGTAAGTGCGATCGTTAAGTCATCATCACCGCCACCAGTATTGTTATCACAATCACTCTCAAATCTTAATCTATCGTCACCTAATCTTAAATCCACCTGAGTTTCGCCAGTTGTCGTTTCTATAGAATGTAGCAACCAATTTTCATTCACATCTGGTAATCCTGAAACATTGATTGAAACTATAATAGCATTCCCTGTGCCGCTGGCACTCCAAGTCCCGTTAAATTCATTGCTGGCCTGCGTTACAGTAAGCAATCCATTTGATTCAAATACAAAATCATAGCCCGCATATTGATCTTCTAGATCCATATCATCTCTTTCTAGTTGGTCTATCTGAAATGCAGAACAATCCACCAATACTTCTGTTAACGCCGCTGTTGTGCAAGCATCACAATCGTCGTTAGACCCGGTAGACCCATCTCCACATTCAAAACTCAACCTATCATCTCCTACTCTTAAATCAACTTCAATTTCGTCATCATTTTCAATTTCGTGAAGAATCCAATTGTCATTTACATCCGCTAGGCCAGGTACATTAATGTTTACTACTATCGCGTTACCTTCGCCAGTTGCTGACCAAGAACCATTTATAATAGTACCGTCATTGTTCACATCTAAGCTTCCGTCTGTATTAAAAACAAAATCGTAGTTGGTATATTGATCTTCTAGATCATTATCATTACGTTCTAGTTTATCAATGGACCAAGATGGACAAGATGTTAATATTTCAGAAAGATCATCTGTCGTGCAGTTATTACAATCATCATCATCATAATCATTATCATCGTCCTCGTCACAATCATCCTCGGCATTTTCAATAATGTCTGCCAACTCTTGTAGGGAAAATACCTGTACTGAAGTACCATCTGCAAGAATAACCGTTATTGGGAATTCTATAGTGGCGACCTCATAGTTAGGAAGATTCTCAATAAATTCAAATAATTCTTCATCATTAGTTATGATGATGGTTTCTATCTGCTCGTTATTAGAATTAAAAATTGCAGCAGTAATTGGGTATTGAATATCGATACATTCTATATCATCATCCATCGTATTCTCATCTGGACATTGCGCAATAAGGGCGAGAAACTCTCCATAAGAATTTACGGTGGCCGTAGTATAGTCATCAAATATCACAGTAACTGGAAATACAATTTCTAGTGAATCAACATCTGTATCAGAGGCATCAAAAATATCTTCGATTGTTTGATAATCTGAAGTCGATTCAACCGTTATTTCAGTACCGTTTACAATTACAGTAACGGGCAACTGAATGCTAAAACAACTTGCACCATCAATAATATTATCAAAAGAGCCATCGCTAGAAGCAACATTACGTAATAAGTTTGAGATTGCTGAATTAGCCGATATTGCCTGCTCTACAGGAGGGTCAATAATCTCCTCATCCTCTTGTCTACAAGAGGTAAAGGTAAATGCGATCATTAAAATGAGTAAAAAAATGTTTTTGAAATTTTTCATAGCAAATTGTTTTATTAATTGGTTTTCAATAATAGAACAACTGATTCTTTTAATCTCCCGAAAAAAAACTAAAGTTTTTATAAATACCTTTGTACTAACAAATAGAATTGACAGAACTATATGAAAGAGCAAGAATTAAATTCGCTTTGTAAAGAATCACTTTTTAAAAAAGTATACGAAACTTATGCAACATCAATTCAAGATTTTCTCACCTATAAATACGGTAGCCAGTTTAACCCACAAGATACCGTCCAAGAGATCTTCATAAAACTTTGGAACAATTGCCAGAAAGTATCATTAGAAAAAGTAAAGTCATATTTATTTACACTGGCCAATAACCATACCCTCAACGAAATTAAACATCAAAAAGTAGTCTTAAAATATCAAAAAATAAGTCCAGCGTCTGTTACTAATGAATCTCCAGAATTTATAATGGAGGAAGAACAATTTTTAGAAAATTATAAAAAGGCCCTTGAAAATCTTTCTGAAGATCATCGAGTCGCTTTCCTTTTAAATAAAGCAGAAGGTAAAAAACATCAAGAAATTGCAGATATGCTAGGAGTTACTAGAAAAGTCGTGGAGCATAGAATCTATGGAGCATTCAAGCAACTTAAAACTGAACTCGAAAATTTTAATTTAAAATAATCGGGAGATTAACACCCTCAGTTGTTTTATACATGATAAACACAGAATGGATAGAGAAAAATTACACAAAAAATGGTTGGCAGATAAATTAACACCTACAGAATTAAGTCAAATTAAGTCTGAGGTCGATTTTAATTTATCTGAAAAAATAGTGAGTACGGCGACTAGGTTTAAAGGTAAGACAGAATACGATGTACCTGACTATCAATCTTTACATACTAAGATAACCAGACGTAAAAAAGCACCAACTCATTATTTAAAATATGTACTGCCTATAGCGGCCGTTTTGATAATAGCCCTAGGCGTTTTCAGTTTGTGGAACCCAGACAATGCTACTACTTTTGAAACAGCAATGAACGACACCAAGGTATTAACACTGCCAGACCAGTCTGTTGTCACCTTAAATGCGGAGAGCACACTAACATATAATGAAGTTGATTGGGATAAAGACAGAACCTTAGAATTAATCGGTGAAGCCTACTTCGAAGTAGAAAAAGGAAGCACCTTTACTGTAAAAACTAAGGATGGTACTATACAAGTGCTGGGCACAAAATTTAATGTCAATACGCGTAGAGATTATTTTAAAGTATCTTGTTTTGAAGGGAAGGTGCAAGTAAAAACTCCACTACTCGTAGAAAACTTAATCAAAAATGATCAAGTAACGGTCATTCGTGGTATTGCGCAAAAAAACATGATTTCATTTGAAAGCCCAACTTGGCTGCAACAGCATAGCACGTTTAAAAACGTACCTTTAGCTATTGTTTATAGCGAACTTGAAAGACAATATGCTATCCAGATTTCGAAAACCGATGTAGGTATAGAACGTGTTTTTTCAGGTAGCTTCACACATCGAGACCTCAAAGAGGCACTAAAGAGTGTCACCGCACCAATGCAGCTTAAGTATCAATTCTTATCTTCAAAACAGGTAGAAATATATGAGTAACCCTGCGAAATTCGCAATACTATATCTTCTTCTCATTATTTATGGGAGCGAAACCCTTAGTGCTCAAAACGACACAGAACTTATCGCTTTACCCAAAGCCATCACAACCATAGAACAGCACTTCAATATTTCAATAAATTATGATGTTTTAGTATTTCAG
>Ga0307489_10003023_pt1 | contig 11194 bp, 2 predicted proteins | sample SB12metaG_FD_202247 | JGI IMG/M metagenome (GOLD analysis project Ga0307489, IMG submission 202247) | Sea-ice brine microbial communities from Beaufort Sea near Barrow, Alaska, United States - SB 1.2 | ecosystem: Environmental > Aquatic > Marine > Coastal | place: USA: Alaska | collected 2017-05-06
AAATCCACGAGGACTTTCCTATATTGATAAAAACTAGCAATAAATTATATACATCTTAAGTTGGCATTTCGTTTATAATACGCCGTCTATTTTTAATAAAAATAAGCTTCAACCGTTTTTTTTAGAAGCCAATCAACCTTGTGAGGTGCTGTAACTTGATTTATATTAAGAACTAAACTAGTATCAGATTCCACATGATAAAATACCATACCTCCTTAAGCACTATTATGACCAATAAAATTATGTCCTCCTATTTTCTTTTATTGAATGCCCATTCCATACTTTATTTCTGCTTTTTTCGGAGATGTTATAATTGAGTCATCATGAAAATTAATCATTTGCTTGAGTGTTTTAATATCATTGAATAATCAACCGGTTAAAAGGGGTCTTATAAAAACATTCAAGTCTATTGCTGATGATACTATGCCACCACATCCCCAATCAAATGATGTGTTTACATTTTCTAATGAATTGGAACCATGATATGGAAATATAATTGGAGTTGAACCTTTTTTATTTTGGTGAAACTCTAAGTAAGTGTCATGGAGAGAGAGTGGATTTAAAATTCGTTCTTCCAGTATCTCATGATATTTTTTGTTTGTTATTTCTTCAATTAATACAGCTAATAGTAAATAATTTGTAGCCGAATAATAAAAGCTTTCGCTGGTTTAAACACTCCTTTTTTATGCAATTTATATTTAAAATACGTCTCTAAAATGTTTTCACGAATTGGGCAGGTGTTTCCCAACCAAAACATAGCAGACTTTAATTTTTATTTAGCAAGCAAACTTTCAAATAAAGCATATAATTGTTCTTCATGACCAGGTTTGAAATAGAGGCCTTCAAAGGCTAAAAATTCAAAGCGCTTTGGATTAAATAATTTATTAATAATGCACTTGTAAAACTCTAGAAATAGGCATTCAATTTTAGAAAAACTTAAAGACGTTTATTGGTAATTAAAGTAAAATTTTATAAATAAAAATAGATAGGAGTAACAAAAGTTATCATCTAATTTAAAAGAAAGGAACACATTTGTAGCGATCTAAGACTCTAATGTTAATTTCAAAATCATAAGAAATTGAAAATTCATGAATCCCTCCAGAATTTACGATGTTTGTAGTATTTATATCATAGGAATATCCAAATCGAAACCCTTCCAAACGAATTCCTGCAAAAGTACTTATAGAACTCAAAATCGAACCATCTTCTGTGTTTTTCGTAGGACTTGTTGCTGCTGTTATCCCAAAGGACATTTTATCGTCAAAGACATATTGCAAACCAAGATCTAAGCGGTTAAAACTACCTTGCTGCATATAATTGGTTAGAAAATAGATTTTACTCTTACTTGCTAACCAAGTTCTTTGATTCTCTAAAAAAGGAAGATAATATTTAGAGTGTACTGAAAAGAACACATCTAAAGGAACATTTCCATTTGCTGTTAGTGAGATATTTGGTCTGTTCAAATGTTTTACTGATAACCCTATCCATGAATCTTCATTATTAAATAAAAGGGAAGAACTAAAATCCATAAATGATTTATAGGATTTGAGCAAAGAAGGATCTATTGAAGAGGTGTTAATGATATTGCTATTTAAATTAATCTGATCTTCTAAAAGTAAGTTTTGGAAACCATAGTTTTTTGATCCAAAACCTGCAGAAATACTGGGTCTAAAATACCAAGTATCGCTAATTTTAAATGCCATGGAAAAATTTAAATTCAATTGATTAAAGGTGTAGCTAGATCCACTTTCTTTTTGGTTAAGAAAACTAAGCCCTAATCCTGATTTATATCCTTCAAACCAAGTATCAACGAAAGCGAAGTTTGAGGACGTTTTTAAAGCACTATTTCGCCATTGAGATCTAAAAACAGACCCTGTTTTTGTACTTCTAATTGCTCCGGTAAAAGAAGAGTTTAAAGTTTCTGGGACTAAAAAAATTTGTGAAAAAATCACATCTTGCGCAAATCCTTGCTCATAAATAAACAAAAATAATAAGAGTATACAGTTCTTCATCTTATTTTAATAAAATTATAGTGCTACTTTCTTTAATTTCTAGTCCATAGAAAGTAATTCCTTTTACATTCATAATGTAGTTTCCATTTTCAGCTGGATTCCCGCGAATATAACCTTTCCATCCCTGAAGGATAATTCCCTTCTCAAAATAAAGAAGCGTTCCCCAAGTATCATAAATTGACATTTCTATATCGTCAAACCCTCTATATGACGGCCTAATAACATCATTAATTGCATCCCCGTTGGGTGTAAATGCATTTGGAAGCACTAAGGAATATCCTAGAATGGTGCTTATTGTACGAGTTGTTTCATACACACAACCACTGACATATAATACGGTTAAGGTGATTGTAAACGTCCCTACTTGTTCATAGATATGAATTGGGTCTATTGCATCTACAATAGGACTTCCATCTCCAAAGGCCCATGAAACAGATTCATAATCTCCCGTACTAAGATCGGTAAACTGTATTGGGTCATTTATCGAAATAATGCCGTATTCCCTGATCGAAAAAGAACTAAATGAGAAATCTGGATTTCCAGTAATTGGCACATCAACTTGGATAGAAACCGTTTCTACACACCCTTGTCCATCGGTAATTGTTAAGGTATATGAACCGCTCTGATCGGTAGTCATTATTTCATTCTCTGATCCTGATATTGTTCCGTCAGACCAGCTATAGGTGTAGGGTAAAAATCCACCGGTTACCGTCGGTATGTTTTGTACTTGGATGGTGTTTAAATTACAATCTGTAAAAACCGTTTCTGTAAAAGAAATGTTGCTAGGATCTTGTCGGAAAATCGTAAACTCTCTTGATGCCAAACACCCATTTACATCCTCAATTTGTACTGAATAATCTCCCTCAGGAATATTGTTTATATCTTCTGTGGTTTGCCCCGAATTCCAAATAAAACGATATGGCGCTGTTCCTCCAGAAATATCTAGGTCTATACTACCACTATTTGCAATAGAACAATCGACTGCATCGACAACGACACTAGAAACGGCGATGGCTGCTGGGTTTGTAAAAAGAAAGGTTTGTTCTATCGGACAATTATTTTTACCACTGTCTAAAATAATTACACTGTAGGTTCCGGGACCTAGATTGGTCCTATTAAAACCTGCGCTTGCATCATCACTCCAGATAACCCTTAATGGAGCAACACCTCCTACTATGTTTAGCGAAATGGCACCATCTATTTCTCCATTACAAGAAATAGGTTTTACGGTAGGCTCTGCATAAAATATGGAATGCTCTATGGTGATAGAAATTGTTATTTTACAATTGTGATCATCTGTAACAGTGGCATTATAAATTCCTGCTATTAAGTTCGACTGAGAAAACTTATTTCCTAAATTACTCCATGTTATTTGGTAAGGAGCTGTTCCTCCGGTGGCAGTAACCTCTATAAAACCGTCAGCCGCTTCATAGCAAGTAGCATCTATTTTTGTGAAGCTTACCCCTAAGGCAGTCGGTTGCTCGATAATAAAATCAGCCGTTTGTATACATCCTAAATTGTCTGTAATTTCAAGAGTATAGGTTCCAGCAAATAAATTGATCGGATTTTCAGAAGCACTCACATAACCGTTAGGCCCGGTCCAATTATAGCTGTATTGAAAATTTCCTGGAGTCACTTCTAAAGGAGTCCCACCAGAAACATTTACATCAATAGATCCATTAGCCTCTCCAAAGCATAAAACATCTACTTTTAATTCTGTCTCAATGAGGATTATATCTGGTTGAGTAAGTGTAAAAGTTTCAGATTGAACACAGTTATTTGCATCTGTTATTTCTAAAACGTAGGTTCCCTTTGTAAGCGTATTTTGCCTCTTTGTATTTAATACAAGTCCGCTCCCGTCTGTCGTTGTCCAATTAAAAGTATAGGGCAAAGTTCCTCCTGTAAAGGTTACCTCTATAGCCCCATCACTTCCTTTAAAACAAGAAATATCTTTTTCTAAATCTGTCGTAATCGTTAAAAGATCTGGCTGCGTAACGTTGTGCTTCTCTGTAATAGTTTCGCTATTTTCATCTTCAATAGTAAGGGTGTAATCACCTGAAAATAAATTAATTATGGTAGCTTCGCTAGAGGTAAACCCGTTAGGGCCCGTCCATGAAATTAAATACGGTGCTCCAGTTTCAAAGGGAACTCCTCCAACAATATTTGTTGTAATAGTTCCATCATTGGATTCAAAACAACTATTATTTGTAATCACAATATTTGATTTGATTGATGGGTTTACCGTAACTTCTCTGATAAAAGAATCTCCAATACAGTTTGGTGAAGTTGGTGTAATTGTATACGTCTCTATGACTGGTATGTCCTCTAAATTTGTTAGTGTTTGACTGATATTTGGTTGTGAAAAAGTTTCTTCTGAAGAACCAACAATTGCATCAAGTATACTACTCGTAGGTGTCGTCCAAGTATAGGTGGTTCCATCAGGTACCTCATTGTTATCAATAGTGGCAGGATCGAAGCTAAAAGTTTCTTCACTATAAATAGTAACCTCTCCAAAATCTATCACTGGAATTTCATTGATTTTCACGGGAACAATATTTGATATGAGATTAGCACATCCTCCTTCAAAGGAAATGACTACATGGTAAAAGGCTATACCAATAGTATCTATTGGGGCGGAGTAAGTGTTGTTGGTTTCACCTGCTATCAAAGCACTTCCTGTTATTGAGTTGGTATCATTTGAAAACCACTGATAGGTAGGAGTTCCAACTTCATTTTCGGTAAGAACCTCTAGTAAAGTGGCCGCCTCACCGATACAGATGTCTGAAGCAGCAGGTTGGGTGGTAATCTTTGGTGTTGGGTTTACTTTTATTTCTGCTGTGTCACTCACTACCTCACATCCCGAGGCTGTTTGTGAAACAACGACATAATAGTACAAGGTTCCTACGGTACCTGTTGGAGGTAGGTAGGTACTTCTGGTGCTTACAGGTGTTCCTTCTGTAGTTGTATTGGTGGTATTTGAATACCATTGATAATTAAATACACCTGTATTCTCTTTTCCGGAAGGGGTTACTTCTAATGCTTGCGCTCGAATATTCTCACAGAGTTCTTGGGAAACCATAGGCTGGCTATTAATCACAGGATCTGGAACAACTATGACTTCAAAAGTATCACTGATTGCTTCTGAACATCCTGTTCTAAAAGGGAAATCCACAATCACATAATAATAAAAATCTCTTGTGTTGCTAAAAGTTTCTGATACTGCGGTGTAACTACTATTGGTGGCTCCATCCATTAATAGCCCTCCGTTATTGCTGTCTGTCGTATTCGAGTACCATTGATAGCTTGGAGTTCCAGCACCCCCTCTTAAGGTGATGTTGAATTCGGAAGCAGCTCCTCCTTCACAAATCGTTTGTGATGCATTATCTGCGGTGGCAATTGCTTGGTCTAAGGTATTTACAAAGGCTATATCAGAGGTTAAATATGCACAGCCTCCTGCAAAGGAAATCTCTACATAGTAATAAAATTCTCTAGCGGTATCTGTTGGTGCTGTATAGGTCCTGTTAGTGGCGTTGGAAATTTGAACACTTCCAGACATTGAGTTGGAATTATTTGAAAACCACTGATATGCGGGTGTACCCACTCCATCTTGGGTTTCAACTTGTAGCAAAACAGCGACCCCATCGGTACAAACAGCCGAGGAAATAGGTTGCGTTGTGATGGTTGGTGTAGGGTTTACTTTTATTTCTGCTGTTTCACTCACTACCTCACATCCCGAGGCTGCTTGTGAAACAATTACATAATAGTACAAGGTTCCTACAGCACCTGTTGGTGGTGTGTAGGCAATACTGTTGCTTACAGGTGTACCTCCTGTAGTTGTATTGGTGGTATTTGAATACCATTGATAACTAAATCCACCTGTATTAGCATCTCCGGAAGGGGTTACTTCTAATGCTTCCGCTCGAATATTTTCACAGAGTTCTTGGGTAACTATGGGCTGGCTGTCTATAACAGGGTCTGGAACAACTATGACTTCAAAAGGATTACTGGTTGCTTTTGAACATCCTGTTCCACCAGCAAAGTTAACAACCACATAATAATAAAAATTCCCTGTGTTTATAAAAGGATCTGACGCTGCAATGTAAGTACTACTAGTAGCTCCCGTAATTTTTATACCATCTGTATTGCTGTTTGTTGTGTTTGAGTACCATTGATAGCTTGGGATTCCGGCACCTCCGCTTAAGTTGATGTTGAATTCGGAAGCAGCTCCTGCTTCACAGATGGTTTGTAATGTATTTACCGTGGTGGCAGTAGGTTGCGTTAAGGTGTTTACAAAGACAATATTAGAAATGAGATCAATACATGCTCCTTCAAAGGAAATCACTACATAATAAAATACTTCACTAATAGTATCTGTTGAAGGCATATAAGAACTGTTGGTTTCACTTTCCATCAAAACGCTTCCGGTCAATGAGTTGTTCTCATTTGAAAACCACTGATAGGTAGGTGTGCCAATACCGTCTTGTGTGTCAACCTCTAATAAGGTGGCCGTTCCATTGATACAAACAGCAGATGAAACTGGCTGTTTGATAATCGTTGGTATTGCCGTCACTTTTATTTCTGAAGTAGCACTCACCACTTCACATCCTGATGCTTTTTGTGAAACGACTACATAATAATACAGTGTTCCTACCGTATCCGTTGGCGGAATAAATGGATAATTGGTACTAACCTCTGTCCCTCCTGTATTTGTATTGGTAGCACTTGAATACCATTGATAACTGAAAGTCCCTGCAATGGGTTTTTTAGAGATGGCGACTTCTAATGCTTGTGCTTCGATATTTTGACAAATTTCCTGAGCTACAATGGGTTGACTGTCAATCACAGGATCTGGAACCACATTCACTTCAAAAGTATTACTAATTGCATTAGAACATCCTACCCCATCTAAGGCTACAATCACATAGTAATAAAAAACACCTGTATTAACAAAAGTAGCATCTGCGGGAATATAGGTGCTATTGGTTGCGTCTTCAAGTGGCGTTCCTCCACTATTAGAATCTGTTGTATTTGAGTACCATTGGTAAGTGGGAGTTCCTACCCCTCCAAATAAGTTGAATGAGAATTCGTAAGCGTCTCCACCTGCACAAAAAGTTTGTGTTGCATTGATGGCAACGGCGGTAGGTTGCTCTAAAGTATCTACTGAAACAATTGAGGATGCTAGATCTTCACACCCCCCTCCAAAGGAAATCACTACATAGTAAAAGACTTCGCCTGCAACCTCTGTTGTTGCTGTGTAGGTGCTACTGTTGGCGCCATCGATAGGATTGCTCCCAATCATTGAGTTGGAATCATTTAAAAACCACTGATAGGTTGGAGTCCCAACGCCATTTTGAGTTACAACCTCTAACAAAGTGGCTGTCCCATCAACACAAATAGCCGAGGAAACAGGTTGTGTGGTAATGATTGGTGTTGCATTTACCAACACGGTAAATGTAATTGGATCTCCCTCACAGCCGTTTAAAATTGGAAGGGCAACATATTCTACTGTTCCTTGAGTTGTTCCAGAGTTTAAAAGTCTTTGACTTGGAATTACTTGGGTTGTACCACTTTCAATAAATCCAGAGATATCCGCGTCAGTAGTGGCAGTCCATCTAAAAGTACTATTGGCAGTGTTAGAAGTTAACGAAATTGCTGAGGTACTTTGATTTGAGCAAATTTCTTGAGCGCTTGGAGTATTCGTCAATATTGGCTTTTCTAAAACCTCAAATTTTTGAGTGTCTGTAACGGTACCACACGCATTGGTAACTGCTAAAGTTACAGTGTAGCTTCCTGGAGTGGAATATGTAATATTTTCTGGGGTTTCAAGAGTAGAAACGGATGGAGTTCCTCCTTCAAACGTCCAACTGTAAGTTACTTCATCTTTATTTGGAGTACAATTCCCAATGCTTGCTGTAGGTTTTATAACGCCTGGTTGGCAAAAATCATCAAACGGAATGATCGCTACTTCTGGTGGTTGTTTGACAATCACCGTTTTGTCTGCTGTGCCCGTATTGCAATAGGACGGAATACTTTGTGTAATTGTATAACTGCCAGGACTCTTAAATTGAAATTGTGGATTTTCAGAACTTGCATTGGTTCCATTGAGAAAGATCCAATCTCCAGAAGTTCCACAATTATCTTTAGAATAGGAAACAGTCCAGTTATACGTTAAGGGTTCATTAAAGACACTTTCATCAATGGTGTTTGTTGCTTTTACAACAAAGTCAATACAGCCTTCTCCATCAGAATCTATATCAAATGAAGCCACTACTGAAGGTTCTATGGTTACCTGTTTTGTAACAGAGACAGTTCCACAACGCCCTTCAGACGTTAATACTACATCGTAAGTTCCGGGTTCTGTGTATGCATGAGACTGCGAATCATCTGGGTTTGCTTGATAAGCAACAACGGTGACTTCATCGGAACCATCTCCAAAATCCCAGGTAAAAAGGGAATATTTAGAACAGCTGTCAGAGTCTCCTACAAAACTTGTATTGGTGAATTCAATAGGAACATCAGGACAACCAGGCAAAACTGTTTCAATCTCAAAATTGGAAACGGGTTTGGCCAAAACAGTTATCCCTCGAATTGAGATTATCGTTGGATTGGGGCATGAATTGCTTGCTCTTAAAGTGGCAGTAAACGATCCGTTTTCCAAGGCGCAACTTCCAGAGTTGTAAATATGTGTTACTTCAAAATCGGTATTCTCTGTCTCCTCAACGTACGTTGATAATTCTTCTTGAGTGTAAACTTCTACTTGGCCTCCATCTCCCCAATCAATCGTATAAGTTGTTGAAGCATTGTTTTCTGAAAAATTTGAAATTTTAAATCCTAGTTCTGAACCGATGCATACATTTTGTGTACTTCCTACCGTACCAAAACCAGCTGCAGGATTGCTGCTATTAAGAACTAGATAGGTTTTTTGCGCCGCACAACCATTGGTTCCGGTGGCAGAAATAACCATGTTATAGTCTCCAATACTAGTATAGGTGTGCGGTGCAGGGAAACTAACCTGTTGGCTACTTGTACCATCTCCCCAATCAATCGTATAAGAATCGGCATCTATAGCAGACGTATTTGAGGACGCATTTCTAACGCTAATGGCAAAATCATCTGCATCTGGATCATCAGGATCTGGACTCACACCACAGTTTCTAAATTGTCTTGGGGGATTTTCATGATCAATGAATAATAATACTGGTTTTTCCTGAACAACGATCTCTTTTGTTGCATTAGCAGTACAATTATCCCCATCAGAGACACTAAGTTGTACGAAAAAGGTTTCGGTTCCAGTCCCAGTGGCATTGTATATGTGTGTTGGGTTTTTTAAGGTAGAAGTGTTTCCATCACCAAATTTCCAGTGATACTCATAGGTGCCACTTCCAACGACATCGGATGTGAATTCTACCGTTTCTCCAGAACACGCTCCGTCATTGTTAAAAATAAAACCTACTACCGGTGGGTCTGTCACGGTTACTTCCACCATTTTTTCTTGATTGATGTATTCTTGAGTGGCATCATTTGCATCTCTAATCTCTACGAGACCATAAGTATAGCTACCGGCTGCATCTATCTCTGTAGGAAAGCTAACCGAACCGCCTGTTATTGTTGTAATTTCATCTTGAACTGTGCCATTTATCTTATATCTAAAGGTATAAGGAGCCACCCCACCGGAACCTTTTAGCGTAATGGTCGCTTGCGCTCCAGAACAAATATTTTCGCTACTTATCGAAATGGTTGCCGTTGGATTTAAGAAAACACCAGCAACTTTTGAATATGTTATGACAGAAAAACTAGTTAAGACAAAACTAGAGAGCAGTACAAAAAGACCCGCTAGTCGTTTATTTCTTAATAGAAATATAGTATTATTTTTAATAATCATTTAATTTTGGAAGACCTCAAACTTAATGAATATTTTAGTTAATACCATTGCAAAAGAAGAACTTAATTAGTTAAATTTTTAGGGTTCCCTCTATTTAGTTAAAACATCTGGAGTGTATACCTCTGCTGTGAGGGTTTTTTAAGATAACAACTGTATTGTGAACGCCTGTGAAATCAACTTCAGAGTAATCATAGTCATTAATTCAATGACTTTTATCTTTAAGTTTTTGAATACATTCTAATATTTTTTGTGATTGAGACATTCAGGTTCTTTTTCTTTTTTTTCTCAAATATAATAAGTTAAAATTAGATGTATTATAAAATAAAAGTGTGCACAAATGGAATTTAATGAATGACATTTTACAAAATAAATAAGGACTGGAAGAAGCTAAATAAACGAAGGACCAATTATTAAGTTGTATGAAAACTCAAGGTGAAGTAAAAAGAGCTAACATATGAAACAAAGCCAAAACTCTAAGTCTTAAAGAAAGTACTTTGGCTGCTATATTAAGGAGATTTCTAGGGTGAAATTTGATAAAATATCTTACACTAAGAGACAAAGGGTTTCCCTAGTGCACAATTTTTTTTAACCTTAAACAAAACAAAGGCAAGATAGCGGGCTTCATCTTTGTATGCATAGTGTTAATACGGTTTTTAGCTGGGAACAAGTAGGTTAGGGTATTTCTGAGATTCATACCCAAAGAACCTAAGTGGTATACCCCATCTCACGAAGACTCTCCTCAAAAGTAAACCGATATACTTTAAGAGCATAAGCCTAGAAATTTAATAATTTTCTCGGATTTTTTTAGCAGGTACTTTTTATTTGGCGCTCGAACCTTGGTAGCCAATTACTATTATAGAGGTTGCAAATAGATTATTTACAAGATAACAAGCAATTGCTACTCTCAGGATTAGTGAAAGGAATGCATCTTAAATAGTAAGCTTTTAAAAACACGAGTTTTATCTTTTAGACATAAATAATCAAATGGAAACGTTAATCAGAAAAGAATCTATTTAGATAATCATATTACTACTAGATGTGAAGAGTTTAATCTTTATGAATTATTCATTTTGATTTTCGAGTCGTAAAACAATTAATTAATCCTTATTAATTTTTTGTTTAAAAATACCTCAAAATATAGGAATTAGAGTTTTTAAGGGGAGCATAGGGGGAAAGTACAGGTATAAAAAAAAGCAACTATCTAATAAATAGATAGTTGCTTGTTTTGATTGTGACCCTGACAAGATTCGAACCTGTAACCTTCTGATTCGTAGTCAGATGCGCTATCCAGTTGCGCCAC
>Ga0307489_10003024_pt1 | contig 11189 bp, 23 predicted proteins | sample SB12metaG_FD_202247 | JGI IMG/M metagenome (GOLD analysis project Ga0307489, IMG submission 202247) | Sea-ice brine microbial communities from Beaufort Sea near Barrow, Alaska, United States - SB 1.2 | ecosystem: Environmental > Aquatic > Marine > Coastal | place: USA: Alaska | collected...
TCATCATTTCCCTCCAGGCACTGGTGACAATACCAACAAAGGTGCTTATGTTGACCTGAGAAGTGGAGGAGTGTCAGCCCCTGGCAGGAGGGCAAGCCCTCCGTCTACCGCTTCTGGCCGGACCTCGTCGAGCGCGCAGCGGCAGCTGAGGGTGAGGACGCGGTGGACCTGCGGAGTATGTTCGAGGTATGGGCCGTTGATGAACCACGTGACCGTCGCACTTAAGGCCCTCATGTGTGTGAGTGTCCAGGTGTGTTCAAAAGAAGACTAGGCTGACGGATCAACCTCATGTGATTGGTCCTGTGTGAAGGCGGAGCGCGGGGCGGAGTACGCGCTGGGTGACATGAGTGTGCTGGACGTGGCCTCGTTGCACTGGAGCAAGCCCCGCACCGTGGGCAGGGGCTCTCACTCCTCCACTTCTCAGCTCAACCTGAGCAGTATTTGTCACTGAAACAACCCAAAATATCCCCTACGATTAGTATCCCACAAGAAGTGCTCGCTTCAAGCCAAAAAGTGGTGGAGTGTACGCCCCTGAGTGTGGGCGATGCCCCACCGGAGCGGGTGGGTCACGCCACCGCGGTGCTGCCGCTGCGCATCCACGCCACGCCCTCCACGCACATGTCCACCCCGGCGCCGGGCGCGGGCCCCGAGGCGGCCGGCGGGCGCTTCGGGTACGACGGTTCCGTGCAGCTGTCCAGCCTGGTGGCGCACTGCGCCGACATCGCGCGGCAGGCAGGGGAGCTATTGAGAACAACCACTCAACCGACGTTGAATATCCGCCTCCGCCTCCTCCTCCTCCTCCTCCTCCTCCTCCTCCTCCTCCTCCTCCTCCTCCTCCTCCTCCTCCTCCTTCTCCTCCTCTTTCTCTTCCTCCTCCTCCCGGGGCGTTATTGAGAACAAGCACTCCACCGACGTTGAATCACGTTGAATCGACATACCGAGTCCACGCGTCTGTATGCGCATTCACCCTGAAGGTGAGTCATGCAGGCACGTCCGAATCTCGGTCGAGTGCATGCTCTCCATGACCCTCGCGACAGGGCGCGGGCGGCGACAGCTTCGCGCAGGCGAGCCTGGGGCGGGTGCTGGCAGGGGGGTAATGAGAACAAGCATTCCACCGATGTTCATTCTCCTCCTCCTCCGCATACTTTGGGCGCATGTACGAGCATTCACACTGAATGTAGTAATTCATGCTCTGATCTCGGTCGATGATTGTTCTGAATGACCCTGCTGCCGGGCCAGCACGCTGATGCACTGCTGGTCCAGGACGGTGTTGCGCAAGCGGGGTGGCGCGGGGGGCGCCGGGGGGGCGCCGAGCGACGGCATGATCCCGGCCTCCCACGTGGTAGGGCAGTGCAAGTCAAAACCAGTTGTGCCCCGTGTTGAAAGCGCCTGGTTCCAGCGCTTGCAACTGAAATGTGATTGAATGCTTTCAATTTCTGCATTGAGATTCAACTTGTGCCCCTCACACGTGGCGGAGCTGGTGCGGCTGCTGGACCGCGGCCGCCCGCACCCGCCTGAGGAGGGGAAGGAGGACGGCGAGGAGCGGCAGGAGGAGGAGGGGGAGGTGGCGCGGCTGTTCCGCGAGATGCTGGCAGCAATGGACGCCAGGACCGCACCCCGCGCGGACGGCGCGCGCGCCGCCGACCTCATCAAGAAGGTAAGGACTAATGGACAGTGCTCGCCACGTCATCAAATGCATTATGAACCCTCGTTTCTTGAGTCAAATGACATGTTATGACGTGGCGAGCACTGACTATCAGTTCCTGCACTCAGGCGCTGATGGGGTCCGCCGCGCTGCTGGCCCGCCTGCCGCAGATCGTGCTGGACGCCGAGGCAGGCCGCTTCAGGTTCACACTATCAAGACCCTTTTGTCTGCTCTGCCTGTGCCCACACCTCGACTAGTTTGTCTCGGTTTGTAGACTGTTTTGTAGTCTAGTCGTGCTAGGCGTAGTTAGCGTTGAAGCGTAGCGAAGAGAACCCGTGTTGAAAGCGCCTATGGTTTCAGCGCTTGAAACTCTGATGTGATGTCATAATTTTCTGTCAACGTTTGCTTTTAATCTCAAGTTGCGGTGCTACACGGAGGCGCGCACGACGGGCACGCCCGAGCACCTGGTCATCGCGGCGGATGCCTTGGTGATGAGCGGCAGGGGCTGACACTCGTCCACTTCTCGCCTCAACCTGAGCCGTTTCCGTCACTGGAACCCTTTAACACCCCAACGTATCCCAAAAAAAACGCTCACCTCAAGCCAATTAGTAGAGGAGTGTAAGTCCTTGGTGAGCGGCGGCGCGCCCCCCGGCGCCAAGTGCGTTTGGATCAACGTGGACTGCGCCACCCCGGTACGGCGGTGCACCTTGAAACCAGTCGAACCCCTTTTGATAGCGCCTGGTTGCAGCGCTTGAAGCAATATTATTGCCCCTAAACCCTTAACCCTTAACCCTGCTTTCAAGTTTTTATGTGAATTCCAAACCGCGCCACTACACGCCGGTGGACCCGGACACTGTGCCCGTGCGGCCCGACGGCACGGCCGCCGCCGTCACCGAGGTGCCCGAGGAGCTGTCCTTCCGCACGCCCTACTTCTTCCCGGGCGCCAACGGTGGCTGGGCCGCGGAGGGCGACGACCCCGCGCCGCCTGAGCGGCCAGGCAGGGGGTGTTGTTCACCCACGTTGAATCTCGTCCACCTCCTTCTCCTCCTCCTCCAGGGAGGTCATTGAGAACGAGCACTCGACCGTTGTTGTAACTCCTCCTCCTCCTCCTCCTCCTCATACTCCTCCTCCGCGCGTCTGTATAATCAGTCACTCTGAAGGTGAGCTTGAGATTCATGCTCCGATCCCGTTCTAGTTCATGTTCTCAACCACCCTACTGGGCGGGCAGTTCCGGTGCGACTTCGGGTGGGAGACGGCCGTGAACGTGGGGTACGCCGCGCCCGGCGCCGCCGCCACGCGCGCCGCCCTGGCAGGGGCTTCCACTCGTCCACTAGTCAACTTCTCAAATCAACCTTAGCCCTTTCTGTCACTGAAAACACCAAACGTGTCCCAAAACATGTTCGCGTCAGGTTGAAAAGTGGACGAGTGTACATTCGTCCACTTATCAGATGGACCTTAGCCCTTTTGGTCATTAGAACCACCAAATGAGTCCCCAAATAATTGCTTACATTACGCTGAAAAGTGGAGGAGTGTGCGCCCCTGCGCGGTGGTGCGCGTGATCGAGCAGAAGATGACCAACGCGCTGTGCTTCTCCGTGTACGCCGCCGTGGACCGTGGGGGGGACCTCGAGGCAGGGAGATGTTGTGAACAAATAAAGGCCCCAACTCGTAACAGGAGAAGCGGAGTGTTGGTATGGGTAGATGGGATGAACGGCCTTGGGTCATACAGGGCCGAACTCAGTACTCCACCGAGATAGAGTGCGGCTACCCTGGAGTGTGAATGCTTGTGAGATCGGAGTATGGCTAACCTTGAGTGTGATTGCTCGTGAGATCAGAGTACGGCTAACCATGAGTGTGAATGCTCATACACACGTGCAGAGTACAGAGAAGGAGGAGGAGATTTAACGTCGGTCGACTCCTTAAACCCTATTTTTTTAACCCTCCAACCCTAAACCCTAAACCCTTGTTCTGGATGACCCTTGTGCTCGGAGAGCAAGGTGGGGGAGGTGAAGGTGGACCTGGTGGCGATGGTGGCCAGCGGGCACGATGTGTCGCACGAGTGGCAGGGCTCCCACTCGTCCACTCCTCATCAACGTTATCCGTTTCTGTCGGCTTACACTTGTCCGCTTCTCAGCTCAACCTTAGCCGTTTTTGTCTCTGAAAGGACCCAGCATATCCCACAAAAAGTGCCTCCGTTGAGATGAGAAGTGGACGAGTGTATGCCGACAAAGTCGCTGAGGTTGAGCTGAGAAGTGGACTAGTGCCTGGTCTGTGAGGTTCCTGTGGGTAGCATCTCGTACTGTATACAGTATTTGGCCCGTTCGGCCATTGGCCGAAAGTCGAATACGTATTCTGGTAATTTAGCAAAGAAGTCGCTTACTTGAACTTACTTACTCACAGACCATGCACTAGTGTACGCCCCTGCTGCATGGCTGCCTGTGTCGCCCGTGGGTAGCCGCGGCCAGTCACCCGTGGACGCCGCGCCGGGGGTGCCCGCCGCCGCCATTGGCTGGCTCAAGGTCACGGCAGGGCCTCATGCATAGTGCTCGCCACGTCATAGGAGGCCCTGTATGACAAAGTGCACCAAACCACTTGGACACTTAGTCTGACTTAGTGCCCGCTCGACCAATCAGAACGCTCCATTTGGACGACTTATTACTACTTGTTGTTAAGTGTCTAAGTGGGTTCACGCACTTCGTCATAGGATGTCTGTGCCAGTAAGTCAAGAATCGAGGGTTGAAACTGCGTTTGATGATGTGGCGAGCAGTATCCATGAGTCCCTAGGGTCCGGTGTACGCCCAACGCGCGCTGCGCGCCATGCTGTTCGCCGAGCGCCGTGCCTACCTCGACGCCTTCCAGGTCGTGGTCTTCGGTGAGGGGTCACACTCGTGCACGTCTATACTTGTCGCCCCTAAACTAGCCTACTAAGCACTAGCCCCTAAACTAGCTTAAACTAGCCTAGTTTGAACCCCGCTATTTTACTTATCCACTGTAGTCCCCCATACTAACCCACTAACCCACTAAGCACTAGCCCCTAAACTAGCTTGAACCTCCCTCCTCGCTAACACTAGCTTAGTTCATAAGTATAGTCACATCCGTGCACTTCAAGGTTCAACCCGAGCCATTTTCGTCACTCAAACTCCGTCAAACCACCCGACGTATCCCACAAACGTGCTTACGTTGAGCTGGAATGTGGACGAATGTAAGCCCCTAGCATTGGGCGGGCGAGTGGCGAGCCAGCACTCCGAGACGGAAGAACGCGATGCCGAGGTCATTGATGATGTGCTCCGCAGTGTCACTCCGCCCGAGCCGCCGCTGCTCGCCGAGGGAGAGGAGGAGGACGTGAAAGGGCAGCCACCCAAAGAGGAGGATGACGTGAATGGGCAGCCACACGCAGAGGAGGAGGGCAGTGGGCAGCCACCGGCGGTGGTTGCCCCGCCCCCCCCGGCCCCGGCCGCCGCGAGCCCCTCCGGGTTAGGCCTGCGCACGTTGGCACCGGTGGGGGACCTGGTGGTGTACAACGCGGCGACCAACGCGTGGAGCGCGCCCTCGGTAAGGCGGTGCAAGTCAAAACCAATTCAACAAGTGTTGATAGCGCCTGATTTCAGCGCTTGAAACCAGAATACGATACAATTGGTATCGACTTTTGGTTTCAATTTCAACTTGCGCCGCTACAACTCGGGGTCGGCGGTGGTGCCTGACGCGCGCTGGGGCCACGCCATGGTGGCCACCCGCACGTCCGTGGTCATGTTCGGAGGCAGGGCCGCAACACTCCTCCGCTTCTCACCTCAACCTCTGCCGCTTCTGTCAGTGACCGACTTGACGCTATGCCGCGTATCCCACAAAAAATGCTTACTTGAGCTAAAACAGCGGACAAGTGTAAACCCCTGTTACCCTCCACTTCTCACCTCAACCTGAGCCGCTTTGTTGGTGACAATCTTGACGCTATACAGCGTATCCCACAAAAAGTGCTTACGTTGAGCTGAAAGAGCCGACGAGTGTGAACCCCTGTCCTCCTCCACTTCTTAGCTCATCCTGAGACGTTTCTGTCGCTGTCAGTGACGGACTTACTCTACTCAGCATATCCCACACAAAGTGCTCACGATGAGCTGAAAGAGCGGACGAGTGTGTGGCTCTGTTGGGAGGCACCAACGGCACCTCGGTGTTGGGTGACATACACGTGCTGGACACTGCCTCCATGACGTGGCGCGTGCCGCAGCCGCCCGGCATGGACCTGGGTTCGGAGCAGCTGCAGAGGGCCAGCGGGACCAGGGACAGCGCGGCAGCGTCGCGGAAACTGGAGGCGGCGGCGGAGTCGGCGCCGCCGCCGGAGCCGCGGCATGGGCACACCATGGACGCTGTGGACTGCCTGGGCGGTGACCGGCAGGGTTCGCTCGCCGTCGTCATCGGCGGCGAGGGCGAGGTGGGGACTCATGCATACTACTCGCTGCGTCATTATGATGCCAATTTACTCAAGAACCAAAGGATCAGAATGCGTCTGATGATATGGTTGGCAATTCGGCAGAATGCCGTTCAAATACGGCAAAGCTAACACCTCATTGTTCGTTTGTCCCTTGCTTTTCCGAGTTAATAGACCACCAACTTGTATCCATCAGACCTTAGGGCGAGGGCGGCAAGGTGGTGGGCACCATCCAGCTGATGGACCTGAGCGGGTTCACGCGGGTGGGGGGCCCGGGCGTGGCGGACCCGCGCTGGCAGGGGCTGATGGATGGTGCTCGCCACGTCATCGAACTCATCTTGAACTCTCGTTTCTTGATTTAAATGGCATGCTATGACGCGGCGAGCACTGTGCATCAGTCCATACACCTTGGCTGCCACCGCTGGGCGCGGCGCGCGCCGCCGGCACCCCCGAGGGCGCGGCGCCCGCGCTGCTGGGCCACGCCGCCGCCGTCGTGCGCGAGGCAGGGCCTTACGCTCCTCCACTCCTCCATTCTTCCGCTCCTCCACGCGTCCACCTGTCCACTCGTCCATTCCTCATCTCAACCTGAGCTGTTTTTGTCACTGTAACTCGATGAAACCACCCAACATGTCCTGAAAATGTGCTCACGTCAAGCAAAACAGTGGAAGCCCCTGGCGCGAGGGGCCCGGCGCGTTCTCGGTGTACCTGTTTGGCGGGAAGCATCACCTGGGCGGCGGCAAGAGCGAGGTGTCGGGCGAGCTCTGGCGGTAGGAAATGTCGGATAATGCTCGCCTCGTCATACGATGCCGATGAACTCAAGAAACGAGGGTTCAACATGCGTTTGATGACGCGGCGAGCACTATCCATCAGACCCTATCTGGCGATTGCGCATCACGCTGCCAGCGGAGGAAGGCGCAGCGTGGGAGCCGGAGAAGGCCGCCGCGGAGTGGTCCCAACCGTCCACCGCGGCGGGGGGCGCGGCGCCGCCGGCCCGGGAGGGCGCGCGCCTCATCGCCGTGGGTAGGGGCTTACACTCGTCCACTTGTCGGCTCAACCTGAGCCGTTTTTGTCACTGAAACCACCAACTGATGCCACAAAAATGCCTGCGTTGAGCTGAAAAGTGTACGAGTGTAAGCCCCTGGCGGTGGGGCGCATGTTGGTGCTGATGCACGGGTGGTCGGGCACGGAGCAGACGCCGTGGCAGGGGGGGTGTTGAGGACAAAGAATAAGCACTCCACCGACGTTGAATCTCCCACTCCTCCTCCTCCTCCTCCTCCTCCCCCTCCTCCTCCTCCTCTTCCTCCTCTTCCTCCTCCTCCTCCTCCTCCTCCTCCACGTGTTGAGCATTCAGCCTCAAGGGAAGTCATGCTCTGATATCAGTTGAGTGCTTGTTCTCAATGACCCTCCTGCCTGGCTGCGCGACTGCTGGATGTTCGACACCCGCGCGTGCCGCTGGATCAGCGTGGCCTTCGCCGACCACTTCCCGTCCGCGCGCTACGGCAGGGGGGGTGTTGACAACATGCACTGGACCACACGTTGACTCTCCGCCTCCTCCTCCTCCTCCACCTCCTCCTCTTCCTCCTCCTCCTCCTCCTCCTCCTCCACCTCCTCCTCCTCTGGGGGTCATGGCAAACAAGCACTCGACCGATGTTGACTCGATGGAGTGAGTCCCGCATCCGTAAGAGCATTCACTCTCAAGGAAAGTCACGGTCCGATCTCGGTCGAGAGCTCGTTCTCAACGACCCTGCGCTACGGCCACACCGCTTCGCTGATCGACTTCAGGCAGGCCATTCCCAGCCTGGCCACGCTGACCATGCCCGCGGGGGCGGCCGTGCCCGCGGTGGCGGGGGCGCCGAGGATGACGGTGACGGCCGGGCGGGAGTGCGTGCTCATGCTGACGGCAGGTCCTTACGCTCGTACGGTTTTCATCTCAACCTGAGCCGTTTTTGTCCCAACCTGAGCCGTTTTTGTCTGAATTTGAGCCGTTTTTGTCATGGGAGCCGGGTTAACGCATCCTACCTACCCCGCCAAAAGTGCTCACGTCAAGTCGAAAAGTGGACCAGTGGACCCTAGATGACGGCGCGCGACAGCCGCGGGTGCGTGGCGGTGCGCGCGGGTGACAACTACCTGTGCTCGCTGCGCCCGCGCCGACTATCCGCGGACGGCGGCGGCGGCGGCGGTCCGACTGGCCTGGTGGCGCACCCCGCGGTGACGGACACCGGCGACGGCTCCTACGACATCTGCTTCACACCTCTGGTGGAGGGCAGGGCCTATGATCATTAATTCATGATTTCTATGACACATATCTGCGTTACACTCGTCCACTTTCCTGGTGGACCTGAGCCGTGTTTGTCACTGACACCCTGCAACCATCCAGCGTTTCCCCCAAAAAGTGCTTGAAGTGAGCCGGAAATGTGGACGAGAGTAAGCGGCTTCCACTCGTCCAGTTTCCAGGTCAACCTGAGCGGTATTTGTCACTGACACCCTGCAACCATCCAGCGCATCCCACAACAAAGTGCTTAAGGTGAGCCGGAAATGTAGACGAGTGTAAGACCCTAATGGTGGGGCCCCACGAGCTGTGGGTGCTGACAGAGCGCGGCGAGCACGTGGTGGGCAGGGGCTTACACTCGTCCACTAATCAGCTTAACTTGAGCCGTTTCTGACACAAAAGCACACCCTAAACACCCCTACCACCCACTATACACCCCCGAAATAATCCCTAACTGCACCCCCTGTCACACAGAAGGCGCTTAAGTTGAGCTGAGAAGTGGACGAGTGTAAGCCCCTGGTGGTGGGTTCACCCATAGTGGTGGACATTGAAGCCGGCGCCGCCGCCGTTGATAGGCAGGGCACGTCTCACGTCAACCTGAAGCCCTTCAATCACCCAACGTATCCCACAAGAAGGGCTCGCGTTTAGGACGAGTGCGTCGTCCACTACGCTGCTCAACCTCAGCCGTTTTGGTCTCTCAAACCCTGCAACCACGAAACGAATCACACAAAAAGAGTGTAAGCCCCTGTTGATAGGTGCGTGGCGGCGGGCGGCGGGATCGTCCAGGCTCAATCCGACCACCTCGCCGAGTTCCTCGTCAAGGCGCGCGACGCGTGCGGTAACGTGTCCCTCTCGGTGGGGCGCTGCAACTTGAGACCAGTTGAATCCAGTTCTACCCCGTGTTGAACCCCGTGTTGAAACCCGTATGAAAATTCCCGGTTGCAGCGCTTGAGGCTTGTATATGAGGCAACGCCTACAGACTTTGCTTGCAATTTCTACTTGCGCCCCAGAGCAGTGCCGGGTGACCCTGAGTTGACCACGCTTGGTATCAGGGATGGAAGCTAAAATATGATGATTCGTCTTCAAACTTTGCTATCAATTTCAACTTGCGGCGCTACCAGTCGGGCGTGGAGGACTTCGCGGTGTCCATGGAGGGTCCGCCCGTGGTGTCACTGGGCGGGCAGAAAACCAAGGCAGAGGGGTTATTGAGAACAAGCACTCGACCAACCTTGAGTATCCTCCTCCTCCGTATACGAGCGCTCCGCGCATCTGTATGAGCATCCACCCAGAAGATAAGTCACGCTCCGATGTCGGTCGAGTGCTTGTTCTCAATGCCCCTGCTGCAAGTGCGGCGTGACGGTGCACGCGGTGGCGGGAGAGACCGGCGCCTTCCGCTGCACGTACACGCCGCAGTTCGCGGGGCAGTACAAGATCACCGTCAAGCAGGCCAAGCTCCACATCACGGCGGGGCGCTGCAACTTGACCTCTCGTTGGCCTGTGTACAAAGCGCCAAGGTTCGAGCGCTGGACTTGACCTCACGTTGGCTCGTATACAAAGCGCTTCCAGCGCTTGACTTGACCCCACGTCGGCCCGTGTTTAAAGCGCCAAGGTTCCAGCGCTTGATTGCCTTTGTCTTTACAACGATCATCGAGCCGCAAGGCACTCACATGGTGTGCATTAACCAACCCCCTCCTTGACACTTGAATATAATAAACCGCGCTCAAATTTTGTTTTCGGTTTCAACGTGCGGCGCTACATGACGGGGTCGCCCTTTGCGGTGCGCGTGACGGCGTCCGAGGCGGTGCCCGCTCACTGCACGGTAGGGGATCCCACTCGTCCACTTCTCACCTCAACCTCATCCGCTTTTGTCGCTGAAACTCCATGAAATAGCCTAACGTATCCCACAAAAAGTGCTCACATGAAGCCGAAAAGTGGATGAGTGTTTCGCCCCTGCTGCACGGCGTACGGCCGCGGCCTGCACAAGCAGTGGTACGCCGGTATGGGCTTCCACTCGTCCACTCTTCGGCTCAACTTGAGCTGTTTTTGACACTGGAATCACACAACGCTCACAACAAAAGTGCTTACCTTGAGCTGTGTTTGTCACTAGGATCACACTGTTTGTCACTGGATTCGCACTGTTTGTCCCTGGAATCACACATCGCTCACCACGAAAAGTGCTTACCGTGAGCTGAAGAACGGACGAGTGTAAGCCCCTGTACGCCGGCCGCGAGGCGCGGTTCGTACTGACGGCGCGCGATGAGCACACCAACGCATTGTCTACGGGCGGCGCTGAATTCGTCTTCAAGGTGGGCTGGTGCAGGTTGAATAAAGAAACATGTGTTGAACGCGCCTGTTTTTCGCTCCGAAGTAACATGTGATCAAAATTCCATTTTAACATTGTCTTTCAATATCAACGTGCGACCCTGCATCAAGTACACCGTGCTGATGGGGTCGGCGGCGGAGCGAACCTTGGAGGGGACAGTGGTGGACAAGGTAAAGCGGTGCAGGTTGACCCTATCAAACCCGAGTTGAAAGCGCGCATGGTTTCAACGCTTGTAACCGAAATGTGGTGAACCGCTTTCAAACTTTGCTTTCAAATTCAACCTGCGCCGCTACAACAAGGGCGACGGCACGTACGCGTGCAGTTACACGCCGCAGGAAGCGGGGCGCTGCCGGGCAGGGGGGTCATTGAGAACAAGCACGCGACCATAAGCTGAATCCGCGCGCTGTATGCGCATTCACCCTGAAGTCATGCTCTGAGCTCAGTCGAGTGGGCTTGTTCTCAATGACCCTGCTTCTGGGTGGACCTCAGCATGGTGTACGACGCGGCGAGCGACATGCGCAGCGAGGCAGGGG
>Ga0307489_10003025_pt1 | contig 11188 bp, 9 predicted proteins | sample SB12metaG_FD_202247 | JGI IMG/M metagenome (GOLD analysis project Ga0307489, IMG submission 202247) | Sea-ice brine microbial communities from Beaufort Sea near Barrow, Alaska, United States - SB 1.2 | ecosystem: Environmental > Aquatic > Marine > Coastal | place: USA: Alaska | collected 2017-05-06
GTGCTTGCCAAGCAACCACGAAGCAGGACGTGACGTTCAAAACGTCACGGTGAATTAACATCTACGTAACGTGACGTTAGAAGCGTCACGTTCTGCAATGACTAAGGTATTTACCTCTGTTTTCCAGGACGCTTCCAGACCTTGGATAACAGGCTTCCAAGATCCTGCGACCCCTTCGGCACAAGGGATCCAGGATTTACATAACGACATTTGTTTTTTTATACTCCTTATCTTAGGTTTCACCGTATTTATGCTTTGCCGCTGTTTACATTATTTTCATGTGACAAAAAATAAAAAAGCATCAAAAGTCCTGCACGGTTCGTTCATCGAACTCGCGTGGACAGGAGTTCCTACTATCATCTTGGGGATCATTGCGGTTCCTTCTTTTGCTCTACTTTATGCAATAGACGACGCAAGTCATAGCTCGCTAACGTTCAAAGCAGTTGGACACCAGTGGTACTGGAATTACGAGCTTTCCGACTACTCAAATGAAGGAACTAATGTTTCTTTTGACAGTTACATGCTTCCTGAAAGCGATTTAGCGATCGGAAACCTGCGTTTACTGGAAGTCGATAATCGCATGGTGCTTCCAGTCAATACGCACATAAGAGTGCTTGTAACGTCAAACGACGTTCTTCATTCATGGGCAGTACCGTCGTTAGGAATTAAGTGCGACGCTGTACCAGGACGTTTGAATCAAACACAATTTTTCCTGGAACGTGAAGGTGTTTTCTATGGCCAGTGTAGCGAGCTTTGCGGCGCTAACCATGGATTCATGCCTATCGTTGTAGAAGGCGTTTCACTTCACGAGTACACATCTTGGTTAGCTACCTTAATATCTTAATCCTAAAATATTAGCGTGGTCACGCGCTTTCAAAGCAACCACGAAGCATCTCGCTGTGACGTTGAAAACGTGACGTCTTGGTACGCGCCGTAGGAAAAAGAACGAAGCAGGACATAACGACGCGTGCGTAACGTTTTTAATTAATCGTTCGCGACGCACGTAACCGTAATGTTTTCAACGTCATGGTTACGTGCATTGCATGAAGCCGGACGTGACGTTTTCAACGTCACCGGTAGAACGCTCTTCATGGCTACTTTAAACCAACTTGTCAGAGCCGGCTCAAAACGACCAACTAGAAGGAAACGTGATAAAACGCCGGCTCTTATAGGCAACCCAATATTGAAGGGCGTCTGTACACGTGTTTATACGGTAAAACCTAAGAAGCCTAATTCCGCACTCCGCAAGGTTGCTAAGGTAAAGCTTTCGAACGCACGTCAGATTATTGCCTATATTCCTGGTGAAGGCCATAATCTTCAAGAACACTCTGTTGTGCTTGTACGTGGCGGACGGACACGTGATTTACCAGGAGTAAAATATAAGCTTATTCGCGGTGTCTTTGACCTTCAAGGTATAAGAGACCGAAAACGAAGCCGTTCCAAGTACGGAACCAAGAAAGACAAAAAAGCATCATGACCTTAAAAAAATCCAAAGAATTCACTCAGCTCTTGCTTCCTAAGACCACCACGAGCGTTCCTGAAAACAAAAGCGCTTTGCTTGGTATTCTTGATCCTGCAACAGTTGACGCTTTACTGGCTAAGGTTGCTAACTGTATCATAAAAAACGGTAATAAAACCAAAGCGCATTCTCTTGTATCGGAGACGTTGGTACACATTCACCACCTTCTACCAGTGCGAAAGGTTGTTGAAGAAACGAACGTTCCTTTCATTGCTAATTTCGTTGCAAAGCGTAATACGCGAGCAGCCGCTGATCCAAGCAAGAAAATTAAAAAACTTAAGCCGATATTTAAGAAAAATACAACGTATTTTGATCTAAGCCCACATGAGGTGTTGCAAAGAGCAGTAATAAACGTCCGTCCTCACTTCATTATTCGCAAGCAACGTAACGGCGTACTTGTACCGTTATCACTTCTCAATTCTAAGCAAGAAAGTAAAGGTATCCGCTTGCTCGTGCAAAGCGCTCGACACAAGCAGGGAAAAAGGAAAGGCGTTGCACGGAACAAGAAGGAGTACTCGTTTTCATACATTTTTGCAAAAGAACTCGTAGAAGCATACCAACTACGAGGTTTTGCGTACCAGGAGAAAAAGAAGGTGCACTTACTTGCACACGAAAACAAGCTCTCAATTTAAAAAGCGTCGAGTTGTTAAGAAATTAAAGCGTTTTGCTTCATCTAACACACACTAACGCGTCGACCGAAGGTCGACTACGCCACTATGACTGCGGTCGCTGACCGCAGGGAAGCTGTGTACTGTAAGTATACCAGGACGTGACGTTTTCAACGTTACGGCTTAGAGCTTAAAGTTTAAAGCACAATCCTTCAAAAAAGCACGCGCTATTCAACACGTCGTCCTGGAACGTAGCAGGGAAATAGCGCACACGTGCTTGCTAAAGCACAACGGTCGTTGACCGCAGGGAAACTACTCGTGTGAAGAGCACACCGCGACGTTGAAAAACGTCACGGTATGACGACCACAACCACTTTTTCAAGGTTCAAAGCGTGCAGACGCATCGGTATTCCCTTATGGCCCTGGCGCCACTTTACAGAAAAACAAACAGAGCACCTCGCAAAGCTCGCGAAACGTAACTTAGACACTGAGTACTACGGTACTGCGGAAAAGAAAAAGAAACGGTCACAGCGTTTTCACCAAATACGCGCCAAGCAACTTGTTGGCTACATGCACGGGCGGTTAAAAGACCGTTATCTTTGCACACTCTTCCAGAAATGTGGTCAATATCGCGGCTTTACAGCTTCAAACTTCCTTATCTTCCTTGAAAAGCGTTTAGACAGTACACTTTTCCGTGTGCAGTTCGCACCAACGATAGCGTCGACAAAACAGCTTATTTCTCACGGTAAAATTCTTGTGAACCAGAAGGTTGTAACACAACCTGGCTATTTCCTAAGGTCCGGTGACGTAGTTTCCGTTATTCCAAATGTGCATGCTTTCCTTAGCAAGCGTATCTCAACGTTCTTGCAAAGCAAAGCAACGTTAGAAGCAGTACATTGGAAACCAACGTACAAGTACGCATTCGAGGAAAAACCACACTCGTACTTCAGTCGTCGACTGAAGGGGGACTACGACTACCTTAAGCCCTTAAAGAAAACACGTACGTCCTTTAAGAATTACATCTCTAAAAAGAACAAGGAGGCTGCTTTACCAAAAGAGGTACCGATTCCGGTGCCAACAAAGGTATTCCACAAGCCATCTAATCTTGAGGTGAATTATTCGCTTCTTATGTTTGTTTTCCTTGGCCCGTCGCAACAGCTTCACTATCCAGCATATCTTTCGCTTGATGATGTTGCAAGAGCATACGACCGCTAAATCATGGTCTACGCCGTAGCAGGACGTGACGTTGAAAAGGCCTCGTTTTAAGAGATAAGCTTCGCTTTAAGGGAAAAGCTCTCGTTTCAAAGCCCGTTTCTAAGGAAGGGTGTCTGAGTGGTTGAAGGTCTCAGTCTTGAAAACTGACGTACTTAACAGTATCGTGGGTTCGAATCCCACCCTTTCCGGGTGAAGGGAGCCATAGAACAGGTGATCGTGGGTGTTAATCTACCAAGACGACGCAACAGTCCGTCGGTATGGCTCTATCCGTGGTTACGTCACTCTTTAAGTATTCTCAGGATGCTTATTACAAGGGCTTCTACCTTCTTTTAGCCTTCCTAGTGTGCTTCTGCTTTTGTATAGCACACGCTGAGCTGTCCTGTGCGCTGTTCTCGAAAGGATTTGTGATTAAAGGATGCTTGTTGCAAAGCAATGAGCAAGCTCCAAGCCTTGCGTTAAGCGGTGCTGCTTTTGAAGGGCTTCTGGCCTCCACCGTCATTTGTCTCTATATTTCGCTTATCCTTACAGCGCCGCTTTTTCTTCACTTCCTTTTGAACTACTACGCGCCAAGCCTTCATCAATCAGAGCGCGATATAAGCGCTACGTTGTTTGTGTGTGTGTGCATATTAACGTGGGTATCTTACTCATTTGCTATTGGGACATTAGTGCCTTCAATACTGCTTCTATCTCTTTCATTCATTGGAAAACAAGCAACTTACCTGCCAGGATTTATTTCTCATTTAACATTGGCAATCCGAGTGCTTTTCGGCACGCACGTGTTGTGTGCGCTACTCTGCGGGGTGAGTCACTTTCTACCTTCTTTGCCAGCATTCTTTGAGCACACAAAAAACATCAAAAAGTACCTCCATATTGTCTTCTTCTTCATCAGCGCAGTAGCTTGTCCACCGGACGTAACGATTCAATTCTCTCTTTGGGCTTGCTTTGTTCTAATCAGTGAAACAGCTGTCTTTCTGGGTAACCTCTCGTGCGCATACAGCGTCATATCAGTCGATTGATATCGAAAGTAAAAACGTACTCTTTTATTTTTACGGCGCGGTGAAATAAAAGAATACGTTTTGTTTCTTTGGGCTTGCCTTGTTCTAATCAATGAAACAGCTGTCTTTCTGGGTAACCTCTCGTGCGCATACAGCGTCATATCAGTCAATTGACATCGAAAGTAAAAAACGTACTCTTTTATTTTTACGGCGCGGTGAAATAAAAGAATACGTTTTGCCTTATCACGTCCTGCTAGTGTAGATTGACTTGGCAAGCAACCACGAAGATAAGAAGTTATTCATCATCTTCTTTTCCAACTTCGCTCCCGTCGACTAAAGGGAGCTCATCAATCCTTGAAAAGGAGTCGAAATCCTTTTCAAGTGCAATAAGCTCTCGTATATCCGCCGTTAATAGGCTTCCACTGTCTTGCTCGATAGGTTTTTTTATGAACCTACCCGTCTTAGGACAGCGAAGAGGCCCCACGACTCTGTATAAATCGATGAACGGCAGTAGCTCCCTCCCTGAGCCATTGTATTTTGTGCCGTCAGAGCGTGTAAAATATGGCTCTGACGGCCAAATAGAAGGAATTGTAGTGCGCACGGGCTTGCTTTTAGCAACTTCAGGTTTTGTGTTTGGCAATACGACTGTCTTTAACGCAATGCGTTTTTTTTTTGCAGGGAAGAGAGTATGCTTCTCTTTCTGCGTAATCCGAGATAATACTATTTTATTGAGTTTCTGGGTAAATACTTCATTGAAACCTTTTGGAAGGTCCAATTCTTTTTTAATTTTCCTGAGCAACGTCTCATCCGACTTTGTGAAAAGCTCTCTTTCAGAGAGCCCGACTTCTCCATGACCAGCATTGTCTGGGTTGTCAAAGTACCCTTTGGTGGCAGCAAAAACTACAAGAGCTTGCGACTCAACTGGCAATCTTTTTAAAAATGCCAACCAGCGCCCGTGTGACTCATCGTTGTTTTGCGCCATATTGTGTTTTCTTTTTGCTCCTTACCGTGACGTTTTCAACGTCACAGTTTCCCTGCGGTCAGCGACCGCAGTCTCCCTTCGGTACGTGACGTTTTCAACGTCACTGTCGACGACTGAAGTGCTCTGCACGTTAGTGTGCTTGAAAAGCAACTGCAAAGCCTTAACGTTTTGAACGTCACGGTATCCTTATGGTGAACGATCTTAGTTGGTCGAGGACCAACTCATGCGTTAGTTAAAATACAAGTAAACGACTGTTTCAACCCAAGAGATGAGACTTTCCGGGAACCAAAAACCAAATAGGAGAAAGCAGAGCGTTATTCCAAGAAGCGTTGCTTTCTCACGACCAACTGCTTGAAATGTTAACGCTGCACGTGCATTCAACGTGCTGAAATGCATGATTTTAATGAGCCGAAGATAGTAAAAGCATGTAATTACACTGCTTATGAGTGCAAGGACAACGAAAGGCAATAAACTGGTATCCAGTATAGCGCTTTGAAAGACCGCGAATTTTCCAACGAAGCCAATGAAAGGTGGTAATCCGATCATTGAAATGAAGAGCACGCTGGAACTAAGCGCAAGTGCTTTGTTTCTTTGTGACAGAAAGCTCAAGTCCTTCGTATACTTTATGCTGTGCAGTCCCTCGTTTTCAGTGCACGAAAGAATCAAGGAGAAAGCATGTGTGCTCATTGCTGCGTAAATGAACACGTAAAGCGTTGCTCCAACAATACCGCACTGACTTCCGACAAGAAGCCCAGTAAGAATAAAGCCCACGTGGCTCATTGAGCTATATACCAGAAGTCGTTTCACTTTTCTCTGCGCCAACGACCCCAACGCACCAATAAAGAGGGAAAGAAGACCACAGAAGAGCAGCAAGCACTGCAAAGATGCGAAAAGATCCCAGAAGCTTAAGCATAGCAGCTTTACAAAGACGCCGGTAAAAGCGACCTTAGGTGCGATTGTAAATAGTGCCGTAAAAGCAGTTGGTGTTCCTTCATATACGTCTGGTGCCCAAACACCGAACGGTATTGCGTGTAGCTTGAAAAGGAGGCTAATTGCAATAAACAGCGTGCCTAACTGCAACAACCTTAGTTTTAAGGCAGCTATGAGAACACCTTCGCTTTCTGCAGAGAGAAAACGCGAAGCATGCGATACTGCTTCAAAGTTAAAAGAGCCACTCGCGCAATACACGAAAGAAATGCCTATAAGTAAAAGCGTCGATGAAAAAGCGCCTAACAGGAAGTACTTGAGGCCTGCTTCAATAGCAAATTCAGAGCGCCTTTTCGATGCTGCTAACACATAGAAGCAAAGACTCTGTATTTCAACAGACAGGTACAACGTCATAAAATCCAGTGATGACACTATAAGTAGAGTACCTAACGTTGCGAACAGAAGAAGAGTCACGTGTTCGAATGCTTGCAACGTTTTACTCTTTAAATACGTTGTTGCTATTGCAAGCGAGCTCAGTGTGCCTAGGAGAACGATTATTTTAAAAGAGATCGTGAATGAGTCAACAGTAAAGGCTCTAGAGAAGGCGTGCTCGTGTTTTATCCAAGGCAAAGCACTTGTAAGAAGGAATGCACACGAAAGGACGAGCATAGAGACACTTGACACGCTTTCTATGAGAAGAGGGTGCTTCTTCAACGTTGAGGTGCTGTAACACGCCCCAAACAATAAAAGCGCTAAAACGCTGATAGCAATGAAAATCTCAACGTTTAGAAGTCGAAAGCCTTCAAGGAATGAGGAATAAAGGGTCATATACCACCTCTTAATGCCTTTGCGACAGAAAGATGCATAGGTTCAAGGAACAGCCCTGGACAAAGGCCCATAAAAAGGGTAAGAAAAAGGATTGGAAAGAGTATACTGCACTCGCGGCGACTTAGATCGGAGAAGAAGGGTGTGTACCTGCTCTTTACGCTGCCCAATGCCACTCGATTATACAGCCAAAGAGAGTAGGCGGTACCAAGCACCATACTTCCGGCGCTTACCGCTGCAATGGGCGTGTTTGTTTGCAACATTCCGAAAAGCACTATGGATTCGCCTACGAAGCTGCTTGTACCGGGAACGCTTATATTACCTATAATAAGCACAAGGAAGAAAAGCGAAAAGAGCGGTATAGTTTGCACGAGTCCTCCGTAGTAGTGGATGAGACGCGTGTGTGTTCTGTCGTAAAGAACCCCAACGCAAAGGAAAAGTCCGGACGCAACAATACCGTGGCTGAGTATAAGGAGCAAAGCACCTTCAATGCCTTGAACGTTTAGACTGAATAGCCCGATGATCACAAAACCTATGTGAGCGATCGACGAATAGGCAATCATTTTTTTTAGATCCACCATCCGAAGGGCCGTCAAAGACGCATATACGATATTAACTGCGCATAGAACGAAGACGAAAGGACCAAAGTACTCAGACGCAAAAGGCAAAAGCGCAATGCTAAATCGTAAGAAGCCGTATGCACCAAGTTTCAGAAGCACACCAGCTAAAATAACGGACCCCGACGTAGGTGCTTCAACATGCGCTTCTGGCAACCAAATATGTAAGGGTATTAATGGCACCTTTACTGCAAAAGCAATGAAGAGCGCGAGCCAAAGTAGCAACTGCTTATGGTGGCTTACTTCTAATGAAAGAAGCACTTGATAATCGCTTGTACCAGCTTGGAAGTAAAGCACTAGGAGCGCAAAAAGCATAAGAAGTGAGCCAAGCAACGTGTATAAAAAAAACTGGTATGCTGCTTTAATTTTGCGACTCCGTGATCCAAACACTCCAATGAGTGCAAATATAGGCAGAAGAAGGGCCTCAAAGAAGAAGTAAAACACAAGCAAGTCGAGCGTGCAAAAAACACCAAGAACACACGTTTCAAGCAACAGGAAGGAAATGCAGTACTCTTTTACGTACTTGGTAACACTTTTCCAACCACTTAGAAAGCACAGTGGAACAAGGAAGGTTGTAAGCAGGATAAAGAAAAGAGAGATACCATCAATACCTAGGTAGAGTGAGACATTGCTTCCGTACACCCAATCAACTTTTGTCACGAACTGAAAATGCGAGCACTTATTGTCGAAAGCAACGAGTGCTGTCAACGAAGCAATGAAGACAATAAGGCTCGAAGCAAGCGATAAAACCCTGATAGTGAAAGTGTTATGCCTCGGAACAAGAGCTACACACGCTGCAGAAAAAACTGGAAAGAGTAACAGAAAAGGTAGTAAATATTTCACGTTACAGCAGGATGACACGTTGCTAGCGCTCCAGGACGTAACGTTTTCAACGTCACAGCTGCGTTCTAGGGCAGCGTGTTGAATAACTCGTGGGTGGTTTTTTAAAGGATTGCGACTAGTATCTACATAAGACGTGGACAAAAGTTAAGAGGGTGAAAGTACCTTGATGTCTTGCTTCGTGGTTGCTTTGCAAGCACTAACGCGTTAACCCTCGGTCAACTACGACGTAGACCGCAGGGATACTACTTCGTGAGACTCCGTAGGAACACTGTAACGTTGAAAACGTTGCGTCCTGCTTCGTGCAGAGCACTTCAGTCGTCGATGGTGACGTTGAAAACGTCACGTACCGAAGGGAGACTACGGTCGTGGCCCGTAGGGACACTTTGACGTTAAAAACGTTACGTCCTGCCCTACGTCGATACCTTATAAAAGAGAATGCTCATTGCTAAGACAGCGTATATTCGGCATTCAATAAACGTTGAGAGCACGTCCCAGAAGCTGAAAATACCTACGAAGAGCGCTAACCCACAAATCATAACCAAGGCGTAATGGTGGATAAGTCCGCTTTGCAATTTGCTTACTTGTGTTGCTAAGTGATCGATTACAAGCACTGCTCCAGTTGGACCAAAGTACTCAATGAAACCCTTATCGAGTGTCCTGAACGAGGTAAAGTAGCCAAGGCTAAGCGTTTTCTCACCCACTTGGTCGTTAAGTACTTTATCGAAAAGCCATCGTTTGTTAAAGAAAGTGTACGCCTTTCTTCCTTGTGGGCTTGTCTTTAGAGTATAAGAAAGGTGTTTGCCTTTCTTCGTGCGATGCAGAAAGAGCGCAATGCAAAGACCTAAAGCACTGCACGCAATCGGCACGCTTTTAGCACTGCCTAGCATATTTTCTGATTCTAAGAGAATACCACCATTTAAAGGCTGTGTGTACAGTGCGTTGCCCCAAAAAGGCGTTCCGAGCCCAATGAAGACTTCTCTTGCAAAGTAACCCACTAAAAGGCTTCCAAGCGAGAGAACGAGAAGCGGCACCGTTATTAACAACGGTGAATCGTGCACTTTCCTTACTGGCTCCTTGAAGGCGGTTACTCTTCTAAGGAAAGAGAGGATAAGAAGACGAAAAGAATAGTACGAGGTAAGCAGCGTAGATGTGCTTCCTAACCAGCAAAACACGCCGGCACTTAGGAAATATTGCGAGCACCCAACTTCCAAAAGGGTTTCCTTGGAGTAGGAACCGGTAAGGAAAGGAAAACCGATAAGAGCTAAAGTACCAACGACTATTGCTGCGTAACTCCACTGCATCTGGTATGCTAAGCCTCCTATTTTCCGAGTGTCTTGCTCGTCAGAAAGAGAGTGAATAAGAGACCCTGCGCCTAAGAAAAGCAATGCTTTAAAGATCGCGTGGTTCGCAAGATGGAACATACTCACTGAATATTGCGAAAGACCAAGACCAAACACTATGATACCAAGCTGGCTGCACGTTGAATAGGCAATAACCCGTTTAAGGTCATTTTGTACAATACTGCTTGTGGCTGCAAAGAATGCTGTTAACGTTCCAAAGCCGCTTATAAGAAGAAGCACGGAAGGTGCTTGTTCGAAAAGCGGAGAACAGCGAGCGATTATGAACACGCCAGCAGTGACGAGCGTTGCGGCGTGAATAAGTGCCGATACTGGTGTTGGGCCTTCTATAGCATCCGGCAACCAAACATGGAGGCCAAGCTGTGCGGATTTACCAACGGCTCCAAAAAGCAACAGTACACAGACAACGCTTACTGCGTGGTAGTTATTGCCGAGAAAAAGAAACTGTTTGCACGAAAGGCTCTCTGAAAGAGCGAAAAGAACGGCAAAGTTCGACGTTTTGCACAAAGCAAAGACGCTTATAATGCCCAATGCGAGAAAAGCGTCACCGACGCGATTAAAAAGAAACGCCTTGATTGAAGCTTTATTCGCCTGTAGACGTCCAAGCCAGAAACTGATAAGAAGATACGAAGAAACACCGATTCCTTCCCATCCAAAAAATATTTGGATAAAGTTGTTTGACGTAACAAGTACGAGCATAAAGAAGGTAAACAGCGAAAGATAAGCTATGAAACGAGTTAAATGTTGGTCCTCGCTTATATAAGCAATGGAATACAGGTGTACAAGTACACTCACACTGTTCACTACTACAAGCATCACAGCGGTAAGACTATCAAACAGGAAGCCCCATGAAATATCGAGTATTTCACAGTAAAACCAGGGTGAAAGATGAATAGCACAGGAGCTTCCGCACAACCCGACTTCGTAAAACACAATGCTTGAAAGCAAAGTGGATAGTGCTAGAAGGGTTGTTGTAAGCAGTCCCGCACCTCGCGCTCCAATGTACCGGCCAAAAAGGCTTGAAAAAACGAAGCCCATGAGAGGCAAGCATACAAGGAGAACGTACATTCTTTTTCTCTCTACTTCGAACAGCGCTTTAGCAAGCACGAATATGCGCCAGGACGTGACGTTTTCAACGTCACAGTTACGTAGACATTAATCTACCGCGTAGCGTGTTCAGAAGTGGGTTTGAACCACCGACCAAAAGATTTTCAGTCTTCTGCTCTACCAACTGAGCTATCTGAACACTACTTCGCACACGTGCTTGCTAAAGCACTGCAGCATGTATTGTAGGGAAAC
>Ga0307489_10003026_pt1 | contig 11184 bp, 20 predicted proteins | sample SB12metaG_FD_202247 | JGI IMG/M metagenome (GOLD analysis project Ga0307489, IMG submission 202247) | Sea-ice brine microbial communities from Beaufort Sea near Barrow, Alaska, United States - SB 1.2 | ecosystem: Environmental > Aquatic > Marine > Coastal | place: USA: Alaska | collected...
GTATCGAAGGCGTGGTGCCCCCCAATAAAAGATCTGGAAACCAAATCGAAGAAACGTGAATACTTCAAGATGATGACCGTAGCGCGTATACTCTAATTACTGAGTCCAGCGTTTCATAGATAGTAGCGTGGCGTATAATTCTTGCCACGTCGCCGGACGTTGTTTACTCGCCATGACACAGGAAGTTGTTAAATTCAAGAAACGATTGTTCAATGTGCGTTTGATGATGTGTCCGGCAACATGCGCCAGGCCCTTTGATAAGGTGCCCTCCGGCCTGCTGCCGGCGGTGGAGATTGACGGGAAGCTCATGACGGAGAGCCTCGATATCATGCAGATGCTGGCAGGGAGTTCATCGTGAGCAGGCTCTCAATCGACGTTGATTCTGCCCCTCCTCCTCCTCCGCGCGTCTATTTGCGGAGGTCACTGAGGAGCAGCACTCGACCAACGTTGAATCTCCTCCTCGGCCTCCTCCACGCGTCTGACTGCATCAGCATTCTCACTGAGGGCAAGTCTTGCTCCGATCTTCGTACCAGAGCATGTTCTGAAGGACTCTCTCGCCTGGAGCAGCAATTCCCGGCCATCCCCATGATCCCGCAGGGGGACCTGGACCGCGCCAACAAGCTGATGACCCTGGAGCGGCGCCTCTTTAGCGACTGGCAGGGGCTTACACTCGTTTCATCTTTCGGCTCAACGTAAGCGCTTTCTGTGGGAGACATGGGAGACATTGGGTGCATGACTCTCCCCCAGTCTATCAGTCAGGTGGACAAGGGCAGGTGCGAGTTTCGGCTCAACGTAAGCACATTTTGTGAAATGCGTTGGGTTCATGATTTCCCCCCAGTCTATTAGACAGGGGAACACGGGAAGGTGTGGCCAAAACGTGTTAGGTTGAGAATAAAACTGGACGTGTGTAAGCCCCTGGCGACTGGTGCGGGCTGGTGTTCCGCCCGTCCATGCCGCCTCCGTTTGGTAAAGCGCGCAGCTCCTTCGAGGTAGGGGCTTACACTCGTCCAACTCTCAGCTCAACTTAAGCACCTGTTATGGGAAACGCCGAGTGTTTCAGCAGCGTGCTACAAGATCGCTGGGTAATAACTCGTCGCAAACCCGACACAGAACGGCTCACTGACACGTGTGGCTTAAGTTGAGCTGATGAGTGGACGAGTGTAAGCCCCTGGTTCGAGGCCACGTTTGACAAGGTGGACGCGGCGCTGGGGGAGATGGCGGGCCCGTGGTAGGGCGCTGCAGGTTGACCCCAGGTTGAACTCCGGTTGACCATGCTTGGACTCAGCGTTTAAATCCATATATATATATATATGATGAACCGCTTTATAACCTTGCTTTAATTTCCTGTATGGTGCGCCCCCTACACCACGGTTCCTGGGCGGCGACACACCCTCCATCGTGGACCTGCAGTACGTCAGCCACATCGAACGCATGAACGCCTCGTGCCTCTACTGGAAGGCGGGGCCTGCAGGTTGAAACCAGTCAGCCTCGAATTGAAACCAGTCAGCCCAGTGTTGAAACCAGTCAGCCTCCTGCTGAAACCAGTCAGCCCCGTGTTGAAACCACTCAGCCCCGCGTTCACCGGGCGACCATCGTGGACCTGCAGTACGTGAGCCACATCGAGCGCATGAACGCCTCGTGCCTCTACTGGAAGGGCATGCAGCTGCGGGGGACCACGAGGCAGGGAGGTCATTAAGTGCATCAGAGCAAGCACTCGGCCGACGTTCAATCGACGAACGTAACGTCGGCCAAGGTGCGAAGTTGTATCAGCATTCACGCTGCACCTACTGTTGTAAAAGTCATGCTCCGATCTCGGATGAGTGCTTGTTCTCAATGACCCTCCCGCACGGTGGCCCAACGTGGAGCGCTGGTTCTCGGCGTTTGAGACGCGCCCGTCTTACGTGGGGACCAAGAGCGACTACTATACACACATCAAGGATATCCCGCCGCAGTACGGTGGGGCGATGCAAGATCGATTCAATTAAAAGGCCTGTCTAATGTGCCCGGTTCCAGCTACGCAGATCGGCTGGGGGGGGTCAAACGGGGATGGCGCGTGGCGCGGTCTGGTCACGATCGTTGAGTTAACAGACCCTCGACCATACAATGTTCAAATTTATGTGTGAGGTAACTTGAAATACAATGTGATGAATATGAGCGACCGTGTATTACTCAAGCAAATCCAAATCCCCATTTGCCCCTCCTACCCGATCTGCGTTGAAGCTTCATATGTCAGAATGGTTTCAACTTTTGCTTTCAGTTTTTAGTTGCGCTACTACAGTACGGTGACGGACATTTCGACTCGACCAAGGAGGTGGAGCAGGCGCGGCTGGTGATTGAAGGGAAGTCGAGCTGGAGGCAGGGGCTTACACTCGTCCACTGTCCAGCTCAACCTCAGCCGTTTTGATCACACCTCCCGTGTCCCCCTGTCTAATCGACTGGGGGAAAATCATGCACTCACACAATATGCCAGCGTCGAGCCGAAAATCTAAGCCCCGTTGGTCACGACTCCCCGTGACCCCCTGTCTAATAGACTGGGGGAAAATCATGCACCCAAGGTATCCCACAAAACATGCTAACGTTGAGCCGAAAAGTGGACGAGTGTAAGCCCCTGGCTGGAGGCTGCCCCTCAACCTGTCGCACGGCGACCTGGAGCCGCTGCCGGACTCGCTCAATCATGGTGACGAGGCGGGGGCTTACACTCGTCCACTTCTCCGCTCAACCTGAGCCGCTTCTGTCACCGAAACTCCATGAAACCACCCAGCGTCCCTCAAAAGTGCTTACGATAAGCCGGAAAGTGGACGAGTGTAAACCCCTAGGACGAGGCGGCGCGCCACGAGGCGGCTTGGGCGCTGGTGGAGAACGGCCCGAACATCGCGAAGTTCGCGTGCCGCGGCGCGGGCGAGACGGGGGCCAAGCAGTTCGGCGCCCCGCTGGCGGACCCATACGCCGTGCCCAACCTCAACTACGAGGTGAGGGGGTTACTGAGAACATGCCCTGGACCGGCGGTGAACATCCCCTCCTCCTCCGCCCGTCTGTATGATCATTCAGCATGAATGCGTCATACGTGTCATGCTGTAATCGCGATTCGAGCGATTGTTCTCATTGACCCTCCCACCAGGCCAAGGTGTCCGAGTCGCTCCGTACCGCCGCATCATTGTTGTTGGCCGGTTCTGCCGACCCCTCCTCCGTGGCCAGCAAGGCAGGGGGCTTATTGATGTCAAGCACTCGACCGACGTTGAATCTCCTTCTCCTCCTTATCCTCCTCCTCCTCCTCCTCGTCCTCGTCCTCGTCCTCGTCCTCGTCCTCCTCCTCCTCCTTTTTGTACGCCGTGCGTCTGAAAGAGCCCTCAACATGATGGTGAGTCGTGCTCCGATATCGGTCGAGTGCTTGTTGTCAATGACCCTCCTGCCAGGGCGGTGACAAGGAGCTGGCGAAGTGTCTGGCGTACCTGCGAGACAGGGTGGGCGTGCCCAGGTACGGCGGTGATGCTTGACCCCGTTGTAATGAATCGAGTACAACACTCAATACATCTCCCCGAATATCTCAGCCAGACATGTGTTCGGACACCCTTTTGGGAAGGCCGACATGTCTAAGAGCTGGAGTAGTCTTGTCAGAAGACTGTGTGTACTCCTTTCACTTCACCCGTGCAGACCACGCTTGGTTGTAGCGATTGAAGCCAACATATTATGAGCCGCTTTCAAACTTTGCTTTCAATTTCAACCTGCGACCCTCCATATTGGGATATGTCGTACCCGGCGGCCATGCAGCTGCGCGCACACCTCCAATACGTCATCGACGGCCTGTGAAGATGAGGATGTAATAGTCTAAACTTTGTACATTTCTAATCATATGTGCGCATGGTCCACTGGAGCTTTAACGTCATGTCCGGCCTCGACGGCCTGCTGAACGGTACGCGCGTCCCATGGGCAGTGGTGCTCCCGAGGCTACTGCAGCGCCTTCGGCTGCCCGCCTGCAGCTGCGGCGTGGGCACACGCACACACCCTCTCGTCTGTCAGCAGCCGTGTCCGTGCGCCCGCGCCCATTTGAGCACCCTCCAGACGGCCCGCATGCAGCAGCCGTTGTGATTAACGTCGTGCGGTCCACAGACAGTCGTGCTCCCTTGCTCAATTCAGCACAACCAGGCGCCCGTTGGCAGCGGCCAATTTGTCGGGACTGTCATGATTGCGATGACTGGCCATATTCTTTCCAGCGTTAGGGTTTTAAGCCGCCGCAGAAGCACGCCATCAGGCAGCGGTCGCACACCACAGCTGGCGAGCGGACTAAGTTCCTCAGACGTTGCACATCCGCATGGTTGCCAGCTTCTGGATGGTCCCCTATTGCCCCGACGTGGACGCGCCGCCCGCCTCCTGCTGAGATGCCTCCGCGGCACGGCGGCAGTGCCCATTGTGCGGGTCCGTCTCTTGGGTCCAGTGCGCCGCCTGGCACGCGGTGTTGCAATACCGCACCTTCCGGCAGCGCTCGCAGTGCTTGCGGGCAGGTGTTGTGCCGCAGAAGTCGCACCTCCGGATGATCGGGAGTAACTTGACCGCCTGGTCGTTGCCGCCCGTTGCGGCCCGCTGGCACCATAACGCCGCCTGCACCGTGTCGGCCTCAACGCCGTTGCCCTCCATGTAGCAGATGGTAAGTGTCGCCTCGGCTTCTGCTTGCGTGTCGTCCTCTCGGTCGATGATCTGGCGCAAAAGGGACACAGCGTGCACAGCGTCCTTCTCCACGCCGTCGCCCTTCAAGTAGCACTGAGCGACGTGACACGATGCCAGACCATAGCCCTGCTCGACGGCCTCGCGCATGAGTTTGAACCCACGCACCGCGTCCTGCGCGACCCCGACACCGTCCATGAGCAAAGCACCGAGCGCAGCTTTGGAGCAGGCGTGTCCCAGGTCCACAGCCTTCTGATACCAAAAAGCGGCCTGTGCAGGGTCCCTCGTCACGCCCCGACCGCGCAAGAAGCACGCGGCAAGTCTGTTGATGCCTATCAGGTTGTTGTGGGCCTCGGCAGCCTCACGGTAGCAGAACCACGCGACCTTGAGGTGGTCCGGGACGACGGCCTTTTGGGTCTCGATCGCCTCTCCGATGCTCGCGTAGAAGAGCCCGGGGTTGCTCTGGAGAGTGAACTCCTCTCCGCCCTCGTCCTCGAAGAGCGCGTCCAACAGCTCCTCACAGGCAGCGACGGTGAGGTTCGCCCCCGTGTCCCTGCTTAGGTTGACGCGGAACGCCACGCACGCGCGGCGCAATGCTGAAGGATCCATGACGGCGCTCGTTCAGGCTGCGGCGGGATGCGGGCACCTGCTATACGAAGGCGGCGGCGGCGGCGCGGTCGTTGTGGACCCTGCCTGTGTGCTCCAGCGTTTTAGGTCAGCTCTCCGGGATCTGGCGGCTGCCCGTCGCACACGTTAACATGGCCGGTCAGGGAGCCGACCACCGGAAAACCACCAAAACATGCAAGAACCTAAAGAAAACTGATTTCGCCTGTTTGGGTGGCGTGGCAACTTGCGCATTGGAGTCTGACAGTCTGAGGGTGAGTGGGTGAGCGGATGAGCGTGAGTATGAGGTCGAAACCCTAAACCCGATGTGGGAGGGGTGGTCAAGTTGAAGAAATATGCTGATTTGAAGGACTCATGAAACGTTTGGTTTACTGTGGGGAAATCTTCCATCAGTTGGTCAGGGGCTGAAGTGCGCTGCCTTCTGCCCACATTTTATTAAAAATTAGAAAAAAATCAAGCTAAGCGTGTCTGGGGAATTTCCCACATTTGTAGGTCCCCTCTCAGCTCAAGCCCTTGTCTCTTGAGTAACCACATCCGTCGCTTGGGGGGGTGGCACTCATCAGCCCACAGCGCTCATTTGCGCGTAACATTGCAGGTAGTGTCCGTGTAATCAACAGTGACTTTTCCCTTGGCGATGTTGGACAGCGATTTGGAGCGCGACATGTCCTTGGAGGCGGCAGGCGGGTGCCACCCCTGCTTCACTGCCGTGGTGTAGCGCCGCAAGTTGAAATTGAAAGCAAAGTTTAAAGGTGCTTCATCATAATTCAGCTTGAAGCACTGGAACCAATCGCGGTCAACCATGGGTCAATCTTAGGTCAACCTTGGGTCAACGTTGGGTGAAGATTGAGTCAACCTTGGGTCAACCGTTAGTCAAGCTTGGGTCAACCTTGGGTCAATCTGGGGTCAACCCTGGGTCAACCTGGGTTCAACCTGCACCGCCTCACCCCGGTGAGCGGCGGGATGAAGTCCTGCTTCCGTGACACCAGCCCGCCCAAGTCGTAGCGGCGCAAGTTCAGTTTGACAGCAAAACTTGAAAGCGGCTCATCATGTTGTAGTTTCAAGCGCCTCGTTCCAGGCGCTTTCAGCGTAGGTTTCATCGGGTCAGCCCGCACCGCCTTACCATGTCCAGCGACTCCCCGTCATCGTCCATCTCACCACCGTAAGCCTGCAGGCAGGGGATTACACTCGTCCACTTTTCAGCTCAACCTGAGCCGTTTCTGACACAAATTACACCCTACACACCCCTGCATACCCCGTAATACTCCCTGAGGACCCCTTAAACTACCCTTAGAGGCACCCCCTGTCCCACAGGAAGTGCTTACGTTGAGCTGAAAAGTGAACGAGTGTAAGCCCCTGCCTGCAGGGCGAGGGACCGCTCCACCCGGCCGCATACCAGCAGCGTGGAGCGCAGGTTCACGATGTCCACCCCCGCGTAAGGTCTGATTTTTACTGCTCGCGAAGTCATAGGATGTCATGTAACTCAAGAAACGAGGGTTTAACGTGTGAGGACATCTGGAAACTGATGGATAGTGCTCGCCACATCATAGGATGACATGGTATTTAACAAACGACGGTCAACAGTGAGGTTGATGACGTGGCGAGCACTGTCCATCAGTCCCCACCACCGCGAGGAGCAAGCCCGTCATGTTCTGCTCGTTGCGAACCGCGCGCATCTCCGGCAGAATCTCCTCGAAGCGCGCCAGGGAGTAGCGGCAGTGCTCAAAACTATGTATGGTTTACTGCTTTTGTTTCGTCTGATTCAGTTTCACTGAAACCAGGCGCGGGCCGCTCCGGATCAAGCTGGGGTCAACCTGCAGTCCTGCACCGCCCTACCAGGGTGGTGGGCGCGTCGGTGGTCTCGATGACGCTGTACCCAAATTTGAACTCCTCTCCGTCTGGCGAGCTGAACTTGAACTGCTTCATGTCGCCAACGACGAGCGCATGCGGTGTCATCATCGCTAGCTCGTGCGACTTGGCCCTGAACTGGCGTGCTGCCAGCTCGTTAATGTCTCCCACCCCCACGTACTGCACCAGCATGGCCACAACGCGGCGGTCCCACTAGGCAGGGGCTGACACTCGTCCACTTCTCAGCTCAATCTGAGCCGTTCATGACACAAAAACACGCATCATAAACACCCCTGTACACCCCGTAATACCCCGAAATAGCCCCAAAACAACCCCTAAATGCACCCCCTACGTCGCAAAAAGTGCTCACGTTGAGCTGAAAAGTGAATAAGTGTAAGCCCTTGCCACTCGGTGGTGGTGGGCGATCGCATGTTGAGGGTGTCGGACAGGATGGCGCTCAGCAGCATGCCGCCCACATTTTTGGGCAGGAAGTGGCCTCGGACCAGGGCTTGACACTCGTCCATACTTCAGCTCAACGTAAGCGTTTTTTGTGGCTACGAGTACACGGGTCCACTTTTCGGCTTGAGGTGAGCACTTTTTGCGGCCTGTGTTGTAACTTTAATCATAACAATGTCTCAGGTTAAGCTGTGAAGTGGACTCTTGCTGTGGCTTTAGTGACCAAGAACGGCTCAGGTTGAGCTGGGAAGTGGACGAGTGTAAGGCCCTGCCTTGGACGGCAAAGGAGTGAGCAATGATGCTGCTCATGCACCCCCAGGGGCGGATGTCGACGAAGATGGGTTTCTCGGTCACGATGGTGCTGGACTGCAGGGCGTGGTGGTCGATGATTCCCACGATGTTTGCCATCGGGATGGCTGCGTGAAGCTGCGTCTGCTGCTGAAAGTCCACCAGGCAGACGTTTCGCCCGGGCTCCGCTGCCAACAGGTCCTCCACGCAGGGGCTTGCACTCGTTCTCATTTAAGCTCAACTAGATATCTTCTGTCCACCGTATGACCCGGCAGGGGCTTACACTGGAACTCGTTAGAGCTCAATTTGAGCAACTCCAGGACACATTGATGGTTAAGTTACGTCATACGGTGGTCAGAAGATCTCAAGTTGAGCTGAAATGAGAACGAGTGTAAGCCCCTGCCTCCACGGGGACGGGCAGCTCGCATCCCCACTCCTTCAGCGCGAAGGTCGTCTCGGAGTTGATCTCAGACGCGCGCGCGGGGGTGCCTCCATACAGATGCGCGGCGCCGATGGCCCCAGCGATGGAGTCCAGGTCGGTCACCACGTGCCCACAGAAGACCGCGCCGACGAGGTCCGGGTAGAAGCTGTGCGATTCGCCGTCACGCTTGGGCAGGTGCTTCAGAAGGCTGGATCCCTCATTCAAGGGGCTTACACTGAACCACTTTTCAGCTCAACTTGAGCAGTTCTGACACACAATTCACCCTTAAACTCGCTGATACCCCCTTTCACCCCCTAAACAACCCCTAGACGCACCCCCTATCCCACAGGAAGCGCTCAAGCTGAGCCGAAAAGTGGACGAGGGTAAGCTCCTGCCTCATTCCACTTCTCCTCCAACGCGTGCTCCAAGGGGGTTTCGTCGCGCTCGCTGTACGCACTGAACCGCGGGCGCTTGACGCCGCCGCGCTCGGGTTCGGCTCCGAGACCCATCGCGTCGCTGCGATCGCTGGTGACGTTGTCGCTGTCTTCGGGGCGGGGCGCGGCTCCTGTGGAATGACAGCGCGGCTCTTTGGGATATCTTATCTTGGAGTGGGCACCCATCGCATCGGAACGCGCATTCCGAGGGATTCGAAGGTGCCTGTCCAAAGTATCGATCCCGTGCGCTTTCAGGCATTTTCGTCAAAAGCAATTTTGGGTTGATTGACTGAGATTTCGAATAACAATTTCGGGTCGAAATCCTCCAATTTCGGGTCGAATCCCTCCAAAAACTGGTACGCGGATTCGGGACAAGGCACACAGGGTTGCCGTCGAGCCGAAGAACTCCTGGGAGGCGCTATCGGCAGTCGTTGTATCGGACCTTGTGAGGAGCTCCAGCCGATCGAGCAGCGGCGCCTAGTCGACGACGACGACGCTCCTCTCTCGTTCAGCGGCACCACGGAGCGGAGGGCGACGCGCCCGCCCGCCGGTGGCAGCGCCGCGGCCGCGGCCACAGCACGAGTGCGTCCCGGGCGTCCTGGCGCCGACGCCCCTCTTCCTCCCAGCGCCTGCCCCCCGCCGCCACCGCTGCCCTGGCCTCCTGTTGACGGCGCGCACCTTCCGTCCTCCAGCTTCAGCTGCGCCAGTGACGTTTGCACCTCCAGCTCCCTGGCAGCGCGAGCGCGAGCAGATCCCCGGGGAGGGGAAGAGGAGGAGGAGGAGGAGGTGGAGGAGGAGAATGTGGTGGAAGACCTCCGTCGCCCGTTCAGCGACACCACGGAGCGGAGGGCGACGCGCCCGCCCGTCGGTGGCAGCGCCGCGGCCGCGGCCACAGTGTAGGCGTGCAGGCGCCCGCCGGTGGCAGCGCCGCGGCGGGAGTGTAGGCAGCGCGTGTAGGCAGGAGTGTAGGCGCCGCCCCGCCGGTAGCAGCGCCGCGGCAGGAGTGCGGGCAGCGCGAGCGTGAGCAGGTTCCCGTGAAGAGACGGAAGAGGAGGAGGTGGAGGAGGAGGTCGGGGAGGAGGCGGAAGAACTCCACGGGCGTCCTCCAAGCACGGCCCGGAGGTGGGGCAGCGGGGTCGCCACCGGCGACAGCGACAGCGGCATGCCGGGCGTGCTGCACGCGCGCTTGGTCGCCGCCGAGGGCCGGGCGGGGGACCGGGCGGCTGTGCGGCTCCGGCGCAGGGTGTTGTGTCGTGCCGGGTCGTAGGACGGCACCCTGAACCCTGTGGCGTAAGTGAGGCAACCTGCAAACCTGCTCAAATCATGAAGACGAGAAAATACTGTATACGACAGAGTTCACGGGCACACGCCGCACCCCGCTTCACAACTGCCCCCACCGACGCGCACCCGGTCGTATCGTATCGTATCGGTACCACAAACAGCGGTGTTTCGACAGCACAAGCGCGCCCCCCCGACGATGACTATCAGAAGGGGCCCGGCGACCAAGAAGGCGCGCGTGACCAACGGCGGCCGCGGTGGTGGCGCTGGTGGCGGAAAAGGAGGAGACGGGGCAGGGCCTGGTAGATACTACCGGCCACGTCATCTAACACATGTTCAACCCTCGTTGCTTGTCTGAGTTCGATGATATCCTACGACTTGGCGAGCTGTATCTGCGCCAAGCCCTAAGACGGGGAGGACTCCGGCGACGGGAGTCTCGACGACGACGACGAGGAGGAGGAGGAGAAGGACGAAGAGGAGGAGGAGGCAGAGGCAGAGGCGGGGGACCCTGAGGAGGAGAAGCTGGCGCCGGCGGAGGAGCTGGCGCGGCTCCGCGAGGAGGTGTCGAACTTACGCGACCGACTGCGCGACACCAACGCGCGCGCCGCCAAGCGCCGCCGCGTCGACGCCGCCGCCGCCGCCGAGGCAGGGCCGGGAACAAGTCCCCCCACTCCATCTCAACAAGCTGTTCTGTCCGAAACGACTGGGAGCTGGCGTGTGTTCTTTTTGCTTTGGGGCTCGGCAACCCTGCCCCCTCCCGAGTGCTACCGATGACCCGGGGACCCTCCTCTTGCGCTCTCGTTGTTTCGCCCCCCACGCCGCCGGCCTGCCCTTTGGTTTCTTCGCCCACTCAATCCGCACCGTGGCAACCGCCCCTGGCCAGAGACCCCGGCTCGGCATCCCTCCCCGCCTACCCGACCGCTGAGCGATACAGGTTACCACTGATCCCCGTTCTGATTGGTCGAACCGGATTCGATACCCCAGAACCACGATAATGAACCCAACACTGAGTTCACTGGGAGTGAGTGTGCGCCCCCTGCGGCGAGGCGCTTCCCCTGTTCGCCACGCCGCACGCGCTGCAAGGGGAGGCCGCCTTGCGCAAGGGGTTGGGCCCTCACTCCTATGGGACGTGGAGATGCTCTTCGGCTCAGAGCGTTGGGAAAGGGATAAATAATTGAG
>Ga0307489_10003028_pt1 | contig 11182 bp, 13 predicted proteins | sample SB12metaG_FD_202247 | JGI IMG/M metagenome (GOLD analysis project Ga0307489, IMG submission 202247) | Sea-ice brine microbial communities from Beaufort Sea near Barrow, Alaska, United States - SB 1.2 | ecosystem: Environmental > Aquatic > Marine > Coastal | place: USA: Alaska | collected...
GGAGGAGTAGGAGGAGGAGGAGGAGGGGGAGGAGGAGGATACGGACACGGATGACGCGGCGTTGGCTGCGTTCGCCGCGGAGCGCGAGAGGTGGATGTCAGCGCTCCCCGCTCGACATCGCGCCAACCTTGAGTCCTCCCTGGCAGCGGCGGCGGTGGGCGAATATGCGGAGGAGGAGCAGCGGCGATTGCTTTTCGCGTCCGCCGAGGCCGACACCACCAAGACGAGAGCCGCTCGCCGACGCGCGCTGCTGCTCGCTCACGCTGACCTTCTCACCGCACGTGGACTATAGCTTTAGGGTTTAAGGGTTTAGAGCTGCTGCTCTCGCGCACGCCAAACTTCTAATCGTCTCCGTCAAGGCCGGCACCAACGCAACTCGTAACCGTTTATGCGTGCATATGTGCTGTCGATTCAGGTTATGGCGCCCAGCTGCACGCGCGGAAGTTGCATGCGACACTGCGCAGAAGAGCAGTACTGTCATTTACATAGCAGAATCGATCTCAAACGATGAAACAGACCTTTGCGCAATCTGTGTCAAGTATCCTGACGCAACGCGCCGCCGCCGTCCCCGCCTTCTACCAGCATTAGAACCAACTTCAATTGACGATACACACTGATGGCGCTACTTGTTACGCAGCTCTGGTGGGGGTGTCAAATGGGGATGGCGCGCGGCGCGGTCTGGTCACGATCGCTGAGTTAATGGATCCCCGCCCATACAGTTTTCAGTCGGCTGTGTACGGCATAGTAATTAACACTGTAATTAACATGAGCGACCGTCTGTTAACTCAAGCAAATCGACATCCCCATTTGCCCCCCTGACCTGATCTGCGTAGTGTGTCGAGCATCATGACGTAACCTGTGGCCGCCGCGCCCGCCCCCTGATCGTGCCGGTATGGTGCGATGGGATGCGAAGGAAGAGTGCGGTGATTTAGGATGCATGGGGCCGGGCCAGGGATCAATAGAGTCACGATTCAGGCACGGGGGTGAAGTTGGCGGGAGCATCGATGGAGGCGGCGGCGGCGGAATGGAGCAGGAGGAGCTGCATGTGTACGGGTACACTATGATCAAACAGTCAGAGTTGGCGGTGTAGGGGGGAAAGACATCCATTTTCGGAGTCATCGTGCCCCAAGGCGCTCAACATTGTGAGCATGAACCAACCCCCCCTGCCATTTCAAGCGGATCGACTCGAAAATATATAGCGCTTAAGGCTGTATCAAGGGGCACTATTGCTATTTTATCGTACAAATTTCCCCACCCCCCTAATCATTAATTAATTCCTCCACCCCCCGGCATCCCCCCGTGTTTCATCTTATACCCCTCCTCCATCGCTGAGTCTAGGAATGCCACCATGGTGTAGCGCCGCAAGTCGAATTTGAAAGCAATTTTCGAGAGCGCTTCATCATATTTTAGCTTCAAGCACTGAAACCAAGTGCGGTCAAACCGGTGTCAATCTGGAATCAACCTTGGGTTAGCCTGGGGTCAACCTGGGGTCAACCTGAGGTCCACCTGGGGTCAACCAGGGGTCAACATGGGTAACCTGGGGTCCACCTTGTGTCAACCTTGGGTCCACCCGGGGTCAACCTGGGGTCAAACGGGGTCAACCTGGGGTCAACCCGGGGTCCACCTGGGGTCAACCTGGTGTCACCCTGGGGTCAACCTGGGGTCAACCGAGGTCAACTTGGGATCAACCTGCGCCGCCCCACCATGGCTGCGCTACAACTGTTCTGGTAATTCTGGTGCGCCGCGTGCCACGCCGCCGCGCCGCGTTCTTTGCGCGCCGCATCTGCCGCCGCCGACACAGAAGGCCCTTTAACTATCATATGACAGGTTTAGGGTTTTCGGGTTAAGGGTTAAGGGTTTAGGGTTTAGCGTTGACTGTTTGCTCATTGTGCCGCAATGTGCCCCCCACAACTGCCAGCCTGCCACTGAGGCCTGGTGGCATCACCAGGCTGCCTTAAGGCTCAAGGAACGTGATGACAGGTGATAAAATAAGTATGGACATTGGCCAGGAAAAAAGCTCCACCGGATGTACCAGGCCTGGCCTGAAGGTCTGATAAAAACCGTCCGAGCTCCCTGCACTCCTCGGCGTCGACGGGCGCGGCGGGACCGGGCAGGAGGGTTTTGGAACACAAGCACTCCAACTGAGTTCGGAGCATGACTTACCTTGAGGGTGGATGCTCATTCATGCGCGCAGAGGAGGAGGAGGAGGAGAAGGAGGAGGAGGAGGAGGAGTAGGAGGAGGAGGAGGAGGAGGAGGAGGAGGAGGAGGAGGAGGAGGCGGGGTGGAGGAGGAGGTGGTCGAGGAGGAGGAGGAGGGGATTCCACGTTGGTCGAGTGCATGCTCTTAATGGACCCCCTACCTGGCGCGGGGTTCGCACCTGCAGAGTTGCGTTTGAGCAGGCACGCAAGCGCGGCGGCGTCGAGGCCCTGACCGCTGGGGTGCATGACGAGCGCGCGGACGGTCGCCAGGTCGTTGCGGCGCGCCACGCCGGAAAGCCTGGCAGATCTTGCTCGCGACGTCATAGGATGATAGTTGAATATAGAAACGAGGATCCAAAATTAGTTGGATGACGTAGCGGACAATAGTTGACAGGCTAAGCTCGTGGTTGCTCTGAGTGGGGACCTATTAAGACGCGTAGACGTTTACCTCCATCTAGTGCCTGGTCTATGAGGTTACGGTGGGTAGAATATCGTACTGTTTACAGTATTTGGCCCGTTTATTGGCCAAAAGTCAAATACATATTTTGGTCATTTACCAAAGAAGTCACTTACTTGAACTTACTTACTGACAGACCAGGCACTAGCCTTACAATGAAAAGCAATTTGAACATATGCAAGGCCCTACCGCAACGTGAAGCGTAGTCTCGAGAGTCTTCTTGTCCGCGGCGGCGACCAGCGCCCCCGCCGCGCGCAACACGCTCACCGCGGCAACCATCCTGCTCCCGCACCGCACGGCGGCCGTCAGCCAAGGCCCGACAGGATGTGTTGTTGGTACCGTCCCCAGTGCCTGAGGAATATGCTGAGCGTATTCTCGGGACTGCCCTGCAATCAGCCGATGCTCAAAACATCAGGCGGGTGGCATTTGACTCAAGCTTCAGATGTATTGAAGGACGTTTGAGGAATTTCATTACTGCTTGGCCCAACCATGAGCGGAGTCTCGCCGGTGGCGGCCTTGCCGAGGTTGGGGTCCGCCTGGGCTGCCAGCAGTAAGCCCACAATCTCCCAGGCGCCGCCGGTTGATGACGTTGAGGAGGAAGGAGGTAGCCCGTCGCCATCGCCGGCGGCACACAGTCTGCGCACGGCCCGCAACAGCGCGGTCTCCCCTGCGGCGTCCCGTGCGTCCACGAAGCCTGGTGCCCCCGGTGTCGCCCCCAGCTCGAGTAGCCGCGCCACCACTTTCGGTGACGCGCCTGATTGTTTGCACACAGCGTGCCTATCCCCTACCCTCGCACCTGCCCCTGTCCCTGGCCCCGAGGCGATGTGAAGCGGTGTCTCCATGTCCTTCCCCACCACTCCCACCGCCGCCGCCACTGCCGGCGCTGCCATCTTACTCCCCGCCACCGCCTGTCTGTCCACTGCCGCTGCCACCTCCTCACCGCCGCCACCGCCGTCGGCTTCTCCGCCAAGTAGCTCCCACACAGTCTCCTCATACGTGCCCCCGAGTCTCAGCGCCGTGTGCAGCGGCGCGTCCCCTACTACAGTCTTGGCGTAGCCCCTCACAAGGGCCATATAGGCAATTTGTAAAGAAGCTTATTATCACCACGTCACATAATATCAGACAGCCCAAGAAACGAGCATCTACAACGTGGTCAACGTGGTCAATGTGGTGGATGATGTAGCGAGCATCAGTTACCAGGGGCCTCCACTCGTTCACTTGTCGTCTCAACCTGAGCCGTTTTTGTTACTGAACCACCCAATATTCCCCAAAGAAAGTGCTTTAGGTTGAGCCGTAAAGTGGACGAGTGGAAGCCCCTGTCAGTTACTGTACTGGTCCCCACCTCTGACGGTTTTGCCCGACACGTTGACGTCCGCCCCTGCCGCCATCAGCGCCGCCACAGTTTAGGGACAAGCATATATTGCCCGTCACGTCATCGACAAGGATTTTCGACCCTCAGTTCTTGCATTTATTTGTTCATTAGTAAATGTCATCCTGTGATGTGGCGCGCAATATCTGCCTGGCACTTGTCCGCCACGTCACCGACATGCATTTTGCACCCTACTTTCTTATCTTGAGTACAACGGCATCCTATGACGTGGTGGAGCAGTATCTGCTGGGCCCTACCACTGTTCGTCGCAGCTCCTCCGGATTTTCGGACGCGCATGAGTCGAGCAGTAATTCGAGTGCGGTGAGGCCCGACTTGTCCACCGCGCCTGCCGTCGTGCCGACGTCGAGGAGCACCCGCATGTATGACCTGCCAGAGATTGCCTGCCACGTCATCGACACTCACATTGAACCCTAATTTCCTGAGGAGAATGACATCCTATGACGTGGCGAGTAATGTCTGCTGGGCACTGGCGCACTCGCCCGCCATGCCGTTGACACGCTTTAGTTGAATGGCATCCTATGACGTGGCGAACAATATGTCCCAGGCCCCACCCGCACACACTCGCAGTGGCCGTCCCTGGCGGCGAGCAGCAGCGGGGTGTCGCCGTCCTCCGTGGGTTGGTCGGGGTCGACGCGCCCGCATCCATCGGTGTCGCCGCCGCCGGCGGATGGTCCCAGTAATAGAAGTTTGACGCACTCTTGCTTTCCGAACTCTGCCGCCTCGTGCCAGGGGCTGGACCGTCTGAGCATCGTCGAGGTCATGACTTGAGATACACTGAGTGGGCTCCAGGAGGTAAGCACAGCTATGACGGATGGCAGTAAAGTTAGCTAGCTAAAAGGGGACACAGTCAGATGCAGACTTGCCGTGCATGTAGCTCTAGAAGTATGATATTGCAAGCTGGAGAGAGGACTGATGGGGCCAGGCCACGCCCTGTGCAGCGCGGTCCGCCCATGCTCGTCCACCGCTGCCGCGTCCGCGCCGCTTGCCAGCAGTAGCGCGGCCGCCGCCGCTTCGCCAGCCGCCGCGGCCACGTGCAGCGACTCGGCGCCGGCGTAGTTGCGCGCGCGCACGTCCGCCCGAAACCTGCCACAATTGTCTCCACGTTCAGCAACTTGATGATTGACGGGAACCTTTCGGTGCATACTGCAAAGTGTTGCTTACCCGGGCTTGGCGAGCAGGTGGATGACGCTATGGGCGCCGTAGAGGGCTGCGTCGTGCAACGGGGTGTTGCCTGCGGCGGCGGATGGGGGTCAAGGCGATACACCTCAGATGTCAGTTGCGAGGGATAGACTGCAAGTTGGAAAACTTAAAATGGAGGCCTTGAAAAGTAGGCACTCAAGTAGCTGGCGCAAGTGGCGACACACAGTTGGCAAAAACACATGTAGCAACACAGCTGGCATTGGCGCGGGTTGAATTGACCGGCGGTGGGCGCGGCTCAAGGTGATGGACGTCAGGTGTTGGTTGTGAGGGATGGATGCACTGCAAGTTGAAATGGATGCCTTGACAAGTGGGCACACAATAAATGGGACCGAGTGGCAACCACAGGTGCAACACAAAGCTGACAACCACAGTTGGCAACCAGGTGAAACACACAGCTGGCAACTACAAGGTGGCAACACACAGGTACGTAGCAACACAGCTGGCATGGCGCGGATTGAAGTGGCGGGCGGCATTGAGCACTCACCCTTGAAATCTGTGGCTTCGATATCAGCGCCGCCGTACACAAGCGCGGCCGCGACCTCGGCGAAATCCTTTTGCGCCGCGAGGCAGGGGCTTACACTCGTCCGTTTCTCGCCTCAACCTGAGCCGTTTCTGACATAAAATACACCCTGAACACCTCCTGATACTCCTGAATACACCCTAACTCCTCCCAAACACCCCCTAAACAATCCCTGAATGCACCCCTATCCGACAAAATGCGCTTAAGTTGAGCCGAAAAATGGACGAGTGTAAGCACCTGCTGCGAGGTGGAGCGGTGTCTCGCACTCGTCGCTGATTGCAGTGACGGAGGCGCCCTCGCCCAGCAGCAGGGGCTTACACTCGCCCACTTTTCAGCTCAACTTGAGCCGATTCTGACACAAAATACACCCTGAACACCCCCTGATACCTCTTATTAAACGTTGACACCTGCGCTGAGCACCCCATAAACAACCCCTACATGCACCCCTATCCCACAGAAAGCGCTCAAGTTGAGCTGAGAAGTGAATCAGTGTCAGCCCCTGCCCAGCAGCCGGTGCACCTCCGGCAGCACCGCCTCCTCAGTTGCGTCATTCGTCAACGCGTCGATGAGCGACATGTGCGCAAATGTACTAGTGCGTTCGATTCCAATGTACTACCGCATTTAAGTCCCCACTGCGTACACCACCATCTTCAGATGTCGCGGCGTCTCGTCACACCTTTTGAACGTGCCCGGCGCGTTGGCGACGCGCTGGTAGATGGAAGCAGGGCCAGCGGCCAGGTAAATAATGGGAGGACGGCGTCGGGGGATGACGTCGAGCCAAGGTACGAGGGTTTACAGTGCTGATGTGCGCGTCCGCCGCGGCCCGATACCGGCACTATGAGATACCGGACGCGTTCCTGCCGCGGTGGGTGGCGCGGCGGCGGGGGCTTGAGCTGTGCGCGGCGCCCACGTGAAAGAGGGCGGAGGGCGGTCGCCACTCCCAGACTCGGCACCCCAGTGGATAAGCAACGCATAACCGTCTGACCGGCGGGCGACGCGGACGCGGACTGTGATATATGCGGCATTTACAGCTGCAGCGGCCATTGCCCCCGCGCGCGCCCCTCGTCGCCAGCGACAGTGCCCTCCTCGACGGACTCTTCGACGTGTGCGTGGCCCTCCGCGTTTCGGTCGCCCGTCGCCGTTAGTTTGGGCGAAGGGTGGGTGGGTGTAACCAGGCCAGATTACTCAAGCTCATTGAGATCTGAGGGAGAGCGAAGGACGCACAGCTCAACAGCCCACACACTGCACAGCGACGAGCGCGACAGGCAACTGAGGCCGTTCATTCCGTCAGATGCCGTCGCGACAGGAACGGCGTAAAGCGGAGCGCGATGCCGCCAAGCGCGCGCCGGCCCGGGCGGGAGCCGCGGGAGCCGCGGGAGCTGCCGCCGCTATCGCGAACTTAAACGTGAACCCGCTTGGAGACTGGAAAACGCAGGCTGCAGACCCCGTGGTAGGCATGGCGCATATTGCTCGCCACGTCATAGGCTGTCATTAACTCAAGAAACAAGTGCTTGCCACGTCATGAGCTGTCATTAAGTCAAGAAACAAGTGCAAATTGCATTGGAGTGAAGTGGCGAGTGATATCCGCCTATCCCTAATCCTCGGTGCTGTGTGAAGCGCTTGGAGCCGAGGCTCTGAAGGAGATGGCAGCCAAGGGGGATGGGGCGGCGCAGTTCAGCCGTGGTTGCCTGTTAGTGAGTCGAGCGGATGGGGTTCCGGGCACACCTCTGGGCTCGGGCGGCAGATCGCCCATGGCGGATGTACGGTCGGCACATTCCACCTTCGTGTTTCGAGTCGCTCACAAGACCGAGGCGCGGCGGATTTTGGTTAACATTGTATAATTTGGTGCCAACCCTGGGCGGAGGAGGGCACGGCGCTTCTGGAGAAGGCGGCGAGGCAAGGGCACGCGTACGCGATGTACATCTTGGGAGACATTCACGATATGTGGAAGGAGCACCAGCAAGCCATGGCGTGGTACACCAAGGGCGCCGATGCCGGGTTGCCGAAAGCGATGTTCAACCTGGGGGTGTGCCTCGAGAAGGCGGAGGGCGTGGCGGCGCCGGACTACCCAGCGGCGTTGGACTGGTACAGGCGCGCGGCAGACGCCGGAGACGAGCGCGCGGCGAACAACCTCAGCTCCATGTTCAATGCCGGCCGAGGTTGGGCCGAGCAGATGATGATTGCCACGTCATCCTCCACATTGTAGACCCTCTTCCTTGAGTTCAATAGCATCACGTGACACGGCGAGCAATATCTGCCCGGCCCTAGTGCGCGGCGTCACGCGTAGCAAGCAGCGGACGCTGCAATGGATGCGCAAGGCCGCCGAGAATGGCGCCGCCGATTCGTGCTTGCAACTCGCCGCTCACATGTACCAAGACCAGCCCTACGCCCGCGAGGTTGGGCATGTGGGGGAGGCCGCCGGGGTTGCCACGTCGGCCGGAGTCTTGGAGGGGCACGACGTCCCCCCGGATGTCTTGATTGGCGTGTTGCATTGGTTGCTGAAGGGGGGGCATCCAATCGAATCGCTCGATGTTTTACGTAAATTGGTGCTGGAGGGTTGGCACTATTGCCACAACGACGGGTGTGAGGTTATGGGCCAGCTGAAGGACTTTAAAGTTCGCCCGCAGTGCAAGACCGCCAGGTACTGCGGTGACGTGTGTCAGAAACAGGACTGGACTACTGGTGGGCACAAGAAAACGTGTGGCACTTTCGCATATGATGGCATCTCCGCTCCCGATCAATAGATCGTGGTTTACTTGGCAATAGCTTACCTGGTAACTTGCATTACATTTGTGTTTCTGCTCTGCGGTCTTTGTGGCTCGATATATCCTATCCTCCAGCCTAGATTGCTGTTGAACACACACACACACACACACATCTTAGCTGGTCAGCCTAGTCCACTTTTGAATATATACACACACACACACCGACACACACATAACATTACTGAGCGAGGCTTAGCGACAATACAACGGTTGAACGACAAACGAGGAACCGAGTAGACTTCGAACTCCTGGTTAGACTGCTGTGGCATGGTGCATCCCGTCGGCATGGTAGGGCAGTACAAGTTAAACCCAGTTATTGCCGTGTTGACAGTAAAGCTTGCATGGCGGAAGGTATGGAATGCCGTGGGCGCAGTGCGGTGGTTGTCTGGTGGTTTTGGAGCGGCGGGTTGAGGGGAGCGGCCCTTCACTGTTCTCGGCTCCTCGCTGTTTCGGGTGAAAGGGGGTTTTTCATTTCAAAACATTTAATCTAGATGGACGAGGGACTGAGAATCTCAGATGCTTGCTTCGGCCGCCGCGCCAAGGAGACTATGTTCCGGCCAACCCACACAACCTGTCCGGCCGATCTAGGCACAGTTGGCTCAGTTGCCGCCCGGCCGTCACTTCGGCTCACCATTTTGAATTCTCCAGCCCTTCCCTCCATCTCACTTGCACGTTGCAGCGCCCCCCCCCCCCCCGTTTGACTTGACGCCCACGTCATGCTGCGCACCCTCGCCGCAAGCGCGGCGCGCCTGAGCGCGGCAGCCGCGCCGCCGGCCACACGCCAGCTGCATTCGAAAACCCTCGGTCCGAAATCGTCACCCCACGGGGTGCCTAAATCTCGGCGGGGGTACTCGACGGCCCTGGAGGCGGAGACGGCGCCGAAGCTGACGTGGCAGCAGGTGGCGGCGAGCGCCGGCCTCGCGCTCGCCGCGTACCAGGGGCAGGGCGTGGCAGATGTTCCCGCCATGTCATCGGCGCGCGTTTTCAACGCTCGTTTCGTAGAGAGTTATGTGGCATCCGGCATCGTATGACGTGGCGAGCAATGACTGCCGGACCCCAACGACAGGGTGCTGTTCGCGTTCCCCACCAAGCCCCCAACCCCAGCCCAAGCCCCGGAATCGTCCGGTTCCCCCGCCCCGGCTCCCGCCCCAGCCCCAGCCGCGTCCCCGCCTGCAGCAGTCGCACCCGCCTCGGCGCCATCGACCAAAACAAAAACCAAGGACAAAACGGCGGCGAACGCGGCGGCCACCCCCACGCCCGCCGCGCCCGCCGCGCCCGCCGCGCCGCCCGCGCCGCCCGCGCCGCCCGTGGCCAAGTCCGACAACGACCTGTTCTACGCGCAGCTCCTGACGCAGCGCCGCATCTTCCTCAACGGCAGGGCATTCACACCACTACCCAGGTCACCTCAAATTCAAGATGCTTTGTCCACGAGGCCCAAGGCGAAAGCCTGGTGCCTCCTGAAACACGTGGAAGTGTCTCTCGCTCTAAAGTTGTTTGGTCCCCGAGGTGATGCCATTACTGTATGTGAAGGTCGTCGTGCATACGAGCAACGATCCGGGGACGCTGTGACGCTGATCGACCTCGCAGATGCTCCAATTCAGGTGGCAACATACACAGTGTATGGCCCTGCGTGTTGGACGCGTGGACGACACTTCCGCGCACCGCCTCATCGGCAAGATGCTATTCCTCGACGCGGTGGTAGGGCCCAACCCAGTTTACCGGTTCGCCACGTCATAGGATGCCACATGACTTGATATGTGAGAGTCTACAAAACATGAGCTTGTGGTGTTGACGAGGCGGGCGTGATGTAGCCGACTCTACGCAATGGACCCCGACACGCCCATCATCCTGTACATCAACAGCGGCGGCGGCGTCGTCAGCGCCGCAAGGCCCGGTACAGTGCCCAGTACACAGCCGAAGCCGAGTCCCTTGATTCCGAATCCCTCACCCCAGCGATTCACCAACCGGACCTGTTTGCTATCATATAAGCGCGTTGAGTGAGAGGCGACCTTGAAAAGTAGCTCTGTGACTCTCGCTGACGTAGGTGGTACCGGGCGTTTCTCGCAAATCGTATTATGTCGGGTGACTTGACAGGTACTGACTCTGACTGACGTGGGTGGCACCTGGCGTACTGTACCTTACACCACGGGACTGGCCATCTACGACGTGATGCAGTTCGTGCGGCCGCCCGTGTACACCGTGTGCCTGGGGCACGCCGAGTCCATGGTGGGGAGGGGGAGGGTGGTGTACCGTTGCTCATCGCGTCATCCGTCGCATAGTGCGTACCATGTTCCTGGGTCAAGTGGTCTGTGGTTGGGAGGCCCCATAGTGTACCGGTACTCGCCATGTCATCCCCCGCATAGTGTACCGATGCTCACCACATCATCCATCTCTGCACAGTGTGCCTGGGGCCTGCCGAGTCCATGGCGCGAGGAGGTGTTTGCCGCATGACGCGGAGCTCCATGTTCTGTTTGTTAGGTGGCCATATCGAGTGCCGTTGAGTCAGGCGAATTGACCATACTGTTACAAATGACCTTATTCTGCGGCGGCAGTGCTGCTGTGCGCGGGGGAGAAGGGGCACCGGTACGCGCTGCCCAACTCGCGGATAATGATCCACCAGCCGCACCACGTCATATCCGGCCAGACCTCCG
>Ga0307489_10003029_pt1 | contig 11179 bp, 15 predicted proteins | sample SB12metaG_FD_202247 | JGI IMG/M metagenome (GOLD analysis project Ga0307489, IMG submission 202247) | Sea-ice brine microbial communities from Beaufort Sea near Barrow, Alaska, United States - SB 1.2 | ecosystem: Environmental > Aquatic > Marine > Coastal | place: USA: Alaska | collected...
AAGTTTGAAAGCGGTCCATCATGTTTTAGTTTCAAGCGCTTGGTTCCAGGCGCTTTCAACTGAGGTTTGATAGGGGCAACCTGCACTGCCCCACCTTGCTGCCTCTTGCCTTGTTTCCGCCTCTTTGGCCCACTCTGCGGTTTGGATCGGCTGGTGGAGCGGCGGCGCCGAGGTCCAGGGGCTCACACTCGTCCCCTTCTCAGCTCAATATGAGCCGTTTATGACTCAAAATACCCCCCAAACATCCCCTGATGCTCCTTAATACCCCCTGACACCTTCTGAACACCCCCTAAACAACCCCTACATGCACCCCTATCCCACAGAATGCGCTCAAGTTGAGCTGAAGAGTGGACGAGTGTAATCCCCTGCCCAGGTCCTCTCCGGCGAGCATGAAGGATGACAGCGGCGCTGCAGCTAGCTCGGAGTCAAAGTCGTACGCCGTCTTCGTGGCTTCGCTGAACCCCTCAGCAGGGGCTTACACTCGTTCCCATTTCTGCTCAACTTGAGCTTACTTTGCCCCTTTCCGCTCAACTTGAGCTGACAAACAACCCAAATTAATCCGTGTATGTGTCGCGAAGGTGCTCAAGTTAAGGTCTTTCGTGAGCGGTGTGTTCCCGAAGGTCCTCAAGTTGAGCTCTGAAGTGAGCGAATGTACGCCCCTGCCCCTCAGCCGCGGCGCCAGCGCCAGCGTCGTCACCGCCAGAGCCCGACGCCACGGCGGCACGGGTTCGGTCTAGAAGGGTCTCCAGCGCCGCATCGCTCATGCCGCCGTCGCCGCCGGTGCCTCTTAAGACCTTGTCCGCCCCGAACCTGAGCATCTTGAGAAGCTCCGCCGTTCCGAGTGTCTCCATCTGCGCCGCCGCCGCCGTGCTGCCGCCGTTCAGGGGCTTACACTCGTCCTCTTTTTAGCTGAACGTAAGCGCTTTCTGTGGGATAGGAGGCATTGAGGAATGGTTTAGGGGTTGTTCTACGGGTGTTTAAGAGTTGTCGGGGGGGTGTTGGGGGGTGTAGAGGGTGTATTTCTTGTCAGATACGGCTCAAGTTGAGCTGAAAAGTGGACGAGTGTGAGCCCCTGCCGCGGTTGACCATCTGGTCGAGGTACAGCTTGCGCTCCGCACGGTGCTGGATCCGCTCCTCCACCGTGCCCGTAGTCAGGGGCTTAAACTCGTCCACTTCTCAGCTCAACCTGAGCCGTTTCTGACACAAAATACACCCTGAACACCCCCTGACACTCCTTAATACCCCCTGACACCGATTAAACACCCCCTAAAGAATGCCTGAATGCACCCCTATCCGATAAGTTGAGCCGAAAAGTGGACGAGTGTAAGCCCCTGCCCGTAGTGCACAGGCGGTACACGTGCACGGGCTTGGTCTGCCCGATGCGGTGCACGCGCGCCATCGCCTGTAGGTCCACCTGCTAGGGGGGTCATAGGGGTAGGATAGGGGTGTCATGGACGAAGGATAGGGGTCATACAAGGCGAATTTAAGCTAGTTTATGGGCTAGTGGTTAGTGGGTTAGTGGGTTAGTATTGGGGACTACAGTGGGATAGTAAAATAGGGGGGTTCAAACTAGGCTAGTTTGAGCTAGTTTAGGGGCTAGTGCTCAGTAGGCTAGTTTAGGGGCGACAAGTATAGTCACAGGGGCATCATAGGGGGGGCATCAAAGGGGAATCATAGGGGTATCATAGGGGTGTCAGAGGGGTATCATAAGGGTGTCCACCTGCGGGTCCCAGTCGGAGTCATACAGCACGGCGGTGTCGGCGGACTGCAGGTTGACGCCCAGGGCGCCGGCGCGCGTGGACAGCAGGAACACGTCCACCTTCGATCAGGGGCTTACACTCGTCCACTATTCAGCTCAATTTGAGCGCTTTCTGTGGGACAGGGGGTGCGTTGGGGTGTTTAGGGTTTTTGTTTCAGGGGTGTTTAGGGGGTGTTTAGGGGGTGTTTAGGGGGTGTTTAGGGGGTGTTCAGGGGGTGTTTAGGGTTTTTGTTTCAGAAACGGCTCAAGCTCAGCTGAGAAGTGGACGAGTGTAACGCCCTGCCTTGGAGCCCGGGCGGTTGAACTCGGCGATGTCGATGGAGCGCTGCACGCGGCTCACGCTGCCGTTCAGCAGGGGCTTACACTCGTTCCCAATTCAGCTCAACTTGAGCACTTCCTTCCACCGTATGACTCAACTTAACTCATGACGGTGTCCTGGAGTTGCTCAAGTTGAGCTCTAACGTGAACGAGTGTAAGCCCCTGCCGTCCAGGCGGTAGTACATGTGACCCCGCAGCGACAGGAAGCAGGGGCTTACACACGTCCACTTTGCGGCTCAACATAAGTGCTTTCTGTGGGATAGGGGGTGCATTTAAGGGATATGCAGGGGTGTGTAGGGGTGTGTAGGGGTGTGTAGGGGGTGTTAGGGGGGATGTAGGGGGATTGGGGGGTAATTTTGGTGTATTTTGTGCCAGAATCGGCTCAAGTTGAGTTGAAAAGTGGACGAGTGTAAGCCCCTGCCAGGAAGTCCGCCAGGATGTCGAGCATCATGGTGAACTGCGAGAAGATCACCCCGCGCCACGGCCCGGCGCCACACACAGCTCGCCGCATCATAAAATGCGCTGCTGCTTTACTCAATCAACAAAGGTAGAATGCGGTGGATGGCGTGGAGGGGAAAGTTTCCTGAGGGCCCGGCGGATGTTTCTCGCCATGTCGGATGCCGTCGGATGCCTTTCAACTCAAGAGGGTGGTTTCAAAATGCATGCGGATGACGTGTTCCTGGCAACATCCAGCAGGTCCGGGCCTCGCAGTTTCCCAGGGTACCTGAAACGGCGGTCGCCAATTCTTGAGAAATAGACGGTCGAATCGCCGTGTTGTACCATTGTATGGAAAATCTGACGGTCTATTGACCCAAGGTCTCAAATTCGAGACGCGTTGACCGCCATTTGAGGTACCCTGAAAAACTGCGAAGGCAGGCCGTGGGCCCCGCCACGCGGTGCCCGCGCGGCAGCAGCTTGGCCAGCAGGCGGTCCAGCATCTGCAACTTGCCCGAACCGTTGATCAGGGGCTTACACTCGTCCACTTTTCGGCTTAACGTAAGCGCTTTCTGTGGGACAAGGGTGCATTAAGGGGTTGTTTAGAGTGTGCTTAGAGTGTGTGTAGGTGGTGTTAGGGGGTGTAATGGGGTGTTCAGGGTTATTTCAAGACTGAAACGGCTCAGGTTGAGCTGAGAAGTGGACGAGTGTAAGCCCCTACCGTTGATGAGCGCCTCGGAGGTGGTGCCGTCGAAGTCGGGCTCGGCGCCCGGGAACAGGTACGGGTGGTTGCAGCACTTGCGCAGCTGCATGAACAGCGAGTTCAGTCGCTTCCAGTCGCCGTCGCCGCCGCCGCCGCCGCCGCCGCCGCTGCTGACGTCGTCCTTGTCGAAAACCTTCTCCTTGGCCTTGGCCTTGGTGTACTGGCAAAAGTTGAAATTAAATCGAAAGCTTGAAAGCAGTTTATCAAAGTTAAGTGTTCATCATAAGTTCATCATGAGATCATCCTACGTTCATCATGAGTTCATCATAAGTGAAGTTTTCAAGCGCTTTCATCACGGGTTCGAGGTGGCACGGGCGCGGCGGCGGCCACACCTCGGCGGCGAGGGAGTGCGCGGCCTCGGCTTCGCTGGACCCGGCCGCCGCCTCGCTCTCCAGCTTCAGCAGCAGGCTCGAGTCGCGCAGCAACAGGCGCTTGTACCAGAAGGTCTGCATGAGGCTGAGGGGGCAGTGCACGCGTGTCTCCGTGCGGGTGGGCAGATTCACCTCCACCTCCGACCAGGGGCTTACACTCGTCCGCTTCTCAGCTCAACTTGAGCCATGCCTGACACAAGAAAATGCCTTACAAACCCTAAATACCCCCTAACACCCCCTTAACACGGGCTACACAACCCCTACGCGCACCCTCTATCCCATAGAAAGCGCTCAGGTTGAGCTGAAAAGCATTTCTCAGCTCAACTTGAGCCGTGTCTGTCACAAGAAAACACCCAACACACCCTAAACACCCCCCTAACACCCTCTTAACACGAGCTACACAACCCCTACGCGCATCCTCTATCCCATACAAAGCGCACAAGTTGAGCTGAGAAGTGGACGAGTGTAAGCCCCTGCCTCGGACTTGACGCGGCGCAGGCAAAACGGCTTCAGCACGTGGTATGCCTGTTGCAGCGTCGCCGGGTCCACGGTGTTCGTTGTCAAGTTGAAAGCCTTTTCGAAGGCGGTGTCGTCGGTGAAGGTCTTTGGGTACAAGAACGCCAGGAGGCAGTACAACTCGCGCAGGTTGTTCTGCAGCGGCGTGCCCGTTAGCAGCACCGTGTGCCATAGCCCAAGGTCCGCTATCACACTGAGCTCTTCGGTTCAATGACCATGTTCACTGCAATCGAATTGACTCGATAATGGCAACGTCGATGATACCAGGCTTTACGTGATTACAAGGCGGCGGTGGCGCTTAGGTCCGAGCAAGGGCCGGTAAAGTGACCCCAAAATTGACCAGTTAGGAGGGGTAAAATTTTGATACTAGGGGGATATGAGGGGTGTATTAGGGGAGTCGTCTGGTGAAAATCAAACCCCAAGACCTAGACCCTAAACCCTAAAGTACTTTAAAGTCTGTTACCTGGTAAATTCTGGGGTCACTTTGACGGCCCTTGATCGGACCTAGCGGTGGCGGTGGCGGGGGCGGGGTTGGGGGAGTACCGGTACAGTGTGAGATAGTGTCCCTCGGCCTCACCGGCGGCGGATCCTAGACAGCGCCATGGAGGTGAGCGACGCGTCGTTCTTCACCTTGTTGTAGTGGCGCAAGTTGAATTTGAAAGCAACGTTTCAAAGCGGTCCATCATAGATCAGTTCTAAGCGCTTAGTTCCAGGCGCTTTCAACGTGGGTTTGATAGGGTCAACCTGCACCGCCCTACCTTGTGCCCCTCGTCCAGCACCATGCACTGCCATTGGATGTGGCTGGATATCGCGTTTGTCAGCGGCCCGTTGCCCGCCGCCAGGGGCTTACACTGGTCCAGTTTTCGGCTCAACACAAGCTCTTTGTGTGGGATAGGGGTGCATTTAGTGATTGTTCAGGGGGTGCTCAGCGTGTGTCAGGGGATAATAAGGTGGGTTTTAGGGTGGGTTTTAGAGTGCAATAGGGGTAATTTTCTGTGAGAAATGGCTCAGGTTGAGCTGAAAAGTGAACGAGGATAAGCCCCTGCCCGCCGCCATCTCGTACGTGGTGAGCGCCACGTCGAACGAGGTGGTGTCATTCAGGATCCTGTGCCCATGGGCTTACACTCGTCCACTTTTCGGCTCAACGTAAGCGCTTTAGCGGGATAGGGGGTGCATTTATGGGTTGATCAGGGGGTGCTTAGGAGGTGTTAGAGGGTATTTGGGGGTGGACAGGGTACATCTGTTTATCAGAAACGGCTTACGTTGAGCTAAAAAGTGGACGAGTGTAAGCCCCTGCCTGTGCCTCAGCTTGGTGCGCTCGTCGGGATCACCGGAGTGCAGCCGAACGATGCGCATCTCCGGGCACCACTTCTTGGCCTTCAGCCAGGGTCTTACACTCTTTCACTTTTCAGCGCAACTTGAGCCGTGTCTTCGGACACAAAAAACACCGAACATACCCTTAACACTTCCTGACACCCCCTTAACACGGGCTACGCAACCCCTACGAGCACCCCTTATCCCATAAGAAGCGCTCAAGTTGAGCTGAGAAGTGAACGAGTGTAAACCCCTGCCTCCAGCATCCAGGAGGATATCACCGACATCGGGCAAACCACCAGATGCGGGCCGGGGATTAGGGGCTTACACTCGTCCATTTATCAGCTCAACTTAAGCACCGTCTGTGTGCTAGGGGGTGCATCACTGGGTTATTTAGGGGGTGTATGGCAGGTGTTAGCGGGTATGAGGAGGTGTTCAGGGTGTATTTTTAGTCAGAAACGGCTCAGGTTGAGCTGAAAAGTGGACGAGTGTAAGCCCCTGCCGGGGACGTTCCGCAGATTCTTCAGCGCCCGGAAGAAGGCGATGGTCTGGAGGGTCTTTCCGAGCCCCATCTCGTCGGCCAGGATGGCGGGCGCGCCGCGGTCGTGCATGCCCACCAGCAGGGGCTTACACTCATCCACTTTTCGGCTCATCGTAAGCGCTTTCTGTGGGATATGGGTGCATTTAAGGGTTGTTTAGGAGGTGTGTAGGAGGTGTTAGGGGGTAGTGAGGGGGAAGTAGGGGGTAGTAGGGGGTGTCTAGTGGGTGTCTAGGGCGTATTTTGTGTCAGAAACGGCTCAGGTTGAGCTGAAGTGGACGAGTGTAAGCCCCTGCCCACCAGCCACGACACACCCAACAGCTGGTACTCGCGCATGGTGCCGCCGATGCCCTCGGGCTGGTCCTCCACGGGTGGCGGCACCGGCGGCAGCGCGGCGGCCGCGGTCGAGCCCGCCGCGGCGGTGATGCTCGTCAACACGGAGTTGGTGATGAACGGCCCCAGGGCCGCCAGGTGCTTCTGCAGAAACATAGCGCGCCGGAGTTCGTCGGTTGGTTTGTTGGCCGCCACCGCCGCGTTGTGCGCGAGGCGCGCCTGCTGCTCCGCATTGTACACGCGCGGCTTGGGGGCCTGCTTGACCACGGCGGGCTCGCGGGTGGGCGCGGGGCGGGGCACGCTGGGCGCGGATGACTTCTTGAGCTCGGAGTCGAACACGGACATCTCCCCGCTCTCCAGGGGCTTACACTCGTCCACTGTCCGGCTCAACGTAAGCACGTTCTATGGGATAGGGGGTGCTTAAAGGGGCTGTTTAAAGGGTGTTTAGGGGGTCTGTAGGAGGTATCAGGGGTTATTAGGGGGTATGTAGGTCATATTTTGTGTAGGAAAAGGCTCAGGTTGAGCTGAAAAGTGAACGAGTGTGAGCCCCTGCCGCTCTCCAAGTCGTAGTTGTTCGCTTTCAGCACCGAGTATGAAGGCCCGCTTTCTTTCAAACAGACTTCACATATTCACGGAGGTGATCTATTGCCGTCTAGGAATTTGCCCTTTTCTTGAGTCAGCTCGTCGGCCGACTGTTGATTATCATGAGTCCAAGACGAGCTGACTCAAGAAAAGGGACAAATCTATAAACGGCAATAGATCACCTCGGTGAATATGCGAAGAGAGCTCGTGGGTATCAAATTACAGTATTGCGTGGTATCGTGTTCGTTTTAAGGTATTGAGTGGTATCATGTTCGTGACAGGTGGCTTGACCCACACTGACGTGGTTGATACCGGGCCTTACCGCGTACCCCCGGACCACGATAATCCGGTTCTGCACAGCGCGGCGCGGGAAACGCGATTCGCCGCAGCCGCCGATGCCGTCGACGCCGTCGCCTCCGTCACCACCTTCGCCTCCGCCCGCGCTACCGCCGCCGCCGCCGCTACCGCCGCTGCCGCTGCCGCCGCCGCCGTCGACATCCATCGCCGCCGCCGCCGCCGCCGCATCCGCCTCCGCCGCCGCTAGCACCGCCGCCGCCGCCATCGCGGGCCGAATGTCGGCAGACTTCCTCACCGAGCAGTAGTGCCTGGCACAAACCACCTCAAAACGTCCTTCAACATATTCGCCCACCCTCGTTCCTTGAGAATGCCAGCTGCCTGATGTCTTGAGCGAATAGGCCGATTTTGGTATATCGCTTCCCGCGCCGAGTGCTGACGCTTTGTCCGCAACTCTGTATGGGCATTTCACCCAGGCGATATACCGCAATCGGCCTTATCTGGTGGGCCCTACCTTGCTGGGCTTCTCGTCCGGGTGCGCAGGAAACGCGACCAACACGTGGTCCGAGCCACCAGCCAGGGCCTCAAACTATTACGTCTAGCATCTTGAGTAAACACAGCTGTGTGACCTGGGTGGCCTCGGAACAAGGCGGCTATTGTAAGCATCTTCGAGGAATATGACAAAGTGCGTCACAGTGTTACGAGCAAAGCCAAGCATGGACCAATCACAGGCTCGGATCAAAGTGTTCTGAGCCTGTGACTGGTCCATGCTTTGCTTTGCTTTGCTTTGCTCGTAACGCTGTGATGCACTTTGACATACGGCTGTGTTGATCTGAGCGGCTTCGGAACAAATCTGCTTAAGTTGAGGTAAAAGGGAACGGAACGGGTGTAAGGTCCTGCCGCCAGCTGGCTTGACGAGGGCGCCGGACCACCACAGCGAATCTATGAATGCCTAGATTTTATCGCCGTTCCACAGGGACTAGTAAATGACGCTCGCAACGTCATCAACGCTCGCGACGTCATAAACGCTCGCAACGTCATAAACGCTTGCAACGTCATCCACCGCGATGTGATACCGTCAACTAGCCTGGTTTTGAATATCGCATACACACACGCCACACACACACCATTACACCATTACACCGTCTGTGAACCCTCGGTTATTGAATTAACAGACGTCCTACGACGTGGCAATCCTGATGTCATATCCTACGACGCAGCGAGCATTATGTGGTGCATCCCATGACATCTATCTTAAGCTGCTGGTATGCCGTGTCTTACAGGAGCTGAGTGAACACGAGCCCCTGGGGAAGCACGGGGGCACCCGCGTATATTGAGTCAAACGACGTCCTATGAAGCGGTGAGCATCGTCTGATGCATGAAGATGGACATATTCTCCATCTGGCCTCACCTTTTTTATAGGAGCCGAGGGACTGCGAGCACTTTGGGCGGCACGGACGCAACCGAGCGGACGCCGCGGGCAGGACCTCGATCTCCGGCGCCGCGGTTTTATCGTCGATGAAGTCGAGCATCTCAACGTGCACCATGTCCTACAGCGCAGGGTCACATGGCGTCGCTCACTCTGTCGGATCGATAAAACCCAAAGTCCAATCAAAATAAATGCGCGTCACCACGTCAAGCAGCTCGTGAAGAAAAGAGGACTCGGGCAGTGCGTGAAGCGTACTGCGTGCGTGCGTTACTGCAGTCTATGTCGTGGCCAGTCTGGCACTCAACCACGACGACTATGCTGCGGATGCACCGCAGATCCGCTATGATTGATATCCCTCATGTGGTCAGTGCCCAGGTACCTGGTAGTCATGAAGGAGGACACGGACAGCTGTCGAGGGGACTAACGTTGACGTCAACGCTCCCTACCTTGCCCTGGCAGAGCTCGCGTTGTGTGACGACCGCGCGGAAGTACGATCCTGCCAGCCCGGCGTCGTCCAGCGGCGCCGCGAGCTCAACCAGCGCGCCCTGGGTGAGCCACGATCTGGATGCCATTGTTTGTTAGTTTGCTAGGGCTTCGGTCCGACGCTCACCGGCGTTGGTCGAAAGCCGCGCGTCGCGGTCGACAGTAATGGAAGGGGGGGAGTGACAGCTGTGTGGTGTGGCGCACAACCCTTGGCTTGGTGTGTGGCTGTGGTCACGGGTTGTTGTTCTCAGTTGAAAAATTCAAAAACAGTGCACCCTCGCTGCGGCCTTTCGCTCGTGCCAGCCGCGCTCGCCCGGACGGTCCCCCCACCGGATCTGCGTGCGCCAGACTGCAGGCGGTGGCAAATTATTGGCGCGAATTCTCGTGGAGGATTTTAAAAGTGACGCTCCGCGTGTGACGCCCACTTCGCCGCTCGCGTGCAGCGTCTCCGAGGGTGTCGCGCGCACACGTCCGAGGGGTACGTGCGTGCTTAATTGGCGCGAGCACGGCCGCAGGATTCGTGTTCATTACACGTGAAGACCGCTAGTTAGTTAGTTTGTAGGGCAGGTATGACGAGGAGGCGGGGTGGGGAGACTGCCGGGTGCCGAATCGCGTGAGGGTAGAGGCAGGGGCGCTCATAGATGGCGCGACCCTCACCGCCCGCCGCGGCACCGGGAGTCTCGCCGCCCCTGCCCGCTGGCGCCGGCGCTGACATCAACGGAGAGGACGACGAGCGGGCGCCTCGCGTGACGGCCGAGCAGGACTTGAATAAGGAGGAAGATGGGCCAGCCGAGCTCGGGGAGGACGCCCCGGGCGGGGCTGGGGATGGGGGGTCCGGGGGGAGGCGCGAGCTGGAGCTGGATGGACGTGCGCTCGGGGCGGAGGCGGAGGCGGAGTTGGAGCGGGGATCACCGCAAGCTTCCGGTCCGGCGCCGTCCCCCGACGCAGCGCTCGGCGCGGCGCCCTCCGGCCCCACTCCTGCGCGCAGCGAGCTGTCCATCCGGTCGCTGGACACCGAGGACGAGGAGGACGACGCCGACTTCAAACCCGTTAACATGAATCCCAACTCCGACAACGACGACGACGACGATGATGATGACGACGAGGAGGAGGAGGAGGAGGACGGGGACGAGGACGACGGGGACGGGGAACGGGAGGAGGAGGAGGAGGAGGAGGTGGCGGGAACCGGAGAACTGGAGCGCGAGGCCCTGTCGGACAGCGGCGGCGACAGCGGCGACGACGCGGCGGCGGCAGCCGTGGAAGCGGCGGCGGACGCGGCGGCGGCGGAAACGGCGGCGCGGGCGGCGGCGATGAAGGCGGCCGACCGTGAGGCCGCCGGGCGGGAGGGTGGCGGCGGTACCGGCGGCGACGGCGGCGACACCACGGGGGATGAGAACTGCGGGGAGGAGGCGGAGATGGACAGCCTGTCGGCAAGGGCTTACACTCGTCCACTTCTCAGCTCAACCTGAGCCGTTTCTGACACAAAATACACCCTACAGACCCACTAGTACCCCCTCATTCCACCTAAACACCCACAAAACGACCCTTAAATGCACCCCCTATCCCATAGAAAGCGCTTACGTTGAGCTGAAAAGTGGACGAGTGTAAGCCCCTGCCTGTCGGACACCGATGACGACGAGTCGGACTCAGACGACGACGTCAGCCTCGTGCCGGAGGACTCTGGTGGGGCGGTACAGGTTGACCCTATGAAAGCCATGTTGAAAGCGCCTGGAACTAGGCACTCGAAACCACAATATGATGAGCCACCTTCAAAATTTGCTTTCAAATTCAACTTGCGCCGCTACACTCTGGCATCTTGAACATGTCTTACAGCTTCCGCGGCGGCGGCGACGACGCTACGGACGGCGAGGGCACGGAGGCGGAGGGGCCCCGGCGGGCGCCTGGGTCGCCGGCGGATACGCTCGGGACCCCGATACCCGCGGACCTCCTGGGCGGCCTGGCCGGCTCCCCCCGCCCCTCCTCCTTCTCGCCCCTGCAGCACCGCGTCCGAGGCGCCGGCGCTGGCGCGGAGGCGTCCTCGTTG
>Ga0307489_10003030_pt1 | contig 11177 bp, 16 predicted proteins | sample SB12metaG_FD_202247 | JGI IMG/M metagenome (GOLD analysis project Ga0307489, IMG submission 202247) | Sea-ice brine microbial communities from Beaufort Sea near Barrow, Alaska, United States - SB 1.2 | ecosystem: Environmental > Aquatic > Marine > Coastal | place: USA: Alaska | collected...
GCAGTGGGCGCAAAGCACATGTGCCCGTGCGACACGTGGAGCGTTGTCTCAACGCCACTCAGGGTCGGGCACCGGGTGGTGTCGCGGTGGGCGCAAACCCGGAAAATTACTCAACAGCTGAATTGTAACATTGTCTGGCGCCTGCGCCAACACATTCTGTGCGTTGACGCGGTAAGATGAGATGCAGGAAACGTGCTAAGAGTGAGTGCAGTTGGTGTGTAAGGCTCATCGTGGGGATGCACCATCGGGCTCAAAGGACGTTGGTTCGAAAATAAACGTGAGAGTGTGCCGCGCGCGCATTCTCGTCGAGGGGCGAAGGTGCTCTCGTGTGACGTGTTTGACGCAAAACGATATTCTCAATATAAAACTGATCACTCCGCTGGGCGCACTACGTTTACAGACTCAGCCTGGAAGTCAGAGCGGGCTCCGCTTCTAGGCTCGGTCTCAGATCATCGGATCGAAGTCGAGAGACTACGAGTCGAAAGTCGAAGGGTACATTTAGTACTCCTCAGCCTCCTCCTCGCCGTCGCCCTCGGCGGACTCGGCGCCCACCTCCTCGTAATCCTTCTCGAGGGCCGCAAGGTCCTCACGGGCCTCGGAGAACTCACCCTCCTCCATGCCCTCACCGACGTACCAGTGCACGAAGGCACGCTTGGCGTACATGAGATCGAACTTGTGGTCGAGGCGGGAGAACACCTCCGCGATGGCGGTGGAGTTGGAGATCATGCACACGGCGCGCTGCACCTTGGCCAGGTCACCGCCGGGGACGACGGTGGGGGGCTGGTAGTTGATGCCGCACTAGTGCTAGGGCCCGACACACACCGCTCGACACGTCAGAAAATTGCCATTAGAGTCAAGAAAGGAGGTTCAAAATGTGCTGAAGGACGTGACAAGCAATATCTGGCAGGCAAACGTGCAAAAGGACGTGACGTGGCAAGCAGTATCTGACAGGCCTCACCTTGAAGCCGGTGGGGCACCAGTCGACGAACTGGATGGTGCGCTTGGTCTTGATGGTCGCGACGGCGGCGTTGACGTCCTTGGGGACCACGTCACCGCGGTACATGAGGCAGCACGCCATGTACTTGCCGTGGCGGGGGTCGCACTTGGCCATCATGGACGCGGGCTCGTACGCCGAGTTGGTGATCTCGGCCACGGACAGCTGCTCGTGGTACGCCTTCTCCGCGGAGATCACGGGGGCGTAGGACGACAGCATGAAGTGGATGCGCGGGTAGGGCACCAGGTTGGTCTGGAACTCGGTGATGTCGACGTTGAGCGCACCGTCGAAGCGGAGCGACGCGGTTAGGGAGGAGATCACCTGCGCGACGAGGCGGTTCAGGTTGGTGTAGGTGGGGCGCTCGATGTCGAGGCTGCGGCGGCAGATGTCGTAGATGGCCTCGTTGTCGAGCATGACGGCGACGTCGGTGTGCTCCAGCAGGGAGTGCGTGGACAGCACGGAGTTGTAGGGCTCCACAACGGCGGTGGACACCTGGGGCGACGGGTAGATGGTGAAGCCCAGCTTGGACTTCTTGCCGTAGTCGACGGACAGGCGCTCGAGCAGCAGGGAGCCGAGGCCGGAGCCGGTGCCACCGCCCACGGCGTTGAACACCATGAAGCCCTGGAGGCCCGTGCAGTTGTCCGCCAGCTTGCGGATGCGATCGAGCGCGAGGTCAACGATCTCCTTGCCGATGGTGTAGTGGCCGCGCGCGAACTTTGCCCAGGGCCTGGCAGATATTGCTCACTGCGTCATAGGATGCTATTTACCTCAAGGAACGAGGGCTGGAAACGCGTTGGATGAAGTAGCGGGTAACGTCTGCATATCCCTACGTTGTTCGCGGCGTCCTCCTTGCCGGAGATGAGCTGCTCGGGGTGGAACAGCTGGCGGTAGGTGCCGGTGCGGACCTCGTCGATCACGGTGGGCTCGAGGTCGAGGAACACGCAGCGGGGGACGTGCTTGCCCGCACCCGTCTCGGAGAAGAAGGTGTTGAAGGCATCGTCGCCGCCGCCGATGGTCTTGTCGGAGGGCATCTGGCCACTGAGAGAGGGGACGGAAGACGGGGCGGGGGAAACACGTCAGTCAACGTAGGATGAGGAGAGGGATGAGGGGGGGCAGAAAAGCCCAAAAAGGGAACCACAGATAAGTCGTTGTATTTCGCGAAGGCGCCGCGGCGCCGGCCGCGCGACGCTCGCTCTCGCGTTGCATCAGACATCCGACGCGGAGGATGACGGATCGGTCTGTCCTGTCTGACTCGGAGGGCGCGCGCGTCGCAAGGTAAAGCGGGGCGGGTGGAGACGCGCGTTAGGTTATTCCCCGGGATGGGGAGACCCGTTTGGCCGTGAAAAAAAGTCAGCCTGTGCTCGTCTGCTGCGGCAGTCGCGCGCCGGGCGCGCTGACGGCGCGGCTGGACGCGAGTCTTTCGGCCGAATACACCATCAGAGGACTCCACTAGCAGTTCAGTCGGTCGGGGCGGGGCGGGGAGGTTCGCGCGCGGGGTGCATGTAGGTCCTCCGTGGGGAGGAAGCTGGCCGCGGTTTCGCGCTTTTTTTCTCGAGTCCGGGTTTCGAGTCCGGGTTTCGGGGACGGGGACTTACTCAGGCTGGATGCCGTGCTCGAGGCAGTAGAGCTCCCAGCAGGCGTTGCCGGTCTGGATGCCGGCCTGGCCAATGTGGATGGAGATGACTTCACGCGGCGCCCAGGGTCATACACAGTTCCCGTAGAAGCTTAACATGAGCGTCTTTGGGGATCGCGGTATTCAGATGGCTGATTCGACTTGTTGCAGGGACACAACGGCGCAAGTGCCAGTTGGAAAGGGAACGAGCGCAAGTGCAAGCCGGAAAGGGAAGGAGTGCGCGGGCCCTGCCATTTTTACGGGGGTTTGGGTGGTTCAAAGAGAGGTATGATGCCTCTGGAAGAATGATGCGGTCCCGGAGACCAAGACGGTTTTCTTCTCTTTTTGAAAACGTTGACCAGATCTTCAAATTGGCGCGGTTAGGGTTTAGACATTTAGAGGTTAGGGTTTCCAAACCCTTTGCCTTTTTAAACCTGGCTGGTGCACACGCGAGACGCGACGGGGCGGAGGTGGACACGGGAGGTGGACGTGGGACCTGGGACAGGGACAGCGAAACACGATTCCGCGAGTACAAGGAAGCACCAGCGCAGGCTCTCGCTATGCCCCCCGTGGAGGCGTGGGATTGGGACAGTGACGGGGACGGGTGCGGGAGCTGGGCGGCGGAGGACAAGTGTTGGTGAACAGGCCCGAAGGCAGCGGGGTGCGGGCTGGCGCGGGTCCGCCGGTCTACCGCACGAGCTTGTGGAGCTGGTACCGCCGCACGGTGTTCACGGATGATACCGCCACATCCAATTTCGCCCAGGTGGAAACAGTGCTCACGGCGGCGGGATGCTTCTGCGCAGCGTTAAGAATTGATTTTTTGTCGGCACCTTCTGCGCCAAGGTCAAAGGTCAAGGGCCAGCTATCATAGCTACGAGTAGCAGAAGGATTGTAAATCAGTCGAGGGGTGCTCGTGTTTATCGAGGACAAGTTATATATAAACCAATAAGTGACGCGGCGGCTAGCCTCGTGTTGCGCCCCGCACTCGTCGGAATGAGGTTGACGCTCAGCGCCTCTTGTCTCATTGCATTGACGTCAATCAACCCTCCTCGATTGGGAGCACAGCTATGACCGACAACTTTCATGACGGTGCTTCGTGACCTGAGCTGGGTTTTTTGTTTCCAATATATTTAAATTAAACAAATTGCTCTAAGGGCTGCTAGCTACCCTATGGGATATCGGGAGTCGGGCGTGAGCCCACGACAGCGCAATGCGCGCTGCCGGCTATGTCAAAAGTGAAACGGAAGGTTTTTCAGGCTTCCGTTGACTGCTAGACTGCTAGAGGGAATTGGGTGTGACCCCACAACGTGAGCACCATCTGCGATGCGTCCCGCCGGCTAAGTGTATGCTACCCTAGAGCGTGTGCGGTGCGGCTCCCGGCCTACACCCGCGCGGCCATCGCGGCGACGACGTCAGCGGAATGCGCAGTCCACCCCACGATGGCGTTCTGCCCCGTGATCAGGGACTTACAGTCGTCCAGTTTTCGGCTCAACGTAAGCGATTTCTGTGGGATAGGGGGTGCATCAAGGGGTTGCTTAGGGTATGTTTGGGAGGCATTAGGCAGTACTAAGGGGTGTTATGGGGTGTTCAGGGTGTGTGTTGTGTCAGAAACGGCTCAGGTTGAGCTGAGAAGTGGACGAGTGTAAGCTCCTGCCCGTGATCATCGCCAGCGTGGCCTTCTTGAACTCCGGGCTGTAGCTCGCCGTGGCGTCCTCCACCAGCAGGCACTCGAACCCGCGGTCGTTCGCCTCCCGCATCGTGCTCTGCACGCACACCTCCGTGGTCACGCCCGTGAAGATCAAGTGCGTCACGCCGCAAGTGAAAGCCCCGTACATGACGCTCGCCACGTCATCGACGATAGGATGACATTGTAACTCAATAAATCAGCGTTGGCAAATGCGTTGGATGACGTGTACGTGGCTCTGCGGTGTCTACGTGCGCTGCGCCCTCTCCTACCAGGCACCAAGTAGGCTCTTTGGCATAACATATGTTTAACTTAAGTCTGACGATTGCAAAATATTAAGTAGACCCTACCCAGCGCCCTGAGGTGCGGCTCCAGGTCAGTGCCGCAGAAGGCACCCTTGCCGGGCTTTAAAATGACCTTCTCGCCTGGCGCGTCGGCCAGCTCATCGATGAGCGCGTTGCCGGGCTCGCCGCGGATCAGCACGCGGCCGCGGGCCTCGCCGCCGCCGGTTAGGGGCTTACACTCGTCCACGTCAGAGCTCAACTTGAGCAACTCCGGGACACGTTCATGAGCTAGGTCGGGTTATACGATGGACAGAGGAGCTCAAGTTGAGCTGAATTGGGAACGAGTGTAAGCCCCTGCCGGCGGTGACCTGGCCGATGGCGGGGCACCGCCGCAGCTTGCTGGGCGGGCAGTCGCTTAGGTCCGACTTGCCGGAGGGTCGTTGGGAACATGCACTCGACCGAGATGAGAGCATGACTTACCTTCTGGGTGGATGCTCATACTAGTACCGACGTGCGGAGGAGGAGGGGGAGATTCAACGTCGGACGAGTGCTTGTTCTCAATCACCCACCCTGCCTTGTGCGCCTCCATCGTGTGGACCACGGGGGTCAGGGCCGTAACACTCGTTCCCTTTTATAATTCAATGGCAATCCTTTTTGTCATTGACCCCGTCGAGTATCTATCCAAGGAGCTGGTAGTTGACTTGAAACGGGGAACAAGAAAGCGAACGAATGGAAGGAGCGGCGCGGCCCCACCGGGGATGGCGGCGGTGCGCGCAGCGGCGAGCACCGACGCCGCGAAGGGCACAGCGGGGAGCAGCTGCGTCACGTTGTTGCCGAGGCTCGCGCCAAACCCGCCCGGGTCAACGAAGTCCTTCTGCCAGTCGATCATGATGAGCGCCGCGGACCCCGCCGGCCAGGCGAACGGCGAGGGCATGGCGGCCGCCACAGCGCCGGCGCAGTGCTTTGTGCCCGCCGCTGCCGTCGCCGCCACCCAGGGGCTTACACTCGGCCACTTTCCGGCTCAATGGAAGCACTTCATGTGGAATAGGGCGTTGTTTAGGGGTGGTTTAGGGGGTGATTAGGGGGTGTCAGGAGATGTCAGGGGGCAACTAAGGTGTATTTTGTGTCAGAAACGGCTCAGGTTGAGCTGAAAAGCGGACGAGTGTAAGCCCCTGCCGCCACCACCGCCGCCGCCGCCGCTGCGTTGGCCGCCCTGGGGAGCGCGTCGAGCGCCGCGCACACGGCGTCCACCGGCGCCGTGGCACCGAAGACGCCGCCCTGCATGTGCACCATCTTGATGGCCGCCGCGTGGTTCCCCGGGTCCGTGGCCGCCGTGCCGTCCTCCATCAGCAGGCACTCGTACCCGCGGTCGTTCGCCTCCCGCATGGTGGTGTGCACGCAGACGTCCGTGGTGATGCCGCCGAGAATCAGGGGCTTACACTCGTCCAATTTTCGGCTCAACTTAAGCGCATGCTGTGGGATAGGGGTGCAATTAGGGATTGTTTAGGGGGTGTGTAGGAGGTCAGGAAGTATTAAGGAGTATTAGGGGGTGTTCAGGGTGTATTTTGCGTCAGAAACGGCTCAGGTTGAGCTGAGAAGTGGACGAGTGTGAGCCCCTGCCGAGGATGAGGCGCTTGACGCCACAGCTCTTGAGCAGCAGGTCAAGGTCCGTGGCGCAGAAGCACCCCTTGCTGCAGCGGCACAAACTGAAATTGAAACCAAAGTTTGAAAGCAGTCTATTGTATTCCAGTGTCAAGTGCTTAGTTCCAGAGCAATCAACGTCGGTTTGATAGGGTCAACCTGCACCGCCCTACCTTGCCGGGCTTGTCAATGATGTCCTCGAGCGGCAGCGGCGCCAGCTCGGGGATGAGCTCCCACCCGGGCTCGCCGCGCACCAGGATCTTGCCGCACGGCCCGTCGTCGCCGATGCCGGCACCCATCTGGCGGCTGCGCCACCGCTTGTTGCCCGGCAGGTCTGCCAGGCTGCGCCGGTGGCCCCACCGCCAGGGTCAACCCAATATTACCTCACACCCGCCATGTCATCGCCGCGCCTTTTGTACCCTCGTTCATTAGCGTAAATGGCACCTCCTGGCGTGCCAAGGCAAGCAATACCTGCCAGGCGCTTTCCCACCACGTCATCGACCCGCGACTTTAGCCCTCGTTTGTTGAGCGACATCGGCATCCTACGATGCGGCGAGCAATGTGGAATATCGGGCAGGCCTACCTCGCGTGTGTGGATGACGCGCACGCCGGCGGCCCGCGCCGCCGCCAGCACGCGCCGCAGCGGCTCGATGGGCGCGCGCGTCAGGCTCACGTCGTACCCCATCTGCGCCACGCACCAGGGGCGTACACTCCTCCACTTTTCAACTCAATCTGAGCCGCCGTTTTTGTCGCGGAAACCACCCAATGTGTCCAACAAAACTTGCCTACCAGGTCAGTTGAGCACAGAAAGTGGGGGAGTGTGCGGCGGCCCTGCCACGTAGCCGGTGGGCCCGCAGAAGTCGACCTGCATGTCGATGAGCACGACGGCCACGTCGTCGGCGCGCAGCGGGCCGTCGTACGGCCACGCGTACGGCGTCGCCGACCCAACCTGCGCCGCCGCCCAGGGGCTTACACTCGTTCACTTTTCAGCTCAACTTGAGCCGTGTCTGACACAGAAAAATACCCTGCACGACCAAAACACCCCCTAACAACCCCCTAACACGGGCTACACAACCCCTACGCGCACCCCCTATCCCATAAAATGGGCTCAAGTTGAGCTGAGAAGTGAACGAGTGTAAGCCCCTGCCTGCACCGCGGCGGACATACTGCTCACTTACTTGGTCTTCTTGGAAGCCTTGCCCACCTTAACCTCGCGCCAGGGCCTGACACCGCTTCCCCTCACTGTCTGCTTGCTCATAGTGTACACCCGCACACTCGCCGCCTCCTCCTCCCTGGCTGGCCTGGCGCGGGGTGCCCTCACTGTCTGATTGCTCATAGTGTACGCGTACACACCGCCTGCTCCGCCCCGGCAGGCCTGACACGGCGCCCTCTGACTGTTTGAGTATAGTGTACCGGCACACCCTCGCCGCCGCCTCCTCTCTGGCCTGACACGGCGTGCTGACTGTTTGCTCATACTGTATCGCGCACGCTCACTGACAACGAGGCGAGAGCCTGTACTCGTATAAAGTGAAGCTGGGACTGGAAGTGAATCTGAAAGTGAAGCTGGAAGCTGACGGTGGTGCATAGAAATCCCCGAGATTAGGACGGCGTCCGGCACATGCCAAGCAGCACCCGCGCACGGAGAGCTGGAGGTGCTGACTTCAGAGGGAGCGGGAGCGCGGAGTCAGGGCGGCACACGTGGGATGTCAATGCGCGTTTACAAGTGCCTTGCCTTGTCGGTGCTCGACTCAATCCGCTCCGCCTGCTCCGCCTCGAGCCGCTGCTTCTTCGCGAGCCGCGACAGCTGCTGCTTCCTGAAGTACCACGACAGGCCCTTGGCGGCGACGGCGAGCACGATCCACCTGAGCGCGCCGGTCTGCTCCAGCACCGCGGTCAGGACGGTGATGCGTGCCACGGGGTCGGCGAGGAACAGGAGCGCCTCGGATCAGGGGCTTACGCTCGTCCACGTTAGAGCTCAACTTGAGCAGCTCCAGGACACCGTCATGAGTTAAGTTGAGTTGTACGGTGGAAGGAAGTGCTCAAGTTGAGCTGAGATGGGAACGAGTGTAAGCCCCTGCCTCGGATTTGGCGTCGGTGGCGAGGGAGAGGAGGTCGGCCGAGGAGTACTGCGCCGCCTTGTAGAAGAACCCGCAGAGCAGGAGGAGCAGCGCGGTCCTGAGGTTCATGCGGAGAGGGCGGCGGGGGCGACGGCGTTCCGACGCGAGGCGTTCCGACGAGAGAAAGGGGGCGGAGAGGACGTGCGATGCGTGTGAAGGGTTGATAACGCGTGCGACACGCTTGTGCGGCGCGGGACAGCTTGTGCGGGAAGCGCCGTTATCCAGTCGACCAATCACAGCGCGGGAAATTCTGACGAGTCGCGACCCCTCAAATACATCAGAAGCAGTCAAGCAGATGACATTACGTTACAAAAAACGGCTTGTGTGTACACACAACGCGTTGCTGACGTGGCCCACGTCGGTCGCCTTTTCGTGCAGTTTCAGGCCGTTCCCTCCAATGAAAAGGCTATGAAAAGGCGGGAGAGACACGTGAAACGGCTGAAACTGTGAAAGGGCGCGCTTTGGGGCGCGTAAACTCGACAGCGCTAGAGTAAAGTGACGGCCGAGACTCGCAGCCTCGTCACAAACACAAAACCCCGACGCTACTGTAACCCGACGAACATATGGCGGCAGGCAAGGGCAAGCCGGCGAGGGAGAAGCTGCAGTTCAAGCAGGTGCTGCTGCAGCTGTCGCCGTTCTACTGGCAGGGCAACACGTCGTGGGCATGGAACTTCAAGGTGCCCTTCTGGACCGGTAAGTGAATCTCCCGCGATTCAGCGATGCCGAACCTGTCCTATCCCGAATGTGTCCGTCGGCGCAACCAAAGCGCGCGCGCGACGCCGCGCGTACCGGCATCGGCGCCTGTTTCGATCAACGACTTGCATGCTCTGCGACATGTGTTGAACGCCTCGGCCGCTGATTAGTCGCTGATTAGCCGCTGATTAGATTAGCCGCTGATTAGTCGCTGATTAGCCGCTGATTAGATGGCCGGTGTCGTGCTCTGTGTTTGCAGGCTCCGGCGAGATGGAGGCTTTCTGTGAGCTCTTCTTTGACAACCTCGCGACACTCCTGGGCGTCACGAGTGCCGCCATCGGGGACATCGGCTACCGCCTCATCGCCGCGTCCTGGCGCCCGCCCCCCGCCGCCTACAACTTCATGATCGCGCAGGAGTGGGAGAAGATCTACTACGAGGTGGGTGGGGCACAGCCGCGGTTCTCTCGCGTCTCGGCCCGGTATACGAATCATAACGCTTTCCCGCAAAACCGTCCCGTATAAACATCAGTGATGTCCTCGCGGAGAATCCGTGTCGCGGTGAGCTCTGAGCTGACGATACTCGGTGGCGCGTTGGACCCTGCGGCGAGTGGCACATCCCCGCCTGCGGCGTCGCGCTCTTCTTCGGCAACCTCTGGTTCGCGTGGCTCGCCACGCGCCTCGCCACCAAGGCAGGGTCTCTTCCCACTTACCACTCAAGACAAGACACGTGGCCACGTGTCGGCACAATTCACTCTCTAGCTGAACTTGAGGGAGGATGAGTTGTGTCATGGGAAACGCGGCTCAACTTGAACCGAACAGGAAGCTAGCGGCACGGCCCTATACGGAGGAGGACCGCCTGGACGTGACCGCGCAGCCGTACGGCATGAACACCACGGTGATCTTCATCACGCTGTACGCCATGTCGCTGCCCGCGCTGGAGATGGCGCAGCTCAAGTTCAACCCGGGTGTGGACGCCACCACCGACCAGATGCAGGTCGCGGCGCGCAACGCAGCCGAGTACGGCTGGAAGGTGTCCGTCGCTGTCAACTTCATCATCGGCATCTTCGAGGTTGGGCCTGCCCGATATCCCGACACTCCACACGCGCTTGGAAACCTTTAATCAACGGCCACGCCTTTCCTTGACGCGGCCAGTCATATATACCAGGCCAATTGCCCGCCAGTCGTCGATCCTCGGCACGCATTTAGAACCCCCGTTTCTTGTGCATGTATATGGTGGCATCTTGTGACGCGGCGAGCAATGTGTGGCAGGCCCTAGGTGTAGGTGTGCGGTTTCTTCCTGGGCGACCTGCTGCGCTACGCGCTGCCGTCCGCCGCCATCTACGTGCCGCTCGCCGGCGTCGGCTTCGTGTGGCTGGCCTTCTCCCCCATGATCACCATCGCGCAGGAGCCCATCATGTGCTTCCTGCCCTTCCTCATCGTCGTCACCGGCTTCTTCGGCAACGTGCGCTACCCGGTCTGGGGTGGGGCCGCCGCCGCAGATATCACACCGCCGTAACGACCACCCATCATCCACACGCATTTTGTGTCCCTTTGTTTGAGTTCAGGTGGCATCCTATGACGCGGCGAGCACAATTATCCGCAGAGCCCTACCCGTAGGCAAGGTGACGTTCCCCATCGCGCTGATGGCCATCGGATTCTCCACCGTGTTCGGGTGGGCCGGCGCGTGCAAGCACTCCACGGACACCATTGCGTTCAGCGACTACCCGCGGGACGACATCAACACCTCCGTGGCGGCGTTCTACAACGGCGTGCACCCGGTGACGGGCGCCGCGTACGAGACGTGCACCGGCACCGACGGCAACAAGGCCAAGGCGGCCTTCGACAACTTCGCCTTCAAGGCAGGGGCTTACACTCGTCCACTATTCAGCTCAACTTGAGCCGTTTCTGACACAAAAGCACTCCCTGATACCCCCTACCACCCCCTGAACACCCCTGAAACAACCCCTAAGTGCACCCCTGTGACACTAAAGGCGCCTAAGTTGAACTAAAGAGTGGACGAGTGTTAGCCCCTGCGTCAAGGGCGACATCTTTGGCGGCTTCGGCAAGGGCCTGGCCGGCCTGGGCGAGAGTGATTTGATGGGCGACTGGCTGGCCCCCGCGCTGCTGTTCGGTATGATCGGCTTCCTGGGCA
>Ga0307489_10003032_pt1 | contig 11177 bp, 15 predicted proteins | sample SB12metaG_FD_202247 | JGI IMG/M metagenome (GOLD analysis project Ga0307489, IMG submission 202247) | Sea-ice brine microbial communities from Beaufort Sea near Barrow, Alaska, United States - SB 1.2 | ecosystem: Environmental > Aquatic > Marine > Coastal | place: USA: Alaska | collected...
GCTGCATTAGTGGTACACACATCAGCACCACAGACGTGGTGCAACGTCGAGAACTTGAGGTCGGGGCGCCGCCACACCCGCAACGTACCCGTGTGTGACTTGCGCCGTGCGAAGGAAGTCGGGTTTAAGGTTCAGGCTGTTTAGAGGCTTTCTGGTTTAGGGTTTCCAAGGATCCACCGATCCGACTCGCCCCCCGCCCCCTCGGCTCCATCCCAAATCTCAGCGTCGATGGGAAAGGTTGGAACGCGATTAGCTGACCCGACTCGCCCCCCGTCCCCCCGCGAATCCACCCAAAATGTTGCTGGGATCCCGAAATCAAGTTGAGTCGGCCTAAGCACATTTTGTGGGATACGATGGGTGCATAATTTCCCCCCAGTCTATTAGACAGGGGGACACGGGGAGGTGTGACAATAACAGCTTAAGTTGAGCTGAAAAGTGGACGAGTGTAAGCCCGTACGTGCTGGCCAACATGAGCGGCGCTATCCTCGGCATGCAGGCCGAGCTGGGGTTCCGCGGGCCCAATTACGCGGTACGACAAAGTGCGCCAAACCACTTAGCGACTTAGTGAGACTTAGTGCTAAGTCGTCCAAATGAAGAGTTCTGATCGGTCGAGCGGGACTTCTTAACACTAAGTCTCACTAAGGCGGCAGGACCGGCGCACTTTGTCATACTAGGACTCAAGACTAAATCCATTCACTTGAACAACCCATCACGTCTAAGTGGACCTGGCATCCCATCAACGTGAGACTCACATCCTATTGACGTGAGGCTACAAACGTCCTGTGGACTTGAACCGCCAACTACGCCGAACACCACATCGAAGTGAATCTAAACTTCTGTCGGCGTGAGACTGTGAACGTCCTTTGAACTTGAACCTCCAACGCCGAACATCACATCGAAGTGAATCTAAACTTTTATCGGCCTGAGACTAAGACGTGCTTTGAACCCGAATGGCGAACTGGCAGGTGAACACGGCGTGCGCGACGAGCAACTACGCGTTCATCAACGCGGCGATGCACATCCGGGCGGGGCAGGCTGACATCATGCTGGCGGGGGGGACCGAGGCGGCCGTCACCCCCATGGGGCTCGCTGGCAGGGTGTTATGTGTCATATAGTCAAAGGTAGCTCTACAACTTCGGTCGGAGAAAGAAAATATTCCTAAGTTGTTGACAGCAATGTCTCTGAGACCTAATACTATGCTAACAGGTTGAGGATGTGATCTAATCTCAACCTTGTACTCGTTCAAAGAGTTATGGCTCGCCGTTTCTTCAGGTATTGCCACTCCTTTGGGGATTAACCCGGCGACTGTCCCGGCGGGAGGCCCCGTTGAACGCGGAGCGCCGTGTTGAGTGGTGCCGTGTGCCGCTGTGAGATGACCATACTGAGGTGGATCAGACATTGATGCCGGACTATAACCATACTGACGTGCGAAGCGAAGTGAGTGACACCAGGCCGTAGCCATAACCATACTAACGTGGGGGAGTCAGTGAGTGATAGCGGGCCGTGGCCGGAGGGTTCATCGCGTGCCGCGCGCTGAGCTCCCGCAACGACGCCCCCGCCGCCGCCAGCCGGCCATGGGACAAAGGCAGAGGCTTACACTCGTTCCTATTTCCGCTCAACTTGAGCTTACTTTGCCCCTTTCCGCTCAACTTTAGCTGACTGTTTCCCCCATATGACCCCAGTCAACCCGTGGATGTGTCCCGAAGGTGCTCAAGTTAAGCTCCAACGTGAGCGAGGTGTCCCGAAGGTCCCCAAGTTGAGCTCTGAAGTGAGCGAGTGTAAGCCCCTTGACAAAGGCCGCGATGGGTTTGTGATGGGCGAAGGTGCGGGTGTGCTGGTGATGGAGTCACTGGCGCACGCCAAGAAGCGCGGCGCCAACATCCTGGGCGAGTACCTGGGCGGCGGGATCAGCACGGTAGGGCGGTGCAGGTTGACCCAATGAAACCCGAGTTGAAAGCGCCTGGAGGTAGTCTCTTGAAGCTCAAACATGATGGACCGCTTTCAAACTTTGCTTTCAATTTCAACTTGTGCCGCTACAGCACGGACGCGTACGACCTGACCTCCCCACGCGCCGACGGCCGCGATGTCATCCTGGTAGGCCGGCCTCCTTACTTTCAACCCTCCATTCTAGTGCCTTGTCTGTAAAGCGTACTATATATAGTATCTCGTACTACCCGCAGTAAGTAGGCGTTCGGTGATTTTGACCAGAAGTCATTTGACTTTTGGCCACATCACCAAACTCCAGCGTACTAGGAGTTACTAGCCCATAGACTAGGCACTAGAGGTACATGGCATCCAATGACGTGGCGAGCAATATCTGGCCGGCCATAGGACAAGTGCATGGCATCCGCGCTGAAGGACGCCGGCATCAGCGCGGACGACGTGGACCTCGTGAACGCCCACGGTAGGTTGACCCTATGAAATCGGCGTTGAAAGCGCCTGAAATTAAGCAATTGGAACTATAATCTGATGAGCCGCCAACAAATTTTGCTTTCAAATTCAACTTGCGCCGCTACACCACGGCACGTCAACGCCGGTGGGCGACCTGTGCGAGGTGGCAGCGATCAATGCGGTGTTCGGCACCCGCGGTGGGGGTGACACCCTGAACCCTAAACTCTAAACCCTAAACCCAAGGCCGTGTTCAGCAGCCGCGGTGGGGGTGCCGCATGTTGTGGAGCCAGGGTTCAAACCGCTTGGTTTCAGCGCTAGAGACAGAAGTAAGGTGGACTGCTTTCCAGTTTTCCTTTGGGTGTCTGCTTACGCTTCCGCGCTCGAGACTGAAATGAGGTGGACTGCTTTCGAGGTTTGCTTTGGGGCGTTCAGGTTACGGCCGTACACAGCGGGAAGGCGTCGATGAAGCTGAACAGCACGAAGAGCATGCTGGGGCACTCGCTGGGCGCGGCGGGGGCGCTAGAGGCAGGGGCTTCCACTCGTCCACTTTTCGGCTCAACGTAAACGCTTTCTGTGGGATAGGGGCTGCGTTTAGGGGTTGTTTCACGTGTGTGTGCGTGGAGTTAGGGGATATTAGAGGGTGTTTAGAATTTATTAAGTGTCAGAAACGGCTGAGGTTGAGCTGAGAAGTGGACGAGTGTAAGTCCCTGGCTGGAGGCCGTGGCGTGCCTGCAATCCATCGCACGCGGTGCCGTGCACCCCACCATAAACCACGACCACCCCGAGGCAGGGGCTTACACTCGTCCACTTCTCAGCTCAACTTGAGTCGTTTCTGACACAAAAGCACACCCTAAACACCTCTAATACCCCCTACCACCCCCTAAACACTCCCGAAACAACCCCTGACTGCACCCCCTTTCACACAGAAGGTGCTTAAGTCGAGCTGAAGAATGGACGGGTGTAAGCCCCTGCCCCGAGGACGGCGTGGACTTCGACGTGGTGCCCAACGAGGCGCAGGACTTCCGCGTACGGCCTAAAACCTGAACCCTGAACCCTAAACCCTAAACCCTAAACCCTAAACCCTAAACCCTGAACCCTGGGACATCCGCGTACGGCCTGCCAGATACTGCTCGCCGCGACATACAACGCATTTTGAGCCCTCGTTCTTTTTAGTCACACGACGTCCTTGACGTGGCGAGCAACATGTGGCAGGCCGTACTTGCGGGTGAAGGTGGCGCTGTCCAACAGCTTCGGGTTCGGGGGTCACAACTCCTCGGTGCTCTTCGGCGAGTTCACCGGTTAGCAGCCTTCATTTGATAGGGTTTTTTGTGTTAGCTTCACGCGGTGCCGCCAGGTTGATAGGAGGTAGTTTCGAGAGGGTGGGTTGAGTCTAATTTAGCTAATAAACGTGTTTCGTTTAATTCAGCGTAGCATACCAGCCGCCGTCTTTGTGGTGGAGCGCCCGCGAGTAGCTCTAAGACAGCGAACATCGAGATAAACTAAGTGTCTACCTGCCCCATGCCATGCTGCCGTGCCGTGCCAAGCCATGCCGTGCTGCCCGATCCCGGTGAGAACCCTTTATACCCTATGACAAAACAAGTGAAGCTATGAACTTTATTTCAATTTATCAATGTTCTTTTTTCTGTTATTTACTGATTTGTGATTGGTCGAGAGGTCAGAATCGTCCTCTCGACCAATCACAAACCAGTAAACATCAGAATAAATTCATTGAAAGATTGAAATAAAGTTCATAGCTTCACTTTGTCATACGAGTAGTATAAAACCACAATAATCATCATCCGATTAAATCCTGAAGGGATATCGATGGGGCGAGTCTTCGAGTCTCCCCGCCCACACACACGGTGTGTGACAGCGACCACGACGGCAACGTAACCCCATGATATTGAAAACAGAAAACAGTCTAGGTTGAAACTTGTTAACTACGAGCTGATCACTTTTGGTTTTCTACGTTGTTAACTCACACTTTCACATGCGCCACCTTCGCCGCGCCGGGCACCGGTCCCCGTCACAGCTTGACGAGCGCCAACTCCGCCGCCCCGGTGAACATGACCGCCCCCAAGCACGCGCCCATGATCATCTGGCCGGCCGCCATCGCCGCGACCCACCGCCGCGCGCGCCGCACCGCTCCCCCCACCTCCTCCTCCCCCGCCGCCCCCGCCGCTGCCGCCACCGCGGGCCTCAAAGAAACACCGAACAGGTACACCGCGCCCTCCGCCTCCGCCGCCGCCATGGCGTGTGCGTACCGCGGCCCCGGTGCCTCCGCCTTCTCCGTCGCGTAGGGCCTGCCAGACATTGCTCGCCACGTCATTGGGTGCCATATAACTGAATAAACGAGGGTTCAAAATGTGTGTGGATGATGTGGCGGGAAATGTATACCAGCTCGACCCTACCACCACCCCTGCATCCCCCGCTCCCCCCGCCGCGCCCCCGCCAACCCCCCCCGCCCCCTCCGCCGCTGCCGCCTCGGTCGGCTGTGCCGCCGCCCCTCCCCCCCAGCTCGAGGACCCGTCCTCGCGTTTAGTGCCACCGCCGTTCAGACTGTGCAACAAAGCGACGAGCGTCCGATTCTCCATCGACGCCTTGGGATACATGAGAAAGGTCACGATCAGCGCGACGACGGCGACGATGGTGAGAGCGAGGCGCGCGGTGTACAGCGTGTCGTCGTCCGGCCACACCTCCCTGGCCATCTTCCGCCAGGGCCTTAGACCTGACAGTGTCTGAGGGTTGAACAGTGGTCAGTGGGATATCTCCATTGCTTGCCTCATCGGTGAGCTGAGCTGAAGAGAACGCCTGTCAAGGCCGGGGGGTTACACTCGTTCACTTTTCAGCTCAGCTTGAGCCGTGTCTGACACAGGCATAACACCCTACACGACACCCTAATCACCCCCTGAGAACTCCCGTCATACGGGCTACACAACCCCTTACGTACACCGCCTATCCCATAAAAAGCGCTCAAGTTGAGCTGAGAAGTGGGCGAGTGTAAGCCCCTGGTCAAGGCCCTACCTGTTGCGCTCGCACGCAATACATGATGCCGGAGCCCGGGAACAGCAGCGCGGTGACGGCGTGTGCCGCGATCCCCGCGCGGCTCGTCATCGGGATCACCGCCACGAGAAACCCGCTGACTCCCGACACGACCGCGAAGGCTAGCACCTGCTGCCCCATCGCCTCGCCGTCGCGCGGATTCACGCTCTCCAGCACCTAGGGCCTTGACAGACAACGCTCGCAATGTTATATGACGCAGAAAGAGAGAGGGGGAGGGAGTGAGACACGCTTCTGCTTGCATAGGAGGCGCCAGGCTTTCGCCCTGGTCCCCCCACGTTGTCACGCCGCGCGCTTGCTGGCCAGTCAGAGGCGCCGATCTAACACATTGCAAGAAACGAGGCGAGGGTCAACTGGGTGTCGATGACGCGGCGGGCGATATCTGCTTGTCCCGACCAGCAGCCGCGCCTGCCATGCCGCAGTGAGGCTGAGGATTACGGCGTACGTGACACACGCGGCGGCGAACAACGCATGCGGCGCGCCTTTCGTGTCGAAGGTCGCGATCGACAGGTACCGCACGAGCACCGGACCTCCGACACTTGTGCCGACTGATGACGCGTTCTCGAGGCGTTGCAGGCGCCAGTCAAGGTACAGGGCGCAGGCACTGAGGCTCAGGAACAGCGGCGCGCCGAGGAGGGGCACCAAGGCCAGGGCGGCGGGCATGGCGCCGGAACCCCGGCAACGTACCGCAGCCGCCCCGGGGGCGCCGCGCCGCAAGCGCACGCGTTCGTGGTGAAGTGAACGGAGGTGACAGGACCGAATAAAACGCTCTGGTTCGGCCGCCCGCCTCGGCCTCGGGACTCGAGACTTGAACCGAAGACTCGCCCCCATCGATGTCCTTTAGGGTTTATCGGATAATTATTGATGAGGTTTTATACTAGGGCATAAAGGGTTTTACTGGCGCCCCCGCGACCCTCCAACGAGCGTGTACGCCTTCATGACACGCGTACCGCGCGCCTCCACACACTTGTGGTCAAACACACACGACAGTCGGTACCCACGCACACCCGTGCTTCCTTGAGCTTTCACCCGCTCTCCACGAGCACGCGACGTCTATGCGACGCACACGAAGCTAAGAACGGCAGCTCAACCAGGACAGCCCAGCACCAGCACGAGCCCAGCACCAGCACGTGTCTTACGACAAACTTTCCGAAGTAGCTGCCCACCGCGGTAGGCATCAACCCACATGCATATGTCTAGCTCTTCAATCGCCATTTTGTTTGATGACACTTATGCTCGTCGTATGTTTGTTTACAATCTCCCGTATCATAGAGCTATCGCCATAATTTATAAACCTTTTATAGTATCACATTTGGTCAAACTCCTCTGGGTCCCCTTGTGTCTTCGTCGTGCGGCGCGCCGCGGCCCTAGGTCGGTTGCTGCCGCACCCATGCCAGAGTCTCAGGGTGTTCTTGCGAAACACATTCACAGTCACCCTTATTCCACGGACAGTCGTGCTCCCGTGCCCACCGCAGCAAGTCCAGGTGCCCGCCCGCAGCGGCGCGTGCACATGTCTTAGCATCCCACTGGCACCCTTTCTCCCGCGCCCACTGCAACTCCTCCAAGTGCCCACCCTCAGCGGCGTGTGCACACGTCGCCGCGTTCCACGCGCAGAGGTGCTCCCGAGCCCATTGCAACACCTCCAAGAGCCCACCCCCAGCGGCGAGTGCACAAGGGTTGAGAGAACCGGACCGCCTTGCGGCACCGAGAGAATCATACCACGGGCACCCGCTCGCCTTCGCCCAAGCCAGCCGCTCGGCGGACGTGCAGAACTCCTTGAGCCGTAGCTGCACCCGCACTCCCTTGGGCCAGCGCGGAAGACCTGAGGCCAGCACGGCCGCCCCACCTGCGCGAGCATGGTGCGGTCAGTGGGGTCCAGCCGCTCGAGCACCTCCTTCGCAACGAAGTCGGGGTGCCTCTGCAGCAGGTCGAGCAGCGGGCACGTCGTCCGCTCCGCGACGAGCGCCCGCCACCGCGCGACGACGCGCCGCGCGACGGCCACGTCCGCGGGGCGTGCCGCCGCATGGGGGCGAGCCGCCGCCGTCGCCGCCGCCGTCGCCGCCGCCGTCGCCGCCGCCGTCGCGGCGACAGCTTCCAGCCGCCGCAGTACCTCCTCGACGAGGAGGTCGGGCAGCTCCTCGAGCACCAACACCCCCCTCCGCTCCACCACGAACGCCTGCCACCGCGCTACAATGCGCCGCGCGACTGCAAAGTCCGCGGGGGGTGGCACCGCGAGGGGGCGAGCAGCCGTCGCCGCCGCCGCGGCGTCAGCTTCCTCCGCCGCTCCACCTCCCCCCTCCTGCAGCACCGCGTTGTTGAGCTCTGACGCCTCCTCCCCCTCCCCCTCCAGGAGCGCGGGGTTCAGCGCCGCGTCAAGGCGGGCGTCGCCAGCCTCCCGCTCCATCACTCACACTTGATTGAGAGGCCCGGGGTGTCCCATGCGGCGGGGACGCGGGTGAAGGAGCAGCGAGACGTGGTGGCGCAGTGGGGGGAGGGGCGTGCGGTTAGGTTATGATCAAGAGGGGGGTGCCGACCACCCGCCTCACCGGCACCACGGCACGGCATAAAAGCCTCGGACGGTAACCTAACAAACACCATCGCTCGAAATCGCACCAGCATACCGAAGCAAACACAGCGTTCTCGTTGCCTCCGCCTCACCACTCCTCCGCCCGCCCGATACCTCACCACCGCGCGTCATACACACGCGCGGCTTATCATACAATGGCGTTCATGCGTCGAGCGGCCGCCGCCGCCTGCCGCGCGGCGATGGTGCCGCGCCGACTCTCAACTTTCGAGACCGCATCGAAATATCCGATGAACACGGCACGCCTTACCACGCTGCCGCAAGGATCCATCCGCGCCTCCCCGACTCACGGCTTCGGCCGCCGCGCGTACTCCCCCGACCCCCTGCCAGGGGGCAACCAGAACGGGTTCGACCCCTCCCGCATGGCAGGGCCCCGTTCAGCTCAACATCTCCTCTTGCAATTTTCGAGAGAACGAGTATGAGGCACAGGAACCCAGGGACAGGGTGTCTGGGCAAGCGCACTGTGAACGAGTAGCGTAGGTGAGGACGACACCTACTAGACTAGCCTGTAAGCCCCTGCTTCCCACTGAGCACAGTCATCTCAAAGATGCTGAAGCTGAGATGAAACCATCATGAGGTGTAGCGGCCCTGCTAGCGGGCCGCTGCCGCCGCGCCCGCCGCCGCCGGATCCGACCCCAACGCCGCCGGATCCGACCCCAACGCCGCCGGATCCGACCCCAACGCCGCCCGATCCGACCCCAACGCCCCCAACGCCGCCGGGCCCGACCCCGCCGCCGCCGGATCCGACCCCAACGAGCAGGTGGCGGACTCGCCAGGTTTAGGGTTTAGGGTTTAGGGTTTAGGGTCAACCCCTAAACCCTAAACCCTAAACCCTAAACCCTAAACCTGGAGTGCCCGCACGGCCTCGTGGGCCGCCTCATCGGCAGGGCGCCACGCCAGGGGCTTACACTCGTTCCGATTTCAGCTCAACTTGAGCTCTTCTGTCCACTGTGTAACCCAACTTAACTCATGAATGTGTCCTGGAGTTGCTCAAGTTGAGCTCTAACGCGAACGAGTGTAAGCCCCTGCGCCACACTCCGTCTCGCACTGTTCGCTCACACTGTGACCAAACACAGCACGCTGACTCACATGGAGGTTGCCCTCCGACACTGGTTTAAGCTTGAGAGGGAACGATTGAATGTGGCCCTGGTGATCGGCAGGGGTGGCGAGACCATCCAGGGGCTCCAGGCAGGGGCTTACACTCGTCCACATCTTTGCTCAACCTGAGCCGTTTGATTCACTGAAACCAGCAAGGCACCCCACCATATGGGACAAAAAGTGGTCACGTTGAGCTGAAAAGTGGACGAGTGTAAGCCGGTGGCTCCAGGCGCAGTCCGGCGCGCGCATCCTAATCGAGGAGAACTACGAGGGCGAGCCGCGTATGATCGCCGTGAGCGGGCCCAAGGGGTGCGTGGAGGTGGCCATGCGGATGATCGCGGACCTGCTGCAGGGCGGGCGCACCGCCGCCGGCAGGGCCTCGCTGTTCGCTCATACTGTACCGCTTTACCAGTGTACCCGTGCCCCAGTACACACTCGACGCATCCTCTTCCCTGGCCTGGCCATTCGTCCGTCCCCTGAGAGCCTACTCATAGTGTACCAGTTCACCCGTGCCCCAGAACACACTCGCCGCATCCTCCTCCCTGGCCTGGCCGCTCATTGTCTCACAGTTTGATCATACTGTACCGCTGTACCCGCAACTTCGAGTCCGACGCGCGCAAGGTGTACATCGGCAACCTGTCGTTCGGCATGGACCACCTCGACCTGCGGGACATGTGCTCGGAGTTCGGCGCCGTGGAGGTGGGGCCGCGACACACATAGTATATCGGACCTCGCCGCGCACCCCACGGCATTGGCATTGCAGACCCTCCTTTATAGAGTCAAGTGCCGCGAGTCAATGAGCTTGCCCGCCACGCCCTCCCTCCACTTCCTTGTCCCTGCAGACGCTTTCCGTTGTTTCAACATCAGTGCCACCCCGCCTGACATGGCACAACTACTCACCTCACCTCCCCTCACCTCACCTCCCTCAACCTCCCCCAACCTCTCCCAGCCTCACCTCGATTATAACGTGACTCCCGCGGCCCCGGTGGGAGGACTTGCGGCTGGTCATGGACCGCGAGACGGGAAAAAGCCGTGGCTTCACCTACGTCATCATGGGCTCCATCGCCGAGGCGGAGAAGATGGTGGGCGAGCTCAACGGCACGGACGTCGACGGCCGCGTGCTGCGCGTCAACATGGACAACGTCGACGCCTAACTGTCTTCAGATCACAGAGGGTGGGCGGCAGCAGGTGTCGAATTGATTGGGAGATATCGAGTCGGATGGATTAGTGAGACATCGTGTGTACAGGACAGACAACTTTATACAATAGACATAGCGTATCATCGTGTATAATACTTTGAGGAATCACAGCGTGCCAAATCCATGGTCGCCCAGTGTAGTGACCGCACCGCAAATAATAGACCAAGGCATCAGTACATTAGTTTACGACGCGGCTTGATGTCAACACATCGGTATTCTTCTGTGCATTTGGGTTCGTGCGGAGAGAAACGCGTCAGCGTGTATGAGGAGGCACCAGGCTTCCGCCTTAGCCCCCGTATTTGGGTTCGTACGGAGTTTCGTGTTGTTCATTTTTTTCTTACATGCATATTTATAAAAGATCGGTTGTTGCGGTTGTGGCTGTATTTCATCGTGGTTTGTGTGTGATCGTGTGTTCAGGCAGGGTGAAAGACTGAGAGGAATTTCCCACCGTGTGGGCGTCTCGCGGCTAGATGATCGGCTGACTGTGTTGAGGCCGCGTGTGGTTCTACGTCGTGGTCGCATCGGGGTGCGCTATTAATATGCTGCTTTGCCTGCTTCGTGAGCGCGTGCGTGCGGGCGGCGGGCGGCATGCGGTGGTTCAGCGCTGCCGGCTCTTCGCCTCGTCAGTGTATACAAATTTAGTGCGTGTTTCGATTTTGTCAGATGTCACGTGGTGGACAGAAGACGCGAGATTTACGGGAAAAGAATCTGGTCGATCCTGTCGGGCGTCTTGTTGTGGGCCGACGCCGGGACGGGGTCCCCGGGACCAGGGTCGCACAATCGTTCCCTTCGAAGCTCAACCAGAGTGACAGAATATCCATTCTCGTATCGATATCCAGGATGAC
>Ga0307489_10003033_pt1 | contig 11177 bp, 7 predicted proteins | sample SB12metaG_FD_202247 | JGI IMG/M metagenome (GOLD analysis project Ga0307489, IMG submission 202247) | Sea-ice brine microbial communities from Beaufort Sea near Barrow, Alaska, United States - SB 1.2 | ecosystem: Environmental > Aquatic > Marine > Coastal | place: USA: Alaska | collected 2017-05-06
GATTAACACTCAGTTTGGCCACAAATTCACGAAGGTGGACTATCCTGTCCAATATTACATTGACGATGTATCTTTTCCTTCACGCTATGATGTGGAGAACCAATACCACATGCAGAATGCAATTTACAACCCCATAAAAAAATTAACTGAAAATGTAAAAATTACTGCATGTAAAAGTGGATTTGGAATGGTCAATATAAATGGGGTTTTCCGGTGTTTTGGACAATTTTCGGAAGTATGTAAAAGCTCCAATGGAGGAAAGGTGGTGACCAACTGTGGAAACCAATGGATATATCAAACTTGTGCTCATCTGCTTCGTGTCGGTATATGGGCTTTCGATGAGTGTTTTGAAGAGGGAGTGTTAAAATGTCAAAACTTGAAAATTATAGACGTCATACTCAACACTGTCGAGAAGGCTGTATCTGCCAATAGCTATGCAGATATGTGTCGTACAGGATCGGACATATGTTTGATCGAAAATCAATTTTATGATATGGTCTTAATGAAATGCAGGGACTGTGAAAATCTTCTCGACATCGATGGGTTCCGAGACAAAGCATGGGACTCAATAGGTGACGTTGAAATGACATGCAAAGGGATGTATCCGGGAAGAACAATCTGTATATCTTCTGAAAATAGGCAAAGATACATGATAATACCCGCACCTGCTGGAATGGAAACTAATCCGAATGCAGCTTGTCGCCCCTGTCCAGTTACACCTCCCGTGGAAGGTACTTTCATCGCCAAACAATGTGTTTCCAATTGGACACACAGTCCATCTAACCCGAAGTACAGTCTGGTGTATTCAGGTCGTGAAATTGGTATCTGTGATTCCGATTGTGGTGCTGGTTTTTATTCCCAATGTTCGTCCGTTGAATCGTGTACAGAGTGTACGTGTGAATCTTCATGTGGTAGTGGTGTGGAAAATAGATACAATCAATTTTGCTGGGGCAACAATGCTGAATGTGACGGGAATAACAAGTTTGTTAGTACAGGATATGAATGTTTGAACTATACCTCAGTATCATGTCCTGTAGGTTCAGTGTACAGCAAAGGCGATCGGATAGAGAATATAGGCGATAAAGTTTTGACATTTCTCGATATGGTTGATGTACATAATCATACATGTTCAACTTGTAAACACCCTGGGGCCGATCCCGTCGTCGATTCGTATCGTTCGGATCGTTGTAATTCAGGGGAGTATTGGCCAGGCTGTGTAGAAGAAGGCTTAACACAAACTCCAGGCTGCACTCCATGTCCATCGGTCGAACACTCATCCTGGAAATATATTGATCAATATACGGAAGAATGTTTTTTCGAGTGTGAAAATGATTATTATAAATTCAACGGCATTGAATGCAGGTCATGTAAAGTTGATTGTGACATTGGATTCTGGAGACCAGCATGTTTCAAAGATGAAGAAAAATCAGAACTCTGGGATTGCAAGCCATGTAAGCTCATAGACGTCCAAGTTGACCCAAAAACCTTTTTTGAAGGACAATGTAAACAGGATTATTTCGAAAACATATGCCCTGGGACTGGTTATCATGCATCGTTGTCTTTGAATTATGATGGATGTCCTAGTTGCTACAATTCGTGCTCAAAGTGTGAAGATGGATCAAATTGTACTATTCTCGAATTGTGGAAGATGTGCAGTTTAGGGCAGAACTCTGATGATGGGGTGTGTGTAAGGTGTCCAAATATTGATGGTGAATCAGGGAACACCAAAGGACTTGACATTTCACAGTACGATTCTAAAGACCCATGTTCGTTCCAATGTGAAGACGGTTACTACAGTGATGAAGAATTAATGGACGGCCTGGTGTTAGCTACATGCAAGTTGTGTGTGACTAAAAATGATCCCAGTCATGGGTGTGGGGTTGGGGCTGTGCCTGCAGCGTGTATCAAAAACATGATGGGTCCACCACCATGTGTATGTGAACCTGGTTTTGTATTTTTGGACTCTTCTTGTCAACCTTGCGGAGATTTTATGTTCACAAGTGCATACGATTCTGGATATTGTCAGCAATGTCCGCCTGGTTACAGTGGAAACTCAAGATTTGGTAGTGTAGAGTGTGTACCATGTCCTGTTAATACAAATAGTCTGGATGGAAAAGAATGCATAGAATGTAAGACAGGAACCGACGGACAGACTGGGGTCTCACACTGTGGGCCTTGTGATGATGGGCTTCGGGCATACTTTCAAGAATGGGAAGGATTTGTTCGGAATTACAACACTACAAATGGTCAAGAAGAGTGGGTAAGGTGGAATGGGGCATCTCCAAATCAGTGTGAGATACCGTTAATGAGAAAAGACATACAAGTTTGCAACAAAAGTGGCGATTATCTAAGCATCAATTGGAAAGAGCTCAACAATGATAAAGTCGGATACATACATGACATTATACCAGAATGGAGCTGTGACACATGTGCAGATGGATTGGCATACTCTACAAACTTTGAATTCGATGTACCTTCTGTATAAATTCACAATGAAACATATTGAGAGACCAGCAACGCCACACTTTTCAATAGTATATAGGGTCTGATTTAGAAAGTTTTTCATCTGAAGATAGAGAATAACCCTGATATGGATGAAAACAAAATGCTTTCGAGCAAAACCGGTTTTGCAAAACCAGAAGATAATATATCAATAGAAAAATGTGCAGAACCACGGAGCCTGGATTTATCAGAGTTACCTCAAGCGCAACCTAAAACTATAGCCGTAACCGAGGGGATTTCTGCTGTGCCAATAGTTGCAGACGGTAGCGTGTACGACCCCAAAAAACCATACCTGTTTGTATCACTCGGTAACCACACAGTGCATCCATGCAACGAGGGAGAGATAGGATTTGATGCAACATCTAATCGGTTGATATCCTTTGTCTCTCTGCATGACCGTTGCGGTGTTATAGTATCTACAAACAAACATATGGATGTATTACAGGGCTTGGGTTATCCTGTTGTAGAGTGGGGGACAAAAGTTGCATTCCCTATGGCCAAGAGAGACATACGTAAGTCGTCTACATCTGAACCGTACACCGGAGGGCTCGTCGTCCACACGTTTTCAGAACCCATGGCGTTGCATAACCGCCTAAGAATCCTGGATAACAAGGTTGTTGGAGATGATTCATTTGACGGGTTAAACCACTTGGCAGGTGCATACATCCCGTTAGCCCTAGCTCTACAATGCGCAACTGGTGGGGATACACAAGTGAATCTTGTGACAACCAACAGTGGCCTTCAACAAAAAGCAGATGCTCGACCACAAGACCACTCTGTTCAATTTGAACTTGGAACAAATGTGACATCCCTCATGTTCAAAGATAAGACAGGAGGTAGCTTTGCAGCGGATAACGTTGTAACTATGTGTGCAGGTTGTGAAAACAACACTATGCCACTGACCATAGGACTAAATCAAATACGTCCTGGCTTCGAAGGACTCATGCAGAGAGTGTCAGGATCAACTGGTAGCTACATAACCAAACTGGTCGAGAAAATCGGAGTCACCGTTGGAAACGGAATGTTTGCCAATCACGACAAGAGGCTAGAGGGTGATATTCGTCAATTCATGTCACAGGGTAACACCGTCGGTGATACAGGCAGTGAATCGGGTAGCACGACTCTTCAAATAAACATGGGAGACTTGCCTCCAGACCTCCAGATAAAGTACTGTACAGCCTCCATGGTTGCTATGAAGCAACCTTTTCCTATCGCAGCACCCACAGTCATAGTACAGTCAACGGAACCAGACGTTACAGCCACCGGCAACACTGAAGCATCGGTTGCTGATATGCAAGCAGCGTCATTGTATGGTCCAAATTTCTCTTCTTGTAGTTATGTCCTCGAACCACACTTTTCATTGGACGAGAGGGGTATAAGCAGCGCGTTTGGTGCGGTGGCACTGACACACGCGCTTTTGCTATCACAGACATCCCTGGCTGACGCCGAGAAGGTATGTATACCGTTCGCAAAGCCAGACTCCATGTTTCTACCATGCAAGAACACTGCTTGTGACTGTCATGGGGTTGGCCCAGATGATAATATTGCACCACTTGGACCTGTTGCCCCAGGATTGTCTACGAAACTAGGACGAATGTTGTGTGGCGTCTCGCAAAACATGGCACTCGCCGGCACGAAACAAAGGATGCATACGAACAAAACTGTTACTAGAGTACCTCTTGAACTACAGATGCAACCGATGCAACCGAAAGTAAACACTACAAAGGGTGACGTCAAATGCACTGCCGGGATTTCTTTTGATGGCAAATGTAGATGTAAAACGTGTATTGATACCTGCAGGTTTCTACACCTAGGGCAGATGGTTGCATCTACTACACATGCGTTTCAGAAAGCTGACAATTACGTGTCAGACCAAACAATCTGTTCTATTTCTGCACAAGGTGTTCCACAGTATTCTTCTACAGAATGTATGCTCCCATTTATGACACTTGGAAAGTCAATTATGATGAAATCAGACCCAGTGAAAGAAATTGTCGTGCTTCGGGTAGGAATGAACACAGATGACTGTGAAAATTCTGCATTTCAGACGAAAGCTGTTATGGAGACACTGCCGCGTGCAGCTAAACAAGTCCATGGTGCTCTATTCCACACTATCAGCGAACACATCATTCCGGCATCTGCTACAGGGGTTATATTCCCATACTCACCCCTGGAGGTCAAAGGTACATCAGGAGATAACATTACACCAACTGATTGTACTTCGAAAATTGAACAGGACCAAGAAGCGATTCGCCAACTACACCTCGGTTCTTTGTCGATCCAAGACCAAAGGCGTGCGTTTCTCTGCATGGAGACACTTGGTGCACGCATAGAAGCATCTCTGGGGTATTTTGTGACTGGAGCTGCAAGCCAGGCAAACGACACAAAGCACCCAGGCACTGCATCAAACACCTCTAATAACCCCAGTACCTGTTCAGAAAATCACACGGTCCATGTATCTAATATTTACACTGCATCCCAAGGAGATTGCACTGGTCACAGGGTAGAGCTGCCTACTTCTCCGGAAATAGGGATGACGGGAAGTTTATCCAAGAGACCTGTACATGCTCTATCTCACAAAGTCGAAAGCAAATCATTTGACGGTGGCATTGTACATACTGCTTCTGAAAAACCTCAGCTATCAGGGCATTGCACCTGCCATCTAAGCGTCCAACGTGATGACGGCTTGACACACTCTGTAATTGTTGAGGGTACCGCTCCTGTTGCTTTTAGCGACGGTGATACTCCGTGGGAAGTTTATCATAGAGGCGCAATGGGTGCTGAACCAGACGCAGTTACAACACCAGTTGGTGTAGCTGGAAAGTTCAGCGACACTATTAAACTTGACAATTGTGTTGATATGACCGTGAGAGCATGTGCAACATCACAGGTCAATTGTATAGGAAGTCGACTCGCTGTCCCTGGGACTACATTGCGCCCTTATGGACATATCGCCATAAATCCTGAAGGGAGTTGCGAGACCTTTTACAATAAAAATGTATCGGCTGGGGGCGTCCAGTTCATTCAACGAAATGAATCAAATGGGATTGAGCCCGGTGCTCCAGTCAAAGAAATGCTTATGCAGAGGGTCTACAAAACCATTAGCCTTGAGAAAGCATGCGAAGGCGAAGAATCAATGATCAAGGAAATGGGAGCTTCACGATTTGCGGGTGTTCAGGTCGTCGACTATAAGTCCGAAGAGTACAAGGCGTACAAAGAAGACGCTGCGACTTATTCTAAGGGTATGTCACCACTGCGCTTTAGTCCAGCATCACAAGAAAAGCATATGCTCAATCCACTTGGCAGTCTAAGTAGTTTGAAGGTTAATTTCCCAGACAGTGCTAAGCTCGACAAGAAGTATGGCGAAAACACAAGGACGTTCTCGGTGACACATCTGGCAATTGACGACACTACAGAGGGGCGTGCGACTGTTCTAGCATCTATATCACACCTCACCAAACAACTAAACAATGATTATGTGAATGTACGCTTCAGTGAACCTAGGATGTTAGCGTCTGGTGAAATGATCACCCTTTACAAGTTCTACGGCGTCCCGAAAGATCCATTGTTGGTTTAATTTGAAACATCTGCATGATATTCGACACTGTCTAATTTGTATTGATGAATGTCGTATTAAAGATATAACAATTAAGCGAGTGTATGTGATGAAAGATACACACATCCAAACAACTGTTTCCGCAAATACGCCAAGTGATGAAAATGCCACCCAAAAAAACACCGATAACGTAAAACACGATAAAATGTTTGACATTATGCGTGATGTGGCATTCACCAGTGCAGTTTTACAACTTGGTCTGTTAGTACTAGTAATGTTTACTGGGCATCCAGGTGTTTTTGTACAAGGAACAGGGTTTATGTACATCAGTGATAATTTCTGTAGTAAAAAGGCTTTAGCTGCATTGTTTATGCTTTCAACATTTCCTACATGGGTACTAATAACATTCTCTATAGCACTACAATGTAAAAAGAGACGCACGATAATTCTGGCAATTATTTCCCTTCCATTACCACTTGGGATGGGAATTGTTTTCTTCTCTGTCTGTGAAACTACCAACTTACACTACGTATTTGTAAACGCGTTTATCACGTCTGTAGGGGTAGTACATATAGTTGTAGCTACGACAGCAAGCCACTTCAAGTTTTTGCAAAGCTACTTTGTATTATTGGTCGGGTCTGCCTTGTGTGGAATTTTATTTATGGTACTTGCTTTTACTGCAAATGAACCAGGCACGCAAAGAAACAGCGCAGTCATATTGGAATACTTTTCTGTAACCGGATTTATTATTCTTAATAGTCTTGCGACAGATCGGGTCCGAGAACACATCGAAATGCGTCCCGATTCAAACGTCCTATAACCTCAACCACCAGAGAAAAAGTTCTCAACCTTAGCGGGGAGTTGTCCGTCTACAGACAACTCACCAAACGAGATGGCACCAGGCGTAGTCTCTGACGGCTCAGAAAGTCCAGTTTCCGCGTCCGGTTCTAGAATATCACCCAATGTCATATCGTTCTCATATATGCCCATACTCACATCGATTGAATCAAGATCCATCTGGTCTTCATCGGTCATTTCCACACATGCAACGTCTTCTTCTATGCATACAATTTCGCCTCCCTCCTTCTTGCCACCAGAACCATCTTCGCTGGCGTCCAATACATCAGAACCAACTTCAGATTCCGATTCAATGGAAGCATCTGCGTCGCTATCGTCGTCAAATTTGACGCTTTCTTCGTCATCTTCACTACAGCTATCATCGCTATCATCATCACTCTGGGACTCATACTTGGTCTTTTTACAAGGCCGTTCTCCATAGTCTCCATCTTCATCTTTATCGTCGTCCTGATCCTCATCCTCTTCCTCGTCCGAAATGTATTCATCATCCACTACGAAAGAGGCTAGACTTCCCACATCATCATCTGAAGCGTCGTTTTTTTCATCATCGTCATCTACGTCAGAATCGAGAGCGGTGCATTCGTCATCAGAGACCACATCCAGCTTATCTTCCATGGTTGAACTCTTCATCTCGGCGTCCACCGCAGACGACGTCGAGATACATTCGCCTGATGCAGTAAAAACCGAGCTGGGCGCAACGCTTTTTGGTGCTTTTTTGTGAAGGGAACGTGCGCGAGATGACACACGATCAAACTCTTTGTTGATGTCAGATGCGGCTTCTTGAAACATAGAGCTCGATTCTTTACACTTCTCCCACTTCAGAACTTGTTTAATGTTCTTCGTAGCCTGGATTGCAGCGGCACGGCGTGGGCGTTTGAAAGTCTCGACGAAAATAGCTTCCACATGTTCATTTGGGACCGAAAGATCTTCCGCGATCACGGGATCGTCTTGAACCAAAGGATCATCTGGGACCACAGGATCGTCTATAACCACAGGATCGTCTGGGACCACAGGATCGTCTGTAACCACAGGATCGTCTGGGACCACAGGATCGTCTGTAACCACAGGATCGTCTGGGACCACAGGATCGTCTGTAACCACAGGATCGTCTGGGACCACAGGATCGTCTGGGACCACAGGATCGTCTGGGACCACAGGATCGTCTGAGACCACAGGGTCGTCTGAGACCACAATATTATCTTCCAATGGCTTCACAGTGACCCCGCTTGTGTGTGAGATGTTATTTGTGTTTAACTGCTGTGGCCCGAACGCCCGTGTGGTAGGAACTGTTTCTTCCGTATGGCATGTAGTCTGTGTTGCGTCTTCCACATGGCCAGTGGTCGATGGTGAGTACACCGATGTGTGTAGAAATTCGTCTGATCTTTCTGGTGTTATAAACAAGCCCTCCATCTTGTGATATAAGGAAACTTGATGTACACATCTTTCATGTCCGTGTCCTTGAGTATTTTTTATTTCCGATAAGTAGGTTTTATGTTATAACGCTGTTTACAATGATTGTAGGCATTAAACATGGTCATGCGATGCATATTGATGACTTATAAAATGATCTTCTATATAGACCAGTTTGGTTATATTCCTTGATGTATTCTGGAAGTACGGAACCCGTGGAGTTGTTTATTAAGTACATTTTCATTCAATCGCTGTAGCCCCCATCGCATCTACTGCATAGAGGTACGCTTCCGACGTGCCGGTAGAATAACAGGCACAGGAACACTCGTTCCTGCACAGACCGGGTTCGTAGTACGGGTACAGTCACCTGAGATCATCACACTAGCCCCAATCATAGCTGCTTTGTACACATTCCATGTACCACGATCCACGAGAATAAGCTCTGCGCCTTCACAGATGTCCTCCACGCAAGGTGTTTTGTTGTAAATTGCCATGGACGGCCACTGTGCTTTCGCTTCATCTTCTGGCATATCTGGCACGTACATTTTCAAACCCTGAAGTGTGATCACAGCGGGCGATCCGTGGAGCAAAACGACGAATTCCTCAGTGGGATAGTGTTTCACTGACAACACAGTAGCCATAGTCAATGACTTTGCAGCAGGGGCACTCGTATATTCACTCGGCGAGATGGCGATGCAAGTTGGGGTGGAGATCGGGATTTGCGTGGTCATACGGTACTTGAATCCGACCCAACAATCAGTGTACATCCTCTTGCCGGTGACAGGTAAAAGATTTTTTTATATCATGTATATTTGCCACGGATATCGTCGGAAACGACTGGTTCTTGATTGCTCGCGTTTTTATTCAAGAGAAGAACTTTTTCGTATTGTACGCACACAACATAAGGGGTCACAAATATCACTAGAATATGGCCCGAATCTTTACCAAACACTACAATGTGATGTTGAATTGCGACTAGCGTGTTCCATGCTAGAAGGAAATATTGCATCACATCAATCAGATGAAGACATTTTGGCAAAACACGAATGTGACGAGGACAGGATCCATACTGACGCATGCGAGGCCAAGCTCAAACGTAAGTCAAGGATACAATATCGTGAATATGCCAGCAAGGGAAAAACAAAAATGTACTCTAATGAGGACACTGTAGCGGTATCTAACAAACGTGGCAAAGAAGAGATCGGAGAAACGCGTGGTGAAGACGAGATAAATATGTCCTAACACTTGACACAGTTGAACATCTACGACAACACGAAAAACAAATCAGATATTTGCACACACACACACAAGACACATTATTCATCTGTAATGTTTGAATCTTTATCATCTCGGAAGCCAGTGAAATAATCGTAGTTCTGGCCATCATTTTGATCATAGTTGTCTTCGTCTGTAGTAGTTGCCGAAATGATACATATCACACAACTTATTCCGGTCATAATCATAACTCCAATCAAGACGGCAATAGTATCACCTAGATTATGCATTTCTACACGGTGTATGACAGACCAACTAAATATGTTCTCGCCAATAAATAGAGATGATATATCACATAATCTCAAATCAAAACCAAGTGACGCTTAGTTCATCAACAAACTCACGAAATTCCGAATAGTCTTCGCTGTTTTCATATTCGTCTTCGTACGGCATATTAATGCAAGGCGCGCCGTTCACCCATGGCCATACAGATGGTGGTTTGAAGAGCCACTGGACTTCATCATCATACCCATTTACGTCGAGACCATTTGTATGGATAATGTCCAAATAATTTGTGTAGTTGAATAAAAAATGCTCGTATGCAATATTTATTCCTAGTATATACAGCTTTTCATCCTTTGTCAAATTTGTAAAATCTTTGAGATCCTTCACTGCAACTTTCATAAATGCATTGTCTTCAAGATTCAGAATCCCAGCGTCTGCATGTGCAATAATCCTGAAGTCTCTGAATGTATAGTTCAGATCCAGAACAATGTTGTGCTTCAGGTACATTTCCTCTGATTCCGTGACGTTTCGTGGATGCTTGTTGAGCTCGTCGTAGTTAATGCAGATACTTGCATATATTGTTTTTATCTCGTCTTGACGCGCGTCCAAAACGTCTTGAATTTTTTTTTTCTTCAAGGCCCACGTGATTTTCATAGACTCGCTTTGCTTTCTGCGTGTAATGTAGGACGAATTGATACGAGCCGTAGTATAATTTATTAAAAGAGCGGATTTGAATGCTTCTGCTGGTGAAAATGAGTATTTACTAGAGAAAAGTCCTGGCGGATACCGATAACTTTCAAAAACCAAGTGAGCTGGTGGAAGCTTCACCGGTAACCCAAAGAGTTTCCAGAGACGCTTTCGACTCATTCCATCCATATTCTCTGCCACACTGGAAAACATGCTATCCGTGCTCGATTCAACGCTCAGACGTTTGTTGGTTCGTATTAAACGGTTCAGGGCACTCAGTGAATTCAGATTCTCTGCAATCACAGATAACATCAAGAGTATGACATCCTGTTTGGAATCCATTAGGAAAACCGCAAAGCGGGCGGGGTTAGCTGTGGTAGTATGTATGTGAAAATTAATAACATTTAGTTTTAATTTTATATTTTTCAACTTTTATATGTCAACTTTTGACATAAATCTTAAGTCAACTTTTTCAAAAGTCAACATTATGAGCGATGGGTACGTGACCAAGATTTTTTCGATTTCACCAAAACCACATAGGAGGTTTTCAAATTTTATATTTTTCAAATTTTGAAATATTTTATCAGTAACTGTACCCGCTAATATATGTATATATATATATATATATATATATATATATATTATAAAAATCTTATTTTATTAG
>Ga0307489_10003034_pt1 | contig 11175 bp, 21 predicted proteins | sample SB12metaG_FD_202247 | JGI IMG/M metagenome (GOLD analysis project Ga0307489, IMG submission 202247) | Sea-ice brine microbial communities from Beaufort Sea near Barrow, Alaska, United States - SB 1.2 | ecosystem: Environmental > Aquatic > Marine > Coastal | place: USA: Alaska | collected...
GTTCATACCACCTTGAATATAGCGATACCCATTAGAACATCGAACTCAAGCAAGGTTGGGCGAGATTAGTACTAGGCTGAGGAATCGCCCGGGAATCCCTCGTGACGGAAGGTTTTTGCTTTTGTCAGCGGCGTGGCTACGCAACACTACTGGTACTGGTACCACCATGTATGCCCTGTGCCGGTCCATTATGAGTTGTGCCCCCAGCGCCAGCTGGAAAACATATGAGCCGGCCCACGTCCCGTTCACTGGCACTATTTGCTCGTAATGACACTCGCTGCGCTCGCCGCATCCGCCGCCGCATCCACCGGCGCATCGGCCCTCGCGATGGAAGGTTTTTGCGTTTGCACGGCGCGTTTACAACGGTGTCCTGGCTGTTTGTTCGTCATGACACTCACCGCACTCGCCGCATCCAGCTCCCACCCACCTCCCATCCACTGGTACCGTACGCTGATAATGACCCTTGCCGCACTCTCCGGAAGGTAAAATGCTTTCGAGCGGTGCGTCTTACAACAGTATCATCATGGTTTGCCGGTAATGATGACACTCACCGCACTCGCCGCATCCACATCCACATCCCGCCCACCTCCCATCCACTGGCACCGTTTCCTCCCAATGAAACTCGCCGCGCTTGCCGCAGCCTCCGCCAATCCACCTGTGGGGCTAGGGCGGTTGCAACGGCGTTCGGGGCGTTTGCAATGGCGGTCTGGGCGTTTGCGATTGATGCTACACATAGCCTGGCCTGCCCGCAGGCTCGCGACCGCTTGAGTGATTACTTACTTACAGCTTCCCTTGATGAGAACCCACTTCTCAATATTTTCATTTTCATCTTCATTTCATTTTTTCATCGAGCCCCAAGGCGCTTCACGTGATGAACGTTGACCAATCTGGAATGATGATGTGTATTTCCTAAGCCGCGCTAGGGCAGAGCTCCTTGCTGTTCAAATGAGGCTCATGTGGCTGGCGGAGCCGAGCGGCGTGTACTCCCCCCTGTCCGCGGATGAACCGACCAAACCGAGTGCCGTGATGTATTGGACCGGTTTTGCACAGTGCGGGAACGGTTGTGTGTGTGTGCGCGTGCGTGCATCATCTTGACAGTTGTATTGGACTAACGTGCGTATGTGTGCGTGCGCGTGTCCTTACAAATTCAGGTCTACAGTACAACACAGGCTCCAAAACATAAGGTCTTTGTAATGCGTGCGATCTTGAATATCGTTTCGTGCAATTTCAGTTTTTCACCTCCGCCCTCTCCGCCCCGCCCCCGCCGCTGCCGCATCCCCCGTAAATTCGTTTATGGTGTACTGCCACCGACGGTTCACACCGTAATAGGCATGACAGATGGGGGGCAGGGCGAAAGCCTGGTGCCGCCGCATGCGCGCGGAAGCGTCTCTCTCTGTCTCCTTCTCTCTCACTTCAGCGGGGGCCAGGGCGAACCCCTGGTGCCTCTTCATACACGCGGAAGCGCCTCTCTCGCTCTCTCGCTCTCTTGCTCTCTCGCCCTCCCTGTGGGTCGAATGGATACCTTCAGTGTGCGCGAATATACGCGATTTCCTTGGGCGACTTTTTGGCTTTGGCAGACTTGTGCTTCTTGGGCCCCTTGGTGTGGCGCCGCAAGTTTAAACTGAAAGCAAATCTTGAAAGCAGTCTATCGTCTTCCACGTTCAAGCGCGGCCACCGGTCCCTTTCATCCAATCCAACACGGGTTTTGTTATGTTTCAGCTTGCACCGCCCCACCTTGGAGGCGGCGGGTGTGTTGGCAGCAGCACCGGCGGCGGCGGTGGCGGCGGCGGTGGCAGGGGCGGGTACCCCAGACAAACCTGAGGAACGCGACAACCCCAAACCCGGGGGACGCGACAACCCCAGCCCCATCGTAGCCCGAGGGCGCGCCCCCAGCCCCGCCGCGCCGCCGTCGCCCAGCTTGTATGCCCCAGGCGCCGCCGCCGCCCCCGGCATGGCCGCCGCCCCAGGCATGGCCGCCGCCCCCGGCATGGCCGCCGCCGCGGGTTTGGCGGGGGCAAGGGGGGCAGGGGCAGCCCCGGCCTCCAGTAGCAGCCTCCCGCCACCTCCCCCGTCCCCGCCGCCCCCGCCCCCGCCCCCACCCCCGCCTCCACCCCCGCCCCCGCCGCCCTCTCCCCCGCCCCCATCGCCGCCGCTGCACTTGCGCTTCTTTGGCACCTTGGAGCAGGGGCTTCCACTCGTCCACTTTTCAGCTCAACCCGAGCCGTTTCTGACACAGAATACGGCCTAGATACCCCCTAATACCCCCTACTAACTCCCAAACTCCCCCTAACAACCCCTGGGTGCAACCCCTATCCCACAGAAAGCGCTTACGTTGAGCTGAAAAGTGGACGAGTGTAAGACCCTACCTTGGAGGTTGTGGCGGCGGCAGCGACGGAGACGCGGTGGGCCTCAGCGCGCTCGGCGGCTCTCGCGGCGACTCCCGCGCCCGTCTCCGTGATGTAACGGCGCAAGTTGAAATTGAAAGCAAAGTTTGAAAGTGATTCGCCACATTTTAGTTTCAAGGGCTTAGTTCCCGGCGCTTTCAACGTGGGTTTGCTAAGGTCAACCTGCACCGCCCTACCGTGACGCCGGCGTCTGTGCACAGCTGGCAGAACCAGTCGCCCTCGGGCACGTCGGCGAGGCCCGCGCAGGCGGGGTGGAACACCGTGTCGCAGGGGCTAACACTTGTCCACTTTTCGGGCTGACGTGAACGCTTTTGGTGGGATACATTGGGTTGCTGTGTGGTTCCAGTGACGAAAACGGCTCAGGTTAAGCTGAGAAAGCGGGGAGTGAAAGCCCCTGCCGCGTCGCAGCCGTCGCATAGCACCCCGTCGTCGTCGTCCACGCCGCACTTCACGCACGCTCCCTCCGCCGTCGCCACCTCCGCCCCCGCTTCTGCCCAGGCCTTCGCCGCCGCCGCCGGCGTCGCCGCCGGCGCCCTCGCCATCGCCGCCTCCTGCTGCCGCTGTCGTAGCGGCTTCCCAACGCCGCTTCCCCCATCCTGGCCGCCGCCGCCCCCGCCTCCCGCACTGCGACTGCCCCCGCCTCCCGCGCTGCCGCCGCCGCCGCCGCCGCCGCCGCCGCCGCCGCCGCCGCCGCAGAGGGGTTTTACTTTCTTCCTCACGTGGCGGACACTCTCCCTCTCCGGCGCTAGGTGGCGCTCGAAGCCCAGCAGCAGGGGCTTACACAAGTCCACTTTTCAGTTCTGCCTGAGCCGTTTCTGAAACAAACACACACTTAACCCCCCCCTACTAGTCAATACCGTCCCTCAAAATCACCTAAACAACCCCTAAATGCACAACCTATCCCACATAAAGCGCTTGCGTTGAGCCGAAAAGTGACCGAGTGTAAGCCCCTGCCCAGAAGGCAGCGCTGGTAGATGGTCCGCATGGTGAAGGACGCGCTGGTCTGCCCCCTGAGGTCGCGCCCCAGCGTCAGGGCCTTACACTCGTCCACTTTTCGGCTCAACATAAGCACAGTTTGTTGGGTGCGTCGGGTGCATGATTTTCCCCAAGTCTATTAGACAGGGGGACACGGGGAGTTGTGACCAAAACGGCTTAGGTTGAGCTGAGAGGTGGACGAGTGTAAGCCCCTACCCAGCGTGCGGCACACCGGCATCCACAGCTTGTCGTCCGTCACCGTGTTGTACCCGCCGCGACTCTGCACCTCCGTCATCACGTGGCGCAGGTCGAGCTCCACTCCGCAAAACACGGGCACGCTCACGGGCTTGCCGCCGCCGTGGTCCGACAGGCGAAACGCCTCGAGAAGCGGCTTGCAGTAGGCACCATAATCACACAGTTCACCGGTACATAGTTAGTGGTGGCACGTTGATTAGGTCACGGAGCATCACGCCCAGGCATGTATTCAGACACATTAAACCAGGCGGTTCACATGGAGAAGCTCACCATGTGAAGCGCCTTGGGGCTCGATGAACGCAAAGAAAGAAAAATATAACAAACGTCTTATCCAGAGTGAGGTTTCCATACCGTGAAGGTTTCTTGGGACGGCACGGGGACCGCGTTGGAGGCGCCGCGCAGGGCGGCGACTTCGGCGGAGCCGTGTGGCAGGGGCTTGCACACGTTCCCATTCCCGCTCAACTTGAGCTGACTTTGCCCCTTCCCCCTTAACTTAAGCTTACTTTGTCCCCGAAAAAACAAACTAACCCGTGGATGTGTCCCAAGGTGCTAAAGTAAAGCTCTAACGTGAGCGGTGTGTCCCGAAGGTCCGTAAGTTGAGCTGCGAAGTGAGCGAGTGTAAGCCCCTGCCGTGCGGAGCGCCGCTCGGAACATCTGGCCGCTGCTTCCTCTTCGTATTCTTGGGAGCGGCGGCGGCGGCGGCTGCGGCGGAGGCGGCGGCGGCGGCGATGTCGACGGCGGCGTCGGCGGCGGCGGCGTACCGCATCTTCGCGGAAGCGAAGGTCGGGCGACCGGAACGGGACGTGTGTGTAGTGTTGTTTGAGGCGTTCGCGTTGCCGTCGCCGTCGCCGTCGCCGTTGCCGTGTTCCGCAGTATCACCGCTGTGGCCACCGCCGCCCAGGGGCTTACACTCGTCCACTTCTCTGCTCAACCTGAGCCGTTTCTGACACAAGACACCCTGAACACCCCTTGAAAGCCCCTGACACCTCTTAAACACCCCCTAAACATCTTCCAAATGTACCCCCTATCTGACAGAAAGGGCTTACGTTGAGCAGAAAAGTGGACGAGTGTAAGCCCCTGCCGCCGACGCTGGTCATTGGGGTTTCACCCAACGCCACGGCCGCTTCGGCATCCTTCACCGCCGCCAACCAGGGGCTTACACTCGTTCACGTTGGAGCTCAACTTGAGCAACTCCAGGACACATTCATGACTTAAGTTGGGTTATACGGTGGACGGAAGTGCTGAAGGTCAGCTGAAATGGGAACGAGTGTAAGCCCCTGCCGCCAACGCCTCCGCCAAAGTGTGCTTGTCCCTCGCCGCCTCGTTATAGCGACGCAAGTTGAAAATGCCGCGAGGTGAACCTGAAAACCCAAAACTTGAAAGCAGTTGATCATATTTCAGTTTCAAGCGCGCTAAAACCAGGCGCTTTCAACACGGGTTTCAATGGGGGTTTCAACGTGCACCGCGCTACCTTGTCCCGCGCCTCCGCGCGCGCCGTCGCCAGCTCCTGATCTGTTTTATCCGATTGCTCAGACGCGTGCTGCGCCGCCGCCGCCACCGCCCGCGCCCAGGGGCTTACACTCATCCAGTTTCCGGCTCAACGTAAGCGCTTTCTGCGGGATGGGGGGTGCATTTAGGGATTGTTTCGGGGGTGTTTATTAGGTGTTAGTGGGTATTGGGGGGTGTTCGGGGTGTATGTTGCGTCAGAAACGGCTAAGGTTGAGCTGACATGCGGACGAGTGTGAGTCCCTGCCCGCGCCGCCGTCAGGCGCGCCGCCTTGGTCTCGCGCGCCAAATCTGCCTCCGCCCAAGGGCTTACACTCGTCCACTTTTCAGCTCAACCTGAGTCGTTTCTGGCACAAACAACACCCTAGAGACCCCCTCAAAATACACCCTAGAGACTCCCTGACACCCCCTAAATAACCCCTACATGCACCCCGTGTCCCGCTCAAGGCGCTTACGTTGAGCTGAGAAGTGGACGAGTGTAAGTCCCTGCCTCCGCCGTCGCCAACGTGTCCGCTGCCGCCGCGGCCGCCGCCGCCGCGCTGGCCTCCTTGGCCTCCGCCGCCGCCTCGTCGACGGCGGCGACTGCCAGCACCCCCTCGCTCGCCGCCTCCGCCTCCGCCGCCTCTGCCGCCGCGCGCTCCCCCGCGCCCGCCGCCGCCTCCAACTTCTTCGCCTCCGTCGCCCAGGGCCTTACGCAGGATTAAGAGTTTAGGGTTTAGGGTTTAAGGTTTAGGGTTCAGGGATTTATTTAGGGCTTATAGGATTAAACCTAAACCCTAACCCTGTACTGTTTCCAGCTGACACTTTAAGCCGTTTGCGTACCTGATACCACTTGCGTTACACCGGCGAGGGGTGTGGATGTGGTTACCATGCAGGGAAATCCCTGGGGGACTTACTGAGACGCGTGGACGTCAACCGAAACAGTACACTTAAGCTACTCCACTTAGTCCCTCAACAGAACTCATGGTTGAGCTGGGAAAAGCACTTCTGTTATGACTTTTGAAGACAAGCCCACGTTCCATAATATATGTTAAATCAAGACGTCTTGATTTAAAATGTCCGAAATTTACATTTTTTTACGTGGGATTGTCTTTAAATGTCATGATAGGACCTGCCTTCGCGGCGTCGGCAGCAGCCGCCGCCGCCGCCGCCGCCGCCGCCTTCGCCTCACGCGACTTAGCTTGCCGCTCCTTGGCCTCCCGCGCGGCGGTGGTGGTTGCGTCCCTGGCGCCGCGCGCCAGGGGCTTACACTCGTCCACTTTCCAGCTCAACTTAAGCGCTTCTTGTGGGATAGGGGGTGCGTTAAGCGGTAGTCTAGGGGCTGTTTAGGGGGTGATTAGGGGGTGACAGGGAGTATGAGGGGGTGTTCAGAATGTGTTTCGTGTCAGAAACGGCTCAGGTTGAGCTGGGAAATGGACGAGTGTAAGCCCCTGCCGCGCGCCTGGTCCGCCGCGGCGCCCCGCGCCGCCTTGGCGCGCGCCGCCGCCGCCGCCTCCGCCTCCCAGGCCGCCCAAGTCGCCGCCGCCGCCTTCTTCGACGCGGCAACCGCGGCTGTCGCCGCCGCCACGCCGTCGAGCGCCACGTCGGGGACGGCGGTACGCCCTGGAGGAGAAGGAGGAGTAGTAGTTGGAGGAGGAGGAGGAGGAGGGGGAGCTAAAGGGGTAGGAGCTGAAGGAGTAGGAAGAAGAAGAGTAGGAGGAGGCGGAGGCGGAGGAGTAGTAGTTGTAGGAGGAGGAGGAGGAGGAGGAGGAGCAGGAGGAGGAGGAGGAGGAAGCGTTGTCATTGGAGTAGGGGGAGTCGGAGTAGGACGAGTACGAGGGTCACGAGGCCCTTGGGCCTGGCCCGTGTCGATCTCCCGAATGACCACCGTTCCACCGTTGCTCCACCGTTGTTCAGGGGCTTACACTCGTCCGCTTTTCGGCTCAACTTGAGCGCATTCTTTGGGATAGGGGTGCATTTAGGGAGTGTTAAGGGGATGTTTAGGAGGTGTCATGGGGTATTACGGAGTATCAGGGGGTGTTCAGGGTGTTTTTGTGCCAGAAATGGCTCAGGTTGAGCTGAAAAGTGGACGAGTGTAAGCCCCTGCCGTTGTTCCGCTTCAACGGGGCCTCCGCTGCCGCTGAGACCGGCCAGGCAGGCGGCGGCGGAGAGGGCGGAGGGCGACGGCGAGGTCATGCCGCCGCTATGGCTGACTTGAATGCGGCGATGACGCGGCGAGCACCGATACACTATGCGGTGAACGGCGTTGATAAACCTGCAGGTAGGGTGGCATCGCAACCCACACATCATGTAAAAAATAAAGCCACTTTTCTATAGTTTGGTCAGGTCGGTTCAACATACTGCAAGCACAGGACACTCTTCCCACGAGTATCGCAACGAGCGATTGGTTTTTGGTGTTACGCGTTGTCCAACGATGTTGCACACGTTCTTAAGCGTCGTATTGTATCTAACGAAACGTGGCACACTGGAGCAGAGCGTCGCCGAAAGTCTGCAAGTGTGGCTGTGTCAGTACTGTGGCGCCCTCGCTGTCAAGAAGCAAAATGCCAAAAAGAAAAAAGGCACCCCTGCAAATAGTGTGCGGCAGACCTGTACAGCGATAGTTGGCGGCGTGGCAACACGGTCCACGCGAAAACTATGATGCGGATGAGCGAGGCGACTTGCTACGCCCTCGGCGGACACAGCAGCAGGAAGCAGGGAACAAAAAATAACGCGGTGCACCTTTCGGACAAGGGTGTGGAAGGGTGCAGACCTCTAAGAGTTGGCGGCGCGGCAACACAATACATGAGCAAACGATAACGTGGAGGAGCGCGGCGGTCGCCGAGACGCCTCCGCACCTCCATTCCTCATGGCTCAGTCCCACCTCTGAGAGGTGCGTACGCGCGAAGTCCCTGACGCCTTGACGAGACGCCACCCAGGAGCAAGAACCAAGTCACTTTATTTTATTTGTCTTGAGATCCAAAGAAGAGGCCTTACGCGCTTACGACTCGGCAAGGCTCAACTTGAGACGCGCGCTGCGCTGCTGTGTAGGGAGGTAGCTGACGAGTGTGCGTTTGGCGACTCCCGTAGACGGTATTGAAACGCAAGCCGCCGTGTCGAGCGTGCGGGGGAGTGGAAGTGGTCGGGGTTACCATGTGTTCAATCGCTGTATACTGTGTATACTGTCTACGCAGATCCAGTGGGGGGATAGGAGCCATACAGCGCTACGCGCCACCAGCCACGTGCTGCTGACAGCTGAAGTGCAAGATGGCTCCGCCATCCCCCGCACGTCTCACAACACACGCCGGCGCCCCTCGAACTGCCCGCGAGTGCGTTTTCATCTCCCGGGGAGGCGTGTCGTGAGCCCGAACGGCGCCTGCACACTTGGGTCGCGCCTTGACGCAGTTTGGGATCCATCGGTTTCAGATAAGGCTGGCGGATGTTGAGTTGCGCCCACGTCTGTTTGGCGGCCTCGGGAGCGAGGCCGGGGACAAGGAGTCGGGGGGGCGGCGCCGCGCCGCGAGGTCGGTATCGAGGGGGCCGGCCGGCGCCGGCGGGGCTGGGTGGTGCTCAGCATCGGTTACAAACTACGGTATCTACGCGGATGGCTGCGCGGAGCGACGCGGAGGGCGGGGAGGAGGCAGGGGCTTACACTCGTCCACTTCTCAGCTCAACTTGAGCCACGTCTGAGACACAAAAACACCTTACACAACCTAAGTGCCCCCCAACACCCCCTTCACACGGGCTACACAATCCCTACGCGCACCCCCTATCATGTACACAGCGCTCCAGTTGAGCTGAAAAGTGGACGAGTGTAAGCCCTTGGGAGGAGGGCGGTGAGGTGGTAGAGCCGCTCCCGTTTGTGAAGCCGCGGCGCGCCGCGTGGTTGGGCCGTGTATGGACGCCGACGCCGCCGCCTGCGGTGAACGCGCGATTGCCGCCGCCCCGCAGCGCGGTGGACCCCCACGGGTACGGGCTTACACTCGTCCACTTTTCAGCTCAACGTGAGCGCTTGCAGTGGGATAGGGGGTGCGCTTAGGGGATGTTTATGGGGTGTTTGGGGGCATCAGGGGGGGATTCGGGTGTATTTTGTGCCAGACACGGCTCAAGTTGAACTGAGAAGTGGACGAGTGTAAGCCCCTGACCACAGGTACACCCACCACGACGGCGACGGCGTGGCGCACATAGACGAGGCGGAAGAATGGGAGGCAGGGGCTTACACTCGTTCCCATTTCCGCTCAACTTGAGCTTACCTTGCCCCTTTCCGCTCAACTTAAGCTCACTTTGTTCCCCACTTAACCCAAATTAACCCGCGGATGGCGCCCGAGGGTGCTCATGTTGAGCTCTAACGTGAGCGATGTGTCCCGAAGGTCCTCAAGTTGAGCCGATGAAGTGGACGAGTGTAAGCCCCTGGCGGGAGGCGGCGCTGCTAATCACAGGCACCGCGGTGGGCGGCGGGTCTCTCGCCCTGCCCTACTTCACCGCCGCGGGCGGGTTCCTGCCAGCTGTCGCCCTCATCTGCACCTCGTACGCCGTCCTGCTGGCCTCCGCGATGCTGCTCATGGTAGGACCTGACGGATAATGCTCGCCGCGTCAGAGGATGCCAATTAACTCAAGAGACGAGGGTATAAACATTGGATGATGACGTGGCAGTCATCATCCGTCAGGCCCTAGCTGAGGGAGCCCACCATCCGCGTGTGGGAGGACAGACAGGGGCTTACACTCGCTCACTGCAGAGCTCAACTTGAGGACCTTTGATACACATCGCTCATGTTACAGCTCAACTTGAGCACCTTCGGGACACATCCACTGGTTAATTATGGTCAAACGGGGTACAAAGTGAGCTTAAGTTGAGCGGAAAGGGGCAAAGTAAGCTGAAGTTGAGCGGAAATGGGAACGAGTGTAAGCCCCTGAGGACAGGCCGGGGACCGCTGTGAGTATGAAGTCCGTGGTGGATGCATACCTGGGTAAACAGTGGGGCATCGTGGTGGGGCGGTGCAGGTTGACCCTATCAAACTCGTGCTTAAAGCGCCTGGAACTAATCTCTTGACACTAAAATATGATGAACCGCTTTTAACTTTTGCTTTGAATTTCACCTTGTGCCGCTACATCGTGGTGGGCATCACGTTGTTCGTGCTCATCAACTGCACGCTGATCGCACAGCTGGCCAAGTGCGGCGAGCTGTTCAACATGTTCACCGGGTTGTCCACAATCGCTGGGAACATTGGCGCTGCGCTCCTCGTCGCCGGCAGGGCTGCTGGCCTGGACTCGCCCCGGGAACCACTTGACCTATCTCACTAATTACCTCCAATGATGTTTGTGCAAATTAAGAAGTTGAAGACGCCAGGCCCTGCTTCTATAAGCTGTTTGTCCCTGGAACCACTTTACTGATCCCGCTTCATTCATCCCAGGTGTTATTCATCCCACTTTAGTCATCCCACTTCATCCCACACCTCACAGAAAATGAATTGTAAGAGACACATTTATTTATCAATTGAGCTGAGCTGGTCATCGATTGGTGAAGCCCCGGGCCGCCGGGTTTTCGTACTCGCGGTTCGTGGGGAAGATTAACGCGGTGGCCACCGTGGGGCTGTTCGCCGCGTTCATCACCGTGGTGGTGGCGGGGGCGCCGGGGTAGGGTGGTGCAGGTTCACAGTATCAAAACCCGAGTTGAAAGCGCGCATGGTTTTAGCTCTAGAAGCTACAATATGACGAGCCGCTTTCAAGCTTGGCTTTCAAAATTCAACTTGCGCCGCTACACCGGGGGTCAGCGTGCCGCTGCTGCTCGCGGGCAACGCGGCAGGGCCATCCGGAATATGCCGGGTACGCGCGGAATGTTTTGGGCATTTTTCGGCATTTACCCTCGCGTTTTGGGGAAATCAGTCGTCCTAGTTGGGCATAATTGGGCATAATTGGGCTCAATCCCACCATAATAGGCTGAATTTGGGGAATTATGCATAGGGAATTTGGGCAAAACAAAAAGCGTATTCCGGATGGCCCTACAACGCGGTGGCCGCCCTACCCGCGCTACCCGCCATCATGCAGACCATGGTAAGGC
>Ga0307489_10003035_pt1 | contig 11174 bp, 16 predicted proteins | sample SB12metaG_FD_202247 | JGI IMG/M metagenome (GOLD analysis project Ga0307489, IMG submission 202247) | Sea-ice brine microbial communities from Beaufort Sea near Barrow, Alaska, United States - SB 1.2 | ecosystem: Environmental > Aquatic > Marine > Coastal | place: USA: Alaska | collected...
GGAGGAGGAGGAGGAGGAGGAGGAGGAGGAGGAGGAGGAGAAGGAGGAGGAGGAGGAAGAGGAGGAGGAGGAGGAGGAGGAGCAGGAGCAGGAGGAGGAGGAGGAGGAGGAAGAGGAGGAGGAGAAGAAGGAGCAGGAGGAGGAGGAAGAGGAGAAGAAGCAACGTCATTCACCGTCGGCCGAGTGCTTGTTCTCATCGACCCCCCCTGCCCGGGATGATTCCCTCCAGAGCGGTGATCGTTGCATCGCTGGCGAACGGCAGCACCTGCACCATGTACCAGGGGCGTACACTCGTCCACTTCTCACATCAACCTGAGACATGGTTGGTCACTTCACAAATCCACTGAAACCGCCCAACGTGTCCCACAAAAGGTGCTTACGTTGAGGTGAATAGTTTACGTTGAGGTGAGAAGTGGACCAGTGTCCCGCCCCTGCCATGTACCCACCCGCCGCGATCACCTCCAGCTCCTTGTTGATCGCCACGCCATCCGCCACGGCCGCACACGACTCCACTTCTCACCTTAAACTCAGTGTAAAACGGACTAGTCCGTTTTATCTCCTCGAAACCGAGGATCTATTTACTCACGAATCGCAACCTGGTCGGACTCTGGGCGAGTGGGTCGGTGGGGTTTTCGAAATAGACAGTTCTGATTGGTCGAACGGACTTCGATACCACAACTTCGATACCAAACCTGACACTGAGTTTAAAGTGAGCACGCTTTGTGGGATGCGTTGGCCCGTTGGGTGGATTGAGCGACAATAACAGCTGAGGTTGAGGTGAGAAGCGGACGAACCCTAAACCCTAAACCCTAAACCCTAGGGCACAAACCATGAAGCCCTGCCGACCGCGATGGCACTGCTGACCTGTTCGGAGTCCTGCATGTACACCGCTATGTCCTCCGCGATCTCACCGGTGGTCAGGGGCTTACACTCGTCCGTTTTTCTCCCTGAACATGAGCACTTTTTGTGGAATGGCAGGTTGGCGTCAGTCTGTCTGTGACCAAAACGGCTCAGGTTGAGCTGAAACGTAGACGAGTGTAAGCCCCTGCCGGTGGTGATGGGCACCATGCCCGTGAACGGCGCCTTCCAGTCGGGGTGCGCGCGGCTCACCGTCAGCACCCCGCGCCCCACCGCTTCACCCTCCGCGCACCGCCGCAACTCCACATTACAACCAACACGTGAAGGCGGTTCATAACATTTAACTTTCAAGCGCTTGAATCTATGAAAGCGCTTGACTCAGTACAGAGTATACGCGCTACTTATCATCTTGAAACGTTCACGTTTCTTCGATTTGGTTTCCAGGCCTTTTATTGTCTGGGCGCTTTCAGGAATGGTGTCAAGCTGCAGCGCCCTGTGCCATACCACGTTGAGTTTGCCGTCGTAACGCAAGGGGGGGTCGGCCTGGGGGTTGACCACCATGCTGTAGCGGCGCAAGTTGAATTTGAATGCAACAGTGAAAGCAGTTTGTGATATTATAGTTTCAAGCGCTGAAACCATAGGCGCTTTCAACACGGGTTTAAACCCAGTCTCCCCTTTTGGAAAGGAGCGGGTATAGGCCCTCATATGGTTGGTCGAGAGGATACCGTTACACTCTCGAACAATCATACGAGGGCCTTCAGCCACTCCTTTTCAAAAGCGGAGACTGGATTTAATACTGGCAGCCTGCACCGCCCCACCATGCCCTTGACCATGCCGGTGTTGTCGGACACGCAGGTGATCTGCCCATGCTGTAGCGGCGCGAGTTGAAATTGAAAGCACAGTTTGAAAGCGCTTCATCATATTTTAGCTTCAAGCGCTGAAACCATAGGCGATTTCAACACGAGTTCTGATACCATCAGCCTGCACCGCCCTACCCAGCGGCCCGTCGCCCTTGAAGTTGATCTGCACCGTCTCGTCGTCGCCCAACATGCAGTGCCGCCACCACTTCTCAGTTCAACATGAACTCTATCGTCGGTGAAACCACCCAAAGTGTCCCACAAAAAGTGCTCCAGTGAAGCCGAATTGTGGAGGATTGTAAGGCACAGCTGGCAGTGCCGCGGCCGTGCCTTGAAGGTGCCCAGGTGCAGCACATGGGTGGTGCAGTGACCCGTATTGGGTGGTGCAGTGACGTGTATTGGGTGGTGTATTGACCGCACTTGGGTGGTGCCGCGGCAGTGCCTTGAAGGTGCCGAGCTCAACGCGCTCATCATGGTTCAGAGTGGCGTGATATTGGGTGGAACGTTGCCGACGTGGCGCAATATTGGGTTGCATGGCGGCGGTAGCGGTGTGATATTGGGTAGAATGGCGGCCGTAGTGGCGTGCTGCTGGGCAGAATGGCGGCGGCCGTGCCTTGAAGGTGCCGAGCAGCAGTGCGCTCATCATGGTGCGGCCCAGCTGTAGCGGCACAAGTTGAATTTCAAAGCAAACGTTGATAGCGGCTCATTCTCATTTAGGGTCGAGAGATTAGTTCCAGGCGCTTTCGATTCGGGTTTCATTGGGTCAACCTGCACCGCCCTACCCAGCGCGGCGGTGGCCGTGGGTGCCGTCTGGTGCCGCCGCGCCGCCGCGGCCCAGGGTCCACCTGACGCTGCCACAACAACACGTCATCCACCGCGCTGTAACCGTGTAAACGCGTTCAACGGTGTGATATTAGATAGAACGCCGATACTGACGTGGAAGATGACGCAGGGCAGCTGTTTTGGTTAGGAAAGCAATCGAGTGGCATTGTATTAAATTGGATGACCAAACTGAAGACGTGGTGTGGCTGATACTGGGCAACTGACCAACTAGTATCCGCACTTGGGTGATGCTCTGCCTCAGCCACCACCCTGGTTGCGACCACGGCTATGACGGACACCTCCTGGTTGGCGGAGATCACGCGGAAGATCTGGTCCTCGGGGCCGCTGCCTAAGGACTCATGGACACTGGTCGCCACGTCATCAAACGCACGCTGTACCCTCCAATCTTGAGTTAACGGCAGCCTATGACGTGGCGAGCAATATCCATGAGATCCTACCGTCGTCGGTGGTGGTGGCGCGGGGGGCGCCGGTGGACAGGGCGTCGGAGGCGGCGGCGGACACAACGACGGCGGAGGTGGAGCATCTGCGCGAGGCCCCGGCGCCCCAGGCGGCGGCGGCGGAGGAGGAGGCGGCGGCGGCATACCGGCGTGACGCAGCTGCGGCGAAGCGTGTCGTAGTCGCTCCAGGCGCCACCGCCATCACCACCGCCGCCGGTGCCGCCGACGACGCTGGAGCTGGGGCGGCGCGCGCGAGACCCTTCACCCGCACGGGCCCCACGCGGCGCGCCGCGGCGTACGCGCACCGGCTACCGAGTGCGGCCATTGTTCCGTTGGTGTGCGGCTGCGAACACGAGTGCGATGCGCACGCGTCCCTCATTCCCTCGGACTCGAGTCGACGTCATGGCTGAGCGGCGCCGCGGGTTTAGGGTTCGAGTTTAGGGTTGTAGTAGGGCCCACCAGCCAACATTCGCGTGCAGATGTTTGCCAAACCGGCTTCGCGCGGCGCACGCGCGGGACCAAGGGGCCCTCTGGAAGGACCTCACACAAATGGAGGGCGCCACTCCCGCGGACGCGGCGGCGGCGGCGGCAGCGGCGGCGGTGGAGGACGGCCCAAACCCGGCAGCGGCGGCCGAGGTGAGGTGCAAGATAACGGTGCTCCTGGGCGACGCCATCGAAGACCCGAGCCCACTCTTCGACACGGCGCGCGCGATGGAGGCCGCGCTGTTTGAGGCGAGCGGCGGCAACACCGACAGCGCGGTAGGGATTGAAGCCTGCGAATATTGCTCGCCGCGTCATGAGATGCCATGACGCCTACGAGTATCGCTCGTCGCGTCATTGGGATGCCCTGCAGACCACGATACACAAGGGCTCAAATCCAGTGGATGACGTCGCGGGCGGGCAATGTCTGTCCGGCCCCATGGCGCGGAGTATCGTACCAAGGCTCGGAGCATCGCGTTCAACCTGAGGGGCAACGCGGGGCTGCGCGCGCGGGTGCTGGACGACACCCTCAGCGCCGCGGAGCTGTGCACGCTGTCCCCCAACGACCTCGCCACGGATGGCGAGGCCTTACACTCCTCCGCTTCTTTTCTCAACCCCAGCCGTTCTTGTCACTGAAACACTGAAAACTAGCCAACTCAACCAACCAAACATGCTTACGTTGAGCTGCAAAATGGACGAGTTTGAGCCCCTGACAAACGCGCTGCGCTCGAAGCGGCAGCGATGGGAGGAGAAGGTAGGGACCGATATACTGCCTATCGCTATTGCTCGCCACGTCACAGGATGCACTTTGACCACAAAAACGGGGGTTCACATTCGTTGGATGACGCGGCGGGCAATATTTTTCGGCCTTATGGTATTACATATTGCTCGCCACGTCACAGGATGCAATTTGACTCATAAACGGGGGCTCACATGCATTGGTGGACGTGGCGGGGAATCTGTACCAGGCTGTACGAGGCGGCGACGCGGAAGCGGACGCGGACGTCGATGGACGATGCCACGGAGACGGACCGTTACACGTGTGGGCAGGGGACCACCTCACGCAACCAGGAGCTTCCACTAGTCCACTTCTCAGCTCAATCTGAGCCGTTCTTGTCACTGAAACCACCCAGCGTATCCCTCAAAAAGTGCTCGCGTCAAGCCGAAAAGGGGACGAGTATAAGCCCCTGATGCCAGCTCAACAGCAGTGCTCGACCCTGCGTGGCGGGACTGCGGCGGCACCGACTGCTCGTATATGAACGTGAGCGGCCACCGCGACATCGGCAAGAACGAGACGTGGTAAGGCACTGCAATTCCAAACGCGAAAGCCGTGTGAAAGCGCCTGTTTGCAGCGTTTCTTTCTTTCCCTGACGTTCATCGAGCCCCAAGGCTTTCTTTCCCTGACGTGGTGAGCATTGATCAACCCCCTCCGTCCGTCGTTTCAAGCGGACAGACCGTAACGTTTGTGAGGGTTTAAGGCCGCATCTTGGAACTGGGATGTGATGAACCACTTGCAAGTGTTGCTTTCATTTTAAGTTGCGGCAGTACGGCGTGGGGGAGCAAGGACGCGCAGAGCGACGCCGGGCGCGTGCTGGTCAAGTGCGGACAGTGCGGCACCGAGTGGATTGAGACCATGTTGTAGTGGGGGAGGGCGGAGGGGGCGGGGGGGCGGGGGGGTTGGGAGAGCGGTGCATCCGGCACATAGCGTAGCACCTCGGAGAGAATAATTAGACTCCGTTCATAGCACGGGCAAGTAGCTTAGTTAGCGAGTAGAATAGATGCGCTAGTTGTGGATTGATGTGTCATGCATTACTGTATAGCTGCGTCGAGCTAGCTGCGTCGTGTTGCTTCGGCTAATGCGGACCGCGTCACGTGCAGGCGGTCGACAAATAGTAGCAGCACCCCCCACGGCGAGGGTGGTCGACCCGTGCATCGTGAGTCTACCCGCTCGAAGCCTGGCCGGTCATTCAACTCTCCTGTGTACCACTGTATAGTGTCGCAGCTTTCTCTCAGACAGCACCTTGGCCTGAAGTATGAGACATGGCCTTTGCGTGCAATGGATAATCTATGGGCGGGCCGCCTGCTTTGAACGGCTGCAGGTGTGCATCAAGCTAGCGGCTGAGCACTTCAACCCAGATATGGTCGTGCGTCTTCCACCGGCGGTACGGGTGCGCCTGAGCGCTGCTGCCGCATCATCACCACGGTCGGCGCGACCGACCGTCGTTGCGACCCCTTCCCGCGAGTCCGACGCTGCTGCTGAGTGCCAATGCCAGGCCTGCCATAAACAGCATCGCCGCCGCGTCGAGCCAGCCACAATAGCGTGGATATCCGTCGAGATGATTCTCGCGCATCTCGAAGGCATAGTGGCTGAAGATAGCAGCGAAGAATATTAGGTTGACAGCTTTGGCGCAGTTGGTTCTCACCGCGCCATCGTGTAGCGGCGCTTGTTGAAATTGAAAGCAAATTGTGTAAGCGGTTCATCAGATTTCATCTTCATGCGCTGAAAGCAAGCGCGGTCAAGCCGGGGTCAACCTGCACCGTCCTACCTTGGCGGGGATTCGGCCGCGGCCGAGTAATCACGAGCACGGCCAAGAGCGCAAAGACAGTTTTATCCCTCGCCATCACGATGAACCCAAAGACAGTGTGCTCAGTCTGGTATTCTTTCTTTGACACGCGCGGGGTACGCCTCGCGCATCGAATCCAGCAGGCCGGGCGTCGATGAAATTAGCGCGGCGAGCGCGGCGTGCTCGGGCGTAGGCGCCAGATAGCGGAGCAAGATCGTAGAGAAATCCACGATGAAGCCCAGAGCGAGGCACTTGGAGAGGAGAAACAAAGTGGCGGCCCTGCGGTCATACGCCGCCACGGTGACCATGGCCCTCAAGACTTGGCGGTGGCTTTCGCCTCAGCAGTGGCCTTCATCTCGGCGGCCTTCTCATCAGCGGCGGCATTATCCTCGTCCCTCCGCGCTTGTGCCGACACCTCAAATGCGGCGATATCGCGAGCCCTCGTCTTCTCCTGCGTCCACGCCACCTCCGCTGCCACCCTCTCCGCCGCGGCCTCAACCTCCGGAGACTTCACCGTGGCCCCTTCTTCGGCGTCGGCGGCGGCGTCCGCGGCGGCGTCCGCGGCGGCGTCCGCGGCGGCGTCCGCAGCGGCGGCGTTGGCGGCAGCGGCACCTTTGCGCACATGCTCGCCTCCGAGCCTGCACCCGCGCCACGGGTCCGCAGCCTCTTTCCGCGCCTCCGCCTTCCGCGCCTCCGCAGCAGCATCCGCTCTTGCCTTCCGCGCTTGGTACCATCCCCCGTCCCGGGCGTCCTTGCGCCAACGCTCATCCTCCTCCAACCGCCACCGGCAGTAATCCAACGGCGCAATCCACCCACCGTGTTCCCCCGCCACCGCCGCCGCCCTGGCCTCCACTAGGCGGCGCGTACCGTCCTCGAGCATCAGCTGCGCCCGTGCAGTCTGCACCTCCAGCTTCCCCTCCGCCGCTGCCGCTACAACCAGTGCCGCCTGCCGCTCTGCTGCATCCGCCGGCGCCCACGCTGCCTGCTCAACCTCAGCCGCCGCTGCATCGTCTACGTACCGTCCATCATTGTCCGCACTCTGCTCCGCCGCCGCCGCGCCGGCAAGCTCCAACTGCGCCCAGAGTGCCGCCTCTTGCGTCACTGCCGGCTCCGCCGCAGCGCTCACCACCGCCCTCTCCGCCGCCCGCGCATACGTTGCTCGCCTACGCACGTTCTTCGCCTTCTTAAGCTCCCGCTCACGCGCCCCTCTCGCCGCCGCCACCGGCGCCGCCTCGAGCGCGAGCGCCGCCGCTTCAAGCGCGTGACGTGCGAGGGCGGCGGCGGCGGCGCGACCAGACGATGGCCGCTGCCGAGGATCTGACCAGACTCCAGTCCCAGCCTCGCCCCCGCGTGCCCCAGTGCCTTCGTCAGCGTCGACGCTACCCGGGAGGTGCTTGGGAAGGACAGCAGCGGCCCAAGCCTCGGACGCAGCGACGACGTCAGCGGAATCAGCCGCCGCTGCCGCTGCGGCAAATGCCACAGCAGCAGACGCCGCCTCAGCAGCGGCGGCGGCGGCGGCGGCAGCGGCGGCAGCAGTCTTGGCGGCCAGATCTACTCGCCTCTGTTGCTCGTCCACCTCGAACAAAGCCGCAGCAGTCTCCCTCGCCTCCTCCGCTGCAGCCGCCGCCGCCGCTGCCGATACCCGCGCCTCCTCCTCCTCCCTGCGAAGGTCGCCGACCGCGCCATCCAGTATATCCTCGACTGCACAGGCCTCTCTAACCTTTGCACAAGCCGCCACCGCCTCGCCCGCCCTCTCCACGCTGCCAACGCGGGCGGCCTCAGCCTCCTCCTCCGCGTTCGCCGCCTCATCCTCCGATGCCAGCCGTCGCGCGCGTGCCTCCGCGGCGGCGGCAAGGAGCGCAAGGAGCGCGTCGCTCACCTCGGCCGCCTCGGCGCCGCCGGCACCCCGCCGCGCCACCCGCTCCGTCGTGTGCACCATGCGCGCAGACTTGTTGAAGTGGCTGCTGGGCACTAGCTCTCTAGGTTATTATCACGCGACGTGTGCCAGTTGTCTGGTTGTGTCGAGTGAATCTGAAAGTCAGGTGATACTGAATCAAGACCAACGCAGGGCGCCGCCTCCTGCACTCTCGCGCCGCCACTTTTCTTCGCCACACGCCTTGTATGGTGGACGCTTCCATGGCCCCGCCGGCCGTCGCCGCCGCGGTCCCCGGCTTTGTCTACGTTGCCTCCCCTTCCGCGGCGGTCGCGGCGCGGCGCCCCGCGCGGCCGCTGAAGCGATCGCGCAAGGATCAAGCCGCGGAGGCCGCAGGGCTCAGCGGGTGGGCGCAGGAGGGGGCCGCCGAGCCTGCAGTCGTAACAGGTATGGCCTGGCAGAAATCGCTCGAAAAATCCTTCAACACATTTGCCAACCTTCGTTTCTTGAACAACATGCCACCGCGTGATGTTGTTGAGCATTTTCTGCCGGGCTGCAGGGGCTCGGCCCCAAACCCTGGGGAGCAACAACGAGGAAATCTCCCCCCGCTCCCACCTCCCCGCCGCTCGCGTTGACACGGCGGGCGACGCGGGATCGCCTCCGTCCCGTCCGCAGCGGCTGAGCGTCGGCGGCACCTCCACGGGGGGGCGGCGGGTTCCCCGGGTGGATCGTGCCGAGGCCTCAGGAGGGTCTCTAGATCTGAAGGGGCAGGGGCTGACAGGGCGGCGGCAGGATCATGAGGGCACGCGGTCCGAGCCGGCGGGGGATACGCGCGTGGCACTGGTCGGGGACGGCGGCAGCGGTCACGGCAGCGGCGGCGGGCGGGGCGGGGACTACGGCGCCGAGGTTGTGGGCGCCTCCCTCAGTGTCATCTGGGTCTATGGCTGTTACTTCGCCGGCGTGGTCCGCTCGTTCGACGCGCGGTCGGGCACGCACCACGTGGTGTACGACGACGGCGACGAGGAGGACGTCGTGCTGCGTGCCGCGGACGTGGTGTGGGGCGGCGGCGCTGGCGGCGGGGGCAGCGGCGGCGGGGGCGGTGGCGGCGGTGACGGGGGCACTGCTGCGGTCGAGGTGGAGCGCACTCTCACCGCCCAGTACCGCGGAGTGAGCTGGAACCGTAAGCGCCGGAGGTGGCACGTGAACTTTAAGCACTTCAAGAACATATACTTGGGTTCCTTCGTCGAGGAGGAGGACGCCGGCCGGGCGCACGACCGCATGGCGGTGTGGTTCGATCTCCACGGGGTCGTGATGAACAAGCATGGGGGCGGCAGCGTGCACGACGCGAGCAGCTTCAAATATTCACTCAATTTTGCCTACAACGAATACGAGGGCGAGTTTGACGAGCTCAGGCGCATGACGCAGGAGGAGTGTGTGCAGAAGCTGACGCAGCAGGGTAGGGACACACACAAGCGCAGGCGGCCCGAGTCGGCGTGGGACACGCACCTGGCACTCGGCGGAGACAGCGGCGGCGGGGGCGGGGATGGCGGCGGCGGCGGCAGCGGCAGGGGCAAGTGCAAGCGCAAGCAGCCCGAGTATGCGGCGGACACGCCCTCGGCACTGGTCGGGGGTGGGGGAGGAGGTGGCGGCGGCGGCGGCGGCGGCGGTGGCAGCGGGGACGGCGGCAAGGGCGGCGGTGACGAGGGCATTGCTGCGGGCGAGGTGGCGCGGCAGGAGCGCACGTACACCTCCCAGTACCGGGGAGTGCGCTGGGATCGTCGCAACCGGAGGTGGCGCGTGGAATTCACGCAAGACAAGAAGCATGTTTACTTGGGTCGCCTCGACGACGAGGAGGAGGCCGCTCGGGCGTACGACCGCATGGCAGTGTGGTTCGAGCTTCACGGGATTGCGAGAAACAAGCATCGGGGCAGCGGCGTGCACGACACGAGCAGCGTAAAACATTTACTCAATTTTACCTACGACGAATACAGGGGCGAGTTTGACAAGCTGAGGCGCATGACGCAGGAGGAGTGTGTTCAGAGCCTGAGGCAGCAGAGTGGGAGCAAGTGCAAGCGGTCTGAGTCGGCGGTGGACACGCACATGTCACTGGTCGGGGGCGGTGGCAGCGGCGACGGCGGTGCCGGTGGAGGAGGCGGCGGGGACGGCATGGCGGACGCACAGCACGCGGCGGCGGCGGCTCGAGCGCGCACGTCCGTTGCGGAGGCCCGGGCCAGAGCGGCCGACGCGGGACGGCTTCGCGGCGAAGCAATCCAACGCAGGGTTGGATCAACAGCGTCTGCCACGTCACTCACTACCGTGTAGACCTCAGTTTCTTGAGTTAAATATATGGCTTCCTAAGACGCGGCGAGTATGAGTTGATTTTCCTGACCCTCACGCAAGGCAGCGCTGAGTAATCAGTGCCTGCCACGTCACTCACCACACGTCAGGTTTCAAAGGCACGACAGTTATCACGAAGTGACGTGGCGACCGAGTATGATTAGCCTGGCCCTTGCTCAAGGTGCTCAAAGCTGAGCTGGCGGCGGCGCGATATCGGCGCCGCTATGACAAAGTGCGGGAAACCACTTAAACATTTACTGAGACTTAGTGCTAAGTCGTCCAAATGGAGCGTTCTGATTGGTCGAGCGGGACGACTTAGCACTAGATCTCACAAAGTGTCTAAGTGGTTTCACGCACTTTGTCATAGCCTTGGTGCAACCCACGCAAGTTTGGCCCCCGCCGGTGTCGAGTCGGGAGTGCCGAGATTCGCACCGGTGCACTATGATAGCGCACACAGTGCACAATCACGATGCTCACGACGAAACGAGGGCGGTACGCAGCGCCCGGTATCTGATGTCTTGGCTGCAATGATGCACAGTAATGTACTCCGTTATAAATTCAAAAAAAAAAAAAACTTTCGAAGGTACACTCCACCTGCTATCTGTCACCTGCTACTCGTGGCCCGTCCCTCTTGAACACATCATTCAGAGTTCCATCCGCTGCTGCTGCTGGGCGAAGGACGGTACCGTCGGCTCCGCCCCCGTGGTGGCTGCCGGCGGTGGGGAGAACGCCCCGGCCCCTGCCGCCGCCGCCGCTGCCGCCCCCGCCCCTGCCCCCGCCCCCGCCCCGGCCCGGGCCCCTGCCACCGCCGCTGCCGCCGCCCCGTTCCCTCCCGCCGGCGCCGCCCCCCCCCCCGCGCCCCCCCGCCCCCCCCCCTAACCCCCCCCCCCCCCCCCCCCCCCCGGGTGACCCACCCGGCGGAAAG
>Ga0307489_10003036_pt1 | contig 11173 bp, 19 predicted proteins | sample SB12metaG_FD_202247 | JGI IMG/M metagenome (GOLD analysis project Ga0307489, IMG submission 202247) | Sea-ice brine microbial communities from Beaufort Sea near Barrow, Alaska, United States - SB 1.2 | ecosystem: Environmental > Aquatic > Marine > Coastal | place: USA: Alaska | collected...
TGGCGAAGCCAAACCTGGCGAAGCCAAACCTGGCGAAGCCAAACCTGGCGAAGCCAAACCTGGCGAAGCCAAACCTGGCGAAGCCAAACCTGGCGAAGCCAAACCTGGCGAAGCCAAACCTGGCGAAGCCAAACCTGGCGCCGCGGCGGGCCCGGCCCAAGGACACCGCCGCCGCGTCGGCGCGCCGGGCAGGGGCTTACACTCATCCACTTTTCGGCTCAACGTAAGCGCTTTGTGCGGGCTAGGCGGTGCATTTAGAGGTGGTCTAGGAGGATGTTAGGACATATGCGTGGGTGTTTAGGGTGCATTCTTTGTCAGAAACAGCTCAGGTTGAGCTGAAAAGTGGACGAGTGTAAGCCCCTGGCGCCGGAGCGCTGCCCGCGACTTCGACGGCATCCTGGAGCGTGCCACGGCCGAGGCGGGCGGCGCGCCGGCCGCCGACATCACCAACGACCTCACCAAGAAGGGCCGGCGGCTGGAGGTAGGACCCAGCAGATACTGCTCCCCACAAATAATACACAAGCAGTGGCGACAATTATCCGCCAGGCCTAAAACCTGCCACGTCATCCTCCACAGTTAGACCCTTGTCATCCTCCACAGTTAGACCCTGGTCATCCTCCACATTTAGACCCTCGTGTATTGGAATATATGACGGAGGGAGCAATGTGTGGGCGGCCCGGCACTGGAGGAGCTGGACGGAGCGGCGGCTCTGATCAAGGTAGGGCGGTGCAGGTTGATCCTATCAAACCCACGTTGAAACCGCCTGGAACTAAAGGCTTGAAACTAAACTATAAATAAACCGCTTTCAAACCTTGGTTTCAAATTCACGTTGCGTCGCTATATCAAGGAGCAGATCCGCGCGCGGCTGGACGACCACGTGGCGTGGTAGGGCGATGCAGGTTGACAGTATCAAAACCCGTGTTGAAAGCGCCTTTGGTTTCAGCGTTTGAAACTAAAGTGTGATGAACGGCATTCAAACTTTGCTTTCAAATTCAACTTGCGCCGCTTCAGCGTGGGAGCGCGCCAACCCCAACAAGACGGATGTGCTCATGAACCCGCGGGACCGCGTCGAGAAGGTAAGGCGGTGCAACTTTACCCTATCAGACCCATGTTGAATGCGCCTGGAACTTGTCGCTTCAAACTGGAATATGATCAACTGCTTTCAAGTTTTGCTTTCAAATTCAACTTGCTCCGCTACAAGAAGGAGGCCAGGGATGCGGCGGAGATGCGGCTTGTGGACGAGGCTTGGGTAGGCACAAGCCAATATTGCCCCACCACGTCATGCAACCTCACGCGAAACCCTCATGCCACCTCGTGCGATGCATTTGAACCCTTGTTGCTTGAGTCATATTTGATCCTCCGTTTCCTGAATTGTGTGACGTACTATGGAGTGGCGAGCAATGCCTGCCAGGCCACGTTATCGAGACAGGTATGATTTACGTTTCCGTGTCCTGAGTTGTACGGCATTCTATGACGTGGCGAGCAACTGCTGCCTGACCCTGAGTTTGGGAACGGCACGAGCGCGAAGCCGCGCCCGCCGACGCCGCCACCGACGCCGGCACTGGCGGGGACGCGGACGACGCGTCGAGTAGCGGCGGCGACGGCGACCTGTCGAGCAACGACGAGGATGGCGACGCGCGCGCGAACGAACGCTTCGCACGCCAGCGAACGAAGAAGGCTACGATCGAAACGCGCTACCTTAAGTTCCGGACTGCGATGAAGGAGGTCTTGACAGCTGTCCACGTGTCGAAATGGAATTCCGCGGCAGACGTGCAACGGCGGCACCTGCTGGAACATCAGCAACGACATCATGATGTGGAGGGAGCGACGGGGGCAGGGGCTTACACTCGTCCTCTTCTCAGCTCAACCTGAGACGTTTTGTCACAAAAACCGCCCAATACACCCTACGATTCCCACAATAAGTGCTCAAGTTAAGCCGGAAAGTGGACGAGTGTAAGCCCCTGGACGGTGACAGAAGATGGCGACAACGGCGAGCGGGATTGGGACGGGGGCGGGGGCGGGAGCGGGGGCGGGGGCAACGGGGGCGGGAGAGGGGGAGGGAACGGGGACGGGTCGGATTCGGACACCGACACCCCTCCGCGCCGCCGCACCGGCATGTTTTCCAAAGGCGTGTTTCATCAAAGGCTCCAAGCGGCGAAAGGGTTGAAGGGACGCGCCGGGCAGGGGAATCATTGTTTATGTCTACGTATGATTCAACCACATTGCCCTTCACTCTTCACTTTACTTTCCATGGGGTACTGTAGAGAGCGAGCAAGCGAGCGGCGTCGTGTTCCGACAAGCTGAGTCCGCGCGCCTGCATGAGCCTTCACCGTCAAGGTGAGTCATGCGGGCACATCCGATATCGATTGGAGTCCTGGTTCTCAATGACCCTGCTGCCAGGGGCCTCGCCCGCCGACTCTCCAACTCCAACGACGAAATTAACGCGGCGGCGGCAGGGCTTACACTCGTTCCCACTTCCACTCGACTTGAGCTTACTTTGCCCCTTTCAGCTCAAATTAAGGTGATTGTGTCCCCCACATGACCCAAAATACCCCCAGGATGTGTCCCGAAAGTGCTCGAGTTGAGCTCAAACGTGAGCGATGTGATCCCGAAGGTCCTCAAGTTGAGCTTTGAAGCGAGCGAGTGTAAGCCCCTGGGCAGCGGCGGCGGCGGCAGCGGTGGCGGAGGCGGCGGTGCAGGCCAGCTTAAAGGGCGCTTTCGGCGAGCATAGCAGAGAGTACGCCACAGGAAAGTACGAGTTCTCCACTCCGCGCAACGCCCCGGTGGGGCGGTGCAGGTTGCCAGTATCATAACCCAAGTTGAAAGCACGCCTGATTTCAGCGCTTGAAACTAAAGTGTGATGAACACCTTTTAAAATTTGCTTTCAGTTTAAGTTACGCCGCTACACCCCGGGGGTTCCGAGCTGGATTGTGTCGGGCGACGCCCACGCCATGAGCGAAAACGCCCTCATGATTCTGGACGATGATGGGGTAGGGGCTGCCAGATGTTGCTAGTGCCCGCCTTCCTGTTACACTCAGTGTCGGGTCTGGTGTCGAAGATATGGTATCGAATCCCGTTCGACCAATCAGAACTCTCCGTTTCGGAAATCCCACCGACCGACTAGCCGAAGGTCCGAAGGGGTCGCCATCCTTGAGCAAATAGACCCTCGCTTTAAGATAAAGGTGACATTTCACCTCGACACTGTGTGTAACTCCTACTGAAAAAATCCCCCTGTCGTTTAGTGAAATGAGTTCGGGAGTTGTGACTCGTCAAAAGGGCATCTGATCCGGGAGTTGTAACTCGTCCGAATGTCCGGCCGGAACGGACAGTGGTCGGTCCGGGGGGGGTCCCGTTACGGGACCCCCCCCCATTTTGCCCATACGGAAAAGCGACGATCTGAGAATGTCGAAATCACTATTAGACGGGCACTCGCTGTCAGTAGTCATGAGACGAGGGTTCGAAATGCGTGTCGATGACGTGGCGGGCAGCGTATGCCTGACCCTCACACGGGGACGGGGAGATCGACGGCGAGTTTGATCAACATGTGGACGAGGAGTATGCCGAGGTGGGGCGCTTCACATTCGGAGATTAAATCCTAGGCCGCCTAGATCTAGGCGGCCTGTTTTATTGAGTTAATAACCAGGAGAGATATGTGGTGTCGAAATATTGTTGTGACACAATTCCCATCACCTTTTCTAGGGTTCTCAACTCGTCGCCAGGCTGCCTATATCTACACGGCCCAGGATTTGAATCTCCAGCGCACATTGAAACCCGTGTTGAAGGCGCCTGGTCTCTGCGCTTGGAGCTGAAATGTGATGACCTGCTTTCAAGTTTTGCTTTCAACATGAAGTTGCGCCCCTCCAGCGAGGTGGTGTACGGCGGGATGGATCAGGTCGCCAGTCTGGCGAACTACGTGGTAGGGCGGTGCAGGCTGACCCTACGACACCCACGTTGAAAGCGCCTGGACTCAATCCCTTGAAACTATAATGTATTGAACCTGCTTTCAATTTTGCGTCAATTATGCTTTCAAATCTAACTTGCGTCACTACTACCTGGCGCGCGGGTGTCTGACGGAGTCGCGGCTGGCGGCGCGCGCGGTGCACGTCTCCACCGCGCGACTCTCCGAGGCGATGCCGGGACCGGATGGGAACGCTGTGGCGGCGGTGCTGGCTGCGGGGGCGGGGGTGGCGGCGGGGGTGGCAGCAATAGCGGGGGCGGGGGCGGGGCACTTGGAGGTCAAGTATGCAGGCGACCGGCCGCTCACGGTAGGCCGGTGCAGGATGAAAGCATCAACACCCGAGATGAAAGCGCGCCTAATTTCAGCGCTTGATGCCAAAATGTGATGAACCGCTTTCAAACGTTGCTTTGAGATTCAACTTGCGCCGCTACATCACGGCGGGGCTACGGCTGGAGCCCCCGGACTCCCCCGACTCCCGTGTCCATCCGACGGATGCAGTGTCCGGCCGGGGAAGGAGCAGTCCTCCCCGCCCCGTGCGCCCCACTTCCAACGCCGTGGGGTACGGCGGCGGGTGGGGCGGCATGCTGGGTAACTTACAACACGGCGTGCTGCGCCTGGCGCACTCCAAGCTCAGTCGCACGCACATGCAGCCGTTGCACCAAGCGCTGGCGTCGGCGCGAGGGGACGGGGACGGGGACGGGGCGGGCGGTCGGCAGGGTACGGGCGTGACGGGGCTGGACCTTCGCCACAACGTGCTGGACGCCGCCGCCATGGAGCTGCTTGTGGAGGCCCTTGTGGAGGTGGCCACGGCAGGGGGTTACACTCGTCCATTTTTCAGCTGAACCTGAGCCGTTTCTGACACAAAATACACCCTGAACACCCCCTGATACTCCTTGATACCCCGTGACACCTCCCAAACACCCCTTAAACAACCCCCGAATGCACCCCAATCCCACCGAATGCGCTTAAGTTGAGCCGAACAGTGGACGAGTGTAAGCCGCTACACCATGGTGGTGGACTTGGATGTGAGCGACAACCCGCGGGTGGGCGCCGGCGGCACCGAGGCGCTCTGCGTGGTGCTGCCGCCCAGCTTCGCGGCCGAGGCAGGGCAATGCAGGTTAACCCTACCACACCACGCTGAAATCGCCTGTAATCAAGCACTTTGAAAGGAAAATATGATTCAGTGCTTTCAATTTTGCTTCAATTTTGCTTTCAAATTGGACTTGCGCCGCTATAACGAGGGCACCGCCGCCCTCCGCACGCTGAGCCTGAGCGGGTGCGGGTGCGGGCCCGCCGGCGCCATCGCCCTGGGCACCGCGCTGGAGCTCAACACCTCGCTCACGCGGTATGGCCGGGCACATGTTAGGTCCGGACAAGGGCCGGTAGAGTGACCTCAGAATTTACCAGTTAGCAGACTGTGAAAGTGCTTTCAGGGTTCAGGGTTTCGGTCTTAGGGTTTTATTTTGACGAGGTGAGCCCCCTAATACACCCCTAATACCCCCTTAATATCAGAATGTACCCCTCTTGAGCGATACATTCTGAGGTCACTTTACCGGCCCTTGCTCGGACCTAGATGTTGCCAATCCCTCCCTCTTACATTATAGAGGAAGGCGGCAGCGGTGCGACGCGGGACTATGGCGTTGGCTCAAGGAACGAGGCTTCACTTCAACACGCGTGTGGATGATGTGGCGAGGGGAAATATTCGGTGGTCCCTGCTCCGCGGCTGGAGCTGACGAGCTGCCGGCTGGGGGACCAGGGCGCCGTGGCCCTGGGTGAGGCGGTGCAGGGTTTCCCTATCAAACCCATGTTGAAAGCGCCTGGAATTAATCCCTTGAAACCATAATATGATAAACTGCCTTCAATTTTGCTTCAAATTTGCTTTCAAATTCAACTTGCGCCGCTACACCTGGGCGCCGCGCTGGTGGAGAACGTGTGCTTGCAGACCCTCAACCTGGCAGGATAGTGCAGGCTGACCCTATCAAACCCACGTGGAAAGCGCCTGGAACCGAGCGCTTGAAACTAAACTATGATCAACTGGTTTCAAATTTTGCTTTCAAATTCAACGTGCGCCGCTACAACCTGGGCGGGAACAACCTGGGGATCCGCGGCAGGGACTCACACTCGTCCACTTCTCGGCTCAACGTAAGCACGTTTTGTGGAAAACGTTGTGTCTGTGGGCGGGGTCAACGACAAGAAACGGCTCAGGTTGAGCTGAAAATTGGACGAGTGTAAGCCCCTGATCCGCGGCGCCAAGGCCATTGCCGCGGGGCAAGGGCTTACACTCATTCCCAATTCAGCTCAACTTGAGCTCCTCTGTCCACCATATGACCCAACTAACTCATGAATGTGTGCTGGAGTTGCTCAAGTTGAGCTCCAACGTGAACGAGTGTAAGCTCCTGCCGCTGGACTCCGCTTCAACGTGTCGCTGACGAGTCTGGACATGAGCCATAACGAGCGGCTGGGCGACGTCGGCGTGGTGGGGCGGTGCAGGTTGACCCTATCGAAACCCACGTTGAAAGCGACTGGATCTCAGCGCTTGAAACTGGAATATGGTTAGACTGCTTTCAGGTTTTGCTTTCAATTTCAACTTGCGCCGCTATAACGTGGCCAGCTTCGGCGCGGCGCTGGAGGAGAACCAGACGCTGGAGAACTTGGTAGGACGGTGCTGGTTGACTCCATCAAACCGACGCTGAAAGCGCCTGGATGCCCTGGAAATAAGTGCTTGAAACTAAAATATGACGAAGTGGTTTCAAACTTTGCTTTCGAATTCAACTTGCGCCGCTATAACTTGGACCTAAGTTGCACCGGCGCCGGGAAGGCGTCCGCGCTCGTCATCAGCGAGGCGCTCGACAGTAATCCGGTAGGGTGGGTGTTGATAACAAGTACTCGACCGACGTTGTGTTCGGAGGAAGCGAGTCCGTGCGCCTGTATGAGCACTCACGCTGGAATAAGTCGTGCGGGCGCGTCCGATCTCGGTTCCAGTGCCTCGTCTGACCTCGCAGTCACCCAGGGTACCTTACATGGCGGTCGCCAATTCTTGAGAAACAGACGGTCGAATCGCCATATTGTACCATTGTATGGCAATCTGACTGTCTATTTACTCAAGGTCTCAAATTCAAGACGCGTTGACCGCCATTTGAGGTAGCCTGAGAAACTGCGAAGGAAGGACCCTGGTGCGGGGCGCTGAAGGTGCTGCGGCTGAACGGCAACCCGCTGACGTCGGCCGGCGTGCAGCGTCTGGCCATCGGTAGGGCGGTGCAGGTTGACCCTATCAAACCCACGTTGAAAGCGCCTTGAACTAAGCGCTTGAAACTAAAATGTGATAAACCGCTTTCAAATCTTGGTTTCACATCAAGTTGTGCCGCTGCACATTGGCATCGGCGTCAACCGCGCGCTGGAGGTGCTCAGCCTGCAGGGCTGCCTGCTGGCGGGGCCGCGCACTCGTTCCCTCCTACATAAAAACTGTTCCCATTCCCGTGTTCAAACTCAGTGTCGGGTCTGGTATCGAAGATATGGTACCGAATCCCGTTCGACCTATCAGGACTGTCTGTTTCAAAAATCCCGCAGACCGACTCGACTAAAGTCCGACCGGGTCGTGATCCTGGAGTAAATAGACCCTCGATTCCGAGGAGATCAGCGTAACATGTTACGCCGACACTGAGTTCAACTAAAGTAACCGACAGTCACATTCAGGTGGAGTGGTCACATCGTGCGCAGGCCCTGGCGGTCGGTCGACACGGGACGCATGGCAGAAAAGATCATCGCCGCGGACCAGGCGCGGGCCGCCGCCTTCGCCGCCTCCAAGGGGGGTAAGAAAGGCAAGAAAGGCAAGAAGGGGGGGGCAACAACAAAAGGCAGACAGGACAAGGAAGCTGCAGGTAAGGGCAAGGACGTTGCGTTAAAGGATGCCAAGGGGGGTGCTAAGTCCGGCGGTAAGGAGGGTAAGGGGGGTAAGAAGGGGGGTAAGGATGTGGGTCAGTCTGATGAAGTGACGGAGGTGGAGCCGGAGCCGCGGGAGGCAGGGGCTTGCACTCGTCCACTTTTCAGCTCAACCTGAGCCGTTTATTGTCATTGAACCCGCCCACAGGCACAGAGTATCCCACAAAACGTGCATGCATCTAGCTGAAAAGTGGACGAGTGTACGCCCCTGGCGGGAGGCGGATGATTTCAAGCGGGATACGCCCAACGGCATTTACCGGCTGCGGCTGGCCGACGCATACGAGCACCAGGCAGGGCGGTGCAGGTTTTTGAAAGCAGCTGAAACCCGAGTTGAAAGCGCGTTGGTTTTGTAAATGGGGGAGGCCCCCCATGGAACATGATTTCCTCACTCTGATAAATGGAGGAGCCCCCATATGCACCATTCAGCGCTTGAAAGCAAAATGTGATGAACCGCTTTCGAACTTTGCTTTCGAATTCAAGTTGCGCCGCTACAATCAGGTGGCGATCGAGCTGGTGTATCTTTGGGAGAAGTATGGAGCGGCCTCGTGGAAGTGGGCAAGGGCTTACACTCGTTCACGTTAGAGCTCAACTTGAGCGACTCCAGGACACATTCATGAGTTAAGCTGGGTTATATGATGGACGGAAGACCTCAAGTTGAGCTGAAACGGGAACGCTCGTTCACGTTAGAGCTCACCTTGAACAACTCCAGGACACATTCATGAGTTAAGCTGGGTTATGCGGTGGACGAAAGAGCTCAAGTTGAGCTGAAATGGGAAGGAGTGTAAGCCCTTGGAAGTGGGCGGAGCTGAACGGTGTGCCGCTCACGCTCACGGAGGCGCACCACTGGCCGGTGAGGCACCGCTATCAGGTTTAGGGTTTAGGGTTTAGAGTTTTGGGCACCGGTTTCACCCAAAGCATCATGCCCATCAGGGCCCCGTCCACGCACGACATCGTCCACGTCTCACGTCACTTCGTGCGCTTCATCTGACACGACACCGCACAACACAACACAGTCATTTGACCAAACGCCATTGCATGTAATAGAGGACCTGAGCGGGCGCAGCGCCCCCGCCCTAAACCCTAAACCCTCAACCCTAATTCCTAAACCCTAAATCCTAAACCCGACCCGAGCCGGCGGAGCGCATGCCGGAGAGCGGCGTGCTGCAGGTGGCGGTGCACGTGCGGCGCCTCGTGCAGTACGCGGTGCTCATGGTAGAGCGGTGCAGGTTGACCCGATGGAACATGTGTTGAAAGCGCCTGGAACTGTGCTCTTGAAACTAAGAAAGGGCGAACCGCTTTCAAACATTGCTTTCACAAATTCAACTTGCGCCGCTACATGATGGAGGAGGTGGACAACCGCGTGCTACGCATCTTCGCTGCGGAGCTGGCCAGCCCCGCGGCGCCTGAGGGGTGGCAGCTGCAGCTGATGCGCGCGCTGGCGCAGTCACTGTTCTTCACGTGCCAGCAGGCGGCAGGGGCTTACACGCGTCAACTACCCAGCTCAACTTGAGCTGTATTTGTCACCGAAACCCCATGACACCGCCCAGCGTATCCCACAAAAGCTCTCACGATGAGCCGACAAGTGGACGAGTGTAAGCCCCTGGCAGGCGGCGTCTCTCATCGACACGCTTCCTCCCAGCAGCGGCAGCGGCGAGGATGCGCGCGTCGAGGCGGTGCTCGCGCTGTTCCCGCGCGTGATCGACCCGCAGGACTTCGTCAACATCGTGCTGCCGCTGCTGGACGCCGCGGCGGCACGGGCTTACACTCGTCTACTTCTCAGCTAAACCTGAGCCGTTTCTGATGCTCACAACATCCCCTAAACGCTTAACCACCCACTCTAACCCCGCCATAAATACCCCCTAAACACCCCCTGTAATTACCCCTCGTCCCACAAGAAACGCTGACGTTGAGCTGAAAGGTGGACGAGTGTAAGCCCCTGGGCGGCGGTGCAGCACGTGGTGATGCGCCTGGGCGCGCTGTCCGTCTTCTCCACGCACAACCCCACGGGCAGGGGCTTACACTCGTCTACTTCTCAGCTCAAGGTAAGCACATTTTATGGGATACGTTGGGTGCATGATTTTCCCCCAGTCTATTAGACAAGGGCACACAGGGAGGTATGACCAAAACGGCTTAGGTTGAGCTGCAAAGTGGACGAGTGCAAGCCCCTGCCCACGGGCCGCTACCGCCTCAACCTGTCCGTCATGCAGGAGCGCGCCGTGGCGGAGCGGTTGCTGGACCTGACGAAGCGCGAGGGGCAGGGGCTTACACTTGTTCCCATTTCAGCTCAAATTGAGCACTTCCTTCCACCGTATAACTCAACTCAATTTATGACGGTGTCCTGGAATTGCTCAAGTTGAGCTCTAACGTGAACGAGTGTAAGCCCATGCCGAGGGGCTGTGGCACACCAACCCGCTGAAGCGCAACTGGCGCGCGGTGAGCCTCAACGGGCGGGTCATGACGGAGGCAGGGGCTTACACTCGTTCACTTTTCAGCTCAACTTGAGCCGTGTCTGACACAAAAACACCCTCGACACCCTATACACTCCCTGACACCCCCTTAACACGGGCTACACAACCCCTGCGCGCACCCCCTATCCCATACAAAGAGCTCAAGTTGAGCTGAAAAGTGGACGAGTGTAAGCCCCTGGACGGAGGCGGAGCTGATGGGGCTGGAGCACTGGGTAAGGCGGTGCAAGTTGACCCTATCAAAACCACGTCGAAAGCGCCTCAAATTGAGCTCTTGAAACTGAAACATGACAAACCGCTTTCAAATTTTGCATTCAAATTCAACTTGCGCCACTACAACTGGGTGATGCCGCCGACGGGACTCCTGGCGCTGGACTTCGTGAGCTTCGTGTACCCGCGCTCGCCGCACGGCGTCGGTCTGTCGGACGACGTCTTGACGCACCGGCCGGACACCCCCGGCCACGGCAGCCCGCAGCGCGGCGGCGGCGGCGCCTCCCCCTCCCCCCGGGTAGGACGGCTGCGCAGTTTTCCAGGGTCCCTCAAATGGCGGTCAACGGTGCGCAAATGTGCGACCTTGAGTAAATAGACGGTCAGTTTTGCCATGCAATGGTACAATTTGGCGATTCGACCGTCCATTTCTCGAGAGTTGGCGACCTGCATTTGAGGTACCCTGGAAAACTGCGAACCGTGCAGACTGACAGTATCAAAACCCGAGTTGGACGCGCCTATGGTTGCTGCGCTTGAAGCTACAATATGATAAAACGCTTTCAAACTTTGCTTTCAACTCCAACTTGCGCCAACCTTGCTTCCA
>Ga0307489_10003039_pt1 | contig 11169 bp, 3 predicted proteins | sample SB12metaG_FD_202247 | JGI IMG/M metagenome (GOLD analysis project Ga0307489, IMG submission 202247) | Sea-ice brine microbial communities from Beaufort Sea near Barrow, Alaska, United States - SB 1.2 | ecosystem: Environmental > Aquatic > Marine > Coastal | place: USA: Alaska | collected 2017-05-06
CCATTGTTCGCGCGTCATTCTCGCCAAATCACCACTCAAAAGAGCGTTTTCTTGGACTCAGGCGACCGAAGTCGTTGGCGCAGAGCGCGCATGATTTCCGTTCTTGAGTTATTAGACCAAGGCTGATCTAGCGGAATAGGTCTATTACTTTCGTTGCCCCCCAAAAAGTTTTTTTTTTGGCGTCTGTTTATGGAGTCTGGTAAGTCCTGTCGACGTCTCTCGACCAATCAGCGCGAGGTCACCATATTGACCTGGGTTTTGGGTTTAAATCCTTGAGTCAAATGAGTGGGGCGCGAGGTCACCATGGTGACCTCTACGCAGTTCAGGCCCCGTACCAAATGGTCACATTTGCTCGCTAAAATGGTTCAGATTGAACCATGTTTGTACGCGCGACTTATTTTTCATATATTGATTTTCTCGATATCGACGGTCTAATCAACCTTGAGGTGGGAAATAAAAACGTACTTCGATTCGCCTCGATATCGCAACTTCGATACCAAACCCGACACGATTGGGTGCCTTGCCTCACGTCCTGTCCTTTCCCAAGATGTGTCAGTTTGCACGTGTGCGTCAACGTGTGACACCGTCCCGCTTCATCAACCACGCGTCAACTGACGTTGAGAAGGAGCGGGGGAAATCTGCCGGCCGGTGAGTGGGGTATCGGCCGGGTACTGGTCCCCAACAGGCCTATCGGGTTCGGAAGCGCATTTCGGGTGAGGTTGGACCTTGCGTGGGTCCCTCCGAGAGGCGCCTTCTGGGGCTTGAGCGGACTCCTCGCGCCGGGTGCGCAGCGACGAGCGCGACGGGTCACGGAGAAGGGTTGCGTGTGAACCGGGTCACGTCGGTAACGTATGAATGTATGCTTCGGCTTTCGACACTGACCTAACTCCTCTGTCATCCCGCCCCTCCACAGCTCGAGGTCGGTATCACGGGAAGATGCAAGCGCCGAGCGCTGCTGTCGGGCGAGCCGCGTCTATCGCACGCTCGTCCACGCCAGCGAACAATGGGCGCACTCGCTCCCTCCGTCCTGGCTGTAAGTTTCCCCTGCGTCAAATCATCGCGTTGCCGGCCTCCATACTCAACTGACTACGGGGCACTCGACGGACGGGTTAGCTCCAACGCACCAAACCCCAGAACCCCAGGAGGGACGTAAAAGAAAAATAGCCCCGCCCGGCTGCTTATCTGGCGACGGATTGCGAACTGTCCGCCGGGGTTTGCACAGCTCGTGTGGTTACCTCGCGTGGGGAACGGGGAGAATCTTCGGCCTTGCTCCCTTTCCCGACGCGCGCCTTCTTCCCGCCCCTACTTTTGTCTGAAATACTTACCCGCCCGCTTACTTGTAAACTCCCCTCCCTCAAATGGACGGAGCAGTCGTAGGTGACCGGAAGTCTATCGGCTACCATGTGAAGACCGACACGGTGCCCGTGCCCGCTGCAGCCTCTGCGATCCGCCGTCCCGCCGCCGCTCGCGCCCGTCTGCGGCATGCGGCGCTCCCTGGGGACATCAGTGCGAAGGCTGCCGTGTCTGCCCCTGCCGATATCACCACCGACATCACCTCCACCGAGGCCCTTGCCCGGTACGTTGCTGCTCATGGCGGCAAGCGCGTGATTCGTAAGGTGCTCATCGCCAACAATGGCATGGCTGCCACCAAGGCGATAATTTCCATGCGTCGGTGGGCATACAATGAGCTGGGCGATGAGAACGCCATCGTGTTCCTCGCGATGGCCACCCCCGAGGACCTCAACGCCAACGCCGAGTTCATCCGCTACGCCGATGACTTCATCGAGGTTCCGGGCGGCTCCAACAAGAATAACTACGCGAATGTCAACCTGATCACCGGTATTGCCGAGCGCGAGGGTGTTGATGCGGTGTGGCCAGGTTGGGGGCACGCGTCAGAGAACCCCAAGCTCCCCACCGCTCTCAAGGAGCGTGGCATCCAATTCATCGGCCCGACTGCGCCCGTAATGTCTGTGCTAGGCGACAAAATCGCCGCAAACATCCTCGCGCAGACCGCGAAGGTGCCGTCCATCCCCTGGTCTGGCGATGGCCTGGTGGCTGACCTCACGGCAGAGGGCACGATTCCGCAGGAAACTTTCAACAAAGCGATGGTGACCACTGTCGAGGAGTCGCTTGCAGCGGCAAACCGCATCGGGTATCCTGTCATGCTGAAGGCGTCCGAGGGAGGTGGCGGGAAGGGCATTCGCATGAGCGCCAGCGACGAGGAGTTGCGCGTCAACTTCGAGATGGTCAAGGCTGAGGTGCCCGGCTCGCCAATGTTCATGATGCAGCTGTGTACCCAGGCTAGACATCTTGAGGTCCAAATCGTGGGCGACGAGTACGGCAACGCTGTCGCGCTCAGTGGCCGCGACTGCTCTACGCAACGCCGTTTCCAGAAGATATTCGAGGAGGCCCCGCCCACCATTGCCGACCCTGCCATATTTCGTGAGATGGAGAAAGCGGCACAGCGTTTGACGCAGAACATTGGCTACATTGGCGCCGGCACCGTGGAGTACCTGTACAACGCCAAGACAAAAAAATACTACTTCCTCGAGCTGAATCCCCGCTTGCAGGTGGAGCATCCCGTGACCGAGGGAATCACAGGCGTAAACCTCCCTGCCACGCAGCTGCAGGTGGCGATGGGCATCCCGCTCTGCCGCATTCCGGACATCCGGAGGTTCTATGGGCGAGATCCAGAGACAGATTCCGCTATCGACTTCATAGAGGAGGACTATGTACTGCCCGAGCGCCACGTCCTCGCCGCCCGAATCACGGCCGAGAACCCCGACGAGGGGTTTAAGCCCACCTCTGGAGGTAAGGGTCCTCTTCTTATTCTAAACCCAAATGCGAATCAGGATTTTTTGGCGGCAGGTTCCGGGGGCACAAGAGAGGGAATTGAGTAGCCAGATGCGTCATGATTCGGCGTGCGACCCTACTCACGAACACAGTATCAATCAGGACAAGCAGATCAGTTTCCAATCTGTTCCCCCCTGGTGTGATCCCTTTGCTCCAGGCATTGAGCGCGTCTCCTTCCAGTCCACTCCCACAGTGTGGGGCTACTTCTCCGTCGGCGCCAATGGGGGTGTGCATGAGTTTGCCGATTCTCAGTTTGGCCACATATTCGCCACTGGCGCCAACCGCGAAGAGGCCCGCAAGTCGCTCGTACTGGCCCTCAAGGGCATGGTGGTGCGCGGTGAAATCCGCACTGCTGTTGAGTACCTTGTGCAACTGCTGGAGACTACCGACTTTAAGATGAATGATATCGACACCAGCTGGCTCGACGGCATCATCAAAAGAAAGGCGATCGCGATGAAGGAGGACCCGCATACCATCGTTGCTTCCGCCGTGATGTACCGCGCCTTCCGCATGGTGCAGGCTGAGGAATCAGCGTTTAAGGAGTTCTGGCAGAAGGGCCAAACGGCGACGCAAGGCGTGGAGCGCCTGACTGAGTTTCCCATGGAGGTTACGTACCAGGACATTAAGTACTCGTTCACCGTGAAGCGCCGCGGTCCTGATTCGCTTGTGTTGTCCCTTGGGGGCAAAGAACTTGTCGAGGCACGCATTCGCGAGCGTTCCGACGGAGTGCTCCTTGGCATCTGGGGTGGCCAGACGCACGAGATTGACGGTCTCGTGGAGCCCCTCGGCCTCCGCATGGCGCTTGATGGCCAGACCTGGCTGCTGCCCAACCAGTTTGATCCCTCGGAGCTGCGCACCGATGTCACCGGTAAGCTCATCCGCTTCCTGCAGGACGATGGTGGCGAGGTGATCGCAGGCAAACCGTACGCTGAAGTTGAGGCGATGAAGATGGTGATGCCCCTCATCGCGACAGAAAGTGGCAGGATCGCGCACGCCAAATCTGGCGGAGCCGTGATTCAGGCCGGTGACCTTATTGGGTCCCTTACACTTAAGGATCCAAACAAGGTGAAGAAAATCTCCCCTTTTCGAGGTGAGTTCCGGTGCGGTGCAGACGAGGGCCCTGAGACGGCCCCATCCGCATCGGAGGCGCTTGAGGAGGCCATCTCCTCCACTAATCTCCTCCTCGATGGTTATGTCCTCGCTGTCGACGAGACCGTGAACAAGCTCCTTGAAACGCTGTGCGACTCTGCTCTCCCCGAGGCTGAGGGTGGGCGCTGGCAGCGCGCCTGCTCCATCCTCAACAGCATCGTTGATCGCTACCTCGCTGTCGAGGGGCTCTTTGCGGGCAAGAAACCGGATTCCGTGATGCGCGATCAGACGCGCAAGAACAGTGGCAACCTTGATGCGCTGCTCAAGATCGTCGTATCGCACACCCGAAATAAGCAGAGTACTCAGCTTGTGATCAGCTTGCTCAAGCAGGCTCCCACGCTCCCACAACGCGTGATGGGCGGGCCCATTGGCTGGGCAGACGACCACGCACCTATTTCGGACGACTTCCGAGCGTCTATCGAACGCCTCTCGAACCTTCGGGGCGCCGACTATGGCGAGCTCGCGCTTACTGCATCCAACATCTTGCTCGAGAAGCGCCTGCCTTCCATCGACAAGCGCCTGGAGGAGCTGAAGAGTATCCTGCAGGGCGGCACGGGTCTCAACCGTGCCTGGGGGACTGCAGAGGCAGGTGACCTCAAAAGCCTTATCGAGTCTCCCACGCTTGCTGTGGATCTCCTGCCATCGCTCTTCGTTGACACGGACGCTGCCGTCGCTGACGCTGCACTGCAGGTGTACACCAAACGCGTGTATCGTGCCCACAATGTAATTTCCACGGATATAGTGCGCGCCAATGGCCTGGACTCGATGAACTTCAAGTTCCAGTATAACACTTACCCCGAGGAGTCCCCACTACGCTGCGGCGTCATGGCGGTGACCTCCTCCCTCGAACAGGCCCAGGCGCAGATGCCTGCCATACTCGACCGACTCGCGAATCATATTGGCGAGGCTCCCAAGGACACTCCCATCCACGTTCTTCATATTGCGCTGAGCAGCCAGGCAGAGGACACAACGCTGGCTGACCGCTGTGCAGCCGTCTTCAGCGAGCATCGTGGCCGCATGGCTGAGCTCGGCGTTAAGTTCGTCAATGTCATCAGCTACGTCCCCCCCAACCTCCCTCACTATTACACCTTCACCGCCGCAACTGGCTATCAGGAGAACCCCCTCTATCGCGGCGAGCGGCCTACCGTGGCACATCTCCTCGAGCTCGCCCGCCTGGAGAACTACTACCTCACGCGTCTGCCCACTGTCAACCGTGACCTCCACGTATTTGTCGGTGAGTCAAAGCAGGGCTTTGGCAAGCGCGGCCTCCAGAAACACCTGCTGCTCCGCCGGATCAGTCACTCGCGCGATGCCGCCGAGGGCGGCATCGAGCGTGTGCTGGGAAAGGCTGTGGAGGCTCTGGACCTCGCCCGCCTCGACCCTCGCACCAAGGGGGCAAGCTCTGGGCGTATCTATATAAACTTTCTGCCCGTGCAGAGCAATGGCCCGTTCGATACCTCTGTGAACTACCTGAAGACCAAGGTGCTGGAGTTCATCAGCCGCAACTCAACCGAGCTCCTCACGCAGCAGGTGGACGAGATGGAGATTCGCTTCCGAATCGCAGAGAGCCTAGATTCACCCGCGCAGGTCCCAGTGCGCATCATGGCGACGTCCATGTCCGGTCAATGGCTTAAGGTGGACGTGTATCGTGAGTACCTCGACCCACAAACGGGCAAGGCAACTCAGTTCTGCATGCTGGGCAAGGACGGCGCGGAAGAGGCGTGTTTCCTCGAGCCTTATCCAATGCCGGGCACCCTGCAGCAGAAACGCGCCATCGCCCGCGCCATCGGCACAACATATGTCTATGACTTCCTCGGGCTCATTGAGAAGGCGATGGTGCTCGAGTGGCGCCAATTCATCGCCGGCACCGGCATGGGTGACGTCCCTGTGGACATGTTCCGCGCCGAAGAGCTCGTGCTGAACACTGCAGACGGCTCACTCACAAAGGCAGAGGCGAGCCGCATTGCTGGTTCGAACGACATCGGCATGGTTGCGTGGCAGTGCTTCATGAAGACACCCGAGTACCCGGATGGGCGTAACATTGTGCTCGTAGGCAATGACTGCACCTTCATGTCCGGCTCCTTTGGCGTCAAGGAGGACGACTTTTATCACGCAGTTTCACAGTACGCACGCGAAAAGGGCCTGCCCCGTGTGTACATTGCTTCCAATTCGGGCGCCCGCATCGGCCTGGTTGAGGAGCTCAAGCCGTACTTCAAGGTCTGGCCAATGTAAACTATACTGCCTCTGATAGTCACCTCCATCTTCACATTTCTTTCGCCAACGACATTGGTAGTTCTAGTCTCGACCACTGACAAGATGTGTGTGTTTGTCAAAGGTTTCCTTTCATGGCGGTGTTGCCAACTCTATGCCAAGGTTGCCTGGAACGATGCCTCGAACCCATCCCTGGGCTTCAAGTACCTGTATCTATCGCCAGACGACTACGCTGCGTTCCCCCCTGGAACGGTGAATGCAACACAGGTTGTTGAGAACGGCGAGACGCGAATGCAGCTCGACGACATTATCGGACAAATTCACGGCATCGGCGTCGAGAACCTCCGTGGCTCCGGTATGATCGCGGGTGAGCAGTCTGCTGCATACGCTGATGCCTTCACCCTCTCATACATCACTGGCCGCTCCGTCGGCATCGGCGCCTACCTTTGCCGCCTGGGCCAGCGCAACATTCAGATGACCAACGGTCCCCTCATCCTCACCGGTTATCTCGCCCTGAATAAGTTGCTCGGCCGCGAGGTGTACACCTCGCAGGACCAACTAGGCGGGCCTCAGGTGATGATGCCCAACGGAGTCAGCCACATTCAGGTTGAGGACGACCAGGAGGGTGTCAAGGCAATCCTCCGCTGGCTATCTTATGTTCCCAGAAACTGCTTTTCACGCTCCCCCGCACTTCCCTCAGCGGATTCCACTTCACGCAAGATTGTGTTCAAGCCCACCAAGACGCCGTATGACCCACGCCACATGATCGCGGGTGTGCACAACGCTGACGGCACTTGGACCGGGGGGTTCTTCGACAAGGGCTCATGGACCGAGACCCTCGCAGAATGGGGAAAGTCTGTTGTCTGCGGCCGCGCTCGCCTCGGTGGTATTCCTGTTGGTGTCATCGCAGTTGAGACGCGCCTCATGGAGCAGCGCATCCCTGCAGATCCGGCTAACCCCGAGTCGCGCGAGGCTGTGCTGGCCCAGGCGGGCCAGGTGTGGTATCCCGATTCAGCTTACAAGACAGCTACTGTCATCCGCGACTTCAATAATGCCGAGAACCTGCCCCTCATTATCTTCGCCAACTGGCGCGGCTTCTCTGGTGGCACGCGCGACATGTACGGTGAGATCCTCAAGTTTGGCGCCATGATTGTGGACGAGCTCCGTGTGTACCGACACCCCGTCTTCGTGTACATCCCTCCCAATGGTGAGCTACGTGGCGGTGCATGGGTTGTGGTGGATCCCACCATCAACGAGGCGCGTATGGAAATGTATGCAGACGTGGAGAGCCGCGGTGGCATCCTCGAGCCCCCGGGTATCTGCGAGGTCAAGTTCCGCGACAAAGACCAGAAGGCGGTAATGCACCGCCTCGATCCGGTATTGCTCGAGCTAGACCAGGATCCTGAGGCGCATCAGGAGGATATCTCTGCGCGAGAGGCGCAGTTGCTGCCAATGTACACGCAGGTGGCGCACGAGTTTGCCGACCTGCATGACCGCAGTGGGCGCATGCTCGCTAAGGGAGTGATCCGGGACGTGGTGGAGTGGGAAAACGCTCGCGAATACTTCCACACTCGGCTCAAGCGCCGACTGGCGACTGATGAGCTCGCGATGGAGGCCGGCGCTGACTCTTCGGATGTTGAGGAGCGCCTGGCTGAGGTGGCTTCCGATGAGGGTGTTGACTGGAGTAACGACTCGGATGTGACAGACTGGCTGGATACGCGGACAGAAAACATTAGGGAACAGGTGGTGGCTATCGGGCGTGAGGCTGCTATTGCAGAAGCCATCGAGAGCCTCTCAGGGCTAGACGAGGAGGCGCTCAAGGCGGTATTCCAGAAGCTACAGCACTCTGGGGCCAAGTGAATCGGCAGGTGAGGCGTTTACCCTCAAGATCAAACATGCGACATACGATGTCCTGTCAAGTGATATGTCGGCGTCTTGGGATTGCTTTCAAGAAGGGACGCTGTACAAACGCCTCATTGTTTTTTACGGTTTGAAATATCATCGAAAATCTCCCATCCCCCCAAAGTGGTTCTCGCGTCGAGCACCCAGCCTTCCACGCCAGTCTCCCAGCAAGTCTCCCAGCAAGTCTGATGCTGCACGGGCAATCTCGTTTCCCTGTATTTTTCACTTCATCAAAATGCGAACAAGGCTGCACTGCACATCATGTCTGTATGAAGCTGCTTGCTACTTGTGCAGACACCCGAAACTACGCAGCTTTGCGAACGGTACTTCACGTGGACTCAGGTCTAAAGTTTAGACCTCTTGCTGAATCCTGATTTTTGGCAGTGAAGCTTTGTAAAGAAACGTTTTTGTGGAGGCACACGGGCTAGTTTCCAGTAGTTGGAGATGCTAGACTCGCGAGACTCGGCGAGATGGACGACGACAGGTGGCACAAGGACCCCTTCCGGGCTTCGTCTCCATAGGAGCGATGGAGGTGGCAGAGCGCACCGTTGCACTTTCGCTTTCGGTGAATTCCGTTTCTTTGCCCCACTGCGGAAGCAGTGTCGAAGGTAATTTAAATTGAGATCATTGAGGTATATCGATTTTCGGCCGGTCGTTTCTTTTAACGAACTCTTCTATTGGCAAACAGCCTTCGACCAATCAGGGGCTTCGCGTTTTCCGGTGCCATTTCCACGCCCGCCCCGAAAAGGCGGCCGCACCGCCCTCGCGGCCGTCCCACCACTTCCCCCACCTGGCCCTGCGCCCGCACCCTCGCTCTCTATGGGCGCCCACCCACGGCAAATATCTTACAACTCTCGAACGTGGGGGCACGCGGTGTATAACCCGTGACGTTGTGTTGAAACCATCTGCCGCCTACGAATTCGTCGCGCCAGGCAAAACGACGTCGGAGAGGATGGCTTGCACTGAGCTCTGTCTGCGCCATACACGGGTTGATTCATGAACCAAGTTGGACTTGTGTGGTAGAGTATGGCGCCCCCAAGACCACGACCATAGTGTAGAGGGCGTTAAGGGGCATCTATGGGTTTAAATAGGTGTCAAACAACCGATTGGCTTCTATACCTCCCTCCGGGCAATTACCCTGAAACATATTTTATCTCACCAGATAAGGTACGGATAACGATAGCAGTGTGTTTGCGCGTGAACAGCGCCGCAGCCGCTAGACCGGAAAACCTGAGACCAGGTGCGTTGAACGCGGGCTTTCGAGGGCTTCACAGTCGTACCGCACACGTGGTTTTGACCGCAAACAGGTGCTTCAATGAGATACGTTCTACGTCAGAGGTACTTCTGCAGGAGGGTTTCAATTTTGGGCAGAGAGATCGCGATCGCCCATACTAACATTTTCGAAACCTCCGAAACATTGGATAAAGAAATGCGTCGTACATTGGGATATTTAATTCGGGATTTCCGACAAAAAATCATACCAGCATTTATTCAATAGAGTTAGGGAGTGTCCAACTTTTTCAGGAGTCCCCAAACCGTGCGACAAACATATGGAACCGAACCTAACTACCCCGCCATATTGTCGGGAACAACTCTAATAGTACCCCGCCTCGGTAAGTTTGGGTCGTTTGACGCCTTTTTGACACCGCAACGCCCGTTTCTTTGGGCGCATCGAAAAAAGCAGGGAGCCCTGAATGTCCAATTTTTGCAACTCAGGATGACCATCTAATCTGTACGTTTTGACTCCGCGTGCAGGCCGCATCCGCGAGAAACGAGCAGCTCTTTCTCTCTCTCTCTCTCTCTCTCTCTCTATCTATCTCTCTCTCTCTCTCTCTCTCTCTCTCTCTCTCTCTCTCTCTCTCTCTCTCTCTCTCTCTCTCTCTCGCCAATTTCAAGCGCCGTCGCGTGCGTACACGACGTGGCGAGCGCGCAGGGGGGGGCTTTTGCAGGGCGTACCTCAAGATGAACAGCTGTCCGTCGCGTGTTACGACGATCTTGAGGATGTCGGGTGAAACTGCTGCGGGATGTGGCCGACACGCGGAACGGACAGCCGCGCACAATGACCGCGCGGACCGTCTGAAACCGAATATCGTGTTTTCAAACCGAGATTCCCATCAACGGCGCGGGCAGTTAACCGTATGTATGGCTGCATTCTATAGGCTGACCCTGCCTCGTAGCTTCACCCACAAAGTCTACGGGACTCAGGCCCCTGTGTCGTAAAAAAATGGCGTTTTGGTCGGCCGGTCCCAAGTGTGGAACTACATTCACGCTGCCGAATCCGGTCGGCGATGGGACGAAATGGAGGGTCGATACCAGTGTGCTGTCCTGGCGCCATACAAAGCAGGCCAGTTTGACTGCCGTATGGTTTGTTTTTTACGACACAGGGGCCTGAGTCCCGTAGGTACTGGTATGCCTTTCGTCATCAAATCTTCTTTGTTGTTTTGGTCAGTACGATGCGGTCGGTCACCGCCGCCGGGCGGACCAACCTGCATCTGCTCGGCTACATTGGCGCAGAGCTCGTATCAATTTGATTTTTAGCCGTGCTCCATCTCCATAACTACGCAGATCGGCTGGGGGGCGCAAACGGGGATGGCGCGAAGCGCGGTACGGTCACCATTCCTGACCTTGCACCATACGCAAATCATGTTGATCAACCATGAGAATCTCATGGTCGATCAACACGTGTTCATCGGAGCCCGGGACGTGTTCAACATGAGTTCAACATACCGGCACGTGTTTGCCGTCCGAATCACACGTGATCTCCGCCCGACCGCCTCCGTCTGGCGTCGCCCGCGCCCGCCGTGACGCGTGAGTCAGGCGACGAATCTACCTTTACGTTTTAGCTGAATGCCCTCAGCCACCACGACGCGCCGTGTGCTCGCAAGGGAAACGCGCAGCGTGCTCGATCACGGCGCTCGTCTCTGTTTCGCCGCTAGTAGGTCGAGCGCGGCGCGCAGCTCTGCCGTCCCCGCGAGGGCATGCCCGGTACCGACGGGATGCATCGGTTCGACGGTCAGCCGAGCTGATGATCGTGCTCGGCGCGACGGCGCGCAC
>Ga0307489_10003040_pt1 | contig 11168 bp, 21 predicted proteins | sample SB12metaG_FD_202247 | JGI IMG/M metagenome (GOLD analysis project Ga0307489, IMG submission 202247) | Sea-ice brine microbial communities from Beaufort Sea near Barrow, Alaska, United States - SB 1.2 | ecosystem: Environmental > Aquatic > Marine > Coastal | place: USA: Alaska | collected...
TCCCCTTCTCAGCTCAACTTGAGCGCTTTGTATAGGATAGGGGGTGCGCGTAGGGGGTGTGTATCCCGTATTAAGGGGGTATTAGGGGGTGTGTAAGGGTGTGTAGGGTGTTTTCCTGTGTCAGACACGGCTCAGGTTGAGCTGAGAAGTGGACGAGTGTAAGCCCCTGCCTCGAGCCCGCTCTGCGTGTGGTGACGCTCGAGGGTGGACAGCGTGCGGATGATGGCCGCGAGCAGGACGTTGGTGAAGGCCGTGAAGGCGGCGGCCAGCACCTCCACCGTCTTGGACATGAAGTAGCTCTTGCACAGCCCGTACCACCCGTGCGTGTCCGAGGACATGCCCAGCGCCAGTGGCTTACACTCGTTCACTTCTCAGCTCAACCTAAGCCGTTTTGGTCACACCTCCATGTGTCCCCCTGTGTAATAGACTGGGGGAAAATCATGCACCCAACGTATCCAAGAAAATGTGCTTACGTTGAGCCGAAAAGTGGACGAGTGTAAGCCCCTGCCCAGCGCCACCGGTAGCAGGTCCACGAAGCGCGTCTTGCACATGCAGTCGAAGCACGCCATGCTGTAGCGGCGCAGCTTGAATTTGAAAGCAAAACTTGAGAGCAGTTTATCACATTTCAGTTTCAAGCGCTGAGTTCCAGGCGCTTTCAACGTGGGTTCGATAGGGTCAACCTGCACGACCCTACCATGGCCGCGCACTCGTCCTCGATGGTGGCGGCGTCGAAGCCGCCCGCCCACTCCGTGTACCCGTCCGCGGCGGAGCTGTCGGCGGTGTACAGTGAGCTGGGCCCCGCCGACCAGGGGCTTACACTCGTCCACCTGTGAGCTCAACGTAAGCGCTTTTGGTGGGACATGGGGTATTTAGGGGGTGTTTAGGGAGCGTTCAAGGCGGGGGTGGACGGGGTGTTCAGGCGTTCAGGGGATGTGTTGAGTGCCAAAAACGGCTCAGGTTGAGCTGAGAAGTGGACGAGTGTAAGCCCCTGCCGCCGACCCCAGCCGCTCGTACGGCGCATACACCGACGCGTCGCCCACCCAGCTGTAGCAGCGCATGTTGAATTTGAAAGTAGAGCTTGAAAGCGGTCCATGATAGATTAGTTCAAGCGCATTGTTCCAGGCGCTGTCAACATGGGTTTCAAAGGGTCAACCTGCACCGCCTCACCCAGGTGCCGGACTCGATCCAGGTCCCGGTGCCGGAGGCGGAGCACTGCTCCTCGGTCACCTGGTCGATGAACAGCGCCATTTTGTAGCGGTGCACGTTGAATTTAAAAGCAAAGTTTGAAACCGGTCCATCATATCTTAGTTTCAAGCGCTTAGTTCCGGGCAGTGTCAACTTGGATTTCATAGGTTCAACCTGCACCGCCCTACCATGCCCTCCAGGATATCAACCGACACCTCGCCCGACGTGGCGGCGGCGGGCCACATGGCAGGGGCTTACACTCGTTGACAGTAGAGCTCAACTTGAGCCACACCAGTACACATTCATGAGTTAAGTTGGATTATACGGTGGACAGAAGAGCTCAAGTTGAGCTGAAAGGGGGACGAGTGTGAGCCCCTGCCACATGGTGTTGCACGTCAGGGTGCCGGCGGCGCTCAGCGTGCCGCACCCGCAAGTAGCGGCGCAAGTTGAATTTGAAAGCAAAGTTTGAAAGCGGATCATCACATTTTAGTTTCAAGCGCTCAGTTCCAGGCGCTTTCAACGTGGGGTTGATAGGGTCAACCTGCACCGCCTGACCCGGATATGGTGGGCGGCACGTCGCTCGCCTGCGTCTTGGCAACGACGACGCACGCCGCCGTCATGTGGTGCCGCAAGTTGAAGTTGAAAGCAAATCTTGAAAGCAGTCCATCATACGAGTACTTCACTTTCGAGGGCTTGGTTTCAAGCGATTTCAACGTGGGTTTGATAGGGTCGACCTGCACCGCCTGACCGTGAAGGACAGCACCAGCAGCATGCCGAGCCACGCCGCCGCCTTGCGCACCACGGCGTTGAGGCCCGTGATGCCCAGGTTGTAGCTGCGCAAGTTCAAATTGAAAGCAAAACGTGAAACCGGATCATCACATTTTAGTTTCAAAGCGCTTAGTTCCAGGCAGTTTCAACGTGGGGTTGATAGGGTCAACCTGCACCGCTCTACCAGGTTCTCCCACAGGACGTCGACGGCCTCGGGCGCGCGTACCACCAGCAGGCGGTGCGTGCCGCGCATCAGGGGCTTACACTCCTTCACTTTTCAGCTCAACCTAAGCCGTATTGGTCACACCTCCCCGTTTTCCCCTGTCTAATAGACTGGGGGAAAATCATGCACCCGACGTAATGTGCGTACGTTGAGCCGAAAAGTGGGCGAGTGTAAGCCCCTGCCGCGCATGCGCAGCTTCGTCGCGCGCGTGGCCCACGCCAGCAGGCCGTTGCCGCGGTACGCCCGCTCCGCCTTGCCCCGCGCCACCTCGCTCTCGAACGTCACGAACGCCGAGGTCGTATTATCCTTGCGGAGACTCATCTTCATCCCCAACTCCGATTCCATTTTCTCAATCTTGGCCACCTGCTTGGAGATGGCCTTCTGCAAGGAGGTCTTCTTGCCGCCGCTCAGGGGCTTACACTCGTTCACGTTAGAGCTCAACTTGAGCAACTCCAGGGCACGTTCATGAGCTAAGTCGGGTCATACGGTGGTCGGAAGAGCTCAAGTTGAGCTGAATTGGAAACGAGTGTCAGCCCCTGCCGCCGCTCTTGGCGAACGCGGCGTTGAGCTCCAGGCTGTAGCGGCGCAAGTTGAATTTGAAACCAAAACTTGAAAGCAGTATACATTATTTCAGTTTCAAGCTCTTAGTTCCGGGCGCTTTCAACATGAGTTTGATAGGGTCAACCTGCACCGCCCTACCAGGCGGCGGCGCTCCCACGTTGCGCGCTGGCGGTGCCGCCCGATGACCAGGGGTTTACACTCGTCCACTTTTCAGCTCAACCTGAGCCGCTTCTGACACAAAATACACCCTAGAAACCCTCCAATACCCCCTAAAACACCCTACACACCCCCTAGACAACCCCTAAATGTACCCCCTATGCCACAGAAAGCGCTTAAGTTGAGCCGAAGAGTGGACGAGTGTGCGCCCCTGCCGATGACGCCGCCCACGTCGGTGCCGAGCACCACCATGTGCACGCGCCCGAAGCGCGCGAAGAACTGCCCGATCTCCGTCGGCGTGATCAGGTCCGCGGTGTACCGGCGCAACTTGAATTTGAAAGCAAAGTTTGAAGGCGATTCATCACAATTTAGTTTCAAGCGCTGCAACCAGGCGCGCTTTCAACTCGGGTTTTGATACTGGCAGCCTGCACCGCCCTACTTTGGGTAAGCCGTCGACCTTGAGGGAGTAGTCGGTGAGGTCGATGTTGCTGACGTCGATGGCCGCGCTGGTCTCCTTCTTCTAGCGGCGCGAGTTGAATTTGAAAGCAAAGATTGAAAGCGGACCATCATATTTCACTTCCAAGCGCTTAATTCCAGGCGCTTTCAACACAGGTTTCATCGGTTCAAATGCACTGCCTCACCTTCTGCTGGCGGGTGAGCGACGCGATGGACCAGATGAAGATGAGCGCCAGGCCGCACTCGATGCACGCCACGGCCATCATCACGCCCTCGTCGCTCCCGCTGCCGTAGATCAGGGGCTTACACTCGTCCACTGTTCGGCTCAACGTAAGCGCTTTCTGTGGGACAGGGGGTGCATTTAGGTTTGTTTACGGGGTGTTTAGGAGGTGTTAGGGGGTATGAGGGGGTGGTAAGGGTGTATGTTGTGGCAGAAACGGCTCAGGTTGAGCTGCAAAGTGGACGAGTGTAAGCCCCTGCCGTATATGGAGTCGCCGTCGGTGAACCACAGCAGGCGGTGACCGTGCTCGGCGGCCCACCCCACGGCGCCCAGCGTGGGTATCGCCAGCCCCGTCAGCGCCCCGGCCTCCAGCTGCGCCGTCAGTGTCCCCGCGCGCAGGTACACCACCGTGGTGAAGAAGCCCATGACCAGGGGCTTACACTCGTCCACTTCTCACCTCAACGTAAGCCGTTTATGATACTCAAAACAGCCCCTAAACAAATAAGCACCCCTTCTACACTCGCCGTAATTACCTCCTAACCCCCCCCTCAGCACCCCTTGTCCCACAAAAAGCGCTTAAGTTCAGCCGAAACGTGGACGAGTGTAAGCCCCTGCCCATGACGGTCATGGCCCCCAGCACCTTGGCGGCCCACATGAGGCACCCGAAGTAGAGGCCGATGCCCACGCCTAACTCGCCCATCTCCGCGGGGCCCGTCTTGGACAACACGTACGGCTGCGAAAAGTCGAGCCCGTCCAGTTTGTAGCGGCGCAAGTTGAATGTGAAAGCAAACTTTGAAAGGGCTCCATCGTTTCTTAGTTTCAAGAGCACATATCCAGGCGCTTTCAACACGGGTTTGACAGGGTCAACCTGCACCGCCCTACCAGGTCCCCCTCGCCGTGCTCGCCGCCGCCCTTGGAGTTGGACCGCCGGGCCGTCAGCGACCGCTTGAACTGCGCTTTGACGTCCTCGATGACGTTCTCGGGGACGCAGCGCACCCGCACGCCGCGGATGGTCACTCCCAGGCTGGCGAGGTCGGCGGCCTGGCTCGGCGGCACGTCCTCGATGTACCGGCGCAAGTTGAAATTGAAAGCAACTTTTAAAAGCTGTTTATCACATTTCAGGTTCAAGTGCTTAGTTCCAGACGGTTTCAACATGGGGTCAATCTGCACCGCCTCACCTCGATGACCGCGCCCGTCTTGCCGTCCTTCTCGACGCGCTGCAGCATGACGCCGCGCCGCTCGCACTCCTCGTTGTAGCGGCGCAAGTTGAATTTGAAACCAAAGTTTGAAAGCAGTCATCATATTCCAGTTTCAAGCGCTTAGGTCCAGGCGGTTTCAACATGAGTACATAGGGTCAACCTGCACCACCTTACCTCGTAGATGTCGGCTAGGATCTCGTCGCCGCTCAGGTCGCGCAGGCACTCGTCGTTCATCCGCACGGCGATGCCCAGGCGGTTGCGGTGCACGTTCACGCGGCGCCCGTACTTGACGGCGGCGCGGTGGGACGGCGCCACGTAGGGCGCCAGCGCCTCGCCGGCGCTGCCGGGGTTGCGGTACATGATGCCGGCGCCCGGGTGCTCCCCCGCCGCCGGCGTCACGCCCAGGTGCGAGTCCTTGCGCCGCGTGTGATTCGGCGCCAGGATGCAACGGCGCAAGTTAAGTTTGAAAGCAAATTTGAAAGCGGTACATCATATTTTAGTTTCAAGGGCTTAGTTCCAGACGCTTTCAACGTGGGTTTGATAGCGTCAACCTGCACCGCCTCACCATGAGGAGCGCGGCGGCGCCGCCGGGGCTGCTGGCGCGGCCCATCTCCACATCGCCGTGCTCCAGAGCCACACACTCCTCCACTTTTCAGCTGAAAGTAAGCACTTTTCGTGGGATGTGTTGGGTGGTTTCAGAGTGTCTGAATGACAACAGCTCAGGTTGAGTCTGCGAAGTGGAGGAGTGGGGTCATGTGGCTCCCCTGCCGGCGCCGTCCCACGCGGTATTGGAGCTGGGCACCCGCGGTGCGGAGATGAGCACCTGACTGCCGGACCCTGACACCGACCGCGACCGGTCGGCGGACCCGGGCCAGCTGCCGCCCCAACGCAGGGTCGTTCAGAACGAGCACTCCACCGAGATCGGAGCATGACTAACCGTCAGGGTCAATGTCATGCACACGCGCGGAGGAGGAGGAGGAGGAGGCTTGATGGGGGCAGAGTGCTTGTTCTGAGTGCACCCCCTGCCACGGCTGCCGCCGCCGCCGGCTCCGCCAGTCTCCAGGTCGGACACACTGCCCTCCGCGGGGCCGTCGCGGTACACGTGCTCCACGCTGAGCACCGGCGCGCCCGCGCCGCAGGGTCCATGTTGGGTGAAGTGGCTCCATGCTGAATTGGCTGTTGGGTGGAGTGGCACTATACTGATGCAGCTGTTGGGTGGATTGGCACCAAACTGATGTGGCTGTTGGGTGGAGTGGCACCATGCTGAATTGGCTGTTGGGTGGAGTGGCACCACAATCAGGTTATGTTGGGTGACGCAGATATTGCCCGCCACGACAGAGAGCGAGCAGGGACAGCCAATGCGGCACCTGGAAGGCCGGGGCCGTGCGGGTACCGGCACATCTAGCGCGCCACGTCATCGACACGCAGCTTGAACCCTCGTTACATGGAAAATAAATGGCAGCTTATGACGGGCGAGCGAGCGCGGTATCTGGCAGGCCGTACCACAACGACCGGGGCGGGGGGCGGGGCGGGGGCGGCGTCGCGGCTCTCCTGCTCCTTCTGCCGCCGCCGAGCCTCCTTCTCCTCGTCGGTGCGCTTGCGGCGGGGCTTGCCGCCCTCCGACGTGCGCTCGCCGCCCTCCTCCTCGCGCGCCTGCCAGGAGGGTCAATGCGAACAAGCACTCGACCCGAGATATCGGACAGGAAATGAATCAAATGATTTTCTACCGGGTACCTGCAGGGGGACTGCTCATACCCAAGCTAGCGCGCAGATGGGGGATTGCAACGTCGAGCTGCGTGTTTGTTTTCAAGGAACAATTCCCCCCCCCCGCCTTGCGCTGCTTGCGACGGCGGCGCCGCTCCTCGTCCGTCTCCTCGTCGCCGGCCCCGGCCCCGCGCCCACCCTCTTCGGGAGCCATCTTCGTTGTATCGGGCTCCGACGCCCGGCGCGCCGAGCGCGACTCACGTCGCCGGCGCGGGCGCTGCGCTCACCGACGAGCAAGCCACGCGCGCCGCCTTTTCAGGGAGCTCAGGTGGCCTGACGGCGCTGCGGACGCTTCCTCGCGTGCTCAATGGGTGCTCAAAGATAGAAACGGACAGTATAAAATTATCAGTGTGTGTTGCTGTCTGCAGCTATTTTGATTGACCAATCATGGACCGCCACGTGGCCGTCACGATCAATCTTGACCGGGGTTTGTCGGCCAGGCATTTGCCGAGCAACTCGTTTCGCTTCCGCCGCCGACTTTTTGCTCCCAGCCGCCGCCTCCCCCACGCCCCACGCCGCGCGCACGCCCACCCCGCGGCGCCCAGACGCCACCCCACCTGCACACGCGTTTTTCGCTGACGCACCGACCGCCCCGCGCCGTAGTTGCCGGCCGCCGCGCGCCGCCCCGCCCCCGGCCAGAACCGCCAATCCATCTACAGCAGATTCGCCGCCGCTCGAGACATTTCCAGCAGCGGCGATGTTCGGAGTCCAGGCGCATGCCCCCGGGCACGTGCTATGCTGCATGTGCGGCACCGGCATCCCGCCCAACCCCGCCGGCATGTGCGTCGACTGCATCCGCTCGCAGGTGCGCCATGGCGCCAGCCGAGAAATATCGACACGCCACAACGACGACACGCCGCCTCATTTTACTTTTGCGCACGTCCTCTGAGGCCGCGGCCGCGCCGCGCCACCTGTGCCCTTCCTTCACCACAATCTCGCCGCATACTCGCCTCCGTTGGCAGGGGCAGGGTGAGATGCGGACGCCTTGCACTCGCCCTCTTTAATGGCCGGCACTTGACCCGTTTTGTCCCTGACCCCGCTGAAAGTATCCCTCAAAGGCGCTACGAGTAGCAGACGCAGACGATCCCTGGCTGTTTGCTCACAGTGAACCTACCGTCTCACCCTGACCCGCCACCCGCCACCCGCTGCCACGTAGGTTGACATCACGGACGGCATCCAGAAGCAGTGCACGGTCATGTACTGCAAGGCAGGGCGTCTCATGAAATCAGGCACTCGACTGCCGGTGAATGGACTGATATTCTCCTCCTCCTCGACGCGTCTGCATGAGCATTCACCCCGAAGGTGAGTCACGCTCAATCTCGGTTCGAGTGCTTGTTCTCAATGACCCTCCTGCAAGGAGTGCTGCCGCTACCTGCAGCCGCCCAAGCACTGGTGCGGCCTGCCACATGTTGCTCTCCACGTCGCAGGATCCCATCCAACTCTAGAAACCAGGGTTCAAAATGCGTGTCGATGACGTGGCGGGCAATGGAGCCTGGCAGATATTGCCTGCCACCTCATAGGATGCCATTCAACTCAAGGTCAGAATGCGTTGGATGACGTGGCCGGCGATAGGGCTAGGCCGATATCGCTCTTCACGTCAAAGGACGCCGTTAAACTTAAAAAAATGGTCTCAAAATGCGTGTCGATGACGCGGCAATGCTAGTCCCACGTCATAGGACGCGTTTCACGCCAGAAACGGGAGTTCGGAATGCATGTGGATGACGTGGCGGGTCCCCAGTAGTGTGGTGACCCTGGCACTGGGATCCGCGCGGACCTGGAGTCCAAGGAGCTGCTCACCTTCTGCATCAAGCGCATCAAGGCGGGGCCGCAGCCGCGCCTTTCATCAAGGCAACAACGCTGTGTGTACCGGTGCTCGCCGCATAATGCACCACATAGTGTACGGGTGCCCGTCACATCATTCGCCGCCTACGGATAGCGTACCGGTGCTCGCCGTGTCATCCACCATGTAGTGTACCGGTGCCCGTCACATCATCCGCCACATACGGGTAGCGTACCGGTGCTCGCCGCGTCATGCACCACACAGTGTACCGGTGCTGAGCATACACATCTGCGGCGGGTACGCACCCTACACAGCGGGGCTTCAGAAGGTGAAGTTAGTGGATGCGGGGTTTATATGGACGGAGCCGCACTCCAAGCGCCTCAAGACCAAGCTCACCATTCAGAAGGAGGTGCTCAACGGTAAGGATGCCAGCTGTGCACCCGAGTCTGCACCCTCGAGTGCACCCACGTTGTCCCCGTCGTTGAAACGTTTCGATCGTTTATGGGTGTCGCTCTGCACCCTCGTTTTGTACCATCGTTGAATCGTTTTGGTCGTTCGCCAAACGGGGACGCCGACGATGCGGTCACCTGACCGCAGCTGTAATGTGCAGTGTTTGTGGTCGTTGCAACGTATCGGTGGTTCACCAAACGGCGACGCTGGCGATACGGTGGCCTGACGAGAGTGTTTGCGTGTGGCGGGGGCACTAGTGACCTGATGAGACTGTTTACATACGGCGGGGGCACAGTGGCCTGACGAGAGTATTTGCGTTCGGCGGGGCACTACCGCGCGGCGCGATCCTGCAGCAGACGTTCGTGACGGAGTTTGTGGTGGAGTGGCACATGTGCGACGCGTGCTCGCGCGCCGCCGCCAACAGCGACCAGTGGACGGCGTGCGTGCAGGTGCGACAGAAGGTGGAGCACAAGCGCACCTTCCTCTACCTCGAGCAGCTCATCCTCAAGCACGGCATGGAGGCAGGGGCGCACACTCGTCCACTTTTCAGCTCAACCTGAGCCGTTTGTGTCACAGCTCCGGGTGTCCCCCTGTCTAATAGACTGGGGGGAAATCATGCACCCCAAGTATCCAACAAAATGTGCTTACGTTGAGCCGAAAAGGGGACGAGTGTAAGCCCCTGCACGGAGGCCAACACCATCGGCATCAAGAGCCAGCCCGACGGCCTCGACTTCTACTACGGCTCGCGCTCGCATGGCATGGGGGTTACTGACAACTCGCACTGCACCGAAGTTGAATCGACTCCTCCTTCTCGTCCTCCTCTTCCTGCCCCTCCCGCTCCTCCTCCTTCTCCTGCTCCTGCTCCTCCTCCTCCTCCTCGTCATCCTCCTTGTCCTCCTCCTCGTCCTCCTCCTCGTCCTCCTCCTTGTCCTCCTCCTCCTCCTCCTCCTCCTCCTCCTCCTCCTCCTCCTCCGCGTCTTCCTCCTCGTCCTCCTCCTCTTTCTCCTCATTCTCTGCGTGTCTGTATGAACATTCACCCTGGAGGTAAGCCGTGCGGGCACGTCCGATGTCGGTTTCAGTGCTTGGCTGAAGGACCCTGCCGCTGGGTCTCAAGATGGTCGACTTTCTGCAGAACGTGGTGCCGGTGCGCGCGCGGCACGACAAGCAGCTGGTCAGCCACGACGCCAACAACAACTCGTACAACTACCAGTACACCTTCTGCGTGGAGATCACCCCCATCTGCAAGGAGGACATCGTGTGCCTGCCGCACAAGGCAGGGGGGGTGCCGACAACAACCAATCCACCGACGTTCAATCTCGTCCTCCTTCTCCCCCGCGTGTCTGTGTGAGCATTCACCCTGTAGGTAAGGCGTGCTCCGAATTCGGTGGAGTGCTTGTTGTGCATGACCCTTATGCGCGGTGTCGCAGGGCATGGGCGGCATCGGACCCATCCTGCTGAGCACCCGGGTGGGCTCCTCCCTGCAGTTCACGGACCCCAACACCCTGCGCCAGGCAGGGGGCTCACTGACAACAAACACTCCACCACCGTTGAATATCCTCCGCCTCCTCCGCGCGTATGTATGCGCATCCACACTGAAGGTGAGGCATGCTCCGATGTCGGTGGAGTGCTTGTTCAGGCTTAGACTTAGGCTTTAGGCTTAGGCTTAGGCTTAGGCTTAGGCAGGTTTAGGCTTAGGCTTTACCCGAATCCCTAAAGCCTAATCCTAAGCCTAAGCCTAAAGCCTAAGCCTAAGCCTAAAGCCTAAAGCCTAAGCCTAAGCCTGAAGTCTAAGTCTAAGCCTAAGCCTAAGCCTAAGCCTAAGCCTAAGCCTAAAGCCTAAAGCCTAAAGCCTAAAGCCTAAACCTGAATGGCCCTGGCGCGAGGTGTGGGTGGACGCTGGCAGGGGCTTACACTCGTCCACGTTTCGGCTCAACTTGAGCGGTTTTCATGGGATAGGGGGCGCGTGTAGGGGTTGTGTAGCCCGTGTTAAGGGGGTGTTAAGGGGTACTTAGGGTGTGTAGGGTTATTCTGGTGTCAGACACGGCTCAAGCTCAGCTGAGAAGTGGACGAGTGTAAGCCCCTGGACGCCGGCCAGTACTACCGCCAGCCGTACCGGTCGGTCGGCACCGCGCGCCAGTTCATCGAGTACGTGGTGCTCGACATCGAGCCCGTGCAAGGCAGGGAGGGGGGCGCGCCACGAATACTTCCTGACTATTCACTCATAGTGCACCAGTGTACCCGAGCCGGGCCATGAATGAACCTGCACTGTTTGCGCATTGCGCATAGTGCACCGATGGACCCGGGTCCACACTCGCCGCCTCTGTAATCCCTGGCCGCTTCCTCCCTGGCCAGGGCACTGATTCCCTGACTGTGTGCTGACAGTGGACGCGGCGCACGTGGGTTACC
>Ga0307489_10003041_pt1 | contig 11166 bp, 26 predicted proteins | sample SB12metaG_FD_202247 | JGI IMG/M metagenome (GOLD analysis project Ga0307489, IMG submission 202247) | Sea-ice brine microbial communities from Beaufort Sea near Barrow, Alaska, United States - SB 1.2 | ecosystem: Environmental > Aquatic > Marine > Coastal | place: USA: Alaska | collected...
TGGTGACTTCGGAGGCGGCGGCGGCGGGCGCGGCGGGGGCATGCCGCAGGGGCACGTGCTAGGTGTGTTGCGGGTTGCCGCCGGCGCCCCCGCCGCCGGCGTCCGGCGCGAGGCCGCGGTACTCGCCGCCGCACACCTCGCCACATGCGGTGCGCTGGAAACCCCGGCGGTGGCGCGGCGGGAAGCGGCGGCGTGGCTGTTGCACCTGCCCGCGGCGCCGGTGGGGGCGGCGGAGGCGGCCTGCTCGTTCCTGGCGGAGGCGGCGGTCACGGCGGCGCGGCGACGTGGCGCTGACGCCGCCGCCGCCGCCACCGCGCTTCACGCGGCCCCGGCCCCGGCTCCCGGCTGGCCCCGCTCCAACAGCGGCGGCGGTAACATCGCCGGCGAGGGCGGGTCGGCGGAGGATATCTCTGCTGCCGACGCTGACGCCGACGCCGCCGCCGACGCCGCTGACGCCGTCGTCGGCGTCATCCCTAGCACGGCGTCGGGCGAGGACCTGAGCTTCAGCGGACTGTGCGCGGGCGCCATCGCCGCGAGCGTGAAGGTCATCGGCAGCGCCAAGCGCTCCCGCCTGCAGCGCCTCACCGTCGCGGCGTACATCTCCGCAGGGGCTTACACTCTTCCACTTTTCAGCTCAACCTAAGCCGTTTTGGTCACACCTCCCCGCGTCCCCCTGTCTAATTTAGACAGGGGGGAAATCATGCACCCGACGTATGCCACAAAGTGTGCTTACGTTGAGCCGAAATGTGGACGAGTGTAGGCCCCTGCATCTCGGCGGTGCTGTTCGATATCCTGCAGCAGCAGCAGCATGACCCTGTGCCGCTCGCCGCTCTGGTGCTGCACACTTTCCGCGGCGGTGAGCTGGACCTGGAGGACTACCCGGCGCTCGCCTCGCTCGTGGCTTTCGCTGACGTCATCGTGGCGGGTCAGGCGCTGGGCTCCTGCTGGGGTAAACAGCCGGGCAAGGTAGGGCGGTGCAGGTTGACCCTTTCAAACCCACATTGAAAGCACCTGGAACTAAGCGCTTGAAACTATGATAAGTTGAACCGCTTTCAATTTTGCTATATTTCTGCTTTCAAAGTCCACTTGCGCCGCTACACCAAGGCGGCGAGCAGCAGTCCGGCCAAGCGGCAGAAGACGGGACACATCGCCGCAGGCCGGGGGACTGCGGCAGCGGATGCTGGTATAGATACGGAGGGCGCGGCGTTGGCGCTGGTGGCGCGAGTGGGCGGTGACGGTGAGACGGAGGGGGCGTTTGAAGCGGCGTTGGCGGCGCCGCGGGCGGTGCTGCTGGCGGCGCTTCCGGAGCTGCTGCGGGCGTCGGGGGCGGGCGGCACAGGAGGGCAGGGCCTGACAGACGTTGCTCGCCGTGTCATCTTACGCACTTTGCACCCTCGCGTCTAGAGTGGAACGGCACGTTGTGACGTGACGTGGCGGGCAGTATCTGCCAGACGTTGCTCGCCATGTCATCTTGCGCACTTTGAACCCTCGTTTCTTGAGTGCAACGGCACGCTGTGAACCTGGCGAGCAATATCTGCCAGGCCCTGCGGTGGGGTTGCGGCTGGCGTTGAGTGCGCACGGCCCGCTGCTGCCGGTGCCGCTCATGGTAGGCCGGTGCAGGTTGACCCTGTCAAACCCAATTTGAAACCGCCTGGAACAAAGCGCTTGAAACTAAATTGTGATGAATTGCGTTCAACTTCCGCTTTCAAATTCAACATGCGCCGCTTCATGATGAAGGACGACGCCGAGGACGCGGCGCCGTCCTACTCCGCCGCCATGACGCCCTTCGCGGCGCTGGTGGGCAGGGGCTTACACTCGTCCACTTTTCGGCTCAACGTAAGCGCTTTCTCTGGGACAGGGGATGCATTTACGGGTTGCGTAGGGGGTGTTTAGGGGGTGTTCGGGGGTATTTGGGGATGTTCAGGGTGTACTTTGTGTTGGAAAAGGGCGCAAGTTGAGCAGAAAAGTGGACGAGTGTAAGCCCCTGCTGGTGGGTGCCACGCTGTGCTCGGCGGCCTCCGGCATCGGCGTGAGCGGCGGCGCGGGGGTGGTGGCGGCGATGGACGCCGGCGCGGTGCGGGAAGCGTGCCGCGCCGCAGCGGCAGGGCCTCTCACGGGCACTATATTCCCTAGCTGAACTCAAGTATGACAAAGTGCGTGAAACCACTTAGTAAGACTTAGTGCTAAGTCGTCCCGCTCGAGCAATCAGCACGCTGCATTTGGACGACTTAGTACTACTTGTTGCTGAGTGTCTAAGTGGTTTCACGCACTTTGTCATATCTTTGAGACATTAAGTGCGACGACTCAAGTGCGATTGCCTCAGGATCAAACACCTTCAAGAGGCAGCTGGGACGTTGTTTTTTCCAGGCCATGTATCGCATCGATGCGGGGAGTGTGTACAGGTACACTGGTAAACTATGGATTGAGAGGCAGGTTGAGCCGAAATAGACCCTGCGCGACGGTTGCTATTCCCGCCGCAGATCTACCGTCGACAGCCCGCGCGCTGGCCTTCTGGTGCGCCTTCGCGGCGGCGGATATGAACCGGCACGGCGGCGACCGCGAGGAGGTGGAGTTGGAGGCGGCGGCGGCGGCGCGGCGGCACACCAAGCGCGGCTTCGTGTCGCTCCTCGGGGTGTGCGGCAGGGGCTTACACTCGTCCACTTTTCAGCTCAACCTTAGCCGTTTCTAACTCAAAATACACCCTAGACACCCCTCAGTACCCCCTTAACGCCTCATGAACATACCCTAAACAACCCCTAAGCGCAACCCCTATCCCATAGAAAGCGCTTCAGTTGAGCCGAAAAGTGGACGAGTGTAAGCCCCTGGTGTGCGGCGCCTTACTCATGCGCGCGCGGGCGGTGGCGGCCGTCGCGCCGGAAGCGGCGTTCGCCGCTCGTTCCGCCGTGCTGACTTCGCCCGCGCTCACCTCCGGGTTCCTGCGCCACGGCCCACTGATCGCCGCCGCGGTCGCGGACCTTGTGGTGCTGGACGTGGAAGCGGCGGGCGGCGGCGGCAGCAGCGGCGGGGGTGTGGGGGTGTGTTCGCCGTATATCGCGGCGGCAGCAGCAGCGGTGGAGCTTGTGATGGACGGGGCGGAGGATGCGGGCAGGGACAAGCAAATGTTGCCTGCCACGTCGTCGGCACGCATTGACAACTCTCGTTTCTTGAGCCAGAGTGCATCCTATGAGGTGGTGAGTAATATCTGCCGCCAGGCCCTGGATGCGGTGTCTGTGGCGACTGCGCTGGCGGTGGTGCCGCTCGTGAGGCACGCGACGGCGGCGGTGCAGAGGCGGCTTATCGCCCCCGCCGCGGCAGGCAGCAGCGCGGCGATGGCGACGACGACGGCGACGCCGGCGTGGCGCGCTCTCGCGGTAGAGGCAGGGGCTTACACTCGTCCACTTGTCAGCTCAACGTACGCACTTTTTGTGGAACAATTGGGTGATTTCAGTGGGTTCCAATGACAGGAACGGCTCAGGTTGAGCTGAGAAGTGAAAGAGTGTAATACCCTGGGTGGAGGCGGCGGCGGCGATCCTCGCCCGGCTCTCTGAGAACAATAACAACAGCACCGCCACGTCATCATCCGATGGCGTCAGCGTCGCCGCCGCTCTGTCGGACGCGTTCAGCGCTGCGCTCTCCTTGGCGGCTTCCGCGGATGATGACACGGGGGTGCGCGCGAGCTCGGTGGCGGCTATGGCGCTGGAGGCAGGGGATTACACTCGTTCACTTTTCAGCTCAACTTGAGCGCTTATTGTGGGATAGGGGGTGCGCGTAGGGGTTGTGTAGCCCGGAAGAAGGGGGTGTTAGAGGGTGTGTAGGGTGTGTAGGGTGTCATACACGGCTCAAGTTGAGCTGAAAAGTGAACGAGTGTAAGCCCCTGGCTGGAGGCGGCTATGGGCCCCGGCGCCGCCGCCGCCCGCGCCGCTGGGGCCGTGCCTGACTTCGCTGCCGTGGCCGCCGCTGGAGCGGCGTTGAATCGCGCCGTGGCGTCACCCAGCCTAGCGACTGCGGGGCTGGCCGCCGCGTTGGCCGCTGCCTCCCCCGCGCATTCCGCGCACGTCGCCGCGCTCGTCGCCGCCGAGATACGAAGCGTCACCTCCGCCGCCGCCGCCGCCGCCGGCGTCAGGGGAGCGTCGCACCCGTCGGAGCTTGAACGCGCCGCCGCCGCCAAGGTAGGGCGTTGCAGCTTGACCCTATAAAACCCACGTTGAAAGCGCCTGGAAGCAAGCGTTTGAAACTAATATGCGATGACCCGCTTTCAAACTTTGCTTCAAATCCAACTTGTGCCGCTACACCAAGGCAGCTTTGCGCCTGGCGCCGCTGCTTCCCGCCGTGCGCGTCATTTTGGAGAACCACGTCGCCGCGGGACGCGCCGGCGTTGGGCGGGCGTCGGACCTCGGGGTGGTAGGGTGGTGCAGGTTGACCCTACGCAACCCGTGTTGAAAGCGCCTACAACTAATGCACTTGAACTAAACTGTGGATGAAACGCTTTAAAGTTTTCCTTTTAATTTCAACTTACGCCGCTACAGCGTGGTGGCCGCCGCGTTCCGTGACGTTGCCACCGCGTACTTCGCACCCGCGCTGGCACTGGCCCCGGTAGGGACAAGCATATACTGCCCTCCATTTCACCCAATGTGTTATGAACCCTCAAGGGGGGGGATATTTATTAGAGGGTGGTATAGGGGTCTAATGCTTGGAGCTTATCGGTAAATCGTAAACCTCGTTTATTGAGTTGAACCGCATCCTATGACGTGGCGAGCAATATCAGTCAGGCTCTAGCCCCCGGTACTGGGTGACGTTGGAGCGTGGCGCGCTACGGGGGTGGCGGGGGTGATGAAGGCACACGCCGCCGCGACGCTGGCTGCGGCCGACGCGGTGGTCGGGGCCGAGGTAGGGCGGTGCACGTTGACCCTATCAAACCCACGTCGAAACCGCCTGGAACGCAGCGCTTATAACTAAATTACGATGTTCTGCTTTCAAGTTTTGCTTTCAATCTCAACGTGCGCCGCTACACCGAGGGGCGCGCGGACCGCCGCGCGCGCGACGCGTTGCTGAACGCGCTGCTGCCGCCCGGGTGGGGCCTGGCAGAATAGGCCGATTTCGGTATATCGCTTTCCGCGCCGAGCGCTGACGCTTTGCCCGCAACTCTGTATGGCCATTCGACCTGGCGCCCGCTTTCCCGTGCGGAGCGCTGACGCTTTGCCCGCAACTCTGTATGGGCATTTTAACTTGGCGATATACCGAAATCGGCCTATTGACCGCCATGGCATCATCCACATTATGGATCCTCGTTTCGTGAGGAGAATGGCTTCACATGACGTGGTGGACATTATTTGTCTGGCCTTACATCCGGAGGCTGGTGGCCCGATTTCGGCAAGGCCGCCGCCGCTGCCGCCGAGGGAGCAGGGGCTCATGCAGTGCCGATGACATACCCGTCCGCCGCCGAGCGGGCTGCTGTGGCGCGCAAACTGTGCGGCGGCTCCCATGTGGGCAGTTCCCTGCGCGCACAGTACGCCACGTGTCTGCTGTCTACGATACGCATGCTGGTGCTGATCGTGCCGCCCGGCGCCGCCGCGCGCGCCCCGGTGAACCCCGTGTCCCCCGCCGCCGTCGCGGCGGCGGCAGAGCGAGCGATGACAGCCGACCTCGGTAGGGCGGTGCAGGTTCACCTTATCAAACCCACGTTGAAAGTGCCTGGAATTAATCCCTTGATTTGTTTTTTAAACTGCTATCAATTTTGCTTTAAATCTGCTTTCAAATTCAACTTGCGCCGCTACACCTCGGGGCGCTCCTCTCCTCCTCCGCCGCCGCCGCTGCCGGAGGAGAAGGATTAGAAGCAGGCGCCACCGACGGAGTGGGATGTCTGGCGCCGGCGCCGCCCCAGCTGATCGCCGCGTCCCACGCGTTCGCGCGTGCCACGCTCCGGCGCCGGTTCACATCCCCCGCTGCGCTCGCCGTGCTCCGCCGCCTCGTCGTCGCCATATCCCACTCGGTAGGGCGGTGCAGGTTGACCCTATCAAAATCAGTCTTGAAAGGGCCTGTGGTTTCAGCCCTTGAAGCTAAAATATGACGGACCGCTTTGAAATTTTGCTTTCAAGTTTAAATTGCGTCGCTACAACTCGGAAGCAGACACGGCCGCGGGGTTGGTGTCGCTGGCCTCGGACACGTTCGAGCGCGCGGCCTCGCACTCCGCCACCGCCGCGGTGCTGCTGGACCCCACGGCGGCGGCGCCGCTGCCGGCGGGCAGGGGCTTACACTCATCCACTTTTCTGCTCAACCTGAGCCGTTCTGACACAAAATACACCCTAGACACTCCCTAATCCCCTATCAACCCCCTAAACAGCCCCTAAACAGCCCCTAAACAACCCCTCAATGCACCCCCTATCCCACACCAACTGCTTACGTTGAGCCAAAAAGTGGACGAGTGTAAGCCCCTGCCGCCGGGCGTCGCCGCGCTGCCCGTGCCGCTCGCCTCGCTGCTGCCGGTCATGCACGACGACCACTCCGCCGCCGCAGGGTCGGTCGGTCCCACCAGTGCCAAGGTAAGGCGGTGCAGGTTGCCCCTATCAAACCCACGTTGAAAGCGCCTGGAAGTAAGCGCTTGAAACTAAATTTTTACGGACCGCTTTCAAACTTTGCTTTCAAATTCAACTTGCGCCGCTACACCAAGGCGGCGGGCGGCGAAGGCGGCGATAGTGAAGGAGGCGACGGGGCGGTGGAACACGCCGCCGCCGCCGTCGCAGCGCCCACGGTAAGGCGGTGCAGGCTGTCCCTATCAAGCCCACGTTGACAGCGCCGGGAACTAAGCGCTTGAAACTATAATATGATGAACCGCTTTCAAACGTTGCTTTCAAATTCAACTTGCGCCGCTACACCAAGGAGGCTGGGCATGCGCAAGCCGCCGAGATTAAGCTGGAGCTGCTGCGGCTGCTTCACGCGCTCTGGGTGAGGCGGTGCAGGTTGACCCAATGAAATCCACGTTGAAACCGCCTGGAACTAAGCGCTTGAAACTGGAACACGAGAACCCACTTTCAAGTTTTGCTTTCAATTTCAACTTGCGCTGCTATATCTGGAACCTGCACTCCTCTTCCGACGACGGCGAAGCCGCCAGGGTTTGGAGGGCGGAGCAGGTTGGGTTGGTCCCACTGCTGGCGGCGTCACACGGCGCCACGCTGTGTCCCTCCGACCGGCACGCCGCCGCGCTGCTGCTGCAGATCGACGCGGCGGCGGGCGGCGGCGCACTGCAGGGCATTGGGTACCTGTGGGCAGGGGCTTACACTCGTCCACTTTCCAGTTCAACTTGAGCACTTCTGTGGCATATGGGGTGCATGTAGGGGTGGTTTATGGGGTGTTTTGGGGATCTTTAGGGGTGGTTTACAGGTAGTAGGGGGTGTTTGGGGCATGTTTTGTGTCAGAAACGGCTCAATTTGAGCTGAAAAGTGGACGAGTGTAAGCCCCTGCCTGTGGGGCGAGGCGGCGGCTTACTTCGTGCGCACGCGGGCCGCCGTGGGACGCCACAGCGGCGGCAGCGGCGAGGACGATGCGGAGGAGGAGGTGGTGCCTGAGGCGATTGCTGCAGCGCTGCGCGGCGGCGCCCCGCCCGACGCGCGGCGCTGCGCGGCGACAGCCGTGCGGCAGGGGCTTACACTCGTCCACCCATCAGCTCAACTTGAGCCGTGTCTGACACAAGTAAACACCCTACACACCCTAAACACCCCCTAACACTCCCTTAACACAGGCTACACAACCCCTACGCGCAACCCCTATCCCATATAAAGCGCTCAAGTTGAGCTAAAAGGTGGACGAGTGTAAGCCCCTGCCGTGCGGTTCCCCCACGCCCGCCGCCTCCCCGCCCCGCCGCCACCCGTCACCGCCACGACCGACCTCCACCGCCCCTCCGAGCACCACCTCCACTTCGGCGACGCGGACCCGACCGACGGTGACGGAGGCAGGGGCTTACACTCGTTCCCATTTCAGCTCAACTTGAGCTCTTCTGTCCACCGTATAACCAACGGACCTCATGAGTGTGTCCTGGAGTTGCTCAAGTTGAGCTCTAACGTCAACGAGTGTAAGCCCCTGGACGGAGGCGGCGACGAGGGTCTGTTGGCGGTCGGGGACGGCGCGGGCGCGGCGCCGACCTACGCGTACGACCCCGCCTGGGTGGGGCGGTGCAGGTTGACCCTATGAAACCAAAGTTGAAACCGCCAGGAACTAAGTGCTTGAAACTAACACATGATAAGCTGCTTTCAAGTTTTGCTTTCAAATTCAACCTGCGCCGCTACACCTGGGTGATGCCTTTCACGCTCCACGCCCTGCGCAGCGGCGCCATGGTAGGGCGGTGCAGGTTGCCCCTATCAAAATCACTTTGAAAGTGCCTGGAAATAAGCAATTGAAACTATAATCTGACGAGCCGCCTTTAAACTTTGCTTTCAAATTCAACTTGCGCCGCTACACCATGGAGCCCAGGGACTGCGTGGCCTGGGGCCTGCTCTCCCTGGCGCTCGCCGCCACCGCCTCCGCCGACGTCGGCATGCGAACCGTCGCCTACGCCGTCCTGGCTGCCGCTGCCACGGTGGGGTGGTTCAACTTGACACCGGTGCTGTACCCGCCTGGTTCCAGCGCTTAAGAGTTAAATATGATAAAACTGCATTAATTTATACTTTCAGATTTAGACGTGTGCCCCTGCACCGAGGCGTGCGAGCCCGAGAACGGGGAGTCGTTCCGCGAGCGGGAGCAAGTGCGGTCGCTGCTCATCGCGGTGCGGAACGCCGTGCCGGCGAGTGACCCGACCCGGCGCCTTCCCACCGCCGCCGCCGCGCTGGCCGCGGAGGCCGCCGCCGCCGCCCTGCACCCGGCGGCAGGGGCTTACACTCGTTCACGTTAGAGCTCAACTTGAGCAACTCCAGGACACTGTCGTGATTTATATGCGGTTACACAGTGGACAGAAGAGCTCAAGTTGAGCTGAAATCGGAACGAGTGTAAGCCCCTGCCCGGCGGGCGAGACCTACATCCCGATACAGCGCACGGTGCTGCGGCGCGCGGCGCTGGACACCGACGCGCTCCCCATCAGTTTCCTCAGCATGCTCAACGGCGGCGGCGGCGGCGGGCAGCGCGGCGACGACGGCGGTGTCATGTCCACGCGCGGCGAGGCGCGCGCCCTCCGCGTCTGGGTACTGCGTCTGCTCCTCGCCAGCCTGCGCGGCGGCCCGGAGGCAGGGGCTTACACTCGCTCAATTCACATCTCAACTTGAGGACCTTCAGGACCACATGGCTCACGTTAGAGCTCAACTTGAGCACCTTCGGGACACATCCACGGGTGAATTTCTACATATGGGGGACAAAGTAAGCTTACGTTGAGCGGAAACGGGCAGTGTAAGCTCAAGTTGAGCGGACATGGGCGAATTTAAGCCCCTGTCCGGAGGACGCCCGCCTGTTCCGCAAAGCGTTCGCCGTGGAGGTGCTGATGTCGCACCGGTCCGCAGCCTTATCCGCGGACCCGTACGCGCGACAGCTGGCGCTGGCAGTAGTGGCGGCGGCGGCGCGGACCCCCGCGGCGGCGCGCGGACTGGTGGAGGGCAGCGGCCTGGTGCCGTGGCTGGCGGCCACGGCGGCGGCCGCGTGCAAGCCGGCCAGGTAGGGCGATGCAGGTTGAACCTATGAAACCCGTGTTGAAAGCGCCTGGAACTAAGCGCTTGAAGCTTAATCATGATGAGCCGCTGTTAAACTTTGCTTTCAATTTCAACTTGCGCCGCTACAGCCAGGGCGCACGCCGGCGAGGGCGTCTACCAGCGGTCCGCGGCGGCGGCGGCGGCGGTCAATGCGCTGGCGGATCTGGCCGAGCAGCGCGGTGCCGTCCACGGTAGGGCGGTGCAGGTTGACCCTATCCAACCCATGCTGAAAGCACCTGGAGCTCATCGCTTGAAACTAAAATGTGACGAGCCGCTTTCAAACTCTGCTTTCAAAATCAACTTGCGTCACTACACCACGGCGGACCCACGGGCACCGCCGCTGACTTCCTCAGCGCGCTCCGCGACTTGCGAGTCGCTCTCGCCCCCCTCATCGCCGCCGGCCTCACCATGCAGAGAATCGCTGCCACCAACACCAACACCACCACCATCACCGCCACCTCCAACGCCGCCAACTCTGCAACCACCACGGGTGTTGCTACGGCTCCGGGTGGGGCGGTGCAGGTTCCCCCGATGAAACCCGTGTTGAAACCGCCGGGAACTAGCACTTGAAACTAAAGTGTGATATACTCCTTTCAAAATATGCTTTCAAATTCAACTTGCGCCGCTACATCCTGGTGTGGGGGCTGCGGAGAGCAGCGAGGTGGCGGTGTGCCGCTCGATGCTGGCGCCGGCGCTGAGGCTGCACGCCGCGGTGTCGCGCCAGTTGTCGCGGCGCCGCGCTGAGGTGCTGGACGTCGCCGAGGTGGCCGCGCTGTGCCACGCCGTGGATGCCGCGGGGTAGGGCGGTGCAGGTTGACCCTATCGAACCCGAGTTGAGACCGCCTAAAACTAAGCGCTTGAAACTATAATCTGGTGAACCGCTTTCAAACGTTGCTTTCAACTTCAACTTGCGCCGCTAAAGCGGGGGGCGGGCGCGCTCTTCGCTCCGCGATGCTGGAGGTGATTGTGGGGTCGGCCGGGGCGGGGCGGAACGGGGTGGTGTTTCCAGTGGGGGGGGTGACGGCGGAGCACGCGGCGCTGGCGGCGGCGCGGGCGATGGCCGTGGTCGTGCCGTGGGCAGGGGCTTACACTCGTCCACTATGCGGCTCAACGTAAGCACATTTTGTGGGATACGTTGGGTGCATGGAATTGCCCTAGTATATTAGACAGGGACAAGGAAAGGTGTGACCAACACGGCTTAGGTTCAGCTGAGAAGTGGACGAGTGTGAGCCCCTGGCAGTGGGCTGCCGCCGCCGCCGCGGAGGCAACAGCGGCGGCGGCGGATGAAGGGGCGGCGCCGGCGCCGGGGGCGGGGTCGGGGACGGCTGCTGCGGCGGCGGCTGCGGGGTCGGCGGCGGCGACAGGGGCGGATGTAGATGCGCCGGCCGCTGAGGATGCGGCGGGCCGTGTCTTGCGCTGGGCGGCGTCTTCACTTTTGTCGGGCGGGAAGACCCTCGCGGCGGCGATGGCGGCGCCCGAGGGCGGCGGCGGCGCGGCGAAG
>Ga0307489_10003042_pt1 | contig 11165 bp, 14 predicted proteins | sample SB12metaG_FD_202247 | JGI IMG/M metagenome (GOLD analysis project Ga0307489, IMG submission 202247) | Sea-ice brine microbial communities from Beaufort Sea near Barrow, Alaska, United States - SB 1.2 | ecosystem: Environmental > Aquatic > Marine > Coastal | place: USA: Alaska | collected...
AGGAGGAGAAGGAGGAGGAGAAGGAGGATTGGAAGGCGGAGAAATCCGTCTAAATAACGAGGCGGGCAATATCTGCGCAGCCCTACCTTGGGGATGCGGGTGGAACCACCGACGAGCACAACCTCGTGCACGGCAGCCTTGTCCATCTTGGCATCGCGCATGCACTTCTCCACGGGCTCCATGCACTTGCGGAACAGGTCCATGTTCAGCTCCTCGAAGCAGGGGCTTACACTCGTCAATTTTCAGCTCAACTTGAGCTTTTTGTATGGGATAGGGGGTGCGCATAGGGGTTGTGTAGCCCGTGTTTCAAGGGGGTGATTAGGGTGAGTAGAGGGTGATTTCTTGTGTCAGACACGGCTCAAGTTGAGCTGAGAAGTGGACGAGTGTGAAGCCCTGCCTCGAAGCGCGCGCGGGTGATGGAAGTGTAGAAGTCAACACCCTCGAACAGGGAGTCGATCTCGATGGAGGTCTGGGCGGTGGAGGAGAGGGTGCGCTTGGCGCGCTCGCAGGAGGTGCGCAGGCGGCGCAGCGCGCGGGGGTTGCCGGTGATGTCCTTCTTGTGCTTGCGCTTGAACTCCTGCACGAAGTGGTTCATGAGGCGCTGGTCGAAGTCCTCACCACCCAAGTGGGTGTCACCCGCCGTGGCCTTCACCTCAAAGCAGGGGCTTGCACTAGTCCACATTCCAGCTCAACTTAAGCGCCTTCTGTGAGATAGGAGTGCAGTTAGATGTTGTTTAAGAGATGTTTAGGAAGTGTCAGGGGTTGCAGATGAATATTAGGGGATGTTCAGGGTGTATTATGTGTGAGAAATGGGTCAGATTGAGCTGAGAAGTGGACGAGAGTAAGCCCCTGCCTCGAAGATGCCCTCCTCGATGGTGAGCAGGGACACATCGAAGGTGCCGCCGCCGAGATCGAAGATGAGGACGTTGCGCTCAGCGCCGCCGTTGTCGTTCTTCTTGTCCAGCCCGTACGCGATCGCCGCGGCGGTGGGCTCGTTGATGATGCGCATGCAGTTGAGGCCGGCGATGACGGCGGCATCCTTGGTGGCTTGGCGCTGGGAGTCGTTGAAGTAGGCGGGAACCGTCACGACCGCGTTCTTGATGTCCTTGCCGAGGTACGCCTCCGCGACCTCCTTCCAGGGGCTTACACTCGTTCACTTCTCAGCTCAACTTGAGCGCTTTATATGGGATAAAGGGTGGGCGTAGGGGTTGTGTGGCCCGTGTTTAGGGGGTGTTGGGGGGGGTAGGGTGTGCAGGGTGTTTTTGTGTCGGACACGGCTGAAGTTGAGCTGAAAAGTGAACGTGTGTAAGCCCTGTGTGTAAGCCCTGTGTGTCAGACACGGCTCAAGTTGAGCAGAGAGGTGAACGAGTGTAAGCCCCTGCCTCCTTCATCTTCACAAGGACCATGGAGGAGATCTCCTCCGCGGCGAACTCCTTCTCCTCGCCGTGGAAGTCCACGACGATCATGGGCTTCTCCGCCTCGCCGGACTTGACGCGGAAGGACCAGTCCTTAATGTCGCCCTGCACCCAGGGGCTTACACTCATTCACTTCTCAGCTCAACTTGAGCGCTTCGAATGAGATAGGAAGCGTACGTAAAGGGTTCTGTAGCCCGTGTTGAGGGGATATTAGGGGGTGTTTGGGGTGTGTAGGGTGTTTTCTTGTGACAGAGACGCAGCTCAAGTTGAGCTAAGAAGTGGACGAGTGTAAACCCCTGCCTGCACCTGGCTGTCGCTGAACTTGCGGCCGATCAGGCGCTTGGCGTCAAACACGGTGTTGATGGGGTTCATCGCCGTCTGCAGGGAGGAGCGGGGAGCAGTGGGGAGGAGGGTTAGTTGCGGCGCGGGGTACAGCCAAGGGGGCGGGAAACCCTCTCGTGGCGACAGAAATAGCCCGTTGGCTATCGGAGATCTCAGATCTAGCTCAAAGACGACACGACACGGGCGGGGCTTCAAGCGGAAATTGAGACTACATTGAGTGGGTACCCGACGGGGAGTCCGGGGTGAGAGAGAGCGCGTGGTCTCGTCAACAGACGCACGCCCAGTTCCCCCCAGGGCAACTCTGACAAGCGGATCTGAGGACTGACACAAGAAAACGAAAAGACGAGTCTTGACAAGACTTCGCGGAAGCGTAGACGGCGGGCGCCCCACAACGGGAGCAAGAACGAGCAAAGCGCCGCCTCGCCGGAGGGCGCGCGCCAGCTGCTCTCACTTTGCACGACACTGAGACCACATGAGCCACGGAGAGGCCCCTTGACCTTTAACAAGACTTTTCTTTGGTCGAGAACTGGCGGAAGACGCACCTGGTTCTTGGCGGCATCGCCGATGAGGCGCTCGGAGTCGGTGAAGGCGACGTACGAGGGGGTGGTGCGGTTACCCTGGTCGTTGGCGATGATCTCGACGCTGCAAGAGGCAGACAATACGGACGCAACGTCAGTCTCCGGGTCCGGAAAGCGGTTTGGATCTAGGGCGGCGGCGGACGCGGGAAAACATTGACCACAGACTGACTTTGGGGAAAGCGACGACGGCCGCGCGCGGCACCCCGGCGGCGGCGGCGCGGGATTGCAAAGCAGTCACGCGCATGCGTAGCGCCGGTTGTCACCGGTTGCACGCATCGCCGCGCGCGTACGCGGGTTGGCGGCGCGCCAACTCCGGTGCTCCGCGATCGCGCGCTTTCCGGCCGAATAACGCGACTCCAAGATCCGCGTGAAGTGAGGAACGTACCGGTCGTTCTGCCAGACACCGACGCAGGAGTAGGTGGTGCCGAGGTCGATGCCGATGGCGGGTCCGTCAACCTTGGCGGCCATGATGAAAGAGTATTGAGTGGGGTGCGCGGGCGCAGGGGGGGAAAGTGGAGTTGTGCGGGGAAGTGGCGCACTTTTGATCGCCGCGGAAACGAAGGAAAAAAAGCCGCGTGGCGAAATCGATGGTCAAGCTTCCAGGAACCTTGTGGAAGGTTGGGGTTTAGGGTTTGGGTTCCCGGGGTTTAGGGTTAGGTGTGTCGAAAGAGAAGCGACACGCGCGCCGCACCGTTCTGCATCTCCCCACCAACGAACGCCCCGCCGGCGCCCCGTCCACCCCCGCCTCGGCATCCGCCTCACAAAGCTCGAGTCCTCCCTCCCCCAAGCGCCACGCACAAGCAGCAGGTTCTCGGTGGAAAACGCAGCTGTGATTTTTCATTTCTCGTTTCTCGACATCGCCTTCGTGTCGGCGGTCCGGTGGGTACTCACTCGCAGGCGGCGGTTGCGTGAAGTGAGGCAGGGGCTTACACTCGTTCACTGTTCGGCTCAACTTGAGTGCTTTTCATGGGATAGGGTGTTTGCGTAGGGGTTGTGTAGACCGTGTTCAGGGAATGGTTAGGGTGCGTAGGGTGTTGAGTGTGTGTCCGACACGGCTCAAGTTGAGCTGAAAAGTGAACGAGTGTAAGCCCCTGCTTGTAGGCGGCGGTTGCGTGAAGTGAAGTGAGGCGAGCATGAAGCTGAAGCACCTGGAGTCGATGCTGGAGGACGTGGAGCCTTTCCGGTAGGGCCGTTGCTGCTCGGCTTGCGCCGCCTCGTCCCGGAAACCACTCAAGTTCAACTACCCTGAAGATGCAGCGACGGGAACCAGTGTCAGGCCAGGGAGTAGGATGCGGCGAGTGTGTGCGGGTACGCTGGTACGAACAAACTGCCAGGTTGGTTGAGCTGAAGAGGGGACGAGTGGCCAGGAAGGATGAGGCTGGGAGTGTGTGCGTGGTACACTCAACGGTTGGCCAGGCCAGGGAGGAGGATGCGGCGAGTGTGTACACCACCTTCAAACAGTCAGGGGAAGCGGTATGCGGCTCTGCTCTCTGGGAACCGAACCAGCAGCTGGAGCAGTACCCCACGGCAGGGGCTTTAACTCGTTCCCATTTCAGCTCAACTTGAGCTCTTCTGTCCACCGTATAACCCAACTTGACCCACAAATTTGTCCTGGAGTTGCTCAAGTTGAGCTCTAACTTGAACGAGTGTAAGCCCCTGCCCCACGGGCGCGCACCTGGCAGCGTGCGTCATCCACACCGCGGCAGGGGCTTACACTCGTCCACTTTTCAGCTCAACGTAAGCGCTTTCTGCGGGATAGGGGGTGCATGTAGGGGTTGTTTAGGGGGTGTTTCCAGGTGATATAGGGTGTCAGGGGGTGTCTAGGGTGTATTTTGTGTCAGAAACGGCTCAAGTTGAGCCGGAAATTGGACGAGTGTAAGCTCCTGCACTGCGGCCGCGCGGGGGGACATCGAGGACCGCACCGTGGTGGACCTCGGCAGGGGCTTACACTCGTTCACTTTTCAGCTCAACTTGAGCCGTGTCTGACACACACAAAACACCCTACACACCCTAAACACCCCCTGACACCCCCTTGACATGGGCTACAGAATCCCTCCGCGCACCCCCTATCGCATGAAAAGCGCTCAAGTTGAGCTGAGAAGTGAACGAGTGTAAGCCCCTGGACCTCGGCGTGGGCGGCGCCGTCTTGACAATCGCATCACTACTGATGGGTGCCGTAGGGCCGTGCAGATATTGCCTGCTACGTCAACGACACGCAGTTTGACCCTCGTTTCTCCAGTCAGACTTTATCCCATGACGTGGCGAGCAATATATGCCCAGGCACAATCAAATATTGCCCGGCCCGTCACGCAAATTGCCCGCTACGTCAAAGACACTCAACCTATGATGCAGCGAACATTATTGGGTCATGCTGACAGGGCACCGGTGCTAGCCAGGCCCTTGGGAACGGCGCACGTGACGGGTGTGGACGTGGATCCGGCGGCCATCACGCTGGCAAAGGACAACTGCGAGGCCTTCGACCCGCCGCTGGAGCCTGACTTCCTCACGGCGCGCATTCCCAAGGACATCATCATCAACGGTGGAGGTGATGCAGAAGTGGCGACGCACGCGGGTGCCGGAGACGGCGGCGGAGACGGCAGCGACGGGGAGGGAACCACAGCTGGGACGACTGGCGAGACCGTGAAAGGGAGCGCTGGCGCTGGGAAGAAGGTCCTGACGGCGGACACGGTGGTGATGAATCCGCCGTTCGGAACTCGCCAAAAGGGGGCGGACATGGGGTTCCTCCGCGCCGCACTGAGCATCGCCAAGACCGCTGTATACTCGCTGCACAAGACGTCCACCCGCGCGCACATCGAGAAGCACGCGCTCGGCAGGGGCTTACACTCGTTAACTTCTCAGCTCAACTTGAGCCGTTTCTGACACAAAATACACCCTAAGCACCCCCAGACGTTCCTTAATACCCCCTGACACCTCCTAAACACCCCCTCGACAATCCTTATGTGCACCCCTATCCCATAGAATGCGCTTAAGTTGAGCCGAAAAGTGGACGAGTGTGAGCCCCTGGCGCTCGGCACACTGCACGCGGCCAAGGCTGTGGTTTTGGTGGGGCCAGATGCACAGTGTACCGGTGCTCGCCATGTCATTCACAAGCAGTTCGTGACACAGTGTGTCCGGTGCTCGCCACGCCATCCACCAGACACACAATGTACCGGTGCTCGACACGTCATCCACCACATAGTGCATAGGTGCAACGCTTGCCTGGGTCATCCACCATGTTTCAAACCCCGTTTTTTTAGTTCAACGCCGCGACATCACATGATGAACTTATTTATTTATGGTCATCTGACCTTGGGTTTGGGCGGAGCTGCGGTACGATCTCCCAAAAGTGTTCGCGCACCACCGACAGCAATCCGTGGACATCGAGGTGGACCTGTGGTGGGGCGGGAGCGCCGGCCCTGTGCTCTCCACCTTCTCAACCCTCGTTTCTTGATTTATTTAATCCCCTGTGACGTGGCGAGCATAATCTGCCGGACCCACGTTATCCACCACATTGTGGACCCACGGTTCCTGAGTCAAGTGCTACTCTGTGACGTGGCGAGCATAATCCAGCAGTGCCTGCCTCGTCGTCGTTCACCACCTTTCAGACCCTCGTTTCCTGAGTTCAGCGCCAACCTGTGACGTGGCTCCGCATAATCCGCTGGGCCATAAGCTCCGGTACTTTGAGCCGCCGGAGGACGGGGTGGTCGGTGGGCACGACCCAAGCGACAGCGAAGGGGATGAGGAGGCAGACAGTGACAGTGAAGGGGACAGTGATGCCGAGGGGGGGGTGGAGCGGGAGGGCACCAGGGCCCGGCTAGAGGTAGGAAACCCTAAACCCTAAACCCTAAACCCTAAACCCTCAACCCTAAATGCTCCCCACGTGGTAGTGAGCCAGCACACTTTGTTTTTTTTTTCCCTATAACGTTCATCGAGCTCCAAGGTATTTCACATAGTGAGCTTAACCAACCCTGTCCGCAATTTCAAGCGGACATACCTCAGTCTGTCAATGTTTATGGGCTTATCGAGGGGCATTCTGATCTAAGGGTAATTTTACTAAATACCTGAATATCAATGACACTGTGGACCCTCGTTTGATTTAAATGGTACCCTATGTTGTGTCTAGCATTGTTCACTTGGCCCTCAGGGAAGGGGATGCAATTAAAGTATAGCGACAAAAACGGGCGGCCACTGGAGAGGGAGGGCGGCGGCGGCAGAGGAGGGAGCGGCGGTAGGGGAGGGGGTGACGACGGCGGGGGCAGAGGGGGCCGGGGCGGGCGGGGTGGACGTAGCCACAGCGGGGGCAAGGGGTCGCGGGCGGCGGCGCTGGCGGGGGTCCCGCAGGGCCGGGGTGGTCGCGGCCGCGGACGGGGCTGATAGCCTGGGGCGTCGGGCGGCAGGGGGGCGCCCGCGGACGGGGCTAATGGCACTGACGCTACAGGGGATGCAGATACGGGCAGGGCGGACGCGGGGCCGGGTGGGGCTGGTAGCAACAACATTCAAGGAAGGAAAGGGAGGAGGAGGCGGTGAGCATGGGCAAGGATGGGCACACCGGTACATTATGAGCAGACAGTCAGGATGCCGGGGAGGTAGAGGCAGCGGCAAGGGTTGGCAGGTCTCATAGCACTAGTTAGCGTTGCTGGGGGAGACGAGGCGGCGGCGGTGATAGTGACTGCGGGCGAGAGCGGGGTTGAGCACAGTAAACGTTTTGGACTTTAAAGATGCATCTTTACTGGGCGGAGCGGGTATTTCGTCCGATGTTCATCAGATCTGTGCAAGGCAAAAGGCGAACAAACGCGGTCGCCGACGATGTAAGTCGCTCCTTGACAAATGTGATGCTTTACAATCTTGTATCTAGTCGCTCACAGATAGACAGACGTAGTCGCGTACAGAGTAGGCGCTCACAAACTTGATTTTCTAATACTCCACACCAATTCCATACCGGCCCGCGTCCCCGTCGACATCGAACACCGAAGTATCGAGCGTCGAACAAACTGCGGCAGCACTTGCCTGGGAGCAGGAGCAGGGAGGCTATGGGTGGAGAGGGTAATAGTAGAGGCGAATGGGGGGTAGCAGTTGATCGGCAGTTGACCGACAATTGAATGTGTTTGTTGGATGTTGTAGGTGGATGTTGATGCTGTTGTAGTAGATGTTGATGCTGATCTCGCTCGCCGCTGTCTCTGTCACGTCCTCATCGACAGAGGCAGCGCTGCAGCAGTCGTCGACACTTGAGCCAGCGGGAAAGCGATGAGAACAGCATGCGCTTCTTGTACTGCTTAGGCGGGGGCGAAAGGGGTGGGGTCGGGGATCGGCTCCTGAGGCTCCTTGAAGCGCATGCGGTCCATCTGCGCCTGCTTAGGCAGCTTCACCTTGGTGGCGAGGCCCAGGAACTTCAACACGCTGACCACGCCCCACGTCATGTCCACCTCAGACCAGGGCCTGGCCAATCATCATCTTTGCGGCTTAGCTGCAGCACCTTTGGGGGAAAAGTTTGAGCGGTTTAAGCACCTTTGAGGTACAGCTTCCAGTGGTTTCGCGGACAAAGTTGAGCTGAAACTGGGACGATTGTAAGGTCCTGCCTGCCACCACTCCAGCCCGTGCCGCGCCGAGAACTCGAACGCGTGGTGGTTGTTGTGCCAGCCCTCGCCGAAGGCAAGGATGCCGATCGGCCAGTTGTTGCGGCTGAGGTCGCCGGTGTTGAACGTCTGCTTCCCCCACACGTGCGACACCGAGTTCACCGCCCGCTTGAAAGGCCCGGCAACAAACGCAGGTGCACTGTGAGAGAATAGGGCACAACGAGTATTGAACGTACTGGGCGTTACAATGAGGACGGGTAGGAGGACGAGGGGGAGGAGGTGGATAGGAGGAGGAGGAGGAGGGGGAGGAGGAGGAGGAGGAGAGGAGGAGGAGGAGGAGGAGGAGGAGGAGGAGGAGGAGGAGGAGGAGGATGTGAGCAGGTACACTGTAAGCAAACAGTCAGATAGTACCGGGAATTAGGGGGAGGAGGTGAAGGAGGAAGCCCTACCCACGTGATGTGGTAGACCCAGCAGGTGCGCACGCAGAAGCCCCAGACGAGCCACGGCAGACCGCCGATGGCGAAGAAAGCCGCGGCCCACGCCATGACGTGCCACATGTACGTCTTCTGCAACCACACGTAGAAGGGCTGCTGCCAGGGGCTTACACTCGTTCCGATTCCACCTCAACTTGAGCTCTTCTGTCCACTGTGTGACGCAACTTAGCTCATGAACATGTCGTGGAGTTGCTCAATTTGAGCTCTCACGTGAACGAGTGTAAGCCCCTGCCTGCTGCGCCATCTCGTTGGCGTTGGACCGGTCGCCCACGCGCGTGATGGTCGCGTCGTTGTCCAGCAGCCACCGAGGATCACGGTCGCCGGCATTGGAGTGAGCTGCTCAGATTCAAGGCCACTGAACGAGAGGTGGCCTGGCCAGAGGTGGCCGGGCCAGAGAGGAGGATGCGGTGAGGGTGAACAGGTGCACTACGAGCAAACAGTAGTCAATACGCTATGATTCAGCGTGAGCTGGCAGGGATGTAATGGTGGAGAGCTGAGGATTACAGTGATTGTTCCCGGGCCTTACCCGCAGTGGCTCCACCAGAAGCCCTCGTACGGAGTGTGCGGGTCCTTGGGCGTGTCGCAGTGCTGGTGGTGGTACCGATGCGAGGAGGCCCACTCCAGCGGGTCGCCCTGCACGGCCATGGCGCCCAGATACGCCAGCGTGTACTCCAACCACTGTAGTTAGGGTCGCGAAACACCCCAAACGAACTGTCGTCAGGGTTCAGTGTTCAGTAGTGGTATAAGGGCTGAGCCGGACGCATCCCACTGTTCGACTCAACGGTGCCAAGTGAGTGCAAAGCGGCAACTGCTTGAGCGACGAGAGGCGAGAGGTGCACTACTGGCAAGACAGTCACAACGTCATCTCAACAGTGCAGAGTGCACCACAGTGAAGGAGTGATGCCCTGATGAGAGGCGAGCGGTACACAGTGGGCACACAGTTGTAGCCCTGCCTTGGGGGTAGTGAAAGCTTTGTGGCTCAACTGCCTGTGGTAGCTGAGCGTGATACCCAGGCAGCCGGTGATGAAGTACATGACTAGGAAGGAGCTGAAGGCGCCCCAGGTGAAGCAGAAGGGCGCCAGCAAGCATCCCACGTTGTAGCGTCTCAAGTTGAATTTAAAAGCAACATTTGAAAGCAGTTCATCACATTTGAGTTTCAAGCTCCTAGATACAGGCGCTTTCAACGTGGGTTTGATAGGGTCGACCTGCACCACCCTACCGCGTGCATGGCGCCGATGAAGGAGGCGTACGTGAGGTCGGTCGGCACCCACTTGCGCAGGAACGCGGCGCGCTTCGGGCTCGCCATGATGTCGCTCATGAACACCTCAAGGTAGAGACCCAAACATTTTTATTTTCTGAAGATCAAAGCTGAGGAGATATAAAGAGTTATCATACCAGATAACTCTCCGCGGAATGCCCGGGTTGAAGTACCCCTTGTCGGACTAAGGTAACCACACCATCGCTTGCGCCCTCCCCTGTTCGGGGAAAGGGGCGACTAACCAGTATATCCCAACCACACACTCAGCAAATGCTTGGTCAGGTCATCAATTGCACGCTCGTTTGTGCTTTCCACTCAAACTTGAAACAGGGTGGCACACGCCCGCGAGACTCGACCTTTCTTTATCGGCGGTGGCGTGACGTTGAAAAGTGCAAGTGAGGCCTTAGTGAGCAGTGTGTATATCTAAGGGGGACAGTCAGAGCCCCTGCCTTATGCGCGGGTTTGAAACCTTCCCACGTGCCCTTGGCCGCGGCAGAGGCCGCGCTGTTGACAGTCCCCCACAGCTCTGAAGCCTGCGCCACCCCCCCGTTGACGAGCCGCCGCCACGCGTGCTCCTCCTCCTGCGGCATCGTGACGGCCGCCCGCACCCAGGGGCTGACACTCGTTCACTTCTCAGCTTAACTTGAGCGCTTTGTATGGGGTAGGGGTTGCGCGTAGGGATTGTGCAGCCCGTGCTAAGGGGGGGTAGGGGGTGTTTAGGGTGTGCAGGGTATTTTCTTGTGTCAGACACAGCTCAAGTTGAGCTGAGCAGTGGACGAGTGTAAGCCCCTGCCCGCACCGCCAGGGAGCCCCGCCTGGTGCCGCTCGCCAGGGGCTTACACTCGTTCACTTTTCACCTCAACTTGAGCGCTCTCTATGGGATAGGGGGTGTGCGTAGGGGGTGTGTAGCCCATGTTAAGGGGGTGTAAGGGGGTGTTCAGGGTGTGTAGGGTGTTTTGTGTGCCAGACACGGCTCAAGTTGAGCTGAAAAGTGAACGAGTGTAAGCCCCTGCCGCTCGCCGCGCCGCGCGACTCTGATATGCGAAGCGCCTTCACCCCGACGGCCCCTCCGAACTGCGCCGCGCCCGCACCCAGTGCCACGCGTTTGTTGCCTGTACACAAGAGGAGACACATCGAGGGAAGGGAGTCAGCTTCGAGTATGAAGCGGCAGCAACAGGAAGAACATTTGGGGCAAGAGAGCTGTCGAATCTATATTGGCGTCCCTCTGGCGTGTGCGTTCGTTCCCTCCCAGCGAACGTGGCGGGTAATAATGCGCGCGCGACAGCCAAGCTGATGCGCCCCCCCCCCCCCGCGTCCCCGCCGCACGGTCGAAGCCCCCGAGCCAGAAGCGGGTTGGCAACGGTAGTCGTAGTACGAAGAGAATATTATTTGTTTGTGGTCCTGTCGTGGTTTGTTATGGGGGTTGCCCATAACGAAAGGCTTGTCGCACCGGCGGGGCGTGGGCCGTACGCGGGCTGAACGAAGAAGCGCGGCAGCGCGGGACA
>Ga0307489_10003044_pt1 | contig 11157 bp, 15 predicted proteins | sample SB12metaG_FD_202247 | JGI IMG/M metagenome (GOLD analysis project Ga0307489, IMG submission 202247) | Sea-ice brine microbial communities from Beaufort Sea near Barrow, Alaska, United States - SB 1.2 | ecosystem: Environmental > Aquatic > Marine > Coastal | place: USA: Alaska | collected...
GTACTAATCTCGCTCAACATTGCTTGAGTTCGGTGTTCTAATGGGTATCGCTATATTCAAGGTGGTATGAGCGGAAGGTGGCATAGTGGACGATGCGACGAACAGATACAGATACAGATACCTCTGTAAATACTCGACGGTTTGGACTTATGGGTTGTGAATTTCGACTTTTTGATTTGTGTTGCTCCCCCAAAAATCGCGCTTCGCGCCGCCTGCACCCCCCGGGGATTAAACCCACGGAAGGGGTCAAAATCCACTAATTTGAGTCCGGGGGGTAGGATAACTGCCCCAAAACCTTGTAATTTTGAGCCGGACCCCCCCAGGGAGACCTCAACTTCCCTCATTTTGCACCCATTTGCAACGGCAATCTGAAAAAATCGCTAGTTTAGACCCCAACACCCGGGGGTATAGCCGCTGAAACACCTAATTTGAACCGACCCCACCCCCCCCGGTATGCCCCCCCTCTGCTGACGCTGACGCAAAAACACGTGTCAGAGAGAGGGAAAGGATTTAGATTGTACGTTATGATGAAACACGTGGCTGGGAGTACTCGTAGACTACATATGGAGGAATATTCCAAGATTCCTGTATCTTCAACCTCGCCCTTCCACTTCGCCCCCTTTAGCGCGCGCTGTGCTGCCGCCAGACGCTTCGTTAGGTCCCCGTGTAACCCGCCACGTCTGTGCAAGGCGGTGTGGGACTCGGTCGCGCGGGGGCTGTCGCGGCGATGCGTACCGACCAAGCCCCCCCGCGCGTCAACGGAAATGGCGACGCGTTCTCCTCGAGTCGGACCAATGGGCGACCGGGTGCGGGAGGCAAGGGCAACCTCGTCGCGCCGGCGTGGTAGGGCCACCCACACCCGTCGTCCCCGTTGCCGCCACGACATCAGCCGCCGTCGCTCCTGAACCCACCGGCGGCAGATGCGCTGCTGCGCTGGAGGGCCGCTCTACCTCATGATAGATTGTTGTTTGGGGGGTCACTGCGTCCACACGACTGTAATCACCTCTCAGATGTGGCGCCGATAACAGTCTGTTACGACGCCACGGAGACGGCATCCCCGTCTCCTTAGAACGCCAGCCGCCTGGCGGGCGTCGGTAGTTCTGCGGCGCTGCTGGATGGTCACTCTGCCGCATGATAGGCTGTTGTGTTGCGGGTCGCTCCCAAGTCCCAAGTCCCAAAGCAACGAGCACGACTCAATAAATATCTCTCAGGTGAGGCGCCCTTTCCATTGAGTTACGGCTCCACGGGGACGAGCGTCGCGTCCGCGAGTGTGTATGGGTGCACTGGTATACTATGTGCAAGCAGTCAGGTTGAGCTGAACAGGGAATGAGTGGCCAGGCCAGGGAGGAGGATGCGGGAGTGTGCTGGGACGGAAGCAACAGTCAGGTTGATTAGTTGAGTTGAGTCGAGCGAGTGGCCAGCGGTAAACTAGCCTCTTGGTCGGTGCCTCAGTACACGCAGAGATAGCAGGGGACGGAGCTGAGGTGATGAGGATCAGGGGTTTGGCCACCCACCAGCTGGCAGAATTCAGACCCTAGCTATAACGGCGCAGGTTGAATTTGTCCGCAACAGCTGAAAGCAGTTTATGGTAAGTGAGTTTCACGCACTTACACACAGGCGCTTTTAATGTGGTGGCCCTGCGTGAAGGATAGAGCTGGAGGCGGCGCCAGCAAACACGAAGAACAGCGGGCTGACGTCGTCCGATGACGCGCCGCGGTACCGCCGCGCCAGCAAGCGCAAGCCCCCCATGCCCAAGACCAATCCGGGGTAGGGCCTGACTGTTTGCTCATAGTGTACCGGTGCACCTGTTGACCTTCCGGCCCTGTGACATTGCTATTGCCCGCCACGCCAACGGGTGCCGCTTGACTCAAGAAACCAGGGTTCAAAACGCGTGTCGATGTCGTGGCAGGCAACGGCATGGGCCTTACAGACATTGCTCGCCTTGTCATAGAATGCCGCCTGACTCAATAAACGAGGGAAACAACAAAATGCGTGTCGATGACGTGGCGGGCAAAATATTTTGCTTGTCCCTACCCGCAGGCTGGTACAACCCCTGCACACCAACATCGCCATTGCGACCTTCGAGGGCCGCGGGCGGGGCTACGCGGCAGGGGCTTACACTCCTCCAGTTTCCGGATCAACGTAAGCACATTTTGTGGGATACGTTGGGTGCATGATTTCCCCCCAGTCTATCAGACAGAAGGACACGGGGAGCTGTGACCAAAACGGCTTAGGGTGAGCTGAAAAGCAGACGAGTGTGAGCCCCTGCTACGCGGCCGTGCGTGAGATCGCCGCGAGCGCGATGCTGCTGCAGGAGCGCCCGCTGCAGATCAGCGGTGACTTCGCGGTGGGGTCTGCCAGATATAGGCCGGTTTCGGTACATCGGCTGGGTAAAATGCCCATACAGAGTTGCGGACCAAGCGTCAGCGCTCCGCGGGGGAAAGCGGGCGCCAGGTTGACTGTCCATACAGAGTTGCGGACAATGCGTCAGTGCTCGGCACGGGAAGCGATATACCGCAATCGGCCTATTGCCCGCCACGTGATATAGCGAAATCGGCCTATTGCCCGCCACGTCATAGGATGCCTGCTCGCCACGAGATCCAACTCGTTACGAACCCTCGTTGCTTGAGTTAAAGGGCATCCGATGACGTGTCCAGCAATATGTGCGCGGCCCTACTCGGCGACGCCGCAGGACGCGCGGCGCGCCATGGCCCGATCCATCCTAGGTACGATCCCGCACAACGTGCTCAAAGCGTCACAGGGAGGTTCTTGTAACCCAGGAGACGACGGTTTGAAATGTGTTTAAACACAGTTTCCGCCTGACGCGTCACGCTGAAGGCCCTCATGTGATTGGTCGAGAGGGAGAGAGAGATCTACTGAGATTTAATTGGCTGGATTTCTTGCACGTTTCGAGCCAATTCTGAATGTGAACATGTATGGTCCCCGATTGGTCAATGGACAGTCCATCGTTTGCCCACGTCCCTGATTGGCCGAGAGGCTGTATTCGGGGGGTTCAGGGGGTGGTCAAACCGGTGATTTGTTTTAAGGATATTTTGTGCAGTTTCTGGCCGGCCCTCATCATGGGCGATGCGCGGTACGGGCACCTGTGCGTGGGGCCCAACGTGGCGATGGAGCGTAGTCCCGTGGCGGGGCCGTGCAGGTTGACCCTAACAAACCCACGTTGAAAGCGCCTGGAGCTATGCACTTGAAACTAAGATGTGATGGACCGGTTTCAAACTTTGCTTTCAAATTCAACATGCGCCGCTACACTGTGGCGGGGACGGACGACGCCGCTTGGAGCCGCACCGTGGCGCAGGCAGGGGCTTACACTCGTCCACATTTCCAGCTCAACGTAAGCGCTTTCTGTGGGATAAGGGGTGCATGTATGGGTTGCTTGGGGGGGTTTTCAGTGGTGTTAGGCAGTATTAGGGGGTGCTCAGGGTGTATTTTGTGTCTCAGACGGCTCAGGTTGAGCTAAGAAGTGGACGAGTGTAAGCCCCTGGGCGCAGGTCAAGTACAACGCCTTCGTGCGCGCCGGCCGAGATCCGTTCGACCTGGCAGGGCGGTGCAGGTACAACCTATGAAACTCATGTTGAAACCGCCTGGCACTAAGCGCTTGAAGCAGAAATATCATGAAATGCTTTCTAGTTTTGCTTTCAATTTCAACTTGCGCCGCTACAACCTGGTGGACGGCGGGGTTGAGGATACGCCGGGGACGGCGGCGGCGGCGGCGGCAGCAACAGGCGGCGGGGGACGCGGGGACGTGAACGAGAACGGCAACGGAAACGGGAACGGAAACGGGAACGGAAACGGGAACGACCAGGGTGGGAGCGCCAGTGGGCCGGTGGAAGAGCCCGGTGTTTCCGGGGGGGGCGGCTCTGGGCAGGGGCTTACACTTGTTCACGTCAGAGCTCAACTTGAGTAACTCAAGGACACATTCATGAGTCAAGTTGGGTCATACTATGGACAGAAGAGCTCCAGTTGAGCTGAAATGGGAACGAGTGTAAGCCCCTGGCTCCGGGCACACGCTGCGACTGTTCGCCCACATCAGCATCTGCAACCACAGCTGTCGCCCCAACGCCGCGGTAGGGTGGTGCAGGTTGACCCTATGAAACCCACGTTGAAAGCGCCTGGATCTATGCACTTGAATCTGAGATATGAAGAACCGCTTTCAAACTTTGCTTTCAAATTCAACTTGCGCCGCTACACCGCGGTGTCGGTGAGCAACGACCTCGTCACGCTCTACTCGCTGCGCACCATACGCCCAGGTGGGGAACTCACAGTTTCGGTCATCCACCAGACACGATACACTCGTGGGCATATGGTCAGTTACCTGACCATTTTCTTTCCCCCCAATTCCATGTCTACATGGCTGACGTCTACGCGGCTGAGTAGGTCCTCACTCTGAGTGTCCACACGTCCACACCCTTTGCCTGACTGGACCAGGCAGGGGGGTTATTGAGAATAAGGACTCGACGGACGGCCAGACGACGATAAACCGATAGACGAGCATCCCAGAACGGCTGGATGAGCTGGGTAATTGCTCATACGGACGTGCGGACCTGATTCGTGGTGGCCGACCGCCCCCGGGGCGTCTGTATGAGCATTTACCCTAACCGACCTGGAATCGCGCCTGGCCGTTCGAGTCCTTATTCTCAATAAAGCCCGTGCCAGGTAACCCTAAGCCCTAAACCCCAAACCCTAGACCCTGAACCCTAAACCCTCAGCCCTAAACCCTTAACCCTCGTGTGTGGTGCGGTGTGGGCCCAGGGTGGAGGGGAGGAAGTGACCATCGCGTACGGCACCAGTCTGCTGTGGCTCCCGCCGGCGATGCGGCGCACACAGCTGGCACGCGTGTGGGGCTTCCTGTGCAAGTGCGCGCGCTGCGAGGTAGAGCGGTGCAGGTTGACCATATCAGACCCATGTTGAAAGCGCCTGGAATTAAGCTCTTAAAACTGAAACATGACAAGCCGCTTGCAAATTTTGCTTTCAAATTCAACTTTCGCCGCTACAGCGAGGTGGATATGGGGCGCGCGCTCGCGGATCGGGAGCGCGGCACGGGGGTGCGCGTCAGGCAGGACCTGGGCAAATATTGCCGCCACGTCATCGTCGACATGCGTTTTGCACAATCCTCTTATCTCAGTTTTAACGGCATCCTGTGACGCGGTGAGCAATATCTGTGTTGGCCGTAGCAGGAGGCAGGCGAGCAAACACGGGGTGCCGCCCGAGCGCCACATGGAAGGCGACGAGGAGGCGGGCTTCTTTGATTGGGAGTACGGCGAGACGGGTTTCGAGGCAGGGGCTTACACTCGTCCACTTTTCAGCTCAACGCAAGCGCTCTCTATGGGATAGGGGGGGCGCGTAGGGGTTGTGTAGCCTGTGTATAAAGGGGGTGTTAGGGGGTATTTAGAGGGTGTAGGGTGGTTTTGTGTGTCAGACACGGCTCAAGTTGAGTTGAAAAGTGAGCGAGTGCAAGCCCCTGGTTCGAGGCTCAGTTTGACGAGGAAGGGGCGCTGCGGGGGGCGCCGGCGGCCATGTCCGCGTCGGCGGCGGCGGGAGGGACCCCGAAAAAAACTGGTCCGGAGGTGCCAGTGAACGGCGGTGGGGGGCGGGGGGGCTGCGACTCGGATGACACGTCATCGTCGTCCTCCTCCTCATCCGACTCGTCCGACAGCAGCGACTCCTCCGACAGCGGCAGGGCCTGGCAGAGATTCTTCTCGGTCCGACCCCCTCTACCATAAGAAAGTGAGGGGTCAAATCTCCACACCCTCATAAAGGTCAATTGTAAGGGTCATCAACTCAAGCGGGTCGAAGAATCGGCCGGTCGGCTCTGCCGACCGAGACCTGGAATCAGGGTCTCGCCACTCAAACCCCATATTTCTTATGGTAGACATGGTAGACGCGTGTCGATTGCTCGCCACTTCATCCAACGCATGTGAAACCCTCTCATCATCATAAAAACGACGTCGTATGACATGGCGAACAATATCCATCAGGCTCTAGACAGCGGCGTCGGCGGCGGGAAAGGGTGGCAGGTGGGGCATGAGGGGCGGGCGCGCGTGAGCGGCGGCGGGCGCGGCCGGGGGCAGGGGGTTACACTCGTCCACTTCTCAGCTCAACCTGAGACGTTTTTGCCGATGCGACCTTTGAACATAGCCCACAAAAAGTGCTCACATCAAGCTGAAAAGTGGACGTCGGTAGTCCACAACGTGCTTACGTTGAGCTGAAAAGTGGACGAGTGTAAGCCCCTGGCCGGAGGCTGGCCGGGGACCCTAAGCCCAAGCTGTTGGCGCCCGCCCGCCTGTACACCAAACTGGTCAAGGTAGGGCGGAGCAGGTTGACCCCATAAAACCCAAGCTGAAACCGCCTTGATCTAAGAACTTGAAACCAGAACATCAGAAACTGCTCTCGAACTTTGCTTTCAAATTCAATTTGCGCTGCTACATCAAGGCCGGCATCGCGGCCGACCACTGGCAGGGGCTTACACTCGTCCACTTTTCAGCTCAACCTGAGCCGTTTCTGACACAAAATACGCCCTCAACACCCCCACTACCCGCAAACACCTCCCAAACATCCCCCAAACAACCCCTGAATGGGCCCCCTATCCCACAGAAAGCGCTTACGTTGAGCCGAAATGTGGACTAGTGTAAGCCCCTGACCACTGGCAGATGCACGCGACGCGCGAGGTGCTGGTATCGAAGCTGCTGACCAAGGACGGGCGCAAGGACTTCGACTTGGACCTGCTGCTGGAGCACGCCAACTGTGCGGCGCGCCTGGTGGGGGGGGGCGCGCGGAGGGGGGTCACTGCTACATTACTGGGGGGTCACTGCCACATTATAGGGGCCTCACTGCCACATAACAAGGGGGTCACTGCCACGTCATAGGGGGTTTACTGCCACATTACAGTGGGGTAGTACAGTCTGCTCCTTTTCTTTGGTCGACCAAACCAGTGATGAAAAAATGAATATCGAATAAAATAAGCCGATGGCGGTAGAGGCTCTGGCGGCGGGCAGCAAACCACCCGCACTTCATCCGGCTGGTGATGCTGGTGGAGGAGGTGCTCAAGTCCAACCGCGACGTGGTCGAGGCGGAGTCCTTCTGGGTGTGGACCATCGAGTTGCTGCGGGAGGCCATCCACCCGGATGTGGTGGGGCGCTGCACCTTGAAACTACGCGGGCCGATCCCTCTACTTTTCGAAACTGGGGGTTTGAGTGTGCAGGTACCTGATCTGGGACTTACGATCGACATTCGACCGACCGCGTTTTCAACCTTTCTTGAGTTGTTAGACCCCCACAGTTGGTCACAGAAGCTTTCACGTGATTCACCCCTCGGTTGCTTCAAGTAGAGGGGGTCGTACTGCGTAGGTTGAAACCTGTGTTGAAACGCCTGCGATGTTTTCAGCCCTTGAAACCGAAATACGATGAAAACTGCTCTTAGGTTTGCTTTCAGTTTCGACTCGCGGCCCTACAACGCGGTGTTCTGGAACACAAACTTCAAGGGGTTGGGCGGCGGCGCCAGCGCCCGCGCGGGGGAGGAGCGCTTCGGGGCAGGGGCTTACACTTATACTTGTCGAACTAAGCTTGTGCTGGCGAGAAGGCGGGTTAAACTAAGCTAGTTATGCTAGTTTAGGGGCTAGTGGTCAGTGGGATAGTGGGTTAGTATTGGCGACTACAGTGGGTTAGTAAAACCGGGGGGGTTAAACTAGGCTAGTTTAAGCTAGTTTAGGGGCTAGTGGTTAGTAGGCTAGTTTAGGGGCGACAAGTATACTTACACTCGCCCACTGTTCAGCTCAACCTCAACCGATCTGGTCAGTGAGCCGTTTTGTGTCCAGTTTCTGACGGGTTATGCCCCATCTATCTACTGCCGGTGCCCAACGTGTCCCACAGAAGTGCTTACGTTGAGCTGAAAGGTGGACGAGTGTAAGCCCCTGCTTCGGGGGCGCGCTCGCTGGCGCGCTATCGCCTCACCCTGTCACCGCATCGTCATAGAATAAATAGGTTTCCCACAGCTCGACACTTGTATAGATTTTTTCCTTTGAAGTTTAATTTTTATATTCATGGCTGCCGATTGGGCTCGGCGAATGTTTGCAACAAACTGTGGAAGCGCGCGAGCGAGAGCGAGATCCAGCACTAATTGGAGTGCGTGGAGGCTTACCTGTCGCGGGCAAATCACCCCACTACCCGCTATAAACCCTTAAACTAGCTGAAACTATGGAATTCTCACCAAACCGCCGTTCAGTTTCAGTGTGAAATCGACGTTCTTGGATTAAGGCTACTACGAACTGGCCCTTGAAGTAGCTAAATCTAGGGTAGCCTAACAGCCCCCCTCACGAGAAATAGCCTACTTCGGCAGGTAAGCTGGAGGACGGTGGCGGCAGACGAGGCGTGTGCACGGGCAAGCGGACGCTGTCAACACAAATCGACGTGTTTGTGTTGTGTTGGGGTGGGCGGGGGCCGTACGCGAGAGTCGGACGGCGAGATGCAACGGCGGTACGCACAAGGCTCAAGCTACAGCACGACTACATGACCGCCTATCCATCACGCCACTCACACGTAACGTCCGAACATCGATTGTATGGGCCTTCGTGGTCAGGAAATATGGACACGGGATGTACGCAAGAGGGGGGGGGTATTTATTTAAAAAAGGAAAAGGGTCTAATGATTGAATGTACGCAGGATTGTTAGGGTTTCTTAGTTTAGGGTTTCAGCTCACACTCCATTTATCCACGTGACGTCCCCACGGACGGCTGTCTGGAAGAAGATTAACCAACCCAGCACGCGCCTGTGACCCGCGTCGCACGCACTCACGCACGCACACCCCGTGCAGCCGCTCAAGATGGCCGCCATGATCTCCATGTCTGCCGCGGCGCGCCCGCAGGCCAAGGCCAACACCCAGGTACGTGGATCCTTCCCGTCACGCGTCGCCCACACAATAAAATAATCCTCGGGGCGTTTAGGTCACGGGGGGTACGGCACGCGTGTGCATCTCGCGATGCGGCACCGCAATCCCCCCCTTGCGCCGCCGCATTTGCCCTACCGCCATTCGTCTCGCCCGGCGCCTGTGTTACCGGTGCACCGAGAGGCGGCCTGGGAGGAGGCTACCAGGAGGAGATCTGGGAGGAAGCCTAGATTTCTGGCGACGCCTTCCACCAAAAAAAGGCTGGGGAAACAACACGATTGCACGTGGCAGTGCGCATAGCAGCGCCGCCGCAACGAACGCGCCGCCGTCGCCGGGCAGGACACTCTCTGAAACCACCTTACAGCGCCTTACGTCTCTCGGTCCCGGGACGCGGACTCCTGAACGCGCAACCACCGTGCCCCTCGCCGGGAAAGTTTTTGGCCAGGTCAGCAAGTACCGCAAGTGTGTACGGGCAGTGTACACTGTGAGCTCGCTGTCAGATATTACACCGACTCGGCGTCGACGATGGGCGCTGACGCGTGCCGCGCTCCCCACCCCCGATCCTCTGCAGGTATCCGCGCGCCGCTCCGCAAGCCTGGGTGCCCCCGCCGCGGCGCTCCGGCGCGCCACGCCCGGCGGGCGGCGGCTCCCCTCCCGCGGCATCGCCGTCTCCGCGGCCGACACTGACCCGGCGGGGGCAGCGGTGGTAGAACCGGAGGAGGAGGTAGACGAACGTATGCCTCTCGAGGCGGACGTCAACGTGCTCCGCGCGTGGCGCGAGCAGTCCCCCGAGCTCCAGGCGCTGTGGGCAGGGGCTTACACTCGTCCACTTTTCAGCTCAACCTAAGCCGTGTTGGTCACACCTCTCGTTGTCCCCCTGTCTTAAAGACTGGGGGGAAATCACGCACCCAACGTATCCCACACAATGTGCTTACGTTGAGCCGAATAGTGGACGAGTGTAACCCCCTGGCTGTGGGACGCGACCGGCCCCGTGACGAAGTGGGAGGGGGTCGTCTGGGGGGAGAGCACCACAGGGTTCGATAGAGAGCTTTCCCAAGGCGGCAAGTGGAAAATGGGTGAGTTCACGGGGCGGGTGGTGAAGCTCGAACTCAACAGGTTGGGCGGTGCAGGTCGACAATATCAACACCCGTGTTGAACGCGCCTGTGGATGCAGCGCTGGAAGCTTTCAACATGATGAAACGTGCTTTCAAACTTTGCTTTGAAAATCAAGTTGCGGCGCTGCAAACAGGCAGGGTCTGACGGGCGAGGTGCCGGCGGCGCTCGGGGGGCTCGAATTTCTCGACACCTTGAAACTCAGCGGGAACAAGCTGACGAGCGTGCCGGAGGAGCTGAGCAACACCCGGCTCAAGTGGCAGGGGGGGGACTGAAAACAAGCACTCGACTGACGTTGAATCCCCTCCTCCTCCTCCTCCTCCTCCTCCTCCTCCTCCTCCTCCTCCTCCTCCTCCTCCTCCTCCTCCTCCTCCGCGTGTCTGTAGGAGCATTCACACTGGGATTAGTCGTGCTCCGATCTCGATCAAGTGCTTGCTCTCAACGGCCCTGCTGAGAGGTTGGACCTCGGCGGCAACCAGCTGACGAGCGTGCCGGCGAAGCTGGAGGCAAGGGCTTACACTCATTCACTTCTCAGCTCAACCTAAGCCGTTTTGGTCACACCTCCCCGTGTCCCCCTGTCTAATAGACTGGAGGAAAATCATGCACCCAACGTATCCCACAAAATGTGCTTACGTTGAGTTGAAAAGTGGACGAGTGTAAGCCCCTGGCTGGAGGCGCTCGCTGAGCTGACGTGGTTGGACCTCCGCGGTAACAACCTGGAAAAGGAGAACGTGCCCAAGACGCTGCAATGGGGGTTGGCGGGCAACCCGTGGCGCGCTAACCCGGTCATCGACAATATAACCAACAACCTGAGAGATTTGGAATTGTATGGTTACATGCTTGGCCCCGACGAGAGAAAGCTGGAGTCTGGGGGTTACTGATATGCCTGAACCTTGGCAGGGACAAGCTGACGGGGGCGGGGCGGAGGCGCTCGGGGGGCGGAGCTGTGCTGAAGCAGCGAACGGCTGGACCAGGGGAGCCGACAGAGTGTGAGACGGTTGGGGCGGTGCGACAGAGCGGCTGTCAAATATCGCGATAGCTTGTGGAACGGAACGGAAGGGAAGGGAGGGGGGGGGGCGAGACGGGCGGGGCGATCAAATATCGCGGTAGGATCACTCGGCGCAATCGTGAGCACCGCAAGCTTTA
>Ga0307489_10003047_pt1 | contig 11144 bp, 24 predicted proteins | sample SB12metaG_FD_202247 | JGI IMG/M metagenome (GOLD analysis project Ga0307489, IMG submission 202247) | Sea-ice brine microbial communities from Beaufort Sea near Barrow, Alaska, United States - SB 1.2 | ecosystem: Environmental > Aquatic > Marine > Coastal | place: USA: Alaska | collected...
TGTTTGACGTGGCACACACCGGTACACAATGTTGCGGATGCCGTGGCGAGCACCGCTATACTACGAGGTGGATGACGTGGCAAGCACCGGTACGCTATGTGGTGGATGACGTGGCAATCCCCGGCACAGTACGAGGTGGATGACGTGGCGAGCATAATTTGCCTTGCCCTACCGGGAACGGGCAGGTCCCGGGGCTTGGTGGAGCCACACGCCAGGATGATGGCGTCGGTGGAGTCGCGGATGCCGGCGATGGAGGGGCTGCCCTCCTGCGAGGGTCAGGAGGTTGTCGCTCGCCACCTCATCCAACGCACTTTGAGCCCTTGTCTCTTGAGTTAAATGGCACCCTATGACATCGATCGCCGCGTTGTCCAACTGACTTTGAATCCTCGACTCTTGAGTTCAACGGCACCCTATGACATCGCGTGCTCGTCACGTCATCCAACGCACTGAGGACCCTCGTCTCTTGAGTTACAAGGCACCCTCTGACGTGGCGAAGGAGAGCAAGATCCGACAGGCCCGACCTCCTGACCGATGTGTGCATTGGTGATGAAGTCGATTCCCTCGGCGGCAAGGATGTCCACGCGTCGCTGCACGATCTCCTCCTTGTCTGCCTACACGTGGGGCCGGGTAGATAACACTCGCCACGTCATCCGACGCATGCTGAACCCTCCTCCTCTCTGTAGTTAAACGACACCATATGACGAGGCGAGCAATATTTGCCAGGCCCTGCTCGCCACGTCATCCAACGCACTTTGAAACCTCGTCTCTGGGGATAAATGGCACCCTAGGACGTGGGGAGCAATATCCACCAGGCCGTACCTTCATGTTGGGCACGCCGTACATCATGAGGCCGCCCACGCGGTCGGCGCGCTCGTACACCGTCACCTTGTTGTACGGGCGAAAGTTGAAGTTGACAGCACAGTCAGACGAGGATGAGGCGGAGGCGGAGGATGATGATCGGAAGGAGGAGGAGGAGGAGGAGGAGGAGAAGGAGGAGGAGGAGGAGGAGGAGGAGGAGGAGAAGGAGGAGGAGGAGGGAGGAGGATGCGGAAGAGGAAGAGGAGGAGGAGGAGGAGGAGGAGGAAGAAGAGGAGAGGAGGAGGAGGAGGAGGAGGAGGATGAGGAGGATGAGGTAGAGGAGGAGGCGGAGGTTTTGAAGTGCTTATTCCCGGCGCTTCCAACACGGGTGTCAGCTTGCTGTAGCCCACCTTGTGGCCGGACTTGTTGAGCTGGTCGGCGGCGGCCATGCCGGCCGGGCCCGACCCGATCACCGCCACCTTCTTGCCGGTGCGGGACACGGGCGGCCGCGGCACGATCCACCCCTTTTCGCAGGGTCTAATGATGAGTGCTCGCCACGTCATAGGATGCCCTGTATTCAATAAGTGAGGGTTCAAGTAGCGTTTGATGACGTGGCGGGCACTATCCATTAGTCCATACCTCCTCGAAGCCACGGTCGATGATGGTGCACTCGATGGACTTGATCGTCACCGGGTTCTCGTTGATGCCCAGCGTGCAGCTCCCCTCGCACGGCGCCGGCCAGCAGGGTCACTGACAACAAGCGCCCGAACCAACATCATTTTATGACCCACCGGGTACCTGCAGAGTGCATGCTGAAACATGCGCGCGGAGCAGGAGGAGGCGCAGGAGGAGGAGGAGGAGGATGAGGAGGAGGAGGAGGAGGCGGTGGAGCGGGTGGAGGGGGAGGTGGGGGAGGAGGCGGAGGAGGAGGTGGATGAGAGTCAAGAGTGGTCGAGTGGTCGTTCTGAATGACCTCCCCTACCGGGCACACACGCCCCGTGAACTCAGGGAAGTTGTTGGTCTCGTGCAGCCGGTCCAGCGCGTCGCGCCATCGGCCCTGGTGCACCAGCTCGTTCCACTCGGGGATTTTGTTGCCGAGGGGGCAGCCGGTGGCAGTCTGGTGGCAGAAGGGGGTGCCGCAGTCCATGCACCGTGCGCCAGGGTCTTACACTCGTTGCCTTTTTTGGACATTGGAGGCCTAGTGTGTGTGGGATCGAGGACAAAACGGCTGAAAAGAGAGATAGGGAGACGATTTCGCGTGTACAGGGAGGCACCAGGCTCGCCCTCGCAGGACAACCCGGCTGCAGTTAAGGTGGACACGGAAGTGAAGGTAAGGCCCTGCCGCGCGCTCTGTGTGGCCAGCAGGCTATCCGTCGCCGGCGCCGGGTCGTGCCGGTGCACCTCCTTCCAGTCCTTCAGCCGCTCAGTCGCATCCCGGAAACCCAGGGCTTCGCGCTCGTACTCTTGGAAGCCGCGCAGCTTCTTGGGCGCCTCCACGATCGTGGGCCGCATCACCTCCACCACGTTGGAGTGAACTGCGGGCGCCGCCGCGGATGACATCGACTCGTAGAAGGGTCATTGAGAACAAGCACTCCCACCGAGATCGACCATGGCTTACCTTCAGGTTAAATGCTTATACAGCCATTGAGAACAAGGACTCGAACCGAGATCGACATGAATTACCTTCAGGTTGAATATCGACTTTCAGGAGGGTCATTGTGAACAAGCACTCGAACCGATATCGAGCAAGACTTCAGGGTAAACAAGCACTCGAAGCGAGATCGAGAACGACTTACCTTCATGGTGGATGCTCATACAGACGCGCGGACATGGTGCGCAAACATGGTGCGTCGATTCAAGTGCTTGTTATGAATAGGCCGATTTCGGTATATGGATTTCCGCGCCGAGGCTGACGCTTTGCCCGCAACTCTGTATGGGCATTCAACCTGGCGCCCGCTTTCCCGCGCGGAGCGCTGACGCTTTGCCCGCAGCTCTATATGGGCATTTCACCCAGTCGATGTACCGAAATCGGCCTGTTGACCCCCTGCCTTGAGCTTCTCGAACGCGTCGGCGTTGCCCTTATCCGCCATCGCCATGGTGTCCGCCGCGACTTGCGACGCGTTTTTCGCCGCCGCCTTCTGCGACTCCAGCGAGGGCCAGGTAAATCATGCCCGCCACGTCACAGGGCGTGCCTTAATTCAGTAAAACAGAGGGTATCAGTACCCAAACCCTGAAATTCAAACCATATACCCTAAACCTAGAACCTAAACCTGACTGTCCAGGGACGAGGACGCGGCGAGTGTGTGCGGGTACACTGGTGCACTATGATGAGCGAACAGTAAGGTTGTGGCGAACGCCTTTCACCGAGCCATACCTCCAGGACGCGCTTGTAGTCGCGCGGGTACACCTTGACGAACGCCTTCTTGGTGTTAAACCAATCAGACATCAGCTCCGCAGCCGCCATTGAACCGGTGCGGTCGCGGTGCTCCTCGATGAGCCCGTGAACAATTTCCTCGTCCTCAGGGTCGGCCAGGCCCGGGCTGACCAGGTCGACCAGCTCCATGTTGCACTTGGCCGGGAAGACACCGTCCGGATCGTATATGTATGCCACGCCGCCGGACATCCCCACGCTTAGCGTCAAATGCTAAATGATCCGTCCGTTATCAGATGCCATTTGATTTAACGCACAGGACTTGAAATGTGTTGGATGACGTGACTTAAGTGCTCGCTACGTCATTGGAAGCCATATAAGTCAACACAAGAGCGTTTGAAATGCGTTGGACGAAGTGCCCCCAGTGTTCACTACGACACAGGATGCCATATGACGTAAGACACGAGTGTTTGCAGTGTGGTGGATGACGTGGCGATCACATTGATTACTTGGACCTACCGGCGGCGAAGTTGCGGCCGGTGTCACCCAGGATGACCACACACCCGCCCGTCATGTACTCGCACCCGTGGTCGCCAACGCCCTCCACCACCGCGGAGGCGCCGGAGTTGCGCACGCAGAAGCGCTCCGCCGCCACGCCCCGGAAGAACGCCTTGCCGGCCGTGGCGCCGTATAGCGCCACGTTGCCCACAATAATGGCATCCTAGCAGAAGGGTCGTTGTGGATAAGCACGGGAGCTGAGGTCAGACGAGCCCGCATGACTTACCGTCAGGGAGAATGGGCAGAAGGGGCATTGAGAACAAGCACTCGAACCGAGATCTGACGCGCCCGCATGGCGTACAGGATACCTTCAGGTGGAATGATATTGCACACGCGCGGACGAGGAGGAGGAGGAGATTCTACGTCGATCGTGGCGAGTATTCTCTGCCAGGCCCTGGGCCGAGTCGCTGCAGTGGGCGTGGCAATGGCTGCCCGTGGGATGAGTGTGCGGCGTTCTCAAGACCCCCCCTTGCCTGGGCGTCAAAGGTGGACTCGGGGGGCGGGAACACGGCGATCTCGCCTCCGCTGAGGCCCTTGCCCACGTAGTCGTTGGCGTCGCCCGTCACCTCCAGGCTCACGCCCTGCCACCACGGCCGTACACTCCATTCCTGTTCAGCTGAACTTGAGCCATTTTGACCTTGCCGCACTAGATTATCCCTCGCAGGTTCTTGAGGATAAGGTGGAGGAGGAGGCGGAGGAGGAGGAAGAGGTGATGGGGGCAGAGGGAAAAGAGGAAGAGGAGGAGATAAAGGAGGGAGGCTGGAGAGGGGAAGATTGAGACAGCCCTGCCTTGCACGCGAAGGCCCCCAGGGACTGACCCGCAGACCCGTGCAGCTTCACCCTGATGGTGCCCTCCGGCAGACCTTCTGCGCCGTACACCTGGTAGGAGGGACATGGAGAACAAGCACTCGACCGAGATGGGAGCATGATTTACCTTGACTGTCAATGCTCATGCAGACGCGAAGAGAAGCAGGAGGAGATTCGACGTCGGTCGAGTGCCAGCTCTCAATACCCCCCTGCCTTGGTGACCTCGTGCGACAGCATGGTGCCCACGGTGCGGTTGACGTTCTCCACCTTGCTCTGGAACACCACGGGTTCGCCGCGCTCGATGGCGCCGCGCGCCGCCGCGATGATCTGGTTGTCCAGCGCAAACTCCAGCCCGCGCATAGGGCCCCACATGAACTGATCTAACGTCCCGCAGGTGGCATGCAAGGTATGGAACGAGGTTTGGCAAAAGGTGTAAGGAGAGGGCAAGGGACGCGTCCGCGTGTCAAAGCAGGCATCATGCTTTCGCCATGGCCCCCGTAACCCCGTAACGACCTGGCCCGGTCACCCCGACACTAGGTTGAAGGACTTCCTGAGCAACCTCTGCTCGGCCCCACCCGTGGTCCTGCTTCGTGACGTTGCGGACCGCGGCGCCGGGGCGGATGGACGCCGAGGGGGTGAGGATGCGCGCCAGGTCGATGCCGTGGAGCTTGGTGCGCTCCCCCAACACCTCGGCGTCCGGCTCCATGAGGTCCGACCGACCCACCAGCTCGTCGATCGAAGTGTACCCCAGCGCCGCCATGTGCCCGCGCAGGTCCTCGGCGTAGGGCCGGCCAGATATCGCTTACCACAACATCGACAAGCACTTGACCCCCAGTATATTGAGTTACTTGCCATCCTATGACGTGGCAAGCAACATCTGCCAGGCCCGAGCGCGACTGCCCTCCACCTCATCGACACGCAAACGAACCCTGGCTGCTTGAGAACTTAATTGGCATGCTACGAGTATGACGTGGCGGGCATTATCTGGCAGGCCGTACCTCGGCGAGCAGGAAGAAGAAGTTGACGACGGCGTCCTCGGTGCCGGCGAACTTGGCTCGGAGCTCCGGGTCCTGCGTGGCGATGCCCACCGGGCAGGTGTTCTTGTGGCACTTGCGCATCATGATGCAGCCCATGGTCATGAGCGGCGCGGTAGACAGCCCCCACTCCTCGGCGCCCAGCAGCGTGGCCACCAGCAGGTCGCGCCCCGTAGCAGGGCCTCACAGGTGTAGCCCGCCACGTCAGCCAACACATCTGAACTTTGGTTTCTTGAAATCAATGTCATCCTGTGTCGTGGCAAACAATATGAGGAGGAGGAGAAGGCGGAGGAGGAGGAGCAGGAGGAGGGGGAGGAGGAGGAGGAAAGGGAGGAGGAGGAGGGGCAGGAGGTCTGTCCGGCCCTGCCCGGTCTTGAGCTGGCCGTCCGTCTGCAGCGTGGTGCGCCCGCGCAGGTCGTTGGCCACCAGCGTCTGCTGCGTCTCCGCCAGCCCCAGCTCCCAGGGGAGGCCCGCGGACTTGATGCCCGTCCACCGGCTGGCGCCTGTGCCGCCGTCGTGCCCGGAGATGAGCACGTGGTCGGCACGTCCCTTGACCACGCCGGCGGCGATCGTGCCCACGCCGTTCTCAGACACCAGCTTCCAGGGGCTTACACTCCTCCACTTCTCAGCTCAACTCGAGCCGTTTATGTGGCAAATTTTGGCCATTACTCGTCCACTTCTCAGCTCAACCTGAGCCGTTCTGTCACCACAATAAAGCGCCCCAGTTGAGCTGAAAAGTGGACCAGTGTATCCCACAGCTGTGCTTACGTCAAGCTGAAAAGTCGACGAGGGGAAGCCCCAACCAGCTTGACGCTGACGCGCGCCGAGGGGTTGCTGTTCTTGAGGTCGTGGATGAGCTGCGCCAGGTCCTCGATGGAGTAGATGTCGTGGTGCGGCGGCGGCGATATCAGCCCCACGCCCGGCAGGAGGGTCGTTGAGAACAAGCACTCGAGCCGAGATCGGAGCATGATTCACTCGCAGATATTCACTTGCAGGGCGAAAGCACATACAGACATGCCCGCATCACTACCGGGGACACCCTCAGGATTCATGCTCATACAGACTCGCGGTGGAGAATGAGGAAGAGGAGGGGCAGAATGTGGAGTTCGTCGATTCAATGTCGGTCGACTGATGGTCTTCAATGACTCCCCTACCCGGCGTGGACATGCGCGTCACCGCGATGTCACCCTGCACCTTGCCCACAAGCAGGGCCTCGCAGCGAGCACTTTTTCCAGCTTAATTTAAGAGCAACTTGAAGGTGTCGGTGGGACATTTCAAGCGGTATCAGAGGCAAGCGGCTTAAAGTGCTAGCTGAGCAACACTGTCTGTAAGGCCTCATATCTACGCGGCGAGTGCGTACGGGTACAGTTGAACAATATGAGCAAACAGTCGGGTTGAGTGAGGCCTTGCCACCCGGGAGCTCGCCGCCCTCGCCGGGCTTGGCACCCTGCGCCATCTTGATCTGAATCTCGTCGGAGTTGGTCAGGTAGTACGCCGTCACGCCAAAGCGGCCGGACGCCAGGGGCTTACACTCGTCAAGTTTGTCAGCTCAACGCAAGCGCGTTTCGTCGGATACGCCGAGAAGCGTCAGGCTGACAGTGTCATAAACGGCTCAGATGAGCTGAATCGTGGACGAGTGGAAGCCCATGTAAGGACCATACACAGCTGTGCACAACCGTCCACTTTTGGGCCTGATATGAGCACTGTTTGCGGTTGTTTCAGTGACTAAACGGCTCAGGTTGAGTTGTGAAGTGGACGAGGTTAAGCCCCTGCCGGATGCCACCTGCTTGATGGCTGACCGCTCGGGGTTGTTGCTGCCGTCAGCTTGTTTCGCCAGCCGTTTCACATTCTCGCCACCCTCGCCGGTGTTAGACTTGCCGCCCATTCTGTTCATCGCGCGCGCCAGCGTCGAGTGCGCCTTGAGGTAGTGCCTGGCACACATTGCCCGCCACGATATGAGATGCCGTTTCCATCGAGAAACACGGACCCCAGTTCATGCTCGTTGCGTCTCGGATCTGACGACAGCTGATACTCGCATGTCATCCTCAGACGCGGCCAGTGTGAGTTATGCACTTCAGCGAGCTCGATCCACTCAGGGTTTAAATTGCGATGGATGACGTGGTACTTTGCAGGTCCAAGAGGTGCCATAAGTGTCGTTAGGACTTTTTGTATGGCGACAGGACGTGTACCGGTACACATCTTCGATTTTCATCTGATCGCGCGGGAATGCAATGTCAACCGTTCGATGTACATGTCCACACGCGGTAGGGCTGGGCACTCTGGATTTCCAGCAAACGGCTGAACGTTGCAGACGATTCACCAAAAGCGCGGACAGCTTGGTAGCCTCGCTACCACATCTCTAACCACACTTATGGCACCGCTTGGACCTGCAAAGCAGGCAGTCTTCCAGGCCCTGCCTCGAGGGAGATGGAGCCATAGGACATGGCGCCAGTGCAAAACCGCTTGACGATCGCTTCGGCGGGTTCCACCTTGGTGACGTCCACGGGCTTCTTGTCGCTCTTGAACCGCAGCATGCCGCGCAGGTTGCACCCCTTGCAGGAGGGTGTTTGAGAACATAGACTCGACCATTCGATCGCTGATTTGGAGCACAACATGCTGCAACGGCTTATCGTCAGGGTGAATGCGCATATATGAATAGTTGTACAGACACGCAGGCTCGGTTCACGGGGCCGACCTGAAATGAACACTTTGTCTTTTACTAGGTTTCATCCATGCCCAAGGCGCCCGCGTAGTGAGCATTTTAGCATAGTGAGCAGTGGTTTCGAGCCGCGTGTCATGAGTGAGCAGAATCCATCCCTGGTTTCGAGCCGCGTGTCAAGCGGACATTGTGCTCAGTAACCCCCGTGCCTTGTTGAGCTCGTCGGTGATGGTGGCGTATTTGCGGTACTCCGCCGGCGAGTTGTCGCGCGCCGCCGAGACACAGGGCCGGCCCACTCATGTCCACAACGAATCAGTGTTTACCCCCCGATCTCGTTGTGCACGTGAGGCCGAAAACCTGTTTCATCGGTAGTACTAGAACAGCCTGGATCTAGACAGGGAGCAGAGCACCTGTCTGCTGCTCACTCTACCTGACTGCGTGCCCATGTAAGTGTATAGTGTGCCCATGTGAGTTTATGCTGAACAGGGAACGAGTGCAACGCCCTGCCGCCTGCAGAGCCTGAATCGCCGCCGGGTCGTTGAGGTGCCGCTCTGTGGGCACGCCGTCCTTCTCACCGCGCCAGTGGAACTCCCCCGAGTTGCGTAGCGTGTTGGCCTCCGCTGTGTAGGGACTGTCAGATATTGCCCGACACGTCATTCAACGCAATTTGTCCTGGCAGATATGGCCCGCCACGTCATACGACGCATTTGGGCCGGGCACATGTTGTTGCTCCACGTCAACCAACGCAGATAAACCTTCGTTTCTTGAGGTTAACGGTATCCCATGACGTGGCGAGCATTGTGTGCCAGGCCTTACCGCCGTGCCCGCCGCCGCCTCGTGCCGCGCGGGGAAGCCCATGGAGTGGAGCTGCATGGCGTCTTCTGCCAGCTGCTCGAACCCTACACCCGGGAGCTAGAGCCTGCCAGAAAATTCTCGACACGTCATGTGATGCCAAGTATCTCGCAAGAGATCAGTGTTTATGCTGCGTTGGACGACATGGCTGGGTCTGGCAGATCTTGCTCGACACTTCATATGATGCCAAGTAACTATCAAGAGACGAGGGCTAAAAATGCGCTGGATGATTTGGCGGGCAATGTTTCCTCGACTCTACCTCCACGCGGCTGACCGTGCCGCAGAAGCACTTGCCCACCACGTCGCCGCTCAGCCCCAGCGCCTCGAAGATCTGCGCTCCCTTGTCGTAGCGCCGCAAGTCGAAATTCAAAGCCAAGTTTGAAAGCCTTTCATCATACTTTAGCTTCAAGAGCTGTAGACATGCGCGGTCATGCTGGGTTCAAGCTGGGTTGGAGCTGGGGTCAAGCTAGGGTTAAGCTGGGGTCAAGCTGGGGTCAAGCTGGGGTCAAGCTGGGGCAACATGGGGTCAAGCTGGGATCAACCTGGGGTCAACCCAGGGATAACCTGAGGGTCAACCTGCAGCGCCCTACCTTGTAGCTCGCCAGCGTGGAGATGCCCATCTTGGCGAACACCTTGAGCATGCCGTGCTCCACGGCGTGGAAGTAGTTGTCCACGAGCTGGTCCACCGGGTGCGGCTCCGAGGCGCCCGGCGGGAGGGTCATTGACATTCAGCACTCGACCGACATTAAATCGAAGAACACAATCCGCGCGTCTGTAGGAGCAATCACACTCAAGTTAGTTAGTCGTGCTTCGATCTCGGATTGAGTGCTTGTTCTCGATATCACCCCCTGCCCGGCGCGTTGGGCACCAGGTTGTCCTCGCGCAGGCGCGCGATGGCGTCGATGGCCAGGTAGGGGCACACGGCGTCGGCGCCGTAGCCCATGATGGCGCACATGTGGTGCACGTCCTTGGCCTCCGCGAAAGGCCGCGTGAATCGTGTTCGCCACATCATATCATGCCAACCATTGAGCGAGGACTCAACGTGGGCGTGAGGTGTCGCATGACGTGGCGTGGCGGACTCGGAGTAGGCGGGGGACTCGGCGGCGGCGAGGGGGCAGCAGGCAGCGGTGAAGGAGGTGGAGGGGGACTCGAAGGCGGCGGGAAAGGAAGCGGTAGCAGCAGGCGTGATTGACCCAGGCCTACCTCCGCGCTCTCGCACAGGATGGCCACGCGCGTGCGCTCCTCCGTCGACACCAGGTGGTGATGCACCGCGCCGGCCGCCAGCACGTAGCGACGCACGTTGAAATTGAATGCAAACGTATGGAAATCGCCCCATCACATGTTAGCTTCAAGCTCTGAGACGAAGCGCGGTCAACACGGGGTGAACATGCACCGCCGAAGTGCGTTCAATACGGGAACAACCTGGGGTCAACCTGCACCGCCCGACCAGCAGCGTGGATACCGCCACGCGCCCCGGGCCCGACGCGCGGTCCGATAACACCACAATGGAGACGCCATCCGCTACAGCCTGCGACGCCTCCGTAGCCAGCCGGTCCAGCGCCGCCTCATAGGACCCGGCATGTGTTGCACGCGTCGTCAAAGAATGCCATACAACTCAAGAAACGCGGTTTCGACGTGCTTTGGATGACAGGATGCCGCAAAACTCATGGAATGAGGTTTCAACGTGCATAGGATGACGTGGCGGGCGATAAACAAGTGGACGGAGCCCGCCACGTCATAGGATGCCAACATACTTATGCATCGAGGGTCGAAAATGCGTGACCAGGCCCTGCCGCCTCCAGGCCCGCCTCACCCTCACTCACGGCGAAGGTGGCGTCCAGCGAACGCGCGGTCCACCCCTTGCGGTACCGCCTGGTAGATGTTGCTTGCCACGTCATCCAACGCATGTGGAACCCTCGTTTCTTGATTCAAGTGGCATCCATTGACGTGGCGAGTAATATCTACCTGGCAGTTGTCAGGAGCAGGAGGTGATGGATGAGTAGCAGGAGGAGGAGGAGGAGGAGGAGGAGGAGGAGGAGGAGGAGGGGGAGGAGGAGGAGGAGGG
>Ga0307489_10003048_pt1 | contig 11143 bp, 16 predicted proteins | sample SB12metaG_FD_202247 | JGI IMG/M metagenome (GOLD analysis project Ga0307489, IMG submission 202247) | Sea-ice brine microbial communities from Beaufort Sea near Barrow, Alaska, United States - SB 1.2 | ecosystem: Environmental > Aquatic > Marine > Coastal | place: USA: Alaska | collected...
TTTCTGATCAGCCCACTCAGCCAGCCTGCTTTTGAATACGGGTATACACGCACAGGTCAGCCGCACCTTACACAAACACACCACACTGCCACACATGGGTACGGGCAAGGGCCGGTAAAGTGACCTCAGAATGTACCAAATCAAGAGGGGTGTAAATGATCAGTAGGGGAGTGTGAAGGGGGTATCATAGGAGCAGATTCCAAATCTGGGTGCCTAGCCCCCTGAAACCCCCCTCATATGCCCCCTAATACCCCCCTAATACCCCCATAATATCCCCATAATACCTCCTCTCAACTGGTAAATTATGGGGTCAATTTACCCGCCCTTGCCCGGACCTAACACACGTGACCCACCTTCCAGTCCTTGAGGTCCAACTTGAGTATCACGGCGTCAGGCGGGTCCAGTCGCTTGTAGTAGTTCTGCACCGCGCCGCAGGGCCGCGCTTCGCAGTTTTCCAGGGTACCTCAAATGGCGGTCAACGCGTCTCGAATTTGAGACCTTGAGTAAATAGACGGTCAGATTTGCCATACAATGGTACAATATGACGATTCGAACCGTCTATTTCTCAAGAATTGGCGACCGCCATTTGAGGTACTTTGGAAAGCTGCGAAGCGCAGTGGTTCCGCTGGTACCTCAACTTGAGCAACTTCGAGGTACTATAAGTGGAGACAACTGCCGGTGGTTTCAGGGACAGACCCACAGCCACCACAGCTGTATCGGCTGGCGGTTGTGAGGGGTATCATGCACAAAGCCGCAGCCATCACGGCCAGCTGTGACAACTGGCGATTAAGCAGAGCATGGAACGCCGTGTGAGAGCCCGGTACGGCTGGCGGTTGAGCGGAGAAGGGAACGCCGTGTTGCGGGCCTGCCACGGTATCGGTTTTGAAGCCAAGGCGCGAGGTGTAGAACTTGATGGCGTCGTCGTTGTTGGTCTGCACGTGCAGGTACGCGTCCGCGATGAAGCCGTCCGCGGCGCCCTCGTTCAGCGCATGCTGCAGCAGCCGCGTGCCCACCGCCAGGGGCTTACACTCGCTCACTTCAGAGCTCAACTTGAGGACCTTCGGGGACACATCGCTCACGTTAGCGCTCAACCTGAGCACCCTCGGGACACATCCACGGGTTGATTTGGGGTATGTGGGGACAATGTGAGCTTGAGTTGAGCGGAAATGGGCGAAGTAAGCTCAAGCTGAGCGGAAATGGGAACGAGCGTAAGCCCCTGCCCACCGCGCGGCTGCGGAACGGCGCCGCCGCTCCAGGGTCCTCACGCGAACAAGCATGCGGTGAATCCTTGAATCCTTGAATCCTTGAACACCATATCCTCGACGCCAAGGAGTGTTCTACAGGGCCAGGGCCACGTACCAAGGGCGGCAGCGGAGTGACGCGTGCGCGCGTATGCGGGTGCGGGAACCGGGAAGGTGATGTGTCGTGTGTGTATGGGGGGGGGGGGGAGGAGGCGGAGGAGGCCTACCAACACACCCACGGTCATGATGTACATTCGGGCGGCGCTCTGGTCGGGCAGCATCTCCAGCCGGCACGCGATGCCCCCCACCAGCTCGTCCCCGATGTACGCCAGCTGCGTCACGCGCCCCGCCGCGCCGCACTCCACATAGAACTTGTCCTGCGTCGCACACGGCACACGGCGGGGAGGTACGTACCAGTTGGTGCGTGAGGCTGACGCCGACCGCCGACGGGGCGGCACAGTGTGCGCTTCACCCTTGAGCACTTTTGCACGTCCGTCGAGCGGCTGGCTCAGGAACGGGTGCCTATGGCGGGATGCGTTGCCGTGGTACGGAGGACCCTGTGCATGTGCACACGCCGCTGCGGGCGGGCACCTGGAGGTGCCACAGTGGGCGCGGAGCACGGATGTGCCCACTTCGGTTTTGTGAATTATTTTTGGCGGATTTGGATGATGCAAGGCGTCGGGTGTGGTTGGGGTGGGGTGGATGAGAGGGTGGCTCACGGAATATCGGATGGGGAAGATGACGGAGTTGAGGCGCCGCAGCGCGGGCTCGTTCGTAGGGGACAGGTCTCGAAACGTGACGTCGAGGGGGCCCTCGTCCTCCTCGTCGCTCATCTCCTCCCTCGCACCCGCAAGTTAAAACCACCTGTTGCTGATTGAGACGAGCCCGACTTTTGCGTCGCAGTAGGCACACGAGGCTGGCGACCGCACAAGCCGCGAGCGGTGTCCACGAGTTGTGAGATGGCGCAAGTTGACTCAATGACTGGGGTCCTTGGGCTGCCAGCGCTGCGCCCGGGCTCCGCCGCTCAGTGTTCTGTTTGGAGAGCGCTGGCGCGCGGCGGGTGGGCACCCCATCAAGGGACACAAGGGTTAAAACTTGGACGAGCCCTGCAGCCCTCGGGTGTCGCGGGAGCCGCCACGCGCCAGCCAGGTATCCCCAGCTCATATCGCCTGTCATTCACCGCACGCGCGCAACGCAGATGTCGCACCACGCCATGGCGAGGCTGTGCGTGCGCCTGGAGTCGGCGCTCGGGTCGGTCACTACGAGGCCACGGCGACTCTCCTTCTCCACCACCGCGTCTTCCCCGCGCGGAACCGGCGGGGTCAGTGGTAGGAGGGGGGACGGGGGCGGGGCCGTTGGGAAGCGCGTGGGGCGGGCGCTGCAAGCCTTGCAATACGAGGAATCGCGCGGGCACATCGACGTGCGTGGGCGGGCGTCCTTGTTCAGCGAGTACGCGGCGAGGGAGCTGACGCAACTGGCGGATGCGTTACCCCCCGGCGGTGGCAGGGAACGATGGCAGGGAGCGGTGGCGGGGGGCTTCAGCCGCTACCGCGCGCTCTCGCCGCCGCAGCGCGCGCTGCTCGTCTCCGAGGCGCAGCGGCTGCTCGCTGGAGCTGGGGTCGGGGCTGGGCAACCCGCCGCCCGCGCCGGTGCCGCATCCGCACCCGCCGCCGCGGTGTTCTCCCAACCCACGCCAGCGACATTCCATCCCCATCCCGCAGCAGCAAAACCACAAGCACCAGCACCAGCATCGGCGGTGGCGGTGGCAGGAGCGGCGGCGGCGGCTGCGGCAGCAGCAGCAGCGCCGGCTGCTCGTCGGCTCGTTCAGCGAGCTGCCCCCGCGCAATCGCAACGGGCAACCCCGGCGCAGCGCCCCGCCCCCTCGGGGGCTGAGGCGGCGGCGGGCTTCTGGCAGCAGGAGTTGACGGCGGGGGCAGGGGCTTACACTCGTTCACTTCTCAGCTCAACTTGAGCGTTTTTTATGGGAAGGGGGGTGCGCGTAGGGGCTGTGTAGCCCATGTTAAGGGGGTGTTAGGGGGTGTTTAGGGTGTGTAGGGTGTTTTGTGTGTCAGACACGGCACAAGTTGAGCTGAAAAGTGAACGAGAGTAAGCCCCTGCTCGGGGGCGCCGCGCGATGCCGCCAATGGCGCCGCGGAACCAGCGATGCCGCCGCCGCAGCAGCAGCATCAGCAGCAGCATAGTGCACCGGTACACACTCAGCAGCGGCAGCCGCCGCCGCAGCAGCAGCAGCAGTCGCGGGTACGTTATGATAACAACGGCGTCCCCTACATCAACCCCGGCAAGACAACTGGGTCAGAGACGGCGAACGAGACGGAGACGCCGTCAGCGCTGTCGCCGCCGCAGCGCGTGAGGGGGCGGATCAGTGGCAGGGGCTAACGCTCGTCCAATGTTCAGCTCAACTTGACCCGTTTCTGACACGACAGCACACCATAAACACCCCAAATGCGCCCTACTACCCCCTAAACACCCCCGAAACAACCCCTAACTGCACCCCCTACCACACAGAAGGCACTTAAGTTGAGCTGAAGAGTGGACCAGTGTAAGCCCCTGGTCAGCGGCAAGGCGGCGTTGCATGTGAGCGGAAGCTGGGACGCAGCGCTGGCGCAGAACGACCGGCAGCGCGAGGAGGTGGCCGCCGTGTCAACCGTGGGGGCGACGGGGGGGGCGGCGGGGGCGACAGCGGCCGCAGCGGCTACGGTCGGGGGCGGCGAGGGGGGAGTGTTCGTCCAAGAGGCGGGTGCCTTCAACGCCGCGGCGGCGGCGGCGGCGGCGGCGGCGGAGGCAGCGGAGGCGGCGGCGGCGGCGGAGCCGGGTGTGCCCTCCGTGGGCACGGGCAGCTCGCTGATCGGCGAGGAGCAGGGGAGCGCCAAGTGGCACGCGCTGCGCGCCACACGCCTCACCGCCTCCGCCTTCAGCAACGCGCTGGGATTCTGGTACGGCCCGGCCCGCCAGAATTTGCTCAAGATGTCCTCTTCCGAGTACGCATTACCACCCATCTTCATCGAGTTATGATATCACCAGCCTTACAAACCATATGCCACCAGCCAACCTTACAAACCATACGTGCCACCAGCCTTTTTGATGTTTCGAGCATTTTGTGCCTGGCTCTACTTTCCGGGGGACGGACAGAATGGTGGAACTATGGGAAGGTGAGGCCTGGCAACAGTTGCTCGCAACGTCCTTCAACGCAATGAAACCCCTATGTTTTAGTTGGGTGGCACCCTGTTATAGGTCCGAGCAAGGGCTGTTAAAGTGACCCCAGAACTTACGAGTGACAGATGACTGTAAAAGTACTTTAGATTTAGGGTTGAGGTCTTAGGGTACATTTTCCACCAGACGACCCCCCTAATACCCCCCTAACAAACCCCTAAAATCACAGTATACCCCTCTTAACTGGTAAATTCTGGGGTCACTTTACCGGCCCTTGTCCGGACCTACCTATGACGTGGCGAGGAATATCTGCTAGGCCCTGCATGAAGAGAAGCTGGCGCTGCGCGAGGGGTTCAGCGGCAACGCGGCGTGCGATTGGGGCACCTCGCACGAAGACGAGGCGGTGGCGGCCTACAGGCACGTGACTGGCGCTGACGTGTCGCATATGCTGTTCCGCGTGCTGTCACCCGACCAGGTAGGGCGGTGCAGGTTGACCCTATCAAACCCGCGTTGCAACCGCCTGGAACTAAGCGATTGAAACTGGAGCATGATGAAATGCTTTCAAAATTTACTTTCAAATCCAACTTGCGCAGCTTCAACCAGGCCGAGCTGTGGCTGGGCGCCAGCCCCGACGGCCTCATCGCCGCACCCGCCACCACCGGCGCCGAAGCCGGGCACGGTGACGCCGCCACCCCCCAGGTGCGGCGCAGGTTTAGCGTAAACCCTAAGCCCTATCCCCTATACCCAATACCCTAAACCCCAAACCCTAAGCTGCTTCTAATTGAACCCCGTGTTGAAGCGCCTGGGTTTCGCGCTCTAAAGTGAAATACGACAATACGCTTTCACGGTTTGCTTACAGTATCAACTTGCGCCCTTAGACCCAGGGGATCCTGGAGGTGAAGTGCCCGTGGAACAAAGGTATGGACAAGCGAATTTTGCCTGCCACGTCATCGACACGTACAGTGAACCGTCGCTTCTGGAATCAACGTTCAGTCCATGACGCGCCAAGCAACATCAACCCTAAGCCCTAAACCCTACACCCTAAACCCTTACACCCTACATCCTACACCCTAAACCATGAACCCTAAGCCCTAGCAACATCAACATCTACCCGGCCCTGCGCAAAGGCGACCCCATGCACGCGCGGCCTTATCCCAAAGTGCCGTGGTACTACATGCCGCAAATACAAGGCTTGATGGCGGTATTCGACCGGTCATGGTGGGGTGGTGAATGCTAAACCCTAAGCCCAAATCTCTCAACCCTAAAAACTAACCCTAAACCCCGGACCCTACACCCTAAAACCTGGGGTGGGGAATGGTGCCCGGGGCTTACACTCGCCCACTGTTTGGCTTGACGTGAGCTCTTTTTGGGTGGGTTCAGTGATAAACACGGCTCAGATTGAGTTGAGAAGTGGACGAGTGGCAACCCCTGGCTAGTGCGAGGTGAAACCCGTGTTGAAATCGCCTCGTTGCAGCGCTTAAACTAAAATACGAGGCAGCTGCTTTCAAATAGTGCTTACAATTTGAAGTTGCGCCCCTGCACGGTGGTGCGACGTGTACTGTTACACCGCGGGCGAGGGCGGCTCTGCGATCTACCGGGTGAACCGGGACCCCGAGTACTGGGCAGGGGCTTACACTCGCTGACTACAAAGCTCAATTTGAGGACCTTCGGGACACATCGCTCACGTTAGAGTTCAACTTGAGCACCTTCGGGCCACATCCACGGGTTAATTTGGGATGTGTAGGGGACACCGTAAGCTTATGTTGAGCGGAGAGGGGCAAGGTAAGCTCAAGTTGAGCGGAAATGGGAACGAGTGTAAGCCCCTGGAACTGGGCGATGATGTACGGGGCGCTGTCGGACTTTTGGTGGCAGCACGTGGTGCCGGGGAAACACGCCATCGCGGCGGGGGACGATCCCGAGAGGTATCGTCCGTTGAAGAGCCACCCGATGACGGAAGATCTGAAGCGGCGGAGCCGGAGGCTAGCGGACCTGAGCGAACAGCAGCGGTTCACGCCGAGCGCCATGCGGCCAGAGAGTGCGGTAGGGTCTTTTAGATATCGCTCGCCGCGTCATAGTAGATGCTATTCAACTCAACAAACCAGATCTCAAGATGCGTGCCGATGACGATGACGTGGCGAGCAGCATCTGCCAGGCCCTGCTCCTCGGCGGACGCGAAGAAGGTGAGCAACAACGCGGCGGCGGCGGATACGCTGGTTGCCAATAAAGCGGCGGCGGCGGCCAAAGTGGTCGCTAAGTCGGCGTTTGACTCGAAGTTGGAAAAGAAACGGGAGCTGCGCGCGGCGGCGGCGGCGGCGGCGGACGTTGGACCCAAGTTGGAACATAAGCGGGAGTTGCGTGTGGCGGCGGCGGCGGCGGCGGTGGCGGCGGCGGACGTTGGACCCAATTTGGAAAACAAGCGGGAGCTGCGCACAGCGGCGGCGGATGCGGAGCGAGTGGCGGCGGAGGAGAGGCTGCGAGCGGCGGAGGCGGCAGCAGCAGCCCCCTCAGCGTCAAACACGCCCGAGGCCGAGGAGACCGCTGCTGATGACGGCTCCATGACACAGAAGGAGCGAGTGGAGGCGAACGAGCAGGCGGCGGTGAGGCAGCGGCTGTACGCCGCGGCGGTGTCGGCGGCGGCGGCGGGCGCGACTCCCAACCTGGACGACCTGCTGGTGGAGCACACGTGGCGGACGGCGCTGGCGGCAGGGGCTTACACCTGTCCACTTTGCAGCTCAACCTGAGCCGTTCTGATCACTGTCAGACTGACGCCAACCAGCAAATTCCACAAAAAATGCTTACGTTAAGCTGAAAATGTGGACGAGTGTGAGCCCATGGCTGGCGGGCGAGTTCTCGAAAGAGTACTGGGGCAACTTAAAGCAGTTCCTCGGCCGGGAGTGGGTAGGGCCTCACATATATGAGTGCACTCGTTAAATAATGTTCCGAGCCAGGTACGCACCCTAGTTGTTCCAGAGGTTCTGGGATGTGCACGAGGCGATTTCGGCGATTTTCGGCGGGTTTGTTCAATTTTGGGCGATTTTAGCATAGGCACGCTCCCAAAACACACCTAGTTTCCGGGTTCTTGGGTTGGTACGTAACATTATTTGAAGAGTGCACTCGTAGCGCTCGCCGCGTCAAGTGATTCCATTTAACTCAGTTAACGTGGGTCTACAATGTGGATGACGTGGCATGCATGATCTGTTAGGCCCTGTGAGTGGGGTAGTAGCGCCCAGGTGTTCCCCGCCGCGTGCCACATCTTCCGCGCCTTCAACACGTGCCCCATGCCGCGCGTCAAGGTCGTCATCCTGGGCAGGGGCTTACACTCGTTCACTTTTCAGCTCAACATAGGCGCTTTCTGTGGGATAGGGGGTGCATTATGGGGTTGTTTAGGGATTAATTGCGGGTGTTTAGGAGGTGTCGGGGGGATGTTGGGGGGTGTTGAGGGGTGTAAAGGGTGTGTTTCGTGTCAGATACGGCTTAGGTTGAGCCGAAAAGTGGACGAGTGTAAGCCCCTGATGCTAGGCCAGGACCCGTACCACGACGTGAACCAAGCCATGGGACTGTCCTTCTCGGTGCCGCAGGGGCAGAAGGTGCCGAGTAGCCTGCAAAACATATTCAAGGAGCTGGGCACGGACTTGGGTTGTGCAAAGCCTACGCACGGGGACCTGGACAAGTGGGCGACGCAGGGGCAGGGGCTTACACTCGCCCACTTTTTGGCTCAACGTAAGCGCTTTCGATGGAATAGGGGTTGCATATAGGGGCTGTTCAGAGGGTGTGTAGGAGGTTTTGGGGGGTATTAGGGGGTGTGTAGGGTGTTTTCTGTGTGTCAGACACGGCTTAAGTTGAGCTGAAAAGTGAACGAGTGTAAGCCCCTGCGCAGGGGGTGCTCATGATAAACGCCAGTCTCACGGTGCGCGCGCACACGGCCAACTCCCACTCCAAACAAGGGTGGGAGATATTCACCGACGCCGCGATTCACGCCCTGGCGAGGCAGCGCACGGGGGTGGTGTTCCTGCTGTGGGGGAAGAACGCGCAGGAGAAGAAGAAGCTCATCGGGGAGGAGGGCGGGCACCTCATCCTGGAGTGCCCGCACCCCAGCGGGCTGTCGGCAGGGGCTTACACTCGTTCACTTCTCAGCTCAACTTGAGCGCATTTCATGCGATAGGGGGTGCGCGTGCGGGTTGTTCAGCCCGTTGTAAGGCGTTGTTTAGGGGGTGTAGGGTGTTTTTGTGTGTCAGACACGGCTCAAGTTGAGCTGAAAAGTGAAACGAGTGTAAGCCCCTGGCTGTCGGCGCACCGAGGCTTCTACGGCTGCAAGCACTTCTCGCAGGCCAACGCGTTCATCGAGAGCAACGGCGGGGCGCCCGTCGACTGGCAGATCGAGCCGCACAACGAGTTTGTGGCCCGATGACGTTGTAGACCATGCATGGTGGTGTGAGATCAGCAGTAGTCGGGCGGAATGTATCATAGCTTCTATATCACAAAGTGCGTGCAACTACTTACACACTTAGCAACAAGTAGTACTATGTCGTCCAAATGGAGCGTTCTGATTGGTCGAGCGGGCACTAAGTCAGACTAAGTAGCGCTAACTCAGACTAAGTGTTCAAGTGGTTTGGCACACTTTGTCATAAACAATGCAATCGAAAGTGGCACCGGTCGCACCGCCGGGGCTGGGGCACGTCCAGTGATAATGCCGCGACTTGATCAAGCAGTTGCGTGCCGCCGCGGCGACTTTCACGAATGATCTATTCAGGCAACAGTTCCGATGGCATATGAGGCAACTGTCTCACACGCAGGCGTGGCACACGCCATGGCCGTCGTCTATTCTGTTGGTGGTCTGCCATTGTGGCGGAGTGAGGAATTGCTGTAACGCGTTGACTGTTGACGTCCACCTCCATTTGGCCTTAGAATAGGCCGATTTCGATATCGCTTCCCGCGCAGAGCGCTGACGCATTGCCTGCAACTCTGTATGGGCATTCAACTTGAGTACCTGACGTCCGCTTTCCCGCGTGGAGCGCTGACGCTCTGCCCTCAACTCTATATGGGCATTTCACCCAGGCAATATACCGAAATCGGCCTGTTGGGAGGGAAACAAACTGCTTGCTGTAAGAGTACTGTAACAGCGGCTCCTCGCCACGTGTTCATTTGAGTTTCCTTCGAGGGTGTTACTGAACGGCGCAGTGCTCGTGTGTGTCGCGTGTTTTGCGTGGCGCCCCGTGTGATGCCTGGTGTATGGATGGGGTGTTTCATTGCGAAGGCACATACGAGTAGATCAGTCGAAACCTCGCCCAGCACTTCGGCCGACGCACAGGCCACCCAAAGCTTCGTGCGGTCTGCATTAAAGTGGTTTGGGTGAGGCGGCACTCGTTCTGGTTAGGTGTCCACACACGCTTGACCAAGGGAGGTACTCTGACGAGCCTAATAAATCCTGATGATCGAACCCTAAACACACACCCCAAACCCTGAACCCTGAAGGGGTCGGCTGCAGCGCAGAACCTCTCGCCTGCCGAAGCCAATTTCCCCAGCACCATCACCCTTTCCCTCCTCCTCTCCTCGTCGCGCCGGCGAAGGCTGAGGCGCCGGGCGGAGTTGCGGCGGCGCGCGGTAGTCTGGCGGTAGGGCGCTGGCGCATATTGCTCACACGTGGTCCGACGCAAGTTGAATCCCCTTTTCTCAACGTAAATGGCACCCTATGACGTGTCGAGCAATCCGCCAGGCCCTGCGCGGTGAGTGCGAAGCTGTACAGTGAAGGCCAACCGCGGGATCCGGCGAGGGCCACCTCCCATCCACCTCACATCCACCTCCCATCCACCTCCCATCCACCTCCCATTCACCTCCCATTCACCTCCCATTCACCTCCCATTCACCTCTCATCCACCTCCCATCCACCTCCTGTCCACCTCCCATCCACCTCCCATCCACCTCCCATCCACCTCCCATCCACCTCCCGTCCACCTCTTATCCACCTCCCATCCACCTCCTGTCCACTTCCCATCCACCTCCCATCCATGGGCGAGCGGCTTGCCACGGACACGCGTTGCTTTGCCGGCACCACTCTGCGCATCACGCGGCGGGACATCACCGGCGGCAGTGACAGCGACAATGAATACGTGGACCCCTACTTCTTCGACGCCGGGTACACGGTCGCCGCCACCACCGGCTTCTGCCGCGTCTGGGAGGGAGCGGAGGTGCTCACCAAGCTTCTGGAAAGCGGCGAGTTGCGCGATCGGGTGAAAGGCAAGCGGGTGGTGGAGCTGGGCGCGGGGCAGGGGCTTACGCTCGTCCACTTCTCAGCTCAACTTGAGCCGTGTCTGGCCCAAGAAAACACCCAACACACCCTAAACACCCCCCAACATCCCCTCAACTCGGGCTACACAACCCCTACGCGCACCCCCTATCCCATACAAAGCGCTCAAGTTGAAAAGTGGACGAGTGTAAGCCCCTAGCGCGGGGGTCGGGCTGTGTGGGATCGCCGCAGCGGCTATGGGCGCGCATGTGATGCTGACGGACCTGACGCCTGTGGTGCAGGCGGTGCTGCTCCGCAACATCGGTGAGAACGCCGCGTCGTCGGAGGATGTGTCCGTGGCCGCTGCCGCTGGTGACGGGGCTGGGGAGGGCGGCGGTCGGGGTGAAGGCGGGGGCGAGGGCGGGGGCGAGGGCGGGGGCGGGGGCAGGGGCGGGGGTGGAGGCGGGGGTGAGGGCGAGGGCGGGGCCGAGGGCGGGGGCGGGGGCGG
>Ga0307489_10003049_pt1 | contig 11142 bp, 8 predicted proteins | sample SB12metaG_FD_202247 | JGI IMG/M metagenome (GOLD analysis project Ga0307489, IMG submission 202247) | Sea-ice brine microbial communities from Beaufort Sea near Barrow, Alaska, United States - SB 1.2 | ecosystem: Environmental > Aquatic > Marine > Coastal | place: USA: Alaska | collected 2017-05-06
CCAGATCGGCGGAGCCAGTTTGACCGATCCAGTTTCACCAGGCACCCTAAATTGACTCAAGAAACGACGGTTTACGACGAGCAGTTCGGCAGAAATCGGCCGATCCAGTTTGACCGATCCAGTTTGGCGGATTTACCCCCTCACAGAGCTAATTATTTTAGCTCTGTGAGGTCTTAAACGCTGGTGTTTCTTGATCTAATTAAAATCGAAATTTTGGATCGAAACTGTTGACCGCCACCTTAAAGGAGCAGAGCAGGGATCTCACTTTTCAGATTGTTTGTTTTGATTCCTAGGCCATAGGCCTGCTTGCGCCGCGCCTAAACTGGAACAGCGCGCCACGAGGAGTATCATGACTATTCAGGGGGTTGCGCGTCCGACACGTCGTGTGCCAAGCCGCAGTTCTTCGCGAGTCGCGCCGTCCCGGCCCGTTCCGTCGCCCCACTGTCGGCCCGGTTTTCAGATTATTTACGTTTCCGAGTGCTAAGGCCGAAAGTTACATGGAGATTCCTAGATTCTGCCACAGACCGGTACTTGGAGAAAATCCTCCAATTAAAAGGTCCATCATTTCAAAACGGGACCGAAAGTTACATGAGATTTTTGACACGAAAAGCGGGCTCTCTGATTGGTTGACAGCTGCGTAGAAGGGTTGCCCACTTCTGCTGGTATTTGTTCGAAATGCCGGTCGTGTCCCGCTCCATCGCGAGAGTTTGAGGGTCACCCTGGGGGCGCTTGGTGGATGGATCTCCGCCAGGATTGGCCCGTCGGGTTCGCAAAGCACCTGCGATGATCTTCCGCCGCCCTTTGTCCGTCGAAACTGCCCGCCTGGTCGCGTTAAAAGGCGGCGGACGATCATCGCAGTTGCTTTGCGGACCCGCCGGGCCAGTCATGGTGGAGATCCATCAGCCAAGCGCCCCTGGCGCGACCCTGAAACTCTCGCGATGGTGTAGGGCGCGACGCGGCATATCGAACAAATACCCAGCAGAGTGGGCAACCCTTTACTGATTTGCGTTTCTAACACCCTGCTATGAGGCAAGGCTAGCCATAAACTGCCACCAACTAGTGCAGGCGCGTGGCGGGGTCAATTGAGGGTCGAAAGCTCGAATCGAGTGCTCGAAAGCTGGAGATCTACTCTTGGACGAGTCCGCTGCTGTCGCGCGCACGCGTGGGCCCAATGCCGCGCGTCCATCGGGTCGTTCGCGCGCATCCCGGGCCAAATCGTGCAATTTTGGGTTTTGAGCGTGAACAGAAACGGAGTTTTCACGGGGCTACGCGGGGGTTTCGCACCACCTTGGCGCACGAGTCGTTACTGGGCCCCTCGCGACGTAAGTTAGTTATTTGGAACGGCACTCGGCAGGCGAATAATACCTGCTCTTGCATGGTTCGCGGCGCCACTCAAAAATAAAAGTTCCCGACGCAATGACTCTGATGACGCGGGCCAATGTCGGCGTCGGCGCGATTGAGCGCGCCGGGGACGCGGCGACACTTTCACAGGTCGCCAAAAGGTAGTGTGTGCGCCGTGCGACTGTCTGAAAACGGTCAGGTGCCGCTGCGGCGGCCGGCACACTTGGTGTTTTTTACTGGCTAGCCCTGCCTCGTATGCCAGCTTGCATTGCGGGGAAAGATACGGTGAAAATAACACGTCAATGCCGGTCTTAAATCTCCATTCCAGCAGATCGGAGAATGATAGATTCCGCGAATCTATATTTCCGAGATGGAGATTCATGAAAATTCTGGAGATTTTTCTCTGAATCTCCATGTAACTTTGCCTGTTTGGGCTTCGAGCTGCCCTGAGCGGATGCTCATTCTATAATATTCATGTAACTTTCGGCCTGCTGTGCGCAATAGTTGATGCCCATACAATACAGACTGTATCATACCGCTTTTCCATGAGGGGCCGATCGGAGTCCACTCGAATCCGCCCGAATCCGACCCTCGACCTCATCCGTCCGAATCCGGAACCCCAACCCAGACCTTAAGTAAAGACGATGTTACCTTATCTCGGCGTACTACGGGACTCAGGCCCCTGTATCGTGAGAAAATTCCCCTTTCTGTATGGCGCAAGGTCAGAGATCTGGTATCGACGCGGCACCATGCCGCTGTCGATACCAGATCGCTGTCCTTGCGCCATACGAATCAGGCCATTTGAACTGCCGTATGGTTTGTTTTTTACGACACAGGGATATGAGTCCCGTAGTATACTTGTCGTTACATACCCTCCGCCTGCCATTATCATACTTCCCTCGAGCTTCTCGTACCAGGCAGAGCTGGCCAAAAGAAATCACCAGGTGTATCGGCCGCCGCAGCGGCACCCGACTGAATTCTTGGAGCATTAGCGCGCTCCGCCGACGCTCACAAGTCACTACAATGTGTCGCCGCATCGCCGGCACGCTGAAATGCACCGACACCGTTATTGGCTCCTGTCGATAGATGGATTGCGTCGCGAACTGTTTTTGTTCAGTGACCTCGCGAAATATGCACGGCCATGTATTCGTCACCTTCCCATGGCCTTTCCGAAACACTCACGTTCGTACGTGGGGCGCAGTGGGACGCAGTGTTCTGCCATGCGCACCTTTGGCGCGAATCCCCCGCGTAGCCTGTGAAAACTCCCACATTTTCGACGCTCAACACCCAAGATTGCACGTCGCGCCCCAGGATGCGCGCGTGGGCTGGAACGACGCACGTCGTCGTCGGCCCCGCGCTTGCGCGCGACAGTAGCAGACTCGTCCCAGACCATATCTCACGGTTTCGATCAATCGATTTGACCCACAACGGACCCCCGCCGTTGCGCACCATTACTACTTGGTGGCAGACTCGTCAAGTCGTCAATTTGAGTGAAGGTGCCTTCAAAGCAGCCTTTTGGGGCAAGTTTGAATTTTCAGGGCCACGTTGGGATGTTTGATTTCCACCCTGAGGGTGATGTACCGTTCTTGGTAGGTCCAAACGTTACCCCCGTGTCGTTAAATCCAGTCTCCGGTTTGACTACCACCTCAACCCCCCGAATACAGCCTCTCGACCGATCAGGGACGCTGGCAAATGATGGACTGTCCATTGACCAATCAGGGACCATACATGATCACGCTCAGATTTGGCGCGAAACGTGCAAAGAATCCGGCCTACCAAAGCTCAGTGAATTGCTCTCTCTATCAATGATATGAGGGCCTTCAGAGTCACGCGTGACCCGGTAACTGGGTTCTAAGCTCGCTGTCGTCATTAGTGGATTAAACTCGTATGCGCTCACATGGCTAATAGTGTAATAGACCTATTCCGCTATATCACTGACGCGCCAGCGCCAATGACTTCGGTCGCCTGAGTCCGAGAAAACGCTCTTTTGAGTGGTGATTTGGCGAGAATGACGCGCGAACAAAGGCGTACGAAGTGTCGACTGCGGCCGCGCCGAGGCGCGGAATCCCTTCGTAGTAGTCATGCCGTGGACTCCGTGAGGGTCGAACGGCGAGCATCGCCGCCGCCGTGCCGCGGGGCGATGCTCACATTTAGACCGTCACTTCCCGAACAAATGACTCAAGAAACGGGGCAGCGCCCGAACGGCGCATCGGCGGCGATACTCGCCGTTCGACCCCCACGGAGTCCACGGCATGACTACTACGAAGGGATTCCGTACCTCGGCGCGGCCGCCGTCGACACTTCATACGCCATTGTTCGTGCGTCATTCTCGCCAAATCACCACTGTAAATAGCGTTTTCTCGGACTCAGGCGACCGAAGTCGTTGGCGCAGAGCGCGCAAAAAGACAGTGATTTCCGTTCTGGAGTCATTAGACCAAGGAAATAGCGGAATAGGTCTATTAAGGTCACGCTCCCCCTAATTCCGGATTTCGACACAAATAAATCACGAACGAAAATACGACTCAAGATTTTTGACTTAAATAGTCGCAAAAAACATTTTGACCCCCACTCAGTTCTAGGAGATTTTTGCAAAACTTTTTTGATTTTCCTGGGTATGGTTGCGCATCTCAGGGTTGGGCCGAACGAAATGTTGAGCAATCTGTTTGATCACACACCAGCTCTGTGTTTCTGAGCAGAATATGAATGGCGCCTCCGCGCCATTAAGTCGCGTTTTAGGGCGACTGTCAACATTTCGTTCGGCCCAACCCTGAGATGCGCGACAATACCCAGGAAAATCAAAAATGTTTAGAAAGAAAAAGTGTTTTCGAACTGAGTGGGGGTCAAAATGTTTTTTGCGACTATTTAACCCAATAATCTTGAATCGTATTTTCGTTCGTGAATTGTTTTGGTAGAAATCCGGAATTAGGGGAGCGTGACCTTAAACCGACCCCATCCACCATAATTGGTATGACGCAGCGTCATGATTTGATTTGTCCCCGTACGATGCTGTGCAGGCCAAGAACTCTCCCGGAGGCGGCATGGGTGGTTGCACGTTCAGGATGTGTCCCGTCCCGGCAAAAGACAAGTTGTACGGCACTTCTCATGTGGTTCCCACGAGTGTCCCACCCGGCGGCAAAAATGAGGACTCGTACCTTCGCATATCTAGCAGTTACGGAGTAGAGAATTTGGTAAATAAGGATTTTTCCCTTGTCTCCAGTCGACACCTGACCTCTGAAACAATCTGAAAAGCGCAAGATGTGTGTTCATTCGGCGACCGTTTGGGTCTGTTTAACAAGGCGTTCTGCGCGTCGCGCGCAGGTGCCGCGCGCCGCGATATAGGCATTCCCCCAACTCAACCCACAGCGACCAGTCCCGTGCCGGACCCGCGTCTGGTGTCGCCGCCGCCATGCCTCCAGAGCGCCGGGCGTGAACAACGCGGCGTCTGCTCGTGCCGTGGGGAGGGTGCGGCGGTGGAAGGCTCGCGCGCGAAAGCCAAATAAAAAGCTCTTCGGATGTCGCGCACCGCAATCGGCGGCGCACGGCGCGCATATGATACATTTCGAGCCAACGGCCGATGTTTTCAGGCTTGGTTCCCAAGAAGACGCGCGGTCAGTTACTATGCGATTGCTGTCTCACACCTGTGCCGAAATCCGGAAAGCTGGGCAGATCGAGATTGTCCTTACGCATGACTCATAAATGGATGACCTACTTTCATGATTTTGATCGTTAGAGCTGCAATACACAACAATATTACTGACTAGAAGGTCAGTGCTTTCGTGGTCAGCATATCAGAGGATGGGTCGGCATACAACTTTGCTTGCATTTTTTGGGAGATTTCAGTTCACAAATGGAGAATCCGTTCATTGATTGCCGTCGAACCCACTCGATTCGCGTGCCAATGCAGTGCGTAACGATCTTCCAGGTTTCCTGAATCGGCAAACCCGCGGACTTACTGTAGCTCTCATTCATGAAAAGTTTTGAAGGTTTTCGACGGAAAAGGATATGAACGTGTTCTTGGAAAACGAAGAGTTCCGAAGGTTGACGGTCATCGAAGGTCCGCTTCGACGGTCTATGACTCAATAATCGGATGAGGGTTCGAAACGGGGTGTTCAGCAGCTGACTCATGGGTCAACCAGACCCGCTGAAGTTCAAAATTCAGAAGACGAGACGCTGACACACTCTTCGCCGGCGCCAGGCGGCCTGGTGCGGCAGCCTGTGTACGGCATATCCGCAAGCTATACACCCGTGGCGTGGCGAACACGATGTTCACCGCCTCGTAACCTGGCGTATCATTTGTTCAACCTGTCATTGTCCATGATGATATATTTGAATTGATTTTAGAAATACAGGTAGTACGGACAATCCGACCAATCAGTACGGATTGGAAGGGACGACGTGGGAGTCAAGGCGTTTCTACGCGGCCCACCGACACGTTCTTTCAATAAATACGGGTCGGTCTTGGTTGACCATTTGTCTGGTATGGAATTGTCCTGATAACATGTTTAGGGCGGCGGAAAGTTCCATGGTCCCGTCATCTCCAGCCGTGGTCCACGCCGACGAAATGGTGGCTTAGCGCTTCATGCTCAGCGTCGTCTGCTTGCCTTGCTTGGGCAAGGCCTTGGCGCACCCCTCCACCGCCGAGACGGCTTTGCCGGTTGCCGGCGTCGCGCGCGTGGCCAGCACGGGGACGTCCGTGATCCACACCCCGCGCGCGCTCTCCAAGTCGCGCTCCCCCCACATCCCAACATACGCCGTGGCGAGCGCGAGCCTGGCATCTGTGTTGATGATCACGCCAGGCCGTCATGACGACGCCAGACGCACCGAGGGCGGCACCCAAACCTCCGAGGACATCCGGCGGGCCGGAGACCGACATCGGAAGTCAAGGTGTGGCAGCGTGCTCGACGATCTGGCGCCGTGTCCAGCGTCGGCGGCAAAACCGCCACAGACAACCCCCCTTTATATCGGCATTCGTGCCGACACGCGGGAACGAAACGGCGAGTATCGCCGCCGGCGCGCCTCGGGGCGATGCGCACATTTAGACCGTCAAAATGGGACAAATGACTCAAGAAACGGGGAAGCGGCACAACGGCGCGGCATTGTTCGTGCATCATTGTACATCATTGTTCGCGCGTCATTCGCGCCGATTCACCACTGAAGACAGTTTTTTTTTATTCTACTGGCGACCCAAGTCATTGGCGCTCGCGCGGTGGGCATATAGCGGAATAGGTCTATTCATCCGAATTCTTACGAGTGCACTGTTTCAATGATATTCCTGTACGCACCCTCGTTGCTTCGGAGGTTCCGGGCTCTGTATGAGGCGATTTCGGCGCTTTTGTGCAGTTTGTTCGATTTTGGGCGATTTCAGCGCAGATACGCTCCCAATACACACCTAGTTTCCAAGTTCCTGGGTAGGCACTGAACATAATCTAAGGTCACGCCCCCCCTAAGTCCTGATTTCTACCATTACTTTTTCACGAACGAAAGTCTAACACAAGATTCATGAGATACTTGCTCGTGATTTTTTTTGGGTCCTCTCACGGCTCAGGGCAAATAAACTTTGCAAAATCATGTTTCATGCATTTTATTTCGTCAATCCCGGCGTGCCGTCGCGCGAATCCATTTCCTGCAGAGGTACAATTTTCGACGTTGTGCCACAATGACACATTAGGGCGTGGAGGCGCCATTGAGTTTAGGTCCGCTGCAGCTGCGCCTGTGTCAAATTAAATAACAATTCGAGAACTGTGTCCCTACGCAAAGTCGAATTGCGCGACAAGGCCCATGGAAAAGAAATTTATCTGTTTTCTCGTAAAAGCTGTTTTCCCTAGCTGTGAGCAGATCGTCAGATTTATATCGACAATTTAATTCCCGAATCTTGACTTCAATTTTCGTTCGTTCGTTCGTTCGCAATTGGTAGAAATCCGGACTTTGGGGGGGCTTGACCTTAAAGAGTGCACTCGTATATGTTCCCTGCATTCGTAGCTGCTTGCTCTCATCTCACAACTCCATTTGTGGGGCTGCTTGGGACGTTGCTTGGGATTCGAGCGTAGACGCAGAGCCACCAGGCGGTGGCGACACCAGAGCTCTATCCCAAAATTTACATCTCGTAGTACCGTGATTACGGACAGTGTTTTGAACAACAGCCAACCTGATCAATATTGCCACGGATGTAGTGGAACAGAAGGCAGTGCAGGTTGGCCGTGACAAAGGCCGTGTTGGAAGCACCTATGGTTACAGCGGTTGACGCTACAATATTATGAACCGCTTTTGCGGCGCGATGAATTTGCATTGGGTGGATATCTTTCTTTTGACCGTTACAATACGGCAGGCTCGACCTCCGATGCCCGCCAACCCCAATGGGGGCGGCAGGGGCTTCCACTCATCCATTGCTCAGCTCGACCTGAGCTGTGTTCGGAACTGAAAACACCCAACAAACCAAACGTATCCCTCACATAGTGCTTACATTGAGCTGAAAAGTGGACGAATGTAAGCTCCAGGCTGCCACGTCAAAGAATGAAAAGTCACTGTCTGATATGAAACGACGCTATCACACCATGGTGGACTGGACAACAATCAATCTCAATCCGTGCACACCGACGTTTCCTTCTCCTTGGCTTGTTGACTAATTCGCAATCAAAACCTCCCGCTCCCTCTCCCTCTCTCCCTCCTCCGCTCTCTTCCCCTATCCCTATCACCCTGTCATTGTCGCTCTCGCGACGGGCTCCCCTCGCTCCCAAACTCCAAGGAGGATGCGGCGAGTGTGCAGAGGTACACTACCCTCCAATGGGGAAACGCCACATCCACCCATGAGCACACGGTGCTATGACGCCGTGTACTGGGTACAGGTCACTTTCGCCAGTCGTCGTCGCCCCAGTCATCGTCGTCCCCCCAGCACCCCTTGCACCAGGGTCATTGAGAACAAGCACTTGACCGACATGAGAGCACGGCTCAGGCCGAAAGTTATATGGAGATTCCTAGACCGGTATTTGGAGAAAATCCTCAAGTTGAAAGTCCATTATTTCGCACCGGGACCGAAAGTTACGTGGAGATTCTTGACACGAACAGCGGGCTCTCTGATGGGTTGACAGCTGCGTGGAAGGGTTGCCCACCTTCTGCTGGTGTTTGTTCGAAATGCCGCGTCGCGCCCTGCACCATCGCGAAAGTTTGAGGGCCGCGCCCAGGGCGCTTGAGTGATGGATCTCCGCCAGGATTGGCCCGGCGGGTCTGCAAGACACCTGCGATGATCGTTCGCCGCCCGTTGTACGTCGGAATCGCCCGTCTGGTCTCGTCTCTGGACCATATCACAGACGGTCGTCAGACTCCCCCAGCCCGGTCTGGAAATCTACCGCCGGATGGTCTGGAAACGCCACCAGACGGGCGGTTCCGACGGACAAAGGGCGGCAGACGATCACCGTAGGTGCTTTGCGGACCCGCCAGGCCAAACCTGGCGGAGATCTATCAATCAAGCGCCCCCGTCGCGACCCTCAAATTCTTGCCATGGTGCAGGGCGCGACATGGCATTTCGACCAAATACCAGCAGGAGTGGGCAACCCTACGCTGATTTGCGTTTCTAACAACCCTTCTATGCCAGCTGGCATTACCGGGAAACATACGGTGAAAATAACTCGTCAATGAGAGTCTCAAATCTCCATTTCAGGAAATCGGAGAATCATAGATCTGCCAATCTGTATTTCCGATATGGAGAATCACAGAAATTTCTGAAGAATTTTACAGGAATCTCCGCGTAACTCTGCCTGTTTGCGGTTCAAACTGCCCTGCGCGGCTTAATTTCTATAATCTCCATCTAACGTTCGGCCTTACCCTCAGGGTGAGTGCTCATACAGACACACCGAGTGCACGGAGGAGGAGGAGGAGATCTGACGTCGGTGGGGTGCTTGCTCTCAATAACCCCACTGTCAGGACTGGAGGGTCATTGAGGACGAGCACTCGACCGAGATCAGAGCACGACTCGCCTTCAGGGTGAATGCTCATACAGACCCACAGAGAATACGGAGGAGCTGGAGGCTCAAAGTCGGTCGAGTGCTTGTCTTCCATAACCCCTCTGTCAGGCTGGAGGGTCGCTGAGAACAAACACTCGACCGAGAATGGAGCACGGCTTACCTTGAGGGTGAATGCTCATATGGATGCGCAGAGTAAACGCAGGAGGGGGAGGAGACTCAACTTCGGTGGAGTGCTGTTCTCAATACCCCCCCAGCAGGTCAGCAGGGGGGTCATTAAAAACAAGCACTCAAGCCGATATCGAACAAGCCCGCATAATTTACTTTGAGGTCATGCACCCCTAATTATTGGAAATGACGACTAGCACATTGTGTGCTGATCTTGAGCCGGGCAAGGGGCGAATTCATGAATGTCTGCGCAATCACCGGGACAAGCTGAGTAAGCTGTGCGCTGCCAAAGAATTGAAGCTAAATATCATTCAAAGTAGTGACATCCGCCTTCGACCAGAATTCAAGGTGAACATTTCCGACCATGCCCGAAGAAGACCATGCTGCTCATGCTGCATCTCTCCCCTCGCAGGATGGTTCTGAAGAGATGAACGTCTGCTGTAAGGATGTCAAACCAGGAAAGGGACGCACGTTTCTCTGTCTGCAAAGTAATCTGGCCAAGGTTGACTTCAGTCAAGCCTGCAAGTTGCGCGTGGAGGAAAAACAGTCGCGCCAGCAGAACTATTACATGCTTGACTTTAGTGTGCGCTCTGCGTGCAAGTCTACTGTCGACAGGCTGTGCTTCAGTAGTGTGAAGGTGAGATCTGCCAAATTTTCGAACGAAAAATTGACTCAAGATTCTTGAGTTATATTTTCGTAAATCAGCAAAAATAAAACACGCACCTAACAACAGCCGCGCGCGCGCTGCGTCGCCGCTGCGCCCGCGGCCCTGTGACTTTGAGAACCTGTAGTTGCGCCGACGGCCTGACAGCTCCCCAATATTGATAATTGTCTGACATAGGCGGCGCGCCCATTGTGCGCTTTAGCCAAATTTCGGGATTTCAGGTGAAGCGCACAATGGGCGCGCCGCCTATGTCAGACAATTCTCAATATTCGAAGAGTTGTCAAGCCGTCGGCGCAACTACAGGTTCCCAAAGTGACAGGGCCGCGGGCGCAGCGGAGGCGACGCAGCGCACGCGCGTGATTTTTCAGCGTGATTTTTGGGTGCTGAAAACTGCTCTAAAATCACAAGGAGTTTTCCCCGGGGTAAAGTGCCCGAGGTGGTGCGGTTGGGAGGCGGAGTGGTGAATATGCTGTACCTGGTAGTGAATATGGTCCTTCCAAATGCGAAATTTGCTTTCAAACATCGCCGAAATGTCCACCAGTGGTCTATGGTTAGGACCTGGACAAACCATCGCTACGTCGCAGGTTCGAACCAGTGATCCACGCGACACTTCGAAAGTGTTACGTGTAATGGCGTAACACGCATTACATAGCGTGTTACGCGTAACACGTAACGCATTCGGTCGCGAGATGGTGCTATGTTACGTATGTTACGTGGCTGTTACGTGGACCTGTTATGTGTTTGTTACGTGACTGTTATGTTATGTTACGCCAGTTATGTTACGTCAGGTGTACAAATCGTATGGGCAAAATGACCCCTGACATAAACCCTAAACTCACGAGAAACCCTAAACCCGAATTGTACCGCGTCGTATGGGCAAAATTACCCAAAACCGTTCCAAATCGTCCAAAATCGCCCAAATCGAGGGGACGGGTGGATCGGATGTCAAGGTTGAACCGGATTGGCCTTTGAACTGCACAACACTCCCAAATGACTGCATATCTTCCACTTAAC
>Ga0307489_10003050_pt1 | contig 11141 bp, 22 predicted proteins | sample SB12metaG_FD_202247 | JGI IMG/M metagenome (GOLD analysis project Ga0307489, IMG submission 202247) | Sea-ice brine microbial communities from Beaufort Sea near Barrow, Alaska, United States - SB 1.2 | ecosystem: Environmental > Aquatic > Marine > Coastal | place: USA: Alaska | collected...
CGACCCCGCCTGCGAGCCCGCCTCCGAGCCGGAAGTGGAAGCTGCAGAAGCTGCCCCTCAGGCTGCGTCACCAGACGAGGTGGTCACTCAAACCGATGAGTTCGGCGATGAGGTGGAGGCGACGACGACGCCCGGGACCGTGGAGGGCGACATGACCGGCGGCGGCGGCGACGACGCAGACGACGCGAGTAGCGCGGCGTCCGCACCCTCCGACCTCGAGGACGAGGACGTCGACGGCTACCAACCGCAAGCCGCCGAGCACGAGGCCGCCGCCGCCGAGGCTACTGAAGGCGCTGCGGTGGCACGGGATTCGGCGGTAACGGCGGCAGCGGCGGCGGTGGCGGCGGAGGAGGAGGCGGCGACGGCGACAGCGGCAGCAGCGGCGGCGGAGGCGGCAGCGGCGAACGAGCAAGCGGAAGCAACCGCCGCCGCAGAGGCTTCCGCCAAGGAACTGGCCGAAGCGGACGCCGCCCAGGAGGCTCTCGACAAAGAGACTGCCGAGGCCGCTGCCGCTACTGCGGCGTACGAAACCGAAGCTGCCGAGGCTGTCGCTGCTGCCGCCGCCGCCGCCGCCGCCCTCGGCACTGAACGTGAAGCTGCGATGGCGGAGGCCGCTGCGAAGGAGGCAGATGAAGCTGACGCAGCCAAGGCGGTTCTTGACAAGGAAGCGGGTGTGGCCGCCGCCGCCGCCGAGGTCCACGCCAGGGAAACTGCCGAGGCGGCTGCGGCGGCGGAGGTTGCTACCGCGGAGGCTGTGGAGGCTGAGGCCGCGCGGGCCGCCGCGGACGCCGCCACCGCCGCCTCCGCCGCCGCCGCTGCCGCCGCCGCCGAGCGATCCGCCGCTGCCTCAAGCGCTGCCGCCGCCGCGCAGACCGCCGAGGAGGACGCCAAGCTGGCCGCCGACGCCGCCGCCGCCGCCACCATCGCGGACAAGGAGGCGGTGGAGGCGGCGCAATCCATGGAGCGCGCCAAGCACAACATGTCAATGGAGGCGGTGGCGGTCGCATCTGCCGCAGAGGAGGAGGCGGAGGCGGCGGCGGCGTGCGACATGGCGGAGGCAGAGGTAGGCCCTTACAGAAGTTGCTCGCTACGTCATCCTCCACATTCTAGACGCTCGTTTCTTTAACGAAATGGCATCACATGACGTGGCGAGCACTTTCAGCCAGGTTCATTGCCTGCCACGTCATCAACACGCATTTCACACCCTCGTTCCTTGAGTTTACTGGCATCTGATGACGTGGCGAGCATTTGCTGGCAGGCCCTTGACGGAGGCGCTGGGGTCGGCGATGTCGCGCGAGGTGGCCGCGAAGGAATCCATCGAAGCGTTACACGCGAAGAAGGATGATGAAACGGCGGCGGCGGCTTCCGCCATCGCCGCCCGGGACTCGGTCACCGCCGCTGCCTTCGCCGCGAGCCACGCCGACGACGCCGCCGCCGTTGCCGCCGCCGCCGACGCCGTCACCGCCGCCGCCACCGCCGCCGCCACCGCCGCCGCCGCGCACGAGCGCTCAGACACCGAGGCCGCCGAAGCCACCGCCGCGAAGCAGCAGCTCGAAGCGGACGCCGTTTCCGCCGCGCGCGCCATGGCGATGGCAGACCAACAGGCGGCCGAGGCCGCCGCCGCCGCACAGCTGGCGTCGCAGATGACCGCCGAGGCGAACGCGGCGCTCGAGAAGGCCGACGCCGAAGCCACAGAGGCCGCCGCAGCCGCCACCGCCGTCGCGGACATGGATCTGGCGCGCCAGAAAGCGGCGCACGCCGCCGCCGCCGCCGAGGCAGGGCCTGCCAGATATTTCCCGCCACATCATCCAACGCATTTTGAGAGAGAGAAAGAGAGAGAGAGAGAGAGCCGCTTCCCGTGTATGTAAAGGCACCAGGCCTTCACCTTGGCCTCCACTCGCATTTTCAACCCTCGTTTCTTCTCTTTCATGGCATCCTTTGACGTGGCGAGCAATATCTGCCAGGCCCTAGTACGAGTCAGCGGCCAAGTACGAGGCGCTTGAGGCCAAGAACGCGGCGGTGGCGGCGGCGGCGGCGGCGGCGGCGGAGGTGGCGGCGCTCGAGGCGTCCACTGCCGCTGCGTCCACTGCCGCCTCCAACGCCGCCCGCGAGGAGGAGGACCTGCAGATCGCCGCCGAGCGCACGCGCCTCCAAGATGACATGAAGCGGCAGCGCGAGGAGTTCGAGCTTGAGCGCGCGAAAATGGCGCAAGAATTCGCGGACCAGAAACAGCAGATGGAGAACCAGCGCATCTCCACGCAAGTTGCGGCAGACGCGGAGCGCACGGCCCGCGCCACGTCCACCCGCGTGGCGCGCGAGGAGCGCCTCACGGTGGCGCGCGCCAAAGCGGAGCAACAAAAGGCGGAGGCGCGCGTGCGTATGGAGGCGGAGCGCGCGAAAGTCGACGCACAGCTGGAGGAGGAGCGGCGGGTCTTTGAGGAGGAGCGGAGGAAGCTGGAGCAGGAGAAGGCGGTGCTCGCGGCGTCGCTGGCGGCGGGCACCTCGGGGGACACGCGCGGAACGCCGGGGCCCGCCCTGGCGTTGCCGGCGCCGGGCGACAACAGCAACACGCCGATGTCGCCCAACAAGGTGGCGGCGGCGCGCGACCGCATCGCCAATGAGAAGCGGCAACTGATGGAGGGGTTGATGGAGAAGCGGCGTATGCTGGAGTCGGCTCGCGCCGCGCGCGGCCTGCCCCCCGGCTCGTCGCTCAACAACACCGCCAGCAACACCCCCGCAGCGACGCCGTTGAAGAAGGAGCCTAGCGGTGGGTCCGTGGGCAGGGGCTTACACTCGTCCACTTTTCAGTGCAACCTGAGCCGTTTCTGTCACAAAATGCACCCTTCAACCCCCTAACACCCCTTACTACCTCTTAAACAACCCCTGAGCTAACCCTAAATGCACCCCCTATCGCACAAAAAGCGCTTACGTTGAGCTGAAAGGTGAACGAGTATTAGCCCCTGTACGTGGGCGCGGACGGCGACATCCGCAGCCTGTTGGAGCAGGAGCGGTCGGCGTCGGAGGCCAACATCCGATCGGAGCGCGCGGCCATGATGGAGATGATGGCGCGCGAGCGCCAACAGATGGAGGACCGCATGGCCACCGAGAAGGTGGGAACTACGCAAATAACACCCGCCTTAAACCCTAAACCCTAAACCCTAATACCCTGCCACGTCATTCACCACGTTTGAACCCTAATCCCTAAACCCTGAGCCCTGAACCCTAAACCCTAAACCCTAATACCCTGCCACGTCATCCACCACATTTGCCGACCCTCATTTCATGAGTTCGCTTTATAGTGAGATCGTGTACTAATAACTATGTGCTGGTACACATGTGACGAGGCGAGCGTTGTTTTGTTTGGTTGGCCCTGGAAGGAGGGTGAGATGGAGGCCAAGTTGCATAAGAACAAGGAGAAGAAGTTGCGGCAGCGTGAGGAGAAGGCGGCGATGGAGACGGAGATCAACTCCACGCTGCAGATGATGCAGGCGCAGCTCCTGCAGCAGCAACAGCTGGCCATGGGGCAGGGGCTTACACTCGTTCACTTCTCAGCTCAACTTGAGCGCTTTCAATGGGATAGGGGGTGCTCGTAGGGGTTGTGTAGCCCATGATAAGGGGGTGTTAGGGGGTGTTCAGGGTGTGTAGGGTGTTTTTGTGTGTCAGACACGGCTCAAGTTGAGCTGAAAAGTGAACGTGTGTAAGCCCCTGCTATGGGGCTGCAGATGGGGCAGATGTCACCCGGCGGATCGGGGTACGTGTCGCCGGGCGGCAGCCGCATGGAGCCCGGGCAGATGACACCCGCCACCATGGGCCAATACCAGTCCCTGCAGCAGCAGAAGCAACAGCTGTCGCTGGAGTCGGGCGCGGGGACGCCATCGCTCGGCGCGGGGTCGCCGGGGCCGGGGAACAACCCGCTGAACCCCGGCGCCACGGCGGCGGCGGCGGCGGAGGACCCGCCCACGGTAGGGTGGTGCAGGTTGACCCTATCAAACCCACGTTGAAAGCGCCTGGAAGTAAGCGCTTGAAACTAAAACATGATGGAACTGCTTTCAATTTCGCCTCAATTTTGCTTTCAATTTCAACTTGGGCCGCTACACCACGGCGGAGGAGATCAGCGACTACGCCGTGTACCTGGGCATGGACGCGGAGGCCGACAAGGACCTCTTCTACATCGCCGAGTGGGCGCTGACCGCGCCGCTGCCCGAGGGCTGGACCGAGCACTCCGACGCCAGTGGGAACGAGTTTTACTACAACGCAGTGTCGGGTAGGGCCTGGCAGATATTGCCCGCCGCGTCAGTATACACATTTAAAACCCTCGTTTTCATGAGCTGAACGGCAGCCCATGACGTGGCGAGCAAGGGGCAAGCAAACAGAGCCCGCCATGTCATCGACACGCATTTGTAAGCCTCGTTTCTTGAGTCACATGGCATCCTGTGACGTGGCGAGCAAGGGACAAGCGAACAGAGCCCGCCATGACATCGACACGCATTATGAGCCCTCGTTTCTTGAGGTAACAGGCATCCTATGACGTGGCGAGCACAACCAGGCATCCTATGACGTGGCGTGCACTATCTGGGCGGCCCTGTTTAGAGGCGTGAGCACGTACGAGCACCCGCTGGACGAGCAGTACCGCACGTACTACCGCCAGATCCGCGCCAAGAACGACAAGGAGGCGCAGTATGCCAACGTGCGGCGGGAGCTCAGCGTCAGCGCTGGCACCGTCGCGGGGGGCGTGTAAGCCGGGCACGGCACGGGGGTCTGGAGTCCAAGGGTCGGTCCTGTCTGGCTTTGACCCTCTGAGCGCTCTCTTGCTGATGTGCTCACCGTAGTAGTTGTTGTCGCGCTCTTTATAGTCTTTCGTCGTGTAGAACGGTTTTGGGTATAGGATATTGTTTAGATTAGTAGGAACGGGTTTGGAGGACTTGTTTTGTTGCCGTCCTATGACGTGCTCGCCGAGTTGATAGATGCCGCAGCGCAGCCGATGGGTTGCTCTGGTGGGCTTTAATATATGTTATCGAGTTTATTCTCTCGTCATTAAAAGCATCAGCCCTACCATTGCTACATAAACGCGCTACCAGTATTAACAATAGTACAATTTCTTCTCATACCGGGGATTGCTTCTCGCTTCCACGCATGCCGTGCCCCCCCTCCACCAACCCACCTCATCCTCCTCCACCTCCATCCATCTCCTCCTGCTCATTCTCCTAATCATTCTCGTCCTCCGCTCACGAGCGTCATATCTGAACCCTTCGATTACTCTCCTCCTCTTCCACCACCTCCTGCTCCTCCTCTGCTCCCGCCTACACCACCACAGCCGCTGCGGCCTCCACCACCTCAGATCTCGTTATGCTCAATTGCACCTCTGCTCACCTATTACACCAGCTTAGCCCACACGCACTCCTGCCACTCCCCAGGGGCTTACACTCGTCCACTTTCCAGCTCAAATTGAGCGCTTTGTATGGGATACGGGGTGCGCGTAGGGGTCGTGTTGAGGGGGTGTTAGGGGGCGTTTAGGATTTGTAGGGTGTTTTGTGTGTCAGACACGGCTCAAGTTGAGAAAAGAAGTGGACGAGTGTAAGCCCCTGCCACTGCCCCTTCTCGTCGCACGTGGTGAGAATCTTGTACACGTCGAGCGGCGGCTGCAGCGCCATCTTGTCCGCGCGCTCCCACCTCTCCATCCGAGTCAGGCCCATCGCGGGTCCGTACTTCTGCGGGCGGAAAGATGTCCAGAGGACGAAGGCACGTCAGCTCGGTGACTGGCGTTGCTCTACACTCACCAAGGCAATTCAGGTGACCAGCCCAAGATTCAATTACTGCTGCAACTGTCAGTTTGAGGGCGGGCGCGGAGAGGGCACGCACCGAGGTCATATCAAAAACCTTGAGCTGGCGAACCATCTTCTCCTCATCCGTAGGACCTTCTTCGACTGCGCACGGTGGAGTGGAAAGGTGTGAGTGCTTCCGACGATTATAGTGTGGTTTCGGAAAAGAGACAGGTGACGTGGGAAAATGGCCCGCGCTCACCTTCGGCCACAGCCACAGCCTTGCCCTTGCCCTTCGCGCCCTTGCCCGTCGGGGCCTTAGTGACCCCGCCCTTCGCGGCGGTCAGCAGCGTCGTCACCTTAGCGTTGCCGCCCATCTTCAGCTGATGGTGCAAGACAACAATGCAATTTGTGTCGCGAATCCTTGGCCCGTCGCGTCGCTCGCAGTTCGTTCCGGAGAAAATCGAGAGCTTTCGGTTCGATTTTTCTGCCACATAGGGAAGGATTCAGTTCGAACGAAATCGACACTTGGAGTACCCAATTTCGGTACATCAGATAGTCAGACTATTTGCCTGTGAAAACAGTCACTATTTGTGTACCGGTACACGCGCCAGGCCAAGAAAAACCCGCAAACTCCTCCGCCGGCCCGAATGCGCGCTCTGGAGGGCGGTCGCGACATTCTGAATCGGGTATGCGTGCGCGGGATACAACCGCACGTGTGGTGTGTACTCGCCGGGACGATCCCGGGGGCGAGGCGTCTCCGCTTGGGCCGTGCTGAAGGACGATGCCTCGCCGCGATGACGCAAACGCGGTTCTTTTTGTCGAGAAACCGGGGCCGTTGCTGTGTCATTTGCGCGCCCCGATTGTACCGAAATTGGGTACTCATTCGTATGGGCAAAACCCGATTTCGATCGAACTGAATCCGAATCCGGGTCGATCGAGAATCGACCAACTCCCAATCTCAAGATCCTCGATCTAGATAAAGTGGTGAAGCTCGAGCGCTGATTGGCTGGAAAACCTAACTGTCGTGGGCGTTTTGCAGCGGCATCGGACCGGGACGCCATTCCCCTTAGCGCCGCCCCCGCTGTACCCGAATCACAGGTGAGTGCCTCTGCGTCGTCGTCACCCCGCGGTGTCCCAGTCAGCGCGCTTTGTTTCCCCGCTTGCCGCACTTCACTTACATTCATTCATTCTCACCATCCCATTCTTTTCCGTCGCACACGAGAGCAGGCCCATCACGATGTCCGCTGTCGCCTCCGCTCGCGTGGTGGTCGCGCCCCGCGCCGCGGCGCCGCGCGCCAACGCCAAGGCTACACGCAAGGTGGCGGCGGCCCCAGTGGCGGTCCCCCTGGCCGCCACTTTCTTCGCTGCCGGCCCCGCGCTGGCGGCTTCCGAGGCGATGAGCCAAGTGGCTGACGGCGGCAGCGTGGCGACGGCCGTCGGAGGCGTCGCCGCCATCGCGGGCGTCGCCGGTGTATTCATGGCCACCGACCCCGACAAGCGGTGCGTCCCGCGCCAACACGTCAACACATCCAACCACGACGCCGAAGCGCACCATCGTTCAATCCAGTACGACTTCCACACGGCCCACTCCTTCGCTATTCGCTATCCCACTTTCTCTCTCGCCACGCCATGTTTGTCCCCCAAACCCCCGTTGCAGCCTAGTCTGCTTTGAATACTCCCTGTGATGTGGGCACGTGGAACATGGGTGCGACATCAATCTCCAATGGGATCAGATGCAAAACGTTAGGTGACAAGCATCCGGATGCTTTCGTCCACACACACACACACACACACAACACACTCACGCATTGTCGTACTGTGATGTGTGACGTGCAGGCGGCAGGACATGAAGAGCGCGTCGGGCGGCGACGAGGCGGCGTCCGTGGCGGACTACTTCAACACCACGGTAGGGCAGTGCAGGTTGTCCCTATCAAACCCACGCTGACAGCGCCTGGAACTAAGCGCTTGAAACTAGAATGTGATGAACCGCTTTCAAACTTTGCTTTCAATTTCAAGTTGCGCCGCTACACCACGGGGTTCGACCGCTGGAAGAAGATCTACGGCGAGACGGACGACGTCAACAAGACAGGGGCTTACACTCGTCCACATCTCAGCTCATCCCGAGCCGTTTTTGGCGCCTAACCCACCCACATATCCCACAAAAAGTGCTTACGTTGCGCTGAAAAGTGGACGAATGTAAGCCCCTGCAACGAGGTGCAGCTGGACATCCGGCAGGGGCACCAGATGACGGTGGACAAGGTGCTGGCGTGGATGGTGGGGCGGGGACCTGCCGCGGCTGCGGGACAACACCCCCTTGCAGTATGTAACTCCGTGCCTGTTTGTCATACTCGGCGATCTCACCACACGCTGCCATGGGCACACGGGATAAGACCTGGTTAGTGTGCATGACTACATGCCTGTGTGTGATATTCCGATATTCGCTTCGCTCACTTGCTACTGCGTGTGCTGTGTGGTCCCTGCCATGTGGCGGACACGGACGTGAGCGGCAAGACAGTATGCGATGCAGGATGCGGCACCGGGAGCCTGGCCATCCCCCTGGCACTGCGCGGCGCCTCCATCTCCGCCTCCGACATCTCCTCCTCCATGGTCGGCGAGGCCGAGGCAGGGGCTTACACTCGTCCACTTCTCAGCTCAACTTGAGCCGTATCTGACACAGGACAACACCCTACACACCCTAAACACTCCCTAACACCCCCTTAACACGGGCTACACAACGCCTACGCGCACCCCCTATCCCATAAAAAGCGCTCAAGTTGAGCTGAAAAGTGGACGAGTGTAAGCCCCTGGGCCGAGGTGCGCTACAACGCCGAGGTGGCCGCGGGCAAAAAGGCGCCCGCCACGGCGCCCAAGTTCGAGACACTGGGCCTAGAGGAGTGCAACGGTAAGTACGACGTGGTGACGTGCATCGACGTCATGATCCACTACCCCAAGGTGGGACGGTGCAGGTTGACCCTATGAACCCCACGTTGAAAGCGCCCGGAACTAAGCGCTAGAAACTAAATTGTGATGAACCGCTTACAAAATTTGCTTTCAAATTCAGCTCGCGCCGCTACCCCCAGGACCGTGTGGACGACATGATCAACCACCTTGCCAGCCTGAGCGGTGACAAGCTGGTCATCTCCTTCGCGCCCAAGACGCTGGCAGGACCGGGGGCCGAACCCTAATCCCTAAACCCTAAACCCTAAATCCTAAACCCCAAACCCTGGTGGCCGGAGCGCATCCATCCCCGCTTCACCTCAAACCTATTGTTGCGTTGACGATGCTCGAATTGAGCTGCCATGGCAGCTAGTGTAAGGCCAGGGTGGAGGATGCGGAGACTGTGCATCCCATACGGGTACCCTGACGGGACACCAGTACACTATGAGCTAACAGTGTTGCAACTAGTGTGACGGCCCTAGCCTATGGCGTACACCATCCTGAAGCGTATCGGCGAACTGTTTCCCGGGCCGTCCAAGGTTGGGCGGTGCAGGTTGGACCTATAAAACCCAATTTATAACCGCCTGGAACTAAATGCTTCAAACTGAAATGTGATGTACTGCTTTCAATTTTTGCTTTCAGATTCAATTTGCGCCGCTACACCGAGGCGACGCGCGCGTACCTGCACGCGGAGGAGGACGTGGAGGCGGCGCTGAAGGCGGCGGGCTTCAAGGTGACGCGCCGCGACATGACCGCCTCCCAGTTCTACTTCAGCCGCCTCCTCGAGTGCGAGCGCGTGTAAACTGTGGGTCGTCGGAGCCGCGTCGTGTTGTGTTGTGTGGGTGGGTGTGAGTGTGAGTGTGTGCCTGAGGAAGAGGCAGAGACAGAGGGAAAGAGGAGGGATAGACGGAGACAGATAGAGTAAGAGAGTTTTGTGTGAGTTTTAATAACGTTCATCGAGCCCCAACCTAAGGCGCTCACATGGTGAGCATAATTCAGAGTGCTGTGTGCGTGGAAGTGTTGCTTGGCATCTGTTGTTGTGGGTGAGTGCGTGTTTGTCATGCCCCCGCAGTTTTTGCCGCATATGCCCCCGCACGCGTGGTATATTGCCGGGTGTGTGGCAAACAGTCTAATATAAATATTACATGAAAGGTATCGATGCGAACCACAAATGACCAAACCGGACACGCGCCACCGACTCCTCCACTCGCCTCTCAATTACATTGGAAACCTCACAACGCGACACGCGCACCCGACCCCTTCGCTCACGCTGGACCAGACAGGAAAATCTGAACTCCTGCACTCGTGTCTCGAACGGACTGGGCCAGGCCGCATCACGCATCACAGGCTCGTGCTCTTGAGCGACGGCGGCGGCAGCGAGCTGCTCCACTCGCCTCTGAACCGGACTAGCAACCTCCCAACATGCTAACGGGACACGCGCAACCGACTCCTTCCCACCCGCCGCTCGGCCGGACTAGACCAGGCTGCATCACAGGCTGGCGTTCTTGAGCAGCAGCGGTGCTCGGGGGGCGGGCCGTATAGCCCGTATTACAGGCTGGCGTTCTTGAGTGGAAGCGGCGGCAGCGGCTCGAAGCCCCCCGAGCGCTTCGCCAGAGTGGGCAGGTCGGCGCCGGCGCCCAGCGGCGTCAGCGTATTCCGCGGGCTGGAGATGCCGCCCAGCGCCGTCATCGGCTCCAGCCCCTTCACTCAGTAGTGCCAAACACCGGATCAGCCGCCCACGTTAATCTTAGGTCAATCTTTCTTTCGTTTCTGAAAACGCAATTCTGTGGTCTGCGAGCAGGTGGTTTGGTTGATATTCAAGCAGCCTAGTCTGCTTTAAAGTACACACACACGCCCGCACATGATACTGTTTGCATTCCTCAACAAACGAGGGTTGGGCTTAAACATCTTCGAAATGACCAGAAACAATAACACGACGTGGCGAGCGTTTGTCCCGTGTAGGCCCGACCAGGGACCCCATTGGCGGCAGCGGCTGCAGCGTCGGCTTCCCGTCCATCGACCCACGCAGCGACCCGCCAGGCGACCCGCCGGCCGGCCGCTCCTTCACCGCCACTTCTTGACGTGGCGACTGCACAATCGCCTCCATCGCCTCCGCTCAGGGCCCGACAAAGCAACATGCTGGCCGCGTCATCAATCGCGCTGGGTAAACCCTTGATGATTGAGCCACATATCGCCTATAACATTGCATCCACCCCGTTGTAAACCATCGTCTGTTGGTCCAAGGTCACCTGTGATGCGGCGCCGCAGCATCAGTCGCGTTGTGTAAACCCTCGTTTATTGGGTCGATTGCCCATGACGCGGCGAGCAGTGTTTATCAGAGCCCACCTCCACCACGCTCTCGCTCTCGCCGACGGATTCGGAGTCGGGCTTGGACTCAGGCTTGGGGTCGGGCTTGGGCGGCGCCGGTGCTGGCTCGGATGC